>Ga0209541_10008290_pt1 | contig 17167 bp, 25 predicted proteins | sample RifCSPlowO2_01_FD_184027 | JGI IMG/M metagenome (GOLD analysis project Ga0209541, IMG submission 184027) | Groundwater microbial communities from Rifle, Colorado - Rifle CSP2_plank lowO2_0.1 (SPAdes) (version 2) | ecosystem: Environmental > Aquatic > Deep subsurface > Groundwater | place...
TCATAATTGAGTTGTAGGTAGTGGGTTGTGAGTTGTGGGTTAGGGAAGAGATTTGGTAACAGTTGTCGTGCCGCCGGATTTGAGGTAGAAGGTGACGTCGAGTTGGAATGTGTGGGGATTGGCGTGGAAAACGCAGCGGCCGGAAGAGCAGGTGCCCAGGATTTGGCGGCGGACGGAACGGCGCAGGCGGCCGTAAGTTTTGAAGCCGCCCACGAAGCCCTTGGTGACATTATTGGAAATGTAGGTGAGAGTGTAATTGACTTTGGAGACAGAGTTGATATTGGCGAAGGTCAGGAAGACGTAGCGGTGGGTGGGGTCGGTGCGAAGAGAGACATTAGGGTTCGCGGCAGAGACGGGGGTGACGGTAAACAGGAACAGCAACAGAAATGATAAAATTGCTTTGATCATGCGATCTAGAATAATTGTAGCACTTTTACTGGCGACAGGAGTAGTGTTTTCGATTCGGGATTATAAAAGCTGGAGAAAAGAAGAAACCAGGAACTTTGGGCAAGGGCCGGGAGCAGCGAGCGTGGCGTTGACGGAGATTTATCAGAACGATGAGTGGGGGGTAAGGCTAAAATATCCGGGGGGCTGGAGTGTCGAGGAAGCGTTGACGTTGGAAAGAACAGAAAAGAACCTACCGGATATTGTGGATGAGGAAACGGCAAAAATCGGGAAGCTGGACCGGGAGCCGGACCACCCGGACACGAACATCACGGTGCTGACGTGGGGCGGAAAGCAGATGGCAATCACCAAAAGCGGAACAACCGTCGTTAGGATTGTGGGGCCGGATGGGGGAATTGTGGGAGAGATGGCCAAAAGTCTAGCGTTTTTTTGATTTCGGCTTGACGCGCTGTTTGGAGACAAGAAAGAAGGCGGCGGCCAAGAGAACGACGAGGGTAATCAGCAGAAAGAGAAAGTTGGAGTCGGTTCGGGGTGAGGCGGCAGAAAACATCGATTCGGGGTTGAGCTTGAAAGTGACGGAGGTAGTGACGGCGGGTGAGAGGGAGGAATGGTCGGGTTTGACCAGTTCGGCGGTTAATGTGTGGTAGCCGTATTTGAGGTTGGTGAGAGGATAGGAGTGAGCATAGGCTTTGATGGCGGAGGTTTTGGTAAATTTCGTTTGGTCCAGCCAGAGATGAATGTGGCCCTGCCCGGGAATGGTGAAATTGGGAGTGAGAAACTGGGCGGTCAGGTCGTGGCCGGGAAGGATTTGGCCTTTGACGGGAGAAAGGATGACCAGGCCGGGATCGGCGGCAGAGACGGAGAGGGGAAACAGAAAAAAGACAACGGCGATGAGCCAAGCGCGCATGGATTTATTGTGGCGGTGAAATTGGGGGTTGTCAAGAAGAAGTAAATATGGTTTATTGGTGCAATGGAAGAGAATGCAACGCCAAAGAAAGGAATGGGGACGTGGGTGGTGCTGGGGATTGTGGGATTGGTAGTAGTGGTGGGGGGAGTGATAATGTTAAAAAACTCAAAAACTCAAAGTGCAAAAACTCAAATTATTGAAGAAGTTGTGACTGAACCCAGTGTGGTTCCGACGGGCGCAGCGATGGAGGAGAGTGGGGCAGTGAAAGAGTTTACGGTGGAGGGGAGTCCGTTTAAGTTTGTGCCGAATGTGATAAATGTGAAGAAGGGGGATACGGTGAGGGTGACATTTAAAAATGTTACGGGCACGCACGATTTTGTGATCGACGAGTTTGATGTGAGGACAAACCAAATTGGGGAAGGTGAGGAAGAAGAGGTGGAGTTTATAGCGGATAAAGCGGGAACATTTGAGTACTACTGCTCGGTGGGGAACCACAGAGCGATGGGAATGGTGGGGAAACTTATTGTTGAGTAGTGGGTTGTGGGTGGTGAGTAGTGAGATAAGGATGAGTAGTGAGGAGTGAGTAGTGGGGTTGGGATGGGGGGTGAGAGTATAGTTGAGTGATATGGCCGTGGTGGGTTTTGCTGATTTGAATGTCTACAAAAGTTTGTACAGTGCGATGTTGAGAGTTCATAAGGAAGTGTTACCGAAATTACCGTCGGGTGAAAAATTTGGACTGGTTGATCAAGCCGGAAGGGCATCGAAATCTCCCTGCGCGTTGATTGCCGAAGGGTACGCCAGAAGACAGTTTGGAAAGGAGTGGAAAAAATATTTGCGGGAGGCAATGGGGGAGTGTAATGAAATGATTGTTCATATGAGTATGGTTAGGGACTTATATGGTGGATTGGTGGGGATTGATCTTTGCAACGAGCTAATTTCGGTGTACGATGTCTCTGGTAAGCAACTTTACAGATTGGGTGAGAGTTGGGACACTACTCACAACCCACAACTTATTACGCAAACATGATTGTAGTTAATTTCAAGACGTATAGGGAAGCGACGGGGTTTGCCGCTGTCCGGCTGGCGCAAATTTGCCGGAACGTACAGGAGGAGACGAAAGTGAGAATTGTGGCCGTGCCGCAGGTGGCCGATTTGCGCAATTGTGTGGAGACAGGGGCGGAATGCTGGGTGCAGCATGTGGATACCGTCGAACAAGGCAAGAAGACAGGGTGGATTACGGTTGAGGATGTGGAAGAAGCCGGGGCGAGGGGGACACTTCTGAATCACGCGGAACATAAGTTGCCGTTGGAACTCATTAAAAATATTGCCGACCAGACGCGGGGGATGGCGTTTGAATTGTGTCTGTGCGCGGCGGATGAAAATGAGGCGGTGGAACTGGACAAACTGGAGCCAAACTACATTGCTTATGAGCCACCGGAGTTGATCGGCAGCCGGGAGAAGTCGGTGAGTAGTGAGAAACCAGAAATAATCGGGAAAGTAGTACTAAGTACTAAGTGCAAAGTACTAATAGGGGCGGGGGTGCATAGTCCGGAGGACGTAAAAGTGGGGCTGAAATTGGGGGCAAAAGGAGTTTTGTTGGCTATAAATGTAGTACTAGCTGAAGATCCGGAATATGAATTAAGAAAATTGGCGGAGGCGTTTAATGGATAAAGTGGTGTTTATAACGGGGGCGAGCAGGGGAATCGGAGCGGCGACAGTGAAAAAATTTGTTGACAACGGGTGGAAAGTGGCAGGATTTTATAAGCAAAATAAAATTGAAAATTCTGAGGCGGTGAAATATTACCAAATGGATGTGGCGGAGCCGGAGAGTGTAAAAAAAACTTTTGAACAGGCGTTTTCTGATTTTGGGCGGGTGGACTGCCTGGTTAACTGCGCGGGAATTTTCGGATATAAAAATCTGACGGATTACGATTGGGAGTTAATGCAAAAAGTTATCGGTGTGAATGAGACGGGTACGTATTGGTGTACTAAAGAAATTTTGAAATATATGCACGAAGGATCTGTTGTAAATATCAGTTCGACTGCGGCACAGATCGGGAGCTCGGACCCGGTGTATGCGGGGACGAAAGCCGCAATTTTGGGATTTACAAAATCCATGGCTAAAGCGTTGGCACCCAGGATCAGGGTGAATTGCGTTGCGCCGGGGGTGACGGAGTCGGATATGACCAAAAATATGAACCAAGAAAGATTGGATCAATTGATTAATATGTCACTATTGAAAAAAGTCGCAAAGCCGGAGGACGTGGCGAATGGGATATTTTTTTTAGCCAGTGAGGAGGCGGGGCATATCACCGGGGCGTGCCTAGATATTAACGGAGGTTACGTCCTGAGGTGATGGAGTAGAGGAGGAGGTTCCAGAGAGTTGAGAGGCCATAGACGGCGGAGCGGTGGAAGTTGATGCTGGAGGCCTCGGGAAAGTAGCGGACGGGGACGGCGATTTCGCCGATCCTTGCCCCGGCGGCCAGGGCGCCGAATAAAATCTGCTGGTCGAAAATAAAATCATCGGAATATTTGTGGAAGGGGACTTTTTGAAGAATTTCTTTGGTAAAGGCGCGGAAGCCGGTGTGGTATTCGGAGAGATTTTGGCCAAGAACGATGTTTTCAATAACGGTTAAAAAACGGTTGCTGAAATATTTGTAGGCGGGCATGCCGCCGGCCAAAGCCTCGGCCCGGGTGCGGATGCGCGAGCCGAGCATAATGTCGAACCGGCCATCCAAAATCGGCTTAATCAGGTCGCCGGTCAGACTGCTGTCGTACTGGTAATCCGGATGGACCATGACGACGATATCCGCTTTGGCGGACAAAGCCAGAGTGTAGCAGGTTTTCTGGTTGGCGCCGTAGCCGCGGTTTTGGGGGTGGACTTCCACCCGGAGGCCGAGTTTTTTGGCGACGGTAACCGTTTCATCACGCGAGCCGTCGTCGACCAGAATGACATTATCCGCGACACTCTTGGGGATGTCACGGTAGGTTTTGACTAAAGTTTTGGCGGCGTTGTACGCCGGCATGACAACAATGACTTTTTTACGATTCATGTTTTTTCGCTCGGTGTTTGAGACTGCGCTTCTCACTCGCTCCTCACTTCGTTCGGGGGCATCTTGCGATGCTCGCTTTCAAACACCTCGCTTTTTATATTTATACCGAGCAATATTACTCCAAGCAACGTCAAGATCCAGGATAGTTTTATGAGAGCAGTGGGGAGGAAACGGGTGGAAATAGTGTGGGTGCCGGCGGGTAAAGTGAGAGAGAGGCGGCCGAGTTGGTCGGAAACAGCGGGAATTTCCCGGCCGTCCAGGTACAAGTGCTGGCCGGGCCAGGCAACCTGGCGCAGGGAAACCGGAGTTTCGGAGTCGGAGGAAACGGAGAAGGAAAGGCTGCGCGAGTTTTGGAAAAAGTCTGTATAGGCGAGAGGCGGATCCAGGAGGGGTGCGGGATCGTCCAGAAGGGCGGGGGAGGCGGAGGCGGGGAAGTATTCGTTGTGGGAGTTGGTAGTTTGTTCGGAGTCGATATAAGTTTTTAAGGGGATATTGGTATATTCATTGACCCGGAGGTGATTGCGGTTGGCAAAAATGGCAAGAGGGATGATGAGCAAAAATAAAACATTTTTTTGGTAGATAAGCGTCGCGCTAAGGGCCGATAAAAAAGTGGCTGGGACGAGAAACCGGGTGGGATAGTCGAAAGAAATAAATTTTTCCAGAATTTTCCAGGCGGGTTTTGAATAATCGAGCATTAAAAATAAGCAAATTATGAATGATATGAGAGTGGTTAATTTTAATTTATTTGGTTTATACAGGGCGGAGGCAGCCAATAAAATCACTGCTGCCCATTGGGCAAAGCCCAACTGATACGGAACCTCGCCGTCTTTGGCGGTGGATTTGAACGGACCGTAGCCCCATTTTGAATAGACGAGCTGGCGGAAGTTGATAAAGCCGGTTTGGTAAATAGCGGCAAAACCGCCTTCTTTGTAAGCGCTGGCCAGTGTCAGGCGGGAGTAATACAGAGAGGGGAGGAGATAAAAGGCGGAAATGAGGAGAGCGATTAAGACAGGAAAGATAATATTTTTTATTTTTTTAAAATTAGGAATAGCTAAAATGATGGAGGGGATGACCAGGGTAAGAGCGGTGGGGAGATGAGAGAGAAGCAGTCCTCCCAGGCCGAAGGAGAGGAGAAATTTGGCCAGACGGGAGGGCGAAGTGAGTAAAAGATAAAGCCCGGCAAAATAAAGAGGGATGAAAACAAAAGTCCAGGTGACGCCGGTGGCGGCGGAAACCAGGGTGATTAAAAAACGGTGAGGAGCCCAGAGATATAAAAGAGAACCAAGTAGTGAGGCGGGACGGTTGTGAGTAGTGAGATAGGCTCCAAGATAAAAAGTTAATCCGGAGAGCAGGTGGGGGAGGAAGAGGAGGATTTTGGTGACGACGGGAACGGACAGGCCGGCAAATAAAAAGGGCTGGCCGACTAGCCAGGGAAGATGATAGGAGAAAAAGAAAAGCGGATAACCGAAGCCCTCTGCCATGGAAGAAACCCAGTACGGGGGAAATTGGCCATCGAGGACTGCGTGATGGTAGTGGTAAAGGCGGGCGACGTTGTGCCAGATGTCGTGGGCGGTAAACAGGCCGGGGTGGAAGAGGGCAAGAAGACCAGTTGTTGAAAAAAGGAAGATGATTACGTACGGCATTTGGTGTTATTATACTAGCGATGATTTATATCGGGGCTGATCACAGGGGATTTGAGATGAAGGCAACAATTAACCGCTGGCTGAAGGGGCGGGGGTATGAGTTTGAAGATCTGGGGGCGTTTTCCTATGATCATGGGGACGATTACGCGGATTTTGCGATTGAAGTGGCGCAGAGGGTGGCGCAGGCGCCGGATAAAAATATGGGGATAGTGCTATGCGGATCCGGAGTGGGGGCGGAGGTAGCGGCGAATAAAGTCAGAGGGGTGCGGTGCGGGCTGGGATTTGAAGCGGACCAGGTATACGCGGGCAGAAAGGACGACAACATTAATGTGCTGGCGCTGGCGGCGGATAACGTGACGGAAGAAGAGGCGCTGAAATTGGTGGAGCGGTTTTTGGAGACGGAGTTTGTGGAGAGCGAGCGTTATATGAGGAGGATTGAGAAAATAGCCAGGTATGAAGGGGCAGTCTTTGAAAAGCATAAAGGAAATTGATGTCGTTGGGAAGAATGTACTGGTGAGAGGAGACTTGGATGTTGACGATAAAGACAACCCAAGGACGGAGTCGGTGAGACAAGCGGTGAAATATTTGCTTGAAAACGGCGCGAAAAAAATCAAGGTAATCGGACACTCGGAGACGCAATACCGGGTGGTAGACGATTTGCGAAGGGAATTTCCGGAGGTGGAGTTTGATGACAGACTGCGGGATAATCCCGGCGAGAAGGGAAATAGTGAAAAGTTTGCTGCGCAGTTGGCCGAGGGATGGGATGTGTATGTAAACGAATCTTTTGCGGTTTCGCACCGAGAGCATGCGTCTTTGGTAGCTTTACCAAAACTGATGAAACAAGAGGGAAAACCGGTGTGCATTGGACTAAGATTCGGGTTGGAACTGAAAAAATTGACACAGGTGTGGGAAAAGCCCGGCAGGAGAATATTGGTAATTGGCGGCATTAAAATCGACCACAAACAAAAGTTTGTTGAAGACATGAAGGACAAGTTTTCCGCGATTTTGATAGGGGGAAAACTGCCGGGAGTGAATTTGCGGCCGGATGGATTGGATATTTCTGACGAGGCTATAAATAATTATATTCATGAGATTTCGAGCGCGGAGGTAATATTGGCGGCAGGAGTAATGGGAAAATACGAAGATGAAAGTTCCAATAAGGGGACGAAGCTAGTCTTGGAAGCGATCGCCGGAAGCCATGCATATAAAATAGCCGGAGGAGGTGATATTGAAAGAGCGATTGATATGTTTGGTCTTACCGATAAATTTGACTGGATTTCCGTCGGCGGCGGGGCGATGCTGGAGTATCTGGCAACGGGGACGCTGCCCGGGATTGAGGCGATTGGAGGACCTGTTTGATGGTCTTGACAAAAGACCTGTTTGAGTTTAGTATTAATTCATGACTTCTTTGTCGATCAGTCAGTTGAAAGTGAATCCCGCAAAGGCGATTTTGGCGTCCGGAGACTATCCGGTGGCAATTGAAAATAGGGGTGAAGTGGAGGCATATTTGGTGGGAAAGGACCTGTTTGAGAGGCTGGAGAGATATGTGGAAGATTTTATAGACAGACAGGCTATAGAAAATACCAACTTTTCTAAAGGAAAAGATTTGAACGAGGTATTGGACAGCTTGGGGATATGAAAGTAACAGTTTCCGAACGAGCAGAAAAACAGCTGCGAAGAGTTTCAAAGCTAAAACAGTTAATAATCGCTTCAAAACTTAAGTCTTTGGATGGTGGAGAAAAACTAAAGGGCTATAAAGATGTGTATAGAACTAGGGCGGGAGATTATAGAATTGTGTATAGAAGGTTTGGTGATGAAGCGCATGTGGTGCTGATTGGACACAGGAAAGACGTTTATGAATTGTTAGTACAATTGTTGGGGTAGGTAGGGTATTATGTTGGTGATGGTTAAAGTGGCGGTTAATGGTTTTGGGAGAATAGGACGATTGGCGTTTAGGGTGTGGCTACTGAAGCACGCGAGTGAGATGGAAGTGGTGGCGGTAAACACTTCAGGGTCGATGGAGACGGCTGGTTGGGCACATTTATTAATGAACGATACGACGTATCGAAGGTTTCAAATAGATGTCAAGGCCGAGGGAGAGTTTTTGGTGGTTGAGAGTATGGGGCTTAAAATTCCGGTGTTAGCTCAGAAAGATCCGGAACTTTTACCCTGGAGCAAATACGAAGTGGATGTCGTTATGGAGTGCACGGGGAAATTTACTGATGAAGCGGGAGCGTTGAAACACGCCAAGGCAGGGGCGAAAAAGGTGGTGATTTCGGCTCCGAGCAAGGGCGGAAACGTCGGGACTTTTGTATTGGGAGTAAACAAGGCGGATGGAAAAGCGGAAGTGATTTCCAATGCCAGCTGTACGACAAATTGCGTGACGCCGGTGGCGGCTGTCATCCACGCCAAATTCGGAATTGCCAAGGCGATGATGACGACGGCGCACGCGTATACGGATGATCAGCAGCTGCAGGACGGGAGCCACAAAGATTTGCGCAGGGCAAGGGCGGCGGCCATGAATGTAGTGCCGACTTCTACCGGGGCAGCAGTGGCCACGACGGAGGTGATTCCGGAGCTCAAAGGCCTGTTTGACGGGATTTCTCTGCGAGTACCGGTGATTACCGGATCGATTTCCGATTTTGTGTTTGTGACGAAGAAAAAAGTTACAAGAGATGAAGTTAATCAAGCATTTGTGGAGGCGAGTGAAAATCCAGTTTACTCGGGGATCTTGGGGGTCTCTGGGAGATCGGGAATACCGGAACACTTGGTAAGTTCGGATATCGTCGGAAGCAGTTATTCGGCGATTGTGGACACGGAATTTACGCAGGTGATCGATGGGGATTTGGTAAAAGTTCTGGCTTGGTATGACAATGAGTGGGGGTATACGAATAGGCTGGTTGAACAGGTAATTCAATTCGGCCAGTCTTAGCGAATGGAAGAGCATCAGACAGATTACTCAAAAATTACCGACCAGATTTACATCGGGTCGGATTTGTGTAAGGGCCCGTGGTGTCCGGTGCATAGTGATATTTTTAAACAATTGGGGGTGTGTGGAGAGATAAATTTAGAAATGGAACGGGATGAGCATCCTTCGCTCGGGGTAGATGCTTATATCTGGCTACCGACTCCGGATAAGCAAGCGCCATCGAAAGATCAGTTAATGATCGGGTCGGCGGTGATTAAGCAAATGATCGATTTGGGAAATGTTGTATATGTGCATTGCAGGAACGGACACGGCAGGAGCCCGACCATGGTGGCAGCGTATTTCATCAGGTACGAGAAGATGAGTGTGGATGAGGCGATCGACTTTATCGCCAAAAAAAGACCCGAAATTCATCTGGAAGAGGTGCAAAAAATGGCGCTGGAAGAGTTTTGGCAATTATGGAAATAGTGCCGGCGATATTGACTGATGACCCGCTGGAGTCAGAGAAGCTGTTGCGGGAGATAAGGGATAGCAAGAAATTTAAGCGGGTGCAGATTGATTTTATTGACGGCGAGTTTGCTGATAATCTGACGATAAAACCAAGCGAGTGCGACCTGATACCGTATTTGCCGGTGAAGTTTGACGCGCATTTGATGGTGGTGGAGGACAACATTGTCGAGTGGTCCAAACTGGCGGAGAAGATGGGATTTGACCGGATCATCGCCCAGATGGAGAGCATTTCGCATCCGGAAGATTTTTCGGCGCTGGCGCTGGACGTGCATTCTCCGGTTGAAGCTATAAAACTGTATTTGCCGAAATTGAATTATGTGGTGGTCATGTCCGTGGAGCCGGGATTCGGAGGGCAGGAATTTGTGGATAAGGCAATAACACATGTAAGGGAACTCCGGGAAATCAGGGTGATCGAGGGGGATAAATATAAAATTTGCGTGGATGGGGGAGTAGACAAAGAGCACTTGGAGATACTGGAAAAGATGGGGGTAGATGAAGTGGCGGTTGGGGCAAAACGGGTGTTATCATGGTAGCATGAGCGATAAAGACGGGAGATTAATAAAAGTTGTGACGTGCTTGGGGTTTGCGGACGCACATGAGGATGACCCGCTGTTTGGGGAAGCGTTCGGGGTAGGGAAAGCACTGGCGGAGGCGGGATACACGGTGGCGAACGGGGGAGGACCGGGAGTGATGCGGGCGACAACATTGGGGGCAAAATCCGCAGGGGGACACGTGATCGGGGTGACGTTTTATCCCAAAGACGTGTCGATATTTGAGGGCCGGGATGTAAACAATCCGATTGATGAGGAGATAAAGGGAGCCAATTATCTGGAGCGGACGTTGAAACTTTTGGAGGTGGGCCAGGCATATGTGTTTTTCCGCGGAGGGACGGGGACGATTTCAGAGTTCGGGATGGCGTGGGGGCTGGCCAGACTGTATTTCGGACACCATAAACCGCTGATTTTGTACGGCAAGTTTTGGGAGAATATTATGGCGGCGTATCTGGCTAACATGCGGATGCGGCCGGAAGAGTTCCAGGTGTATCGGGTGGTGACAAGTCCGGACGAAGTGATTAAATCGCTGGAACTTTTTGAGCTGATGCTGCAGCATAAACACCAGGCATTTAATCCGGCTGAAAAGCCGTTTGAGTTATAAATTCTAAATTCTAAGCACTAAATCCTAAACAAATCCTAATTTTCCAAAATTCAAAATATGTTAACAGATAGCCAAATTCAACAATTGGAGTTGAAGGCCAATGAAATCAGGCAGGATATTATTAAGATGCTGCTGGCAGCCGGATCCGGGCATTCGGCCGGACCGCTGGGAATGGCGGACGTGTTTACGGCTTTGTATTTCGGGGAAGTATTGAATTTTGACCCGAAAGATCCGTGGAAAGAGGACCGGGACCGAGTGATATTATCCAATGGGCATATTTGTCCGGTATGGTATCCGACGCTGGCGCATGCGGGATTTTTCCCAAAAGAGGAATTGATGACACTTAGAAAAATTAATTCGCGGCTGCAGGGACATCCGCATTACCGGGAGTTGCCGGGGGTGGAAAACACCGGAGGACCGCTGGGGCAGGGCATGAGCCAGGCAATCGGTCAGGCGCTGGCAATCCGGATGGATGTCGCGGCGGGGAAGCTGCCGATAGGAGAGCGGATGCCGTGGGTATATTGCTTGATGTCCGACGCGGAGCTGCAGGAGGGACAAAATTGGGAGGCGATTATGTTCGCCGGGAAAAACAATTTGCACAACCTGACGGCGGTTATCGACCGGAACAATATCCAGATAGACGGATTTACGGAGGATGTCATGCCAATTGAGCCTTTGGCGGATAAATTTAAAGCGTTTAACTGGTCGATAATCGAGGTGGACGGGCATAACATCCGGGAGATTGTGGACGCGTTTAATAAGGCGATGGCGATTTTTGAAAACCCGACGGTAATTATCGCGCACACGATTCCCGGCAAGGGAGTGGACTTTATGGATTGGAATCCGGCGTGGCACGGCAAGCCGCCGGATAAAGATGAGAGTGTAAAGGCGTTGGCACAGTTGCGGACGTTAGGCGGAAAGATCAGGAGTGAATATGAGTAAATTGAACCCAATGCTCTTTACGAATGACGTGGAACAGAAGCCGACGAGGCATGGGTATGGGGAAGGGTTGTTGGAACTGGGGGAGAAGAACCCCAAGGTAGTTGTCCTGACCGGTGATCTGGCCGAGTCCACGAGAGTGTTGGATTTTGGAAAAAAATACCCTGACCGGTTTTTTGAATGCGGGGTGGCAGAGCAGAATATGACGGGGATCGCGGCGGGGCTGGCGGCGGCGGGGAAAATTCCGTTCATCTCGTCATACGCGGTGTTTTCGCCCGGGAGGGCGTGGGACCAGGTACGCGTGTCGGTGTGTTACTCGAACCTTAACGTAAAGATTGCCGGGGCGCATACCGGAGTTTCAGTGGGGCCGGACGGGGCGACACACCAGGCCTTGGAGGATATTGCCATCACGCGGGTGCTGCCGAATATGACGGTAATTGTTCCGTGCGATGCTATTGAGACGAAAAAATGCACTTTGGCGGCGGCTTCCCGGCCGGGGCCAGTTTATTTTAGGTTTGCTCGCGAGAAGACACCTATCATTACAACTCCGGAAACCCCATTTGAAATCGGTAAAGCGGAGGTTTTTTTTGAATCAGGGCATGACGTCGCTATTGTTGCCTGCGGGCCGCTGGTGTATCAGAGTTTAATTGCGGCGAAAGAATTGGAGGGAGAGGGAATAAAAGTGACGGTTGTTAATAACCATACTGTGAAGCCGATGGATACGGCGGCGATTATGAAAGTCGCCAGTGATTGCGGGGCGATAGTAACGGTAGAGGAACATCAAATAATGGGCGGGATGGGGTCGGCTGTGGCGGAGGTATTGGCGCAAAATTATCCCGTTCCGTTGGAATTTGTGGGGATGCCAAATACTTTCGGCGAATCCGGCCAGCCGGAAGAGCTTTTAGAAAAATATGGGATGAGTGTAAAATTTATCAAAGAAGCCGTTAAAAAAGTGATACTTAGAAAAGGCACTAGGCAATAGGGACTAGGGACTAGAAAATGATTACGTCGTATAAAGACCTAACTGTTTGGCAAAAATCTTTTGAATTGTCTCTGTTGGTTTATAGGTTGACAAAAGAATTCCCAAAAGAGGAATTATATGCACTCGTTTCCCAAATTCGTAGAGCAGTTGTTTCGATTCCGTCAAATATCGCAGAGGGATATTGTCGCCAAGGAAGACCTGAATATATTCGGTTTTTACAGATAGCTTTTGCTTCTGGGGCGGAATTGGAAACTCAACTCCTAATTGCTGAAAAGTTGGGATATTTGACTAGTGCTAAGTTTGAAGTTGTTAATGCTTTATTACAGGAGGTAATGAGAATGCTAAACGTATTGATTTCGAAGTTAAAATCTAGTGCCTAATGCCTAGTTCCTAGTGCCTATTTTTCCAGGAATTTGAAGGTGGAGAGGATGTGGTCTCTAGTTTGTTCCCATTTATCGCGGTCTTCGTATGAAAACCAGAAACTCAACTCGGGTTGAATAAAATAAAGATCAAAGACTTTATTATCAAAGTCCGGTCCTGAAACTACTGTGGCGGATATGTTATTGGGTAAAGTGATATCCCGTATAGTGAAGGTATTTGGGTTGCAGCTTGGCAACAAATCGCAATTCATAGAATTAGGTTCCTTGTTTAAAATCCCTTGAACAAAGGCTTCGGCTTGATTATGGGGTGACCCGATTAAATTAACTGTATTTAAATTTAAGTCGATATCTTCTCCTATAAAGTCTGCTGCGAAACTCCCAAAATCTCTTGCCGGACCACTTGCATGATCTAGCTCAAACTCGGGTGGATATTTAAAAGTAAAGTTGCCTTTTTCATTTTCCACAAACCCATCCTTTAATGCATCGTATGTTTTCCATGTTGAGGTATCCGCTGGATTTTGGCCGAGGAATTTGAAGGTGGAGAGGATGCGATTGAATGTTTCCTCGAATGTTTTGTGACTGTATTTTGCGCCTGACCTACTAATAAGAATTGCGGCATTGCGGTTGGGTAGCCTGAGATAGTATCTCTTAATTCCGAAAACATCATGATTCTCTAATACAAATCCAGGCTGACCTGAGTGGAAAAATTGACTTACTTTAACAGGTAAACGGCTTCCGAATTCGCTGTATTGGTAAAAGCTAGTGAGAAGTTGGTTTTCAGATTCGATGAATTTTTCAAAGGGTAGTCCGTGGGTGTTGCGGATGTATACTGCCAATCCATCGAATGGGGCGTCGGTTCCTTTGATATCGGCGGGCACGTCGGCTATGGTTATCAAGTCCTCATCGTTTGTGGGAGGACCTGCAATTCCACAGCATTCAGTGTTGAATTCTGGTGGATATTGAAAAGAAAATCCGAACTCGTCATTGGAGTAGGTTTTCCACCTCAGTTTGTCCTCGCGGGCTAAGTTAGGGGTGGGGGTGGAGGTGTCTGTGGGAGTGGAAGTCCGGCTGTTATCCTGCAGTAGCGGCATCGGCCGGGTGAGGATGATGAGGGAGGAGACGATGATTAAAAAAGAGGGGAGGACGTAGAGGAGGCGGGGCATGTTAGGGGAGGATTTGTTTGATGTAACTTTCGACTTGGGTTTCCAGATATGATTGGATTTCGGAGGGGGAAGGGGAGGAACCGATGAAGTCCATGGGGACTATAGTTACGTCTTTGAAGTAGGAAAGTTGCTCGAGAAACAGGGCCTCATTAAATTCACCGGAGAATTTTTGCTTGGCCAGCTGGATGGTCTGATTTAGGGTGACAATTTCTTTTTTGAGGAGCAGGAAAAGATCAACGTAATCGCGCCAGACGGCTCTTTTTCCGATAGTGAAGGCCTTATCGGCAACAATATCGTTGACAGATGCCAGTGAGATAGACGGAGTGGTGGTTGGAGGTAGAAGCGACGGGTAGATGTACCAGAAGAAAGTGACGTTGACGTTTTCGGTTGTAGTGAAGCTGATCTGATCGGTGGTGTTGACGTAAAAGACGGAAGCCGGGAAAACCGTTTTGGCTTTGAGGCGGAGATAGTTATTTATCGGTTTGTTGATGAAGATATCAAAGTCGACTGATTTCCGATGTTGGATTTGGAGGGCCAGGGCGGTGCCGCCGGCTAAGTAGCCAAAATTTTTAAAGCCGTAAAGCTTACTAAAAATTATCTGTCTGGGTTTATCCAAGATCTCGAGGTGTATTTTTGACATAGTGCCGTTCGTCTAGGAGGTTATCTTTGAGGTTTAACAAATAATTCTTGACAAAGTTGAACCTGGACGGGCGGTAGTCTTTGTAGGGGTGATTTATAAAGGTGTTGGTAATTTGCTGTTTGGGATAGGTGGAGAAGATCCAGTGAAGATCGGCCATTTTGCCGTAGGAAAGGGTTTGGTGAATGATGTAGGGGGCGTCTTGAACGGAGTCGAGTCGGGAAACGTCGGCGGACCAAAGGACGGGTTGGAGGGAGGGGGGTATTTGAGACATGGATGGGAATATTATATACTTAAAGATGAAGAATGGAGGTGAGAGAATGGCTGCAAAAAAAGATTTAAAACCAATCATGCCGGAAGAGAAGCCCTCCTTCGCTAAAGCTACGGAGGGTAAATGGGTGAGTGTGGGGTGGACGCTGCTTTTAGTCGGGGGATTGGCGCATATGCTGCCGCAACAGATGGAGCCGCTTCTGAAGTGGGCTTTGTACGGAGTGACGGTGCAGACGGCGGTCGGAGTGCTGTCGGTGGTGATCGCGCTGTACTATTTGCTGGGGGAATAAGATTTTTAAAACCTCACCCTAATCCCTCTCCTTAATTCAGGAGAGGGAAATTTTAGGAGGATGCTATACTGGTTTGATGGGTGATTTGTCTGAAGTGGCGAAAAAGCTGGTGGCGGAGGGGAAGGGCGTCTTTGCGGCGGACTGGGGGGTGAATTCTATCGGAAAGAGGTTTGAAAAGATCGGGTTGGAAAATACGCCGGAGAACAGAAAAAGATACAGAACCATGTTGTTTTCCACACCGGACCTCTCGCAGTATATTTCCGGAGTTATCGAATTCGAGGAGACGGTCGAACAAGGGTTGGCTGAGGTTCTTGAAAAAAATGGCATAATACCGGGGGTGAAAGTGGACCGGGGAATTGAGGGCGGGCTGACACAGGGCCTGGACGGATTGACTGACAGACTAGTGAGGTTTAAAAGTTTGGGGGCCAGGTTTGCCAAATGGAGGGCGGTAGTGGACGTTGATAAATCCGGGGAGGAAGAGGTGGGGGAAAACGCGAGGAGGCTGGCAGAGTACGCGGCGCTGTGCCAAGAGCAGGGGCTGGTACCGATAGTGGAGCCGGAAGTCTTGAAGGACGGTGATCATACGATTGAGAAGGCGGCCGAGGTAACCGAGGAAACTTTGAGGAGGGTATTTGAGGCGTTGGCGAAGCGGGGAGTGAAATTGGAAGGGATGATTTTGAAGTCGAGCATGACGGTGTGTTCGGGGACGGGTTGTTCCGTCCAGGCGGGGCCGGAAAAGGTGGCCCAAATGACAGTTGATGCGTTGAAAAGAGTGGTTCCGCCGGCGGTACCGGGAGTGGTGTTTTTGTCCGGGGGGCAGGACGCACTGGAGGCGACGAAAAACCTGAATATGATCGCGCAGATAAAGGACGCGCCATGGGAGCTGACGTTTTCGTATGAGAGAGCTTTGGAAGAGCCGACACTTTTGGCATGGGGCGGAAAAGACGAGAATATTGAAAAAGCGCAGAAAGTATTGTTACATAGGGCCAGGATGAACTCGCTGGCATCAATGGGGAAGTGGACAGAGGAGGCAGAAAATGAGATATGACATGCTGAGCCTAGGTCCGGCGAGGATGGACGTGTTTATCAAGCTGCCGGAGGACCAGATAGAGGAAACGTGCAGTATCGACCGGAAAAGATGCATGATCAGCCTGGCGTTCGGGGAGAAAATTCCCATCCAAAATATTAATTTTGCGGTGGGGGGAAATACGGGAAACAACGCTGTGGGTTTAACTAGGTTGGGACACAAGGTGGCGATGGCGGGGACGATGGGAGACGCGTGGACGGACAAGCAGGCGATGGACATACTGAGGGCCGAGGGGGTGGAGACGAAATATATTTGTCTGGCGGAGGGGAAAGCGGGGTTCGGAGTAGTGTTGAACTATGCCGAAGAGAGGACGATTTTGTCATATTACCCCAAGGCGGAATGCACTTTCCCCGTAGAGCCGGATTTGGGGGCAAACTGGCTATACCTGACGACAGCGGGTGAGGAATATGTGGATTTTTACAGACAGGCCGTCGAAGCGGCGGGAAAATGGGGAGCGAAAGTCGCTTTTAATCCGGGGTCGAGGCAGATCAAGACCGGGTTGGAAAAGATCAGGTTTGTTATGGAAAAAACTGAAGTGATGTTTGTGAATAAAGAGGAGGCGGCACATTTACTGGGCAAGCAGGTGGACGCGGAAGTCAAGGAACTTTTGGCGGGACTTCGGGAAATCGGGGCGAAGGTGGCGGTGATTACCAACGGGCCGGACGGGACGTATTTATATGACGGACAAAAATATTGGCACATGCCGGTTGTCCCGGCGCCGGTTGTGGAAAGAACCGGGGCGGGGGACGCGTTCGGGTCGGGATTTCTGGCGGCGGTGATGCACGGAAAAGCTTATGAGGAGGCGCTGCGGTGGGGGACG
>Ga0209541_10008291_pt1 | contig 17163 bp, 16 predicted proteins | sample RifCSPlowO2_01_FD_184027 | JGI IMG/M metagenome (GOLD analysis project Ga0209541, IMG submission 184027) | Groundwater microbial communities from Rifle, Colorado - Rifle CSP2_plank lowO2_0.1 (SPAdes) (version 2) | ecosystem: Environmental > Aquatic > Deep subsurface > Groundwater | place...
CCTCAAGCACTCCAAACAGCTTCCGTTTTGAGTATGGCACATCCGCAAGCAAGCACTGGACGATGACCAGACTACGTATGCGCAGCATCAGCGAATAGACCAGACTGCCAATCTCAAAGCCAAGCGCAATGCCCTGCTCAACCACCATCAAGACTTCTTTCGTTTCCTGCACAAACTGCGATGCGTGTCTTTTGGAGAATGGGCAGCGGCGATATTTCCCAATGAGATCCGCGTTCAAAAGAGGAATTGCCTCCCTGATGATAGGCAGCAGCAACAGCGGCTTTTTTCGCAGCACATTCTCAATCTCATCTTTGGTGACAAGAATGACAGAATACTCGTCTATCTTTGGCAGCTGAACTTTTCTTGAGACCGCGAGCAGTATGTCAATATCAGAGTATGGCCGCTCCTCCCCTCTGGCATAGGAGCCGTAGAGGTACACACCTTCAATGGCCGGGAGGATGGGGGCGAGCATCTGAAATATCTCTGTCCTGATATCCTCAAGGCGTTTCCGCCCTACAAGGAATTTTATCCTTCTTCCGACGTATTCCTTGGGCAGCACCACGTGCCCTCCATTGCCGAATTTCCGCACTAGTTTCGCTTCCATAAGTATATATGTATATACATTATTATATAAATTTTTCTATCCTGTTAAGTAAACTTGCCAACGCACCGAGCGCAGATTCCCGAATGGGCCTCCCCCATCGTCACCATCTTCGTGATCGGGTATTTCTTCCTGAAGTCGAAGAGGGAGATCGGGAAAGGATGTGCTTACTGATGGTGTTCTTGGTATACGTAACCACTCTTAAATAGATAAAATAGAAAGATTTAAATACCATTTCCGTTCCCCCTCCCGTTGAGAACCCATGCCACAGCAAGCGCCCGCAGAGCCGGCAACACTGGAAGCACGATTGGAAAATGTCGTTGGCCCATTAGCGGACAGCGTCCCCCATCTTGTTCTTGACACCATCCGGCACGCTGACCAGATTGCCACAGAGAGAAGGGCAAATCCCGGCTTAAGGAACAACTGGTTCTACACCGCTGACGGTGCTCTTTATACTGTTGAGGGCGACAATGCCGTCCTCTATCTTACGCGGGGAAGCTCCAATCCCATTCTGAAAAACCCGCAAGCCGCTGCAAGCCAATTGCTCGGCGCAGGCAATTACATCCCTTCGCAGGAAGACACAGCCGCAGCCATTTCCTCTCCTGACACCCTCAAGATCGTCCTTTCCGAACTTGGCTTACAGAAACATAGTGATGAATTTTCCTACTTTGAGATCAACACAGGAAAGCCGGACAAGCTCAATCCAGCGCAGAGAAAAATGGCAGAGCGCGTCTATGGGCAGGGGAATGATTTCAGTTTGAACACGGACATGCTGAAAGGGGAGGGAAACATCAGCTCCACAAAGATTTACGTTCTCGATCCTGAGTATGTCAAGCAGCATGCCAAAGATGGAGATGCAATCTCGCGGGCGTGCGGGCTCCACCTCTTTGGCGATGTCTCCATCTTCTGCGCCTATGGCCGGGACGTCAGCCTCCACGGCGCCCTGCGGGGGGTACGTCGTGAGGCCGCCGAAGGCGGCACGTCGGAAATTGGCTCCATCGCACGTGCCTATCATACGATTTTGCAGAATCCAACTCAAGCGCTTGATGGCATGACTCCTGAGATAGCCTCAGGATTGTCCGGCTTGGTCACACAATACCAAGCTTTGAAAAAATAAGAATGTTATTAAATTATAGTCGCAGATGCTAGACCAACTCTGAGGCAACTGGGAATTTTGAAAAACCAGATACGCCGCAACCTTTAAATAAGAACTTTCTTCCTTTCCGCTCCTGCGCCCGCTCGCGACAAGTCTCTCGCAGAGAGCGTGCGTAGATCTTGCACAATGTGAGTTCTACGCCTGGCTTCATTTTTAGACATAAAAGAACATAACGGGAGGCAAAACAATGGCAACCTTTGAAGATTTCCAGAAGCTCGACATCCGCGTCGGAAAAATTACCGAAATCGAGGACTTTCCAGAGGCGAGGAAGCCGTCTTACAAGCTGAAAATAGACCTGGGGCCGGGCATGGGCATCAAAAAATCCTGCGCCCAGCTGGTGAAGCACTACACCAAGGAGCAACTGAAGGGAAAGCCCGTCCTGTGCGTCGTCAACTTCCCCCCGCGGCAGATCGGCCCGGCAGTATCGGAAGTCCTCACGTTAGGGGTTCCGGGGGAGGACAACGAATGCGTCCTCATCCAGCCGGAACGGGACGTGCCGATAGGCGGAAGGCTGTATTGAGCAAGAACCATGAGAGAACTGCCAGCAATACGTCCGGACATGGAACAAATCACCCCTTACATCTGGGAGATCCCGACCAGCTACAAGAAGGGCATGCGTGTCCCCGCGCGCATCTACGCTTCTGAGAAGCTGTTGAAGGACATGGACAACGGCGTCTTCGAGCAGGTGACCAATGTCGCTTGTTTGCCGGGCATCCAGAAGTACTCGTTCTGCATGCCGGACGGCCACTGGGGCTACGGTTTCCCCATCGGCGGCGTGGCTGCTTTTGATGCAGAGGAAGGCATAATCTCCCCCGGCGGCATCGGCTTCGACATCAACTGCGGGATGAGGCTGGTCACCACCAATCTGACATACAGGGAAGTCCGGCCAAGACTCAAGGAGCTGATTGACACCCTGTTCAAGTCCGTCCCCGCCGGAGTGGGGTGCAAGGGATTCGTCAAGGTCAACAAGAAGGAATTCACCGACGTCATGCTCAGCGGCTCGTCGTGGTGCGTGGAGAAAGGCTACGGCTGGAAAGCGGACATCGAGCGCACGGAGAGCTACGGCAGGATCGACTGGGCGGACCCCTCGAAAGTGAGCGAGAAGGCCGTTTCCCGGGGCATCGACCAGCTCGGGACATTGGGATCGGGAAACCACTATCTTGAGGCGCAGGTGGTCCATGTGAAGCACATCTTCGACCCGGAGACGGCGAAGGCCTTCGGCATCCACACGCCGGAGCAGGTCGTCATCATGGTGCACTGCGGCTCCAGGGGATTCGGGCACCAGATCGGCACCGATTACCTGCGCGTCTTCGAGGGCGTGGTGAAGAAATACAACATCGAGGTGCGCGACCGGGAGCTGATGTGCGCGCCGTTCCGGAGCACGGAAGGGCAGGACTATTACGGGGCGATGGCCTGCGCGGCCAACATGGCGTTCGCCAATCGCCAGGTCATCCTCCACCGCATCAGGGAAGCATTTGAAAAAGTGTTCAAGACCCCGGCAGAGAAGCTGGAGATGAACCTCGTCTATGACGTCGCCCACAACATCGCCAAAGTGGAAGAGCACGAGATCGACGGAAAAAAGAAAAAGGTGGTCGTGCACCGCAAGGGCTCCACCCGGGCGTTCCCGCCGGGCCATCCGGAGCTGTGCAAGCTCTACAGGAAGGCCGGGCAGCCCATCATCATCGGCGGCTCCATGGAAACGGGGTCGCACCTGCTTGTCGGCACGGAACAGGCGATGAGGGAGACGTTCGGCAGCACCGCGCACGGCTCCGGCAGGACCATGTCCCGCGCGGCCGCGAAGAAGCAGGTGCACGGCGAATCCCTGCAGAAGGCGATGGAGAAGAGGGGCATCTACGTCCGCGCGGTGTCGATGTCCGGGCTCGCGGAGGAGGCGGGCATGGCCTATAAGGACGTGGATGAGGTCATTGAGACCGTGCACAATGCTGGAATCTCCAAGAAGGTCGTGAAACTGATCCCTTGTGGCAACGTGAAGGGGTAACATGGGGAAATACAAAATCATCGACGATGTCGCCATCGCGGACGTCGCCTTCGAGATTTACGGCAAGGACGTCAACGGGCTGTTCGAGAACGCGGCCCTCGCGATCTTCGAGCAGAGCGCGGACATCAGGACCATTGAGGGAAAAAAGAGGGAGAGCATAGCGCTGGAATCGGATTCCCTGGACACCTTGCTTTTTGATTTTCTCTCCGAGCTGCTCTACCTGAAGGACGCCAAGCAACTGCTGGGGAAGAAATCCGCTGTTTCCATCACTCAAAGCAACAAGAAATATTCCCTGAAGGCGGAGATAGCGGGGGACACCATCGACCAAAGGAAGCACACGCTGAAGAGCGACATCAAGGCCGTCACTTACCATATGTTCAAGGTGGAAAAGACAAAGGAAGGATGGGCGGCGTTTGTCGTCGTTGACATCTGAGCGCATCATCCTTTTTCTTTCTCCATTCCTTTTTTCCCCTGCATTTCTTCGTTGTTTATTTTTCTCATGCGCACCAAATCAGAAACATTTAAAAAACTTTTAACAAATGGATGGTGCATTAGAGCTGACGTGCATGAAAGTCATCAGAGATGTCCGCAAACACCGTCCCCTTCTCAACACGGCCATAAAAAAATACGGCCACAGCGTGGAGCACAACCTCCACCATTATCTCGCGACAGAGGCGCCGGGCAGCGCGCTGGTGGCGTTCTCCTTCCCAGGGGGGATGTACGCCCTCGGCAATCTCAAGAATGATGTGCTGGGCCTTTTTCCCGACGGCATCCTCGCACCGCCTGAAAGACGTTTCAGGATTCTCCAGGACATCCTTTCTTATGCGCTCGTCAGGAACAAGATGAAGAAGGTCACGCTTGAGGTGAGCGAGCCCTTCCGCAGGGAGATCGTGTCCGGGCTTGCGGCATCACGGCGCTTCAGGGCGTGCCGGGCGAATGGCATCCTTTACTGGCCGGTGTTCCGCATGGAGCTGTTCGATTCCCGCCTGAAGGGGAGGAGATGGAAGAAGATGCGCAACATCCGCAACCGGTTCGCCAAGCATCACCGCATCCGCACCGTGGACTCGAAAAAAGTCCCGAAGGGCAAGCTCCTGGCCGTCCTGCGCCAATGGGAGCGGAAAAGGAGGCACAGCGACACCGTGACGCGGGAATACTACCAGAACGTCATCGGTTCCGGCTTCAGGGGGTTCAGGACCGCGAAGACCATCTACGTGGACGGCGAGCCGTGCACCATCACCGCCGGCTGGAACGTACAGAACGGGGAGAAGCATTATTACTCCGCCATCGGCATATTGAATTACCGGCACAAGGGGCTGGGGGAATTCGCCAACCTCATGGACCTGATACTGCTCAAGAAAAAGGGATACAAGCTCGTTGATTTCGGGGGATCAGGATATTCTTTGCTCAACTTCAAGAACAAGTTCAGGCCGCAGCATATGTACAAGACGTATCTGTTTTCTATCGTGAGGAGAAAATAGAATAGTTTTTGCCGGTGACAGGGCACAATCGTGCTTCGCAATAGGGTGCGCGCCGGCAATGGCGCGATTCTCTTGACCTGGCTGCTATGCCAGCCCCCTCAAAAAGAACCCGACCGCGTACGCGGCCCCAGCGGCCAATGCCCCCACGAAAAGGGTCTCCATGCCGGACTTGAACCAGTGCTTGCCCGTCACATAGGTCTTGACGGAGCCGATGATGAAGAAGGCGACGAACGTCATGCCAAATGACAGCGGATACTCGATGGGCTTCACGCTCGTGTCAAAGAACAGCCCCAGGGCGTAGGGGATAAGGGGGATGGAGCCGACGGCGACGAACGATGCGAAGGTGACGATGCCCTTCATCGCCGGGCTCTTGGGATCCTCGGACAGGCCGAGCTCCTCTGCCATCATGGTGTCCACCCAGATCTTCTTGTCCGAAGTGATGGTCTTGACGGCCTGCTTGAGCTGCCTGCCCCTGAAGCCCTTCCTGCGGAAGATCTCCCTGATTTCCTCGCGCTCGCCCTCAGGGTAATGCTCGATCTCCCATTCTTCCCTCCTGCGCTCGCCCTGGATGAACTCCCGCTCCGACTTTGAGCTGAGGTAGTTGCCCACGGCCATGGAGATGCCATCCCCGAGAAGGTTGGCGAGGCCGAGGATGATGACGATGTTCGATGACAATGCCGCGCCCGCGACACCGGAGACGACGGCGAACGTGGTGACAGAGCCGTCGATGGCCCCGAAGACGAAATCGCCGATGTGGGTGCCTTCCTTGTGCTCTTCTGCTGCGTGGATGGCTTTCCTGGTGTGGGCAGCCTTGGTCGCCTCAATATCCTTCACCCTGAAGGCGTGCTGCGCGCTCCTGACGCGGCCGGATGCTTTCTTGCCCCCGGTATCAAATACGTGGTCCATGCGCAATGAAGGGAGAAATTCCTATAAAAACCTATTGAAAAGCGAGGCTCCGCAGTTACTCCTTCTCATCATGTTCAGCACATCGATGTCAAAGGTTCGTCATCGCCTCAAGGTTGGAGAACAACCAGAATTTATAAATGTGCGGAAACAGGAACTTATGCCGCCCTTCCCGTCATCGCATCGAGCAGGATGCGCCACTGCTGCTCCGTCAGCGCCCCGGAGCCCGCGTATAGGATATTTCCGTCATTCCCGACGGCATACTTGGTGGTGGTGTATTTTATCTGGTAGGAGGTGAGGATGTCCATGTTGCCTTTCAGGAACAGCACTCCCGAAAGCGCGGGGAACTGCTCCTTGTACTGCCCTATCTTCTCCTCGCTCTCGCCAAGGTCCATGCCGACGGCCACGATGCTCATCTCCGCGCTGTAGTCCGCGTACACTTTAGACAGTGTCGTGAGGTCCTCCCTGCAGTAGGGGCACCAGGTGGTGAAGAAGTACAGCAGCACGGGCTTCTGCCTGAAGCTCTCCAATGAGATCTGCCTGCCGTCCGGAGCCACGAGGAGAAAGGCCGGCGCAAGGTCGCCCTTCACCAAGCCGGCCGTGACCGGCTTTTCGGTGTTGGTGTCCAGGACCTGGGATGCCCGCTTGGTCTCCGGCTGGGAGCAGCCACCGAGCACGATGATGAGGAACAAGCCAGCAAGGAGAAGCAGGTGTGTGTTACGCATTTGCTTTACAGAAATTGTAAATGTTTTAAATCTTTTGGTGGGAACGGGTGAGACCGTCCACTTAATGTATGGGCGGACACCTCCCGCCGGTCGGGGCAGCATCGGCTCAACTCCAACCTTTTCTTCGCCTCCTCTGCGTGCACGGAGACCAAGTCTCCGGCATCCTGAAAACGCAAAGCGTTTTCATGAAGTCGGCCAAGAAAAGCTTGACCAAAAGTTCTCGGAGGCGAGACCTCCGGAACCACGGAAACGAAGTTTCCGTTGGAAATGCCCGCGTGTAGCGGGCTCCTTTTTGGTGAAGCTTTTTGACCGCGTACCGAAGGGAAGCGTGTCAAAAAGGTTCGGGGCATCCCCCTGTCGATTTGCTTCTGAAATTTCTGCATCGCTCGTGAATTGGTGCTGCCCCTTGCTTTTCCGCCATTGCCCATCAGTACCAGCTTCCTCTCCACACGCTGTGCCCCCATTGGATGAGGAGGTCCACTCCCAGGCGGTCGACCTGCAGCGGGACATCGCAGGCGCCGTAGCACGAGCCCATCCAGATCAGCACCTTGGCCTCTGTCTGCTGCTCGATGGCCTTCTGTATCTCGTCAGCCCTCGGCTTGAGGCCGTCAGGGAGCTGGACGCAGACCAGCTTCGCGTTGTCCTTCTTGATGCGTGAGATGACTTTTCCCAGCTCGAGGTCGTAGGGGTCCATAAAGAAATTGGAATGAAGGCCATTTTAAAAACGTATAGGGTTTTGTCGATGGATAAGGCCTATCTATGGAGAGGAAGTCTTTCATAGGCTGATGGCCTTGCCGTATGGTTAAAAATCCCATCGAGGATAGCTGCCAGACTTTTGAATGTCGTTGCAATAATCTCATTCGTTTGAGCATCCGTTTTCCCAATCCACTTTTTGACATGTGTATAATGCGTATACTGGGCGAATCTGCCCCGTGATTGTTCTGTGGTGCACCTGCTGCTCAAGGATGGTGCCTCGGCGGGATAGGGCGTAAAGATGTCTATCTTTCCATTCAGGTTAATGTGCGCCTCATGCTCACCGACAAGAATGTCAAAGGTCTTGCCAGCCTCGTTTTTTTGTCTCTGATAACAACCCTCATATCTCTGAAGCATAGCAAATAATGGTGAATCTAAATAGTGATCAATATATTGTCGTGCACTTTTTTTGCCTTCGTCAGTAAGGTATGCAGTTGTTCTGACATATATTTCCTGGCGTCTTTCCCCAAAGCTGGGGGTACCTTGGATAAAGTCAAAGCGAAACCCACGGACATAGTATTGGTTGCCAAGGATGAAATTATAGAGAGATGTTTCGTGGATGTGAATTCTTCCTATTGGATTGCCCTCCAAGTCATAGATTCTGCCCAATATATCCTTCCCATCATATGTGAAGGAATTTTTTAGCCTATCTATTTTTTTAGAAATGTCTTTCCTACCCGCAGAGTCGCTCAATACCTTCTTTTCCCTATCAAGCCGTCGTATTCGCCGTAAGGCTCTTGGGGGCTTTGAGGCCGGCCGTGAAACAGGCGCCACAGGAGATTGTATCATCAAGCTTTCAAGCGGCAATGCAGAATTATGGTGTACATTAGCCGCCATATGTTGATATTCAACATCATTATGTGTAGGTGCAGTTGGGTTATGTGCATGACCATCCCCGCCACGGACATGTACTCTATTCGCTTCCAAATGGGCTGCGCCCTCAAGGCGACGCTCCAGTTGGATTTCCGCCTGTCCATTGGAATGATGATCCGCTTGTTGGACCGAACCGATGGAATAATACCAGCTACCCATAAGTGTGAGGAGAAAAGCATTCTTTAAAATGATTTACATGAACAGCTCATCAAGCTCGAACGAGGAGAGGTCCCTCTTGTTGATGAGGCGGGCAAAGTTCTTCGTCGCCGAGCGCTTGCGCTGCTCCCTCATGTTCTCCAGCTCGATGTTCTCATCATCGAAAAATTCATCCATTGGTTCCATATCATCCACCTTGCTGCGGCGCGGCGGAATGCCCGCGCTGGGCAGCCCCAATCGCTCTGACTAAAACCTCCCCCTTTATCACTGCTGAGTGAGTAATTAATATATAAAGTTTTCGTTTGCCGGCGCAATTCATATTAATTTTCATTATTGAAAATAATTAAACCATGAACAGAGAAATGAACGGGGAAAGAGCAATGAATATTTATAAGGCAGGAGATAACTGGCGGGCATGGCACGCTATTACCGCAAGCCGGCGAAGCAGCAGAAGCTCGCGAGAGAGCGCATCACCGAGCTGTTCTCGCAGGCCACTCTCAGGGCGCAGAAGCAGCCTGAATTGGCGAAGCGCTACGTCATCCTTGCGCGGAAAATCGGCATGAAGTACAAGGTGCGCATCCCTCCAGAGCTGCGCAGGAGGTTCTGCCGGCACTGCAATGCCTACTGGACATCGGCAAACTCGCGCATCAGGCTGCGCAAGGGCATGCTGGTGATGTACTGCCTGGAGTGCAGGCATTTCCGCCGGTTCAGGTATAAATAAATCCGGAATTTGGAATAACGGATACCGGCCGGAGCCGGCTGCAGTGATTACAGGATTGGCCTGAGTTTTTCAAGAAGCAATTCAAAAGTGGTGTATCCTGCCTTGGCATTAAAGTGGCCGGCATTCCTGAGCCTCACCAGATTGACGCCCAATTCCCCTGCCAATCTCTCGCCGTTGCCTATGCAGATCAAGGGGTCATCCTCCGAGTGGAACACCAGGAAATGCTTTGCGCTGTCCCTTATCTTTTCCCAGTTGAAGGGCTCTTTGAGGAACGGCTCGTCCGCCTTGTAATGCGCGATCGGCATGATTCCGAGCGGCGGCGCCACGAAGACCGCGGCCCTGATTTTTGTCGCGGCCTTTTCCAGCAGCCGGAGGAGAAAGGCGCAGCCGCCGCTGTGCGCAATGATGATGGTGCCAATGCCGACATATTCTTCATATTTTTCAAACGCTTCAAACCAATGCTCAGGATCCTGGTTCTCCGGCGTAGGGAATCGGGGAACGTGGACCAGATAGCCTTCATCCTCCAGCTTCCCCTTGAGCCAGGGAAACCAATTCTCTCCGGGATAACCGCCGGTGCCGTGGATGATGATTGCGCTTTTCATGATGGTGATTCCCCTATATGGATTATTAAGGGTTTCTGCCGGCGTCGATGACAGGGCGACGTGCGTGGCTTTGCAGAAAACTCCGCTTCGCTCCGGGGCAGCGCCGGCTCGCTCTCCGCTGCCGCAGCCGAGGAGCGGGTCCGTCCCGCAGGGCGCGTCCCCTCCCGCTGCCGCTGCCGCACATCGCAGCACCGCTCACACATTGGCGCTACCCTGCTTTTCTACAAAGCTCGTGCGTGGCAAGTATTAAATATCATGGTAAAGCCCTCCTTTTTCCCATGCTCTCATTCATCAAAAAGATTTTCGCAAGGGGCCCCTCGGAGAAAGAGCAGGCGGCAAAAAAAGAGATGGCGCTGGAGGAGCTCGACGCCTGGCTTGCCCGCAAGGAGGAGCAGCTGCGCGCCGCATTGAACGGCATCCTCAGGGAAGCAAGCGCGGAGATGGAGGAAGCGAAGGCGGCGCTGCAGGGCAGCATCGACGCGCTGCGGGAGGCGGAGCTGCGCAACCCGAACATCCCGGCAAAGGCATTGCATTTCATGCAGGGCAACAGGGACTCATATGTCAAGCTCGCCTCTCTCTTCCTCCGCGACGCGTTCCCCGAAGGGATATCCGGCATGGCGTATGAGGAAGCGAAAACGTTCATTTCGGGGTTCAGGCAGCACATCGGATCATTCTCCTCCTCTTCCCTGAAGAACTACCAGGTGCTGCAGCATTTCTTCGCGCACGAGTCGCACGCGGTGGCGCAGCGCATCAAGGGGTCTGAAAATGCCCTCAGGAAGCTTGAGGAGGCGCTGGCAGAGTCCGGCCTGGACGCGCTCGCCGAAGCAAAAGAGGAAGCGGCGTCCATCAGGCAGAAGATCAGGCGCAGGCGCGAGCTTATGGAGGAGACAGAGACGGAGAAAGGGAATCTCCATGGGGCAAGGCAGAAGGAGCAGAACCTCAAAGAGGAGCTGGCCAATCTTGAGGCAAGCGACGAGGCAAAAGCGCTCGCACAATGGCAGGAGGGGCTTCAGGGCATCGAGGGTTCCTTGGCGCTGGCAGGGCGGGAACTCTCCCTCCGCTTCTCTCCTTTGGAGAAGGCCCTGAGGAAATTCGCCAAGGTTTCCTTTGAGCATGACAAGCTGATCGCGGCCTATGCCGAGCATGCGGAGCAGGCGATAGAGGGAGATCCCCACCTGGCAATACTCTCAATCCTACCGAAGCTCGCGCAGAGCCTGCACGACGGCTCTCTTGGCCTTGACGGGAAGCGCACGCAGAAGGCGCTTGATGCTATAGGGGGCATTTCCCGCGAAGTCCTCACCCAGCATGTGGAGCGCACCAACGCCCTAAGGGAACAGCGGCAGAAGCTCATGCAGCGCATCAGGGAATCGCCTGTCGAGAGGAAAAAGGGGGAGCTTGCCGATGCGCTGAAGAAGGCGAAGATTGAGGAGGACGTCGTGAGGCAGCGCCTCTCTTTCGCCGAGGGGCAGCTCGCCGGCATCAGCACCGGGAAGAACAGGGAGAGGATCGAGTCGGCGCTGAATGGGGCATTCTCAGAGAACATTGCCCTTATCGTGGATGGAGAACGGGGGAAGGAGGAAGAGAAAGGAAGAACATATTGATGCATGATTCATTGATTACATTTCTCTACGGCTTCTATTCCCGGCAATGTGCCCTTCTCGATGAGCTCTAGCGTCGCGCCGCCGGCGTTGGAGATGACCGTGAAGGCATCTTCTCCCTTCCATCTCCTGATGATGGCTGCGGTGTCGCCGCCCGCGCCGATGGTCACCGCGCCATCGGATTTTGCCTTTGCTATGGATGCGAAAAGATTCCTGTTCGTCCGGGAAAATTGCTCGAGCCTCTCGTCTTCTATGGATATGGGGCCGGCCAGGATGAGCAGGGAGGCGCTTTCCGCGTTCTTGCAGATTATCCGCATGGTCTTGATGCCCGGGGCGACGCCGAGCCAGCCTTCGGGGATGCCGTTGACGGCTTCGAATTCCTTTAGCTCGGCATCTGCAGGAAGGTTGCCGTACTTGTCGGGGAACTTGTTTGTGATGATATGGTCGGCGTTGGTGAGGACGGCAACATCCTTCTCCCTCGCCTTGAGGTACACCCTCGCCGCGAAGACGAGCTGCTCGCCTATCTCCTTCCATTCGACGAAGGAATTGCCAATCAGGTACGTTATCCCATTGTCCGCCAAGCCGATGATTTCCTTTAGCTTGTCGCTTTTCTCCTTCTGGAGCCTGGCCTCATTGTCCACGATGGCCTGCGCGTCCCTGTGCTCTTTTTTCAGTTTCCCTGCTTCTGATGTTATCCTCTCATTGTAGAGCCCAACCGTTTTCTCCAGCTCCCCCCACTTTTCCTCGATGACGTCAAGGTATTCCTCCGCGATGAGGAACGTGTACGTGACTGCCCCCTGCACCACGAGGATGTCGCCCTTCCGCATCTTGCCGAGCAGGGAATGGGTGACGGAGATTTTCGAGGTGATGCCGATCTGGGTCTCGATCTTCTTGCCGGACAGGAAGAAGATGAACGGCCCTCTTTCCGGCTTCTCGAGCATCCTGGCGATGCTGCCGATGTACTTTATCACTTCCGCGTACCTGATGCCAAAGACCGCTGTGCCGCCGTTCCTGCGGATGATGCCGGGGACGCTCGTGACGGTCGCTTCCGGGCGGTGGGTATGGGCTTCCGCCTCGGTGACGTAAATCGCGCCCTTGCCCGCCAATGATGCCATGAATTCCGCGAACCTCTCGTCGTTGGAGTTGGCTTCCGGGTCGTAGCGGACGTTTTCCAGCAGGAGGACCTGGCCTTGCTTGAGGCCATTGACGGCTTTTACCACCTCCTCTTTGTTTCTGTAGACGCTTCTCGGCGTGCTTCCATCAAGGCAGTTGGGCGAGAGGAGGACGGGATGCTTCAGGATTCCCTGCTCTTTCAGCAATTCCTGGAGGCGCAAGGCGACAGGGGCCATGCTGAGGTCCTTGTCCTCCCCTTTCGGTCTGCCAAGCCAGCCGCCGGCCAGGATGATCTTCGCGCCGTTCCTGATGAGATAAGAAATCGTCGGCAGCGGGTCCCTGATGCGGGAATCGTCCCTCACCCTTTTCGGGTCGAGCAGCTTCTTGGTCGAATCGAGGGGGACGTCGAACGAACAGCGCAGGAAGACGGCCTTTCCCCCGACATCCAGCTCCGTGAGCGCAGGAGGATGTGTCATGCCGTCTGGGGGGTATTTTCAGGTTTTAATGCTTTTTGGTCTGCACGGGGCTGTTGCGTAATTCTCGCTTCGCTCGGGTTGCCATCGGGCAAATCCTCCATGCTCCGTCTATTGCCGACATTCCCCGCAGTCCACGCAGCGGATGCCGGAAGCCCGCTTCCGGGCAGGGGCGTCCCCCTTGTCGGCTCGATTTACTGTCGCAAGGATTTGCCGGAATGATGGCAACCTCCAATCCCGCAACAACCCCGGTCTGCGCCAACCAAAAAGAAAAAACAGCAACAGGATACTGGCGCAATGGAAAAGGAACGTGCAGGGCCTAAAGGATGATATACGGCTTCAGCTTCAGCCGGAGCGAATCGTTGAGGCGCTTCTCGTCCTCGGAGGTGGTGTAGATGTAGTGCTTCTTGTGCTTGTCATATTCCCTGGCCTTCGCCTTGATGAACTTGGGGGGCTGCTTGATGTCAGCCGTCACGAAGTGGTCGATGTAGAGGTCCAGCTTGGGGAGGTAGAACGTCGCCCTGAAGTCGTCCTTGTCCGCCCACGTCACCGCGACGTCATACTGGAACAGCAGGTTCTGGTCGAAGAGGAAGTCCGCCATGGTCTGCTCCGCCTTGTTCCTCACGAAGTGGCCGCTCTTGGTCTTGAAGTTCCGCTGGGAGGTCTCCTCCTCGATGATCTCCGACGGCTTGAGCGCTATGCCCTTCTCCCGCTTGATCTCGTTGAAGAGGTGGACGCTCTCCGTGTTCTCGTAGGTCTTCTTGATGGTGAGCACCTGATCGAAGGAATTCACCGCGTCCTTTATCCTGCCCATCAGGAACTCCATGTGGCCCTTGCTGTACCACGCATCCGCGTTGCCCCTGTCCAGGTCCGCGGCCTCTGCGAAGCACGCGTGGGCCAGCGCCACGTAATCCTTCCTGTCGCGCTGCTTCTCCTTCCTGGCGTCCGGCTCAAGCTCGACGTCGATGTGGTACGCCCCGCGCGCGTCGCCCTCCAGGAGGAGCTTCTTGCGGTAATAGGAGCTGCCCTTGGCCATCAATGCCTTGACCTTGTTCTGCGTGTCCTCGACATCGATGGCGATCGCCCTGTCGAAGGAGATGATGGCGTCGTCGAACTGGTCGAGATAGGAATAGCAGGCGGCGATGTTGAAATGCGCCTTGAACAGGAATTCCCTGGCGTTCCTGAAGAGATTGTCCTCATCCCCCTTGTAGGGATAGACCTCGAGGGCCTTCCCGTACTCCTCGATGGCCGTCTTGTACTGCTTGAGCTGGGCCAGCCTGTCCGCTTCCTTCTTGAGGGACTCTGCCGAGCGCATCTCCTCGGTCTCGCGGAAGGTCTCCGCCTGCTCCTTCTCGCTGCGGCGGTGCGCCTTCTGCCTCTTCCGCTCCGCGAAGAAATCCCTGATCTTGCCTATCACCATACCGTCCTGCACGTCTCGTGGGAATATTTAAAGGTTTTGTGTTGGGCTTGCGCCGGCCATTTATAAAGGGGCGAGAAGGCCATTATTTGCCGGGAAGGGTATGTTGGCTTATTTATAGTAACTTGTTAGTGGTAAAAATAGAAAAGTTTATATACTCAAGCGCCAAAAAGAAAAGTACCATGAAGCCATATGACGCATTCGTAAAAGGGGCGGCGGCTACCTTGATGGCAGCATCAGTACTCGCTTCTTCCCCGTCCTCAGCGCAGCAACGGGCACCCATCTCCGAGTGGGCGAAAACATATCCTTGCGTTGTCGTGTACAAGCAAGCTCATCCGGAAACCAATCGGCCCGAGGTGATACAGACCATGGACTCTCTCGCTGATCAGGTGCGCAGGGAGGCGGAAAGCCGGCAATGCCTTTATAACAAAACCAACCCTCAAAAATTCCCATATAATGACGCCTGTTTCGAATGGTTTGAGCGGGATATGACGCTCCAGCAAACTCAGGGGGCTGAAACTGCCGCAAAAAAGAAGGACGACTCTGGCCTCGGGGATATTGGAACAGGAATAGAGATTGGGTACAAAGGGACACGCGCAGCTATTGCCCTGATGGATATTCTGAGCGGAAAACGGGAATCCACTAAAATTCAGAATTTAGCTCCGGATTACAAGGAATTTGGCCTGGAGAAGAGAAATATTAGGTCCTATAAACTCAGTCCTTCAGATGACTATTTGAGATGGCCGGATCAATCCCTCAAAGGGAGTAAGCTTCCGTATAGGCCCACCGGCAAGGTGTGTTTCCATGACAAGGACTGGACGAAGGCACAAAGGTGAACACCACCCAAAACGCAATAGGCCCTCCTTCTTGAGAAAATCGTCTGGGTATCGCTTTTGTAACGCAGAAATCAGCGCGGGAGAAGCTCCTTTTCCCTCAGGAATTTGATGATGTTCTGCTTGCCGGTGATGGTCTGTGACACCTGGATGAAAGGCAGGATGGGCAGCGGCCCGGTTGCGACGAGTGTCAGGACGGGCTTCCTGGTGATCTCCAGCTTCCCCTCATTCCCAAGGAGGATGATCTCGGTGTTTCGCCTCATTCCCCCGAGGACGGCGTTCGCGATTGCGGTGGCGGCATCATTGCGCGGCAGGGGGTTGTCTTTGGTGAGGTCGAGGGGGTACCTTATGCCTGAGTTCCGTATGGTGACCTGGGCTTCCTGGAGCCTTCCCTGCTGCTGCGGGAGTTCGACATAGAATCCGCCGTCCCTGCCCTCGAAGAGGCTGAGCTTGAGCGAGGTGCCATCTCCCTTCTTCCCTGTCAGCGTCCCCACGAGCGCAAATGCGTTGTCTTCCGATGTTCTGCCATCGAAATCATAGGCAAACCGCTTGTTGTCGGTTTCAAACTTTCCGTTCAGGTTTCCCGTCCCTCCCACAAGGTCAAACGTTCCGGTTATGTCCACCGTGCCTTTCAGGGAAGCGACATCAAAGCCAATGGTTCCCGCCGCTTCCACTTTCCTCGCGCCGGTGACGGCGATTCCCAGGTTCCTCGCGTTGATTGTCGCAAGCTTCTTCTTGTCGCCGCCCGTGCGATATATCTCAAATTCCCCTGTGAGAGGGTTCTCGACCACTTCATTGCCTGCCTTGACCAAGCTGCCTGCAAAAATGAACTTCTCCGTCTTGACCTCGCCGGAGATTTTGTCCAGATTGAACACATTGTTCACGAGAGTGCCTGCAACTTCCGCCATCGGTTTTGACTCATCCGCTGATATCCTCACCAGCTCCTTGCCTCCGCGCGTGGCCACCAGCTCGTTGGTCGCTGTTTTGACAAAGATTTCATAGCCCTCGCCATTTCTCTTCCCTTCAAGAGTGGTGACCAGCCGGTCGAAGGAGACGCTCGTGTCCGTCAGGCTCTGCCTCAGCTTTCCGGCAGAGCCGGACGCAAGGATGTCGCGGACCGCCTGCTCTGCCGCCGTCCTCAGATCAGAAACCGGGCCCTCAAATCCTACCTGCGCCTGGATGCGGTTGCCGGCGAGGGTGAAAGAGCCCTGGAGGGTCTTCGAGACGAAGACAAGGTCTGTGCCAGTGAATGCTGTCTTGACCTTCTCATTGTCTATGAGAACCACCGCATCCACATTGCCGAGGTCCAGCGTGTATTTCCCCTTTTCCGGCGCGGCATCTTTCGCGTCAGCGGCAATCTCGACCTTGGGCGCGGTCTTCTCGAACGCTGCCTTGGTCAGGGGCCCGAAGATGCCATCCACCCGGAGCTGGTCTTCTCCTTTGTTATTGTATTCCGCCTGGAATTTCTTCACCGCATCCCTCGTCAGCACCCCGAACTTCCCATCAATCTCGCCCCGGTAGTACTCCCTGCCTTTCATCTGGGCCTGCAGTTCAGTCACCGCTTTCTGTATCTGCTGCCGCTCCGAGGGGGCCAGCCCGGCCGTCCTGATGCCGTCCCTGTACCTCAGGGAGGCCTTTCCGTCCGGCATCACGATCTCCGGCGGGGTTTCCGGGATTGTGGCGGTGGCCGCGCTGGTGGTGGATCCGCTTATCCTGAGGTTCTCGCTCCCAATCCTGATTTCTTTCGTGTCCCGGGAAAACG
>Ga0209541_10008294_pt1 | contig 17161 bp, 23 predicted proteins | sample RifCSPlowO2_01_FD_184027 | JGI IMG/M metagenome (GOLD analysis project Ga0209541, IMG submission 184027) | Groundwater microbial communities from Rifle, Colorado - Rifle CSP2_plank lowO2_0.1 (SPAdes) (version 2) | ecosystem: Environmental > Aquatic > Deep subsurface > Groundwater | place...
GGATCCTTCATTTCCAAATAACACATGGCTAGAGGTTGGAACAGAGGATGGAATATATGAATGGCAGCATGCTGGAAAATTTAATTTAACGAATAATAAGACAGCTGATTTTTCAGCAAGGATTAATAATTTTCTGTCAACATGCACAGCAGTATCTGGAAATTGCACTGTTCCATTTAAATTTCATTCAGATATAACAGGCATAATTGATTATTTTGGTATAACTATAAGCTATAATGACACCCAGGTACCAACAGCTACAATATCACCGTCAACAAACAAGACAGATGTAGGTATGGGAATGCAGACATCCCTGTCATGCACTGCAACAGATAATATTGGGATACCTGATGTTAAGATATTAATTGATGGTTCTCAGGTATGTTCTGGATCTGGATCATGCTCATACACATATACAATGGCTACATCTGGTGACAAGACAGTAAAATGCCAGGCTCTTGACAGAGAGAACAATAATGCCACGAAAACAATAATTTTAACAGGGACTGTACCGCAATCACCAGGACCTGCACCAGCACCTGCTCCTTCTCCAGAGCCGATTACATTTCCAGAGGAAGAGGTAAAAGAGTCATTGCCTTTGGAATTGACACCAGAGATACAACCGATTACAATAGAGGATATAACAGCTGAGATAAAAGAGAACAAGATAATAATTAACCTGCAGGAAAGAGCAAGATTAAAGCTTTCTTTTGAGGAAGGACCAAGACCAAAGCCAAGATTAGACATAGAATTTTCAACAAAAGATGTGCCTAAATTAAAACATACAGTGATGGAGATAACATATGCTGATTGGCATTATTATTTCAATATTGGCTTGTTTATAATTATCTTTATTTTAGTAATAAGTAGTATCTTTAAAAAAACAGAAAGATTTAAATAGAGGTTAACATGAGTATAATTTGAGATTCTAAGAGGTCGTTTTTAAAATGGACACATTAAAAACAGGAACTACAATAGTAGGATTGAAATGCAAGGACGGGGTTGTATTAGCTGCTGATAAGAGGATGACTCTTGGCGGACAGATAATTGCGCATAGAAAGTATGAGAAGGTTGTTATAGTTAATGATAATATTGCTTTATGCATTGCTGGCGGTGTTTCTGATATCCAATTATTGATAAAGATAATAAAGGCACAGCTTAAATTAGATGAATTAAGAAGAAATAAGAAATTAGATGTTAAATCTAGTGCCAATTTATTATCAAATTTAGTATATCAAAATGTAAGGAAATTTTCTGCAATACAAGCTATAACTGGATTTTTGTTGGGTGGAAGGGATGATGGTGGTGTTTATTTATATCACTTGGGCATTGATGGAGCTTTGACAGAATATGATGATTATGCTTCTGATGGTTCTGGTTTTATGTTTGCAACAGGTGTTTTGGAATCTGCTTATAAAAAAGATATGAATATAGACGAAGGTGTAAAATTGATTGCGAAGGCCATAAATGCGGCAATTCAGAGAGATGCTGCTTCTGGCGATGGTATTGATATCATCACTATAACAAAGGCAGGCATAAAAAAGGTTTTGACTAAGACGTTAGAATGCAGGTTGAATATTTAATGATTAAATCATATTAAATTTATTTTAAAGATGGTAAAAATTCTGGATGAGGTAATAAAAAGTTTACCAGGGGATGCAAATATTAGCGAAGCCTGTTTTGAAGGCGCGAATATTGTATTATATACAAAGAATACAGACTTCTTCTTGGATAATAGAGGTTTAATTAAAAAGGTTGTTGATGATATTAAAAAAAGGATTGAATTAAGATGTGATTCTGGTTTAGTGTTAGAACAAGAAAAAGCTAAGGAGATTATAGAAGGTATATTACCAAAAGAAGCAAATGTTTCTAATATAATCTTTGATGTTCAAAGATCAAGGGTTATCATAGAAGCTGATAAACCTGGTTTGGCTATTTCCAAGGGCGGAGATCTATTAAAGGAGATTAGGAAAAAAACCTTATGGGTTCCTTTCGTAAGAAGAACACCTGCGATAAGATCCAAACTTATAGAAAACATCAGACAGGTATTGTATGAAAATAATGATTTTAGAAGAAAGTTCTTGAATGATGTCGGAAAAAGAATTTATTCTGGCTGGATAAGAGGAAAGAAAGAAGAGTGGGTTAGGATTACTTTCTTAGGCGGTGCAAGAGAGGTTGGAAGGTCATGCATGTTGCTGCAAACTCCGGAATCAAGAATATTAATTGACTGCGGCATTAACGTTGCTGCATCTGATGAGAATGCCTTTCCTAAATTAGATTCTCCAGATTTTAAAATAGATGAATTAGATGCTGTTATAATTTCACACGCACACCTTGATCATCTTGGATTTTTGCCTTATTTGTTTAAGTATGGATACAAAGGACCTGTTTATTGCACTTCACCAACAAGAGATGTTGGTGCTTTATTATGTTTGGATTATGTTGGCATTGCACAGAAAGAGGCTAGAAATCATGTTTATGGCAGTACAGACATAAAGGAATTTGTCAAGCATACAATTTGCCTGGATTATGAAGAAGTAACTGATATAACACCTGATGTAAGATTAACATTTTATAATGCAGGGCACAACATTGGCAGTTCTTTAATTCATTTGCATATAGGAAATGGGTTGCACAATTTATTAGTTACCGGGGATTTTAATTATGAAACATCTAATTTATTGTCATCTGCTGTTACTAGCTTTCCAAGATTAGAGACTGTAATTATTGAAAGTACTTATGGCAGTAAGAATGATATTACTATTTCCAGAAGAGAATCTGAAGAGATGTTGTTGGGTTTAATAAAAGAAACTATTGCTAAAAGTGGAAAAATCCTGATGCCTGTGTTGGGTGTTGGAAGAAGCCAGGAGATAATGATAATCATTGAAAGGGCTATAAGAGAGGGCAGATTAGAGAAGATTCCCATATTTGTGCATGGAATGATGTGGGATATTACTGCAATACATACTGCTTATCCTGATTTTTTTAACAGCAGGATAAGAAATCTGGTTTTCCAGAAGGATCAGAATCCCTTCTTGAGCGATATATTTAAACAGGTTGGAAGCAAGAAGGAGATGGAGCAGATAATTAATGAAGGTGGAAGCTGTGTTATTATGGCTACATCAGGTATGATGACTGGAGGTCCATCTGTCGAGTATTTTAAGGCATTAGCTGAGAATCCTAATAATAGTTTAATTCTGACTTGTTATCAGGGAGAAGGTTCTTTAGGAAGAAGATTACAGAATGGTGAAAAGGAGATTATATTTGTCGAAGGCGGTTCCAGGAATCAGGATGCTATACATGTTAAAATGAATGTTACTACTATTAGCGGATTTTCTGGCCATAGTGATTTTAAACAGTTGATGGCTTTTATACGTAATTTAGATCCTAGGCCAAGAAAGGTTATTGTTGTGCATGGTGAACAAAGCAAATGTTTGGAATTTGCAAGCAGTATTTATCAAAATTACAGAATTGAGACAACAGCTCCTAAAGTTCTTGAATCTATAAGGCTGAAATAAATTTACTCTATTTGTAAATATTATCGTGATGATCAAAATCTAAGAATATGACTTTGTTTTCTTCTTTTATGAACTTAAAGACAAGAACAAAATGCCCTATATGAACCCTCTTCTTATCTTTCATATCAAACCTTAAGTTTTTATAATGCTCAACATCCGAGAATTTATAATCTCTTCAATCTTTTTTATAATCTGTTCATAATGCGATTTATCTTTTCTTAGAATTTTATTGAGACTTTTCTGTAAACTTGGAATTATCTCATAATTATACATCTCATCCCTCAATTATTCTTCTTAATTCAGATATATTCTTAAAAGAAATGCCTTTTTCTTTTTCAAGTTTTTGCAATTTACTCATGTATTCAGGTCTTAATTCAGGTTCAATAATGTTCGTTCCAAATTCTATAACTATCTTAGCAATTGCTTCGCTTTTAGTTTTCAATTTGTATCTTGCTTTCACTATGTTAAGAATATGATTCGCTTTTTCAGGAATTTCAATCATTGCTTGTACCATTTTGATAAATATTTAATGTTTATATAATATATATATGATATATGTAAACCTTTTGATTTCTTCAAAAAAGATTATTCCTTATACTTGAACAAGATTGGAATTGGTTTGGGTGTTTTAAGTGTAATTCTTATTGAGATATGATTAAATAGTTAAAGTAATTAAATATCCCAATAAACATCCCAAGCTTAAGAAGGGCATCGCAGGATAGAATTTCTTTTTTTCCGCGAAGTAGAACAACAAAAATAATACTAGTGTTGTTGTTAAAACTATTATGAAACTGTTAAGAAAGTTTGAGGTTTTTAAAACTACACCTGCAAATAATAATGGGAATCCCATATCTCCTCCACCAAGTATAGCTGTTCTTCCTGGTTCTAGTTTTTGACTTTCTTTGGTTTTTATCTTGTGTGGTATCTGGTAAGGAACTAATAATCCAGCGAACATTCTTGATTTTGTCTGGAATTTAGCAAGCTTGATCATATGCTTTGTTTTCCATACTGCAATCATGTCATAGAAGGATATTAGGACTAATAGTATTGTTATTGAGAATATGCTTAAAACAGGAACAAATATTGCTGCTAATCCTCCATAAATAAAAATTTCTGTAAGATTGTGGATTATAAAATTTGGTTTGAATATCCTGAATGATGTAAATATAAAAGCTATTGGTAATGCTATTAATTCTGGTATGAATGCTGCTAATGCTATGAGAAGACATGCAAATATTGATATAAAAAACCAGAGTTTCCATAACCTAAATGCCGAGAATTTTATTAATATGAAAGCAACTATTGTCGCTATAATTATTGTTATGAACAATGGAATGAATGATGTTTCTTCTGCTATTTCTGGTTTTTCTATATTGAATGGAAGTGTTTCTTTCGGAAGATAATTCTTTATTATTAATAATCCTGTAATCTGAGTGATGAGAAATAATAAGATTAAAACAGTTGTTACTATTGCAGTATGTTTCATGATTTTATTTTATTTTTACTGTTTTTAAATGTTGTGGAACTATTTTGAAGAAACCGTTAACTTTAAAAATAGAATTATATGATGAATAATTATGGGAGGTGCGCCTTTTATACAGGTAAAGAATGTAACAAAGAGGTTTAAGAAGAATCTAGTTTTAGATAATATTTCTTTAGAGATTCCATATGGAAAGGTGTTTGGAATTATTGGAAAATCAGGATGCGGAAAGACTACATTATTAAACATGATTATTGGTTTTTTAAAGCCTACAAAAGGCTTGATATATTATCAATCGAGAAGCATTTTCAAGGACATGAAGAACATAGAGATGACTTTTGGATTTGCTTCGCAGGATTTAAGCTTTTATGACAAGCTAACTGTCGAGGAAAATTTAAGGTATTTCGGAAATTTATATGGATTAAGAAGAGATGAAATAAAAAATAGGATTGAAGAATTATTGCAGTTAGTTGAATTGATTGATGCAAGAAAGACAATCTCTGACAGGCTTTCAATGGGTATGCAGAGAAGACTGGATATTGCCTGTTCAATGATACATAATCCAAAAGTTTTGATTCTAGACGAGCCAACACAGGATTTAGATCCTATATTAAGAAAAGAGGTGCTGAGAGTAATAAAGAAGGTTAATGAAACAGGAACTACTGTCATAATTACCTCTCATTTATTAGATGAGATAAATTATCTTTGCGATAATATCGCTATCATAAATGACAGCAAGGTTGTCAAGATTGAGTCGCCAAGGGAATTAGAGGAGGATTATGCTGTCAATAGTGTCATTACTATAGAAACCCTTGGAAGAAGATATGATGACATAATAAAGGATGTCAAGAAAATAGATGGCATAGATTATATTGATGTTGATAAGGGAAGATTAATAGTGCATTCCCCAAAGGCTGAAAGAATCTTTAATCAGGTATTGAGGATTATAAGAAATAAAAATGAGAAGATTATTTCAAGCTATATTGGAAAACCTTCCTTAGATGATATATTTGAAATGGTGGTTAAAAAAAGATGATAAAGTTTTTTAGGGATTTATTTACGATCGTAATGAAGAACTTTAAGCTATTGATAAGAAGCAAATCATCAGCATTAGTTGTTATTTTCGGACCCTTAATAGTTGTATTGTTGTTAGGGGTGGCTTTTAACACAAGCGGTGTTTATGATATTAATCTTGGTGTATATTCTGCTAGTTATTCTAGCTTGACAAATAATCTTGTTGATCAGTTAAGGGATGATAGATATGGTGTTATTAAATATGAATCTGAAGATTTGTGCGTGAACAGCATTAAAACAGGGGATTCTCATGTTTGCCTTGTTTTTCCTAGTGATATGAGTATTAGTAATGAGAAAACTAACAACATTATATTTTATGTTGATTATTCCAGGGTGAATCTTGTATATGCTGTTATGGACAGTGTAAATAAAAAATTATCCAACCAGTCAGAACAATTAAGCTTGGAGATGACTCAGGTATTAGTTGATAAATTAAATGAGGCTAAAACAGAATTATCTGAAAATGGACCTGTACTCGATACTTTAGTTTCTGATAATGAAAAGATGTCTGGAAAGGTTGGTGCCGGATATGATACTCTAATGAATTTACAGTTATCTGGTAATCTAAGTGATTTAAATATATCTGAGATTGACGAAGAGGTTAATAAGATTGAAGCAGATTACAACACTTCATTTTCTGATCTTACAACATTGTTGGATGAATTTGAAACAAGGGTTAAATCTATATTTGCTGAGTTTGATAAGGTAAGGGCAATGAGAACTGGTTTGTCCAATGATTTAAATGATGTTAAGAATACATTAAATGATAATAAGAACTCTATTGGCTCTGTTAAGGAAGGTGTAAATAAGATTGTTAGCAGTATAAGCAGTGTAGGTGTTACAAATGCTGCAAACATTGTTAGCCCATTTAAGACAGAGATAAAGCCTGTTACAACAGAGAAGACTCATCTGGGCAATATGTTTCCCTCCATGGTTGTATTGGTAATAATGTTTATAGCTGTATTATTGTCTTCAACAATGGTGATAAGGGAGAGGAAAACAAAGGCTTATTTCAGGAATTTCATTACTCCAACAAGTGACGTTGTTTTCCTGATTGGAGATTTTATTACAAACCTTTTGATTGTCTTATTGCAATTAGGTGTTGTCTTTGGCGTTGCTGCGTATTTCTTCAGGGGAGAGATTGTTAATCTTTTATTAAATACTATTGGTGTGTTATTTTTAGTGATATCATTATTTGTATTATTAGGTATGGTTTTAGGGTATATATTTAATAATCAGGAGACTTCTACATTAGGCTCAATGTTTGTTTCTTCTATTTTATTATTCTTTTCTAATACAATCCTGCCTCTAGAAAGCCTACCTAGTGGGTTTAGAAATATAGCTATGTTTAATCCGTTTGTTGTTAGTGAAAGTATGTTAAGAGAGTTGATATTATTTGATACAGGGTTTATGAGCATTATTAATTATGTGTATATTTTGAGTGGTTTCATCATTGTACTTATTGGTATCTTGGTTAGTTTAAGGTTGATAAAGAAAAGGGAATCAAGATAATTCTTAAATCCAGTGACTTATTGTTAATTTATATTACTACTTATTGGTTCTGAAAATAGAAAGCTTTATATATAAGATGTATTGACTATAGAGTGACATAAAAATGATCAAAGAAGATTTTTTAAAAAGGATAAGGAGCGCATTTGATTTAAATATTTATGAAGCCAAGATTTGGCTGGCTCTTTTAGGTAAAGGGGTGGCTACTGCTGGTGAATTGTCTGATATAAGTGATGTCCCTAGATCAAGAAGCTATGATGTTCTAGAAAGCTTAGAAAAGAGAGGATTTGTTATAATGAAGTTGGGAAGACCAATTAAGTATATAGCTGTAAAGCCTGAAGAGGTTGTAAAAAGAGTAAAGAAGGTTATACTTGGTGTTGCTGATACTAATGTAAAGATGCTTGAAAGCGCTGAAAGCGCTAATGTGTTCAAGGATTTAGAATTATTGTTTAAGCAAGGGATTGAGAATGTAGATCCTGCAAATATTTCTGGTGCTTTTAAAGGAAGAAATAATATTTATGATCATGTTCATAGTATGCTAGAGAATGCCAAAAAGGAGGTTGTTATTGTGACAACTGCTGATGGTTTGACAAGAAAGGTTGAAAATTTTAAGCCGATTCTTAAGAAGTTAAGCCAGAAGGGAGTAGATGTCAAGATTGCAGCTCCTTTGAGAACTGATAATGCCAAGAATGCTGCAAAGGAATTAAAGGACTTTGCAAATGTTAAGGATGTTAATTTAAATGCAAGATTTATATTAATTGATAATAATCAGTTGATGTTTATGCTTTCTGATGACAAGAGCATACATGAAAGTTTTGATTCTGGAATTTGGGTGAATAGCCCATTTTTTGCTAATACTATGCAGGAATTATTTTCAGCAGCTTGGGGGAAGGCTTGAGGAAAATGGATCGTAAAGATAAATTATTTTTAATGATGACGGGTGTTGCTTTAGGTGCTACTGCATTCGGCTTTATTTATAATGTGATAACCGTTACAGAAAATACACCAAGTAGAGTTTATTTTATGGAAGATCTAAATAGAGATGAAAAAAAAGATTTGATTTTGGAAAATAAAAGAGGTCATAAAACTCCTCTTTATGCTGTTATTAAAGAAGATGGCTCAATAAATTATGTTAGTGCTGATGAATATAAAAAAATGCATCCTAATGATATTATAAATTATGAAACTATAGAAGATAAGTTAAATAAGAAATAAAGATTCTATTATGGCATCTGAATTAAAATATAAATTTTTAGAATATTTTGGCTGGATTAATGTCTTTATTGGTATGTATGATTTCTATGAAAATATATTAAGAAATAAAGATAATCCTATTGTCTTTCCTTTAGCTATTGGAGCTGGAGCTATTGCTTTAGGAAAATACTTAAATAATAGAAAATCCAGTAATTTAGAAGATAGGGTGGATTAAAAATTTGTTAGGATTATAACAAAAAGATAAAGATTTAAACATTTATTTTACAAATTCCACATTAGGCAAATCTTTGAATTCTTTGTCTCCTGTAAGGAATATTAAATTATTTTCTTTAGCATATGAATACCCTATACAATCTGCATAAGATAAATCCCTATTTTTATATTTCATTCTAAATTCAAGTGCATTGATAATAACTGAATCATTTAAATCATATACACAATCCTTAAATTTATTATATTCTTCATGCATCTTTTCTTCATCAAAATCTTTGTAGACTGACCAACAAATTTCAATTAGATTAAATATTGTGATAACAACATTTGATTCAATATATTTTAAGTAATTAGGATTATGCCTCAGAATTTCTATGATGGCATAACTATCAAAAAAATATTCTTTTTTTATTTCCATCCTCTTTTCATTTCCATCTTGATTTCTTCAGTTGAACGCTTCCAATTCGGTAATAATCCAAAGAATTCATTGGCTTTATGCTTCTTTTTTATATCTAGAAATATCTTTTCATTTACTGCTATGTGTTCCTTTTCTATAATATCTTTAGGCAAGATTACACCTATGGAACTACCCCATTTTTTTGTTATGCATTCTACTTCAACCATATTTATTAGTTATATTTAGTTATATTTAAACTTTTTGTTTTTCTTTCCAAATTATATAAAAAGCTTTTTATATAAAGCCCTATTCCCTAATGTATGGATTTAATCAAGAAATTACATCCTTTGGAAAAGAGGGTTATTTCTGCATTAAAGAATTATAAGGATGTAGATGATATCATAAAGTTTACAGGCTTGAAAGAGGTAGAGGTAACTAGGGCATTACAGTGGCTAAGGAACAAGGATGTTTTAAAGGTTAATGTCAGTTCTAGAGAGGCTATTTCATTAGGAAAAAATGGTGTTTCAGCTATAAAAGAAGGTCTTCCAGAAAGAAGATTGCTAAATTTACTTAAGGTTGGACCTATAAGCATGAATAATCTAAAATTAAGCAAGGATGAAGCTAATGTTGCTTTAGGTATCTTAAGATCAAGGTTTGCTATTGAGGCCAAGAAGAATGAGATAAGCCTGACTGAGAAAGGGAATTCATTATTAAATAAGAATCTTGATGAGGAGGAGTTCTTATATAAAATTTCTGAAAGCAATAGATATATTGATGAATTAATAGGTGATGAGAAATTAATATTTAATAATTTAAGAAAGAGAAAGGAGCTTTTGTCTATTAATTTAGTCAAGGAAAGAACTATTGAATTAACTGAGATAGGCAAATCATTATTAAAGAAGGATTTAGGATTAGATTTGTTAGAAGGTGTTACGCCTGATCTAATAAAATCAGATATCTGGAAGAAAAAGAATTTTAGGGAGTATGACATAAGCTTGAAGGTTCCTAGAATTTATCCTGGAAAGAGGCATTTTACACAACAAGCTATACAATATATCAAGAATATATGGCTTGAAATGGGTTTTACAGAGATGTCTGGTAATTTAGTGCAGAGTGCTTTTTGGGACCTGGATTCTTTATTTGTTCCACAGGATCATCCTGCGAGGGACATGCAGGATACGTTTTACATAAGAGGGGATAAAGGTATTTTAAAAACAAAGTTACCTGGATTAAAATCTATAGTAAAGAATATGCATGAAAATGGTGGAAATACAGGAAGCAAGGGATGGGGATATAAATGGGATGAGGAAAAGGCAAGTGAATTATTGCCTAGAACACATACCACGGTTTTATCAGCATTGACCTTATCCAAATTAAAAAAATATCCTGCCAAGTTTTTTGTTGTTGGCAAGGTATTTAGGAATGAAACCTTAAGCTGGAAGCACTTATTTGAGTTTTGCCAGGTTGAAGGCATTGTAGTTGATGAAAACGCTAATTTAAGGAATTTATTTGGTTATTTAAAAGAGTTTTACAAGAAGATGGGATATAGGGATGTTAGATTAAGACCTGCACATTTCCCATATACAGAACCTTCATTGGAAGTTGATGTTCTGCATCCTATAAAGAATGAATGGATTGAACTTGGAGGAGCTGGAATCTTTAGGCCTGAAGTGTCAAAGATGTTATTGGGAAAAGAGATACCAATATTAGCATGGGGACAGGGAATGGAAAGGATAATCTCTAGTTATTATGATATTAAAGATATAAGAGAGGTTTATGGAAATAATATTAAAATGTTAAGAGAGATTAGAGCTTGGATGAAGTAAAATGCCAACAATAACATTAAACAGAAAAATAGTTGAAGAATTGGTAGGCAAGAAACTGCCTTTAGATAAATTAAAAGACAGAATCTCTATGTTAGGAACTAATTTAGAAGGTATAAATGAAAAAGAGATTGTTGTTGAGATATTTCCAAACAGGCCTGATTTACTATCAGAGCAGGGCTTTGCAAGGGCTTTGTCAAGCTTTATTGGAGTAAAAAAGGGATTAAGGAATTACAAATCAAATAAATCTGGTTATAGGGTTGTGATTGATAAGTCTGTAAAAGAGGTAAGGCCTTATACAGCATGCGCTGTTGTTAAGAATTTAAAATTTAGTGATGAAAGGATAAGAGAGATAATACAGATACAAGAAAAATTACATGTTACATATGGAAGAAACAGGAAAAAGGTTGCAATCGGGATTTATCCACTGGAAAAGATTAAATTTCCTGTAAATTATATAGCTAGGAAACCGATAGACATTAAATTTGTTCCCTTGGAATCTAAAGATAAATTGAATGGCTTGGAGATATTAAAAGAACATCCTGCTGGAAAGGAATATGGTTATTTATTAGAAAATGAAAGACTATTCCCTATCTTTATCGATGCTAATAATGAAATTATGTCTATGCCTCCGATTATTAATTCTGATAAGACAGGAAAGATAGTTGTTGATACCACTGATGTTTTTATTGAATGCTCTGGATTTGACTTTGATGTTTTGAGCAAATGCTTGAATATCATTGTAACCGCTTTGGCTGATATGAAGGGAGAATTATATGATGTTGAATTGGATTATGGCAAAAAGAGAATAACTCCTGATTTGAGCGCTGAGAGGATGAAAATTGATATTAATTACGTGAATAAGATTTTAGGTCTGGAATTAAAAGAGAATGAGATTAGGAATTTACTAGAGAGAATGGGCTTTGCTTATAATAATAAAGAGGTATTAATTCCTAGCTATAGAACTGATATATTGCACCAGATCGATTTGGTGGAAGATATTGCTATTGCATATGGATATGAAAATTTCAAGGAAGAGATACCAAAATTAATGACTGTTGGCGAAGAGGATAAGTTTGAGATATTTAAAAATAAGGTTAGCGAGATTCTTGTTGGTCTGGGTTTGCTTGAGATTAGTACTTACAATATAACAAATGTTGATATACAAAAGAAGAGGATGAATTGCGATGTTGAGATTGTTGAATTGCAAAATGCATTAACTACTGATTATAATGTTTTAAGATCATGGATGATTCCCTGCTTATTAAATATCTTGACTAAAAATAAGCATTATGATTATCCGCAGAATCTATTTGATATTGGTATTGTTTTTAAAGGAGAGAAGGATGAAGTAAAAGAGGATTGCAGATTAGGTGTTGTTCTATGTTCTATGAAGGCTGATTTTACAAGGATTAAACAGGTTTCTGATGTTTTGTTTAGTGAATTGGGATTAATCTATGAGGTTAGGGAAGTCGAGCATGGAAGTTTTATCAAAGGGAGGGTCGGGAGAGTAATTGTCAATGGAAGAAAAATTGCTTATATTGGAGAGATACATCCCTCTGTTTTGAGAAACTTTGAATTGGAGATGCCGGTTGCTGCATTTGAATTGAATTTGAGTGAATTATATAATATAGTAACGAAAAGGATATTTTAGATAATTATTTTAATGATCAAATTTATTAAAACAGAAAAAGTTATAAATTGCTAAATATTATTTATTTGTATGGATGCAGAAACTAAAGAAATATTTAAATTATTGAAAGTTATAAAATCGCAGTTAAAATACATTAAAGAACGCATGTTAAAAAGAGATACGTTTCTTATAAAAAAGGAAGGTATTGCACAAAAGCTATAAAAATGAGGTCCAAAGTCTATGATTAAGAAATGTCCTAAATGCGGTTCAGAGGACATAGAAGTGATGGCTGGATTTATCATATGCAATAAATGTGGTTATGATGAAACTTCTGAGTTTGAGGAAGGAAGATCCACACAGAAAGGAAAGACTAAATTTTCTCCATATAAAAAAGGCGGTGGAATGAGAACTAAGAAATAATTTCATTTCTCAGGTATTACTATCCAAAATATTATATATAATATAATACCAAAACCCATACTAAATACTGTACCTACAGCCCATATCAATCTTATAATTGTGGGGTCTATATTAAAATATTCTCCTAAACCACCGCAAACACCGGCTATCCATCTGTTATTTCTTGATCTATGAAGTTTGTTCATGTAATCTTTATAATATTAGCATATATAAAAGTTATGTTTGTTTATAATAATGTTTAAATAGTTTGACTTGCTATTCATATTTTTAGTATGGTTTTAGATTATAATAGGATATTTAAAGATATTAAAGAATTCTTAATATATAATGGTGTTAAAGATGAGGAGTTATTTAGGAATGAGTTTAAAAAGAGAAGAATTTATAGGAGAGAAAATAGCAGTGTGTGGCCTGGTGATATTAAGTTTAATTATATTTTTGTTCTCGGAAGAAATTTAAGAGGGACTGTTAGATTGATGATTGAACAAAGCAATAAAAATAGGATTTCAGAGATAAGTGAGTCCCTTGAAACTATCTTAAATTTTGGTGATTTTAGTGAATTATCAGAGATTAGTGTCCCTAAATTAAAAATATTATCACATAATGGACGATTAGAGATAGATTATCATAGAAATGGAAGAACCAATAGTTTATATTTTTCTGCGTTATGATTTAAGCGTAATATTTATCTCTTCAAATGCTTTTTCCTGGTCTAAATTTATCTTTTCTTGTGTATCTAGATGTAATAACGGGATAAATGTTTTTATTTTTTCTTCTTTATTTCCATTTCCTACAAGTTGTGTAAATGTCAAGGTTTGCTGTTTTTTAAATATGTTAAGTATCCTGTTATATATTTCTTTTATTAATTGATTTATATCTATCTTTTTCTCAGGTATTATTAAATTATCAGGAATTCTTTCAAGCTCTGCTCTTTTTATTATCCTTCTTTGATTGACTTCCATTGCTTTTTCTAGTGCACTAATTAAGTCATTTATGCTTACCTTCTTTTTTCTTGCCTGCGGTGTTTTAATTGTTAATCGTGGATTTGCATCAAATACTATTCTTTTATCATCACCAGATTCTTCAAAGAACTCTTCCTGAGGAAATAACTGGTTATCCAGTCTTGCTATATATTCAGTTATAAGCCTTTCCGATTTCAATTTTAATAAGATTGCCGAAGCCAACAGCACTTTTCCAGATAGAAAGAAATTATGTTCCTGCAATGTTTTTATCGTTGCTATATAACGTTGTGATAATATTGATATGTCAATATCCCAAGGATCCATTTCACCTGTCCTGACTAGATCATAAATAATAGTTTGCCATGTTATTTCATCCTTCTGCATTAGAATATTATATAATTTTTCTTGCATATCAAATCAAAAGATTTGTTCTTTAAATAGGTTTTGGCAAGGTTTAAATACACAAAAATTATTGTTAAATTATGAATAAATTATTATATATTATTATTGGATTATTAGTTATCAGCGGAGTTCTTGGTTTTGAGATTTATTTGAAGTCACAGGAGGCAGTTAAATTATCAAATGATTTACTTTCAGCTAATAATAAAATTAGTGAGTTAAATGATGTAGTCAGGAATAAGGGCATAGAGATTAATAATCTGAATGAAAGGGTAATTGATCTAGAAAATGAATTAAATGCCACAAAACAAACTGTACAAGAAAAAGAGCAGCAGATAATAAAATCAACACAGCAGATTGAGGAATTAACAAAGGTTAGTGATGAACAAAAGAATAGGATATCTGACATAATAAAAGCACAAGAGGCCTTGGATGAACAAGGGAAGATTATTGTTGAAAATTACAAAAAAAGCCTTGTTTTATATGATAATTCTGTTGTATTTACAAATATGTATGCTTTATTTGAGCAGGTTAAGGATGACAGCCAGGATTATAGCAAGTTAGGAATACCATTTTTCTATTTCAGGGATGAAGTAAAGACAGAAGGTAATAGACAGATATTAGGAGAATATTCTGGCTTGTATGATTATATTTATATCTATAAAGGTGCGAATAGTACAGGTGTTATATATCACGAGATTGCTCATATTATTTTTAAGACTTTCTTTTTAGAGAATGATAATAATCTGAATGTATGGGTTAATTTGTATAGTGATTTGAAAAGTAATAATTTATTATCTTCTGCATATTCTTATGAGAATGAGGTTGAGGGCTTTGCAGAGGAATATGCTTATTATAAAACTGGTTTGAATCCTAATCAACCACAAGCTGTAAAAGATTTATTTAGACAGGTTGACGGGTTTTTGAGTTAGAATTCATCTAATTTTTTCTGGTTTTTATTATTAACATGATTCTTGTAAGGTGTCCATGTTTTTCTAAATATTTCCGGATGTTTTTCAAAATTTTCATCAAAGAATTTTTTAGTAATTGGATCAGCCATATACCCACTTCCTATATTTCCATATTTCTTTTTTAATTTTTCTACTTCTCGATCCCTTGTTACTTTTGCAAGTATAGAAGCTGCAGAAACAATTGGATAGTTTACATCTGCTTTGTGTTCGCATATCAAATCAATGTTTTTATCTTTTAAATAAACCATTAAATATTCCTTATATGCTCTTATATTTGGGGAAGGACAATCAACTATTGCCTTATCCGGTTTTAGATAATTGATGATTTGCGCAAATTTTATTGCTTCCAACCAGTTTAGGTTTAAGGAATCTGATTCTAATGCTTCATCAATCTCTTTAGGTTCTACTATTATTATCTTATGGTCTTTAGCAATAGAAAGTATTTTACCGTATAATTCTTCTCTCTTTTTTGGAGTTAGTAATTTAGAATCTTTTACTCTTATTGTTTTTAATTCTGTTATTTTGTCTTCCTCTATAGAAACCCCTGCTAGTACCATCGGACCTATTATTGGACCACGACCCGAATCTTCAATGCCTGCTATGATTTTCATAGAATTCTATATTTAACTTAATTTTTAAATCTATCTATATAAAAAATATAAAATAGCAGAGATTAGCGGGGGCTTTCCAGAATGACATTGTCCATTCTTTTGGATTTGAACCAACGACCCAGCCGTGTTTAAAACATTTCGGGTATCGCAAGGAATTACTCCTTATGAGCCTTCCGCAATAGGACATTTCGTCTTTATTTCGACGGACATTTAGTAAAATCCATATAATGAATTTTGCTCCTAGCTGTCCTACCCGTATAGACCTATGGTTCGCTATGGTATCAGCATCCCCAAATCTCTGCTTGTTAAATGAAGAAAGCAGGTTTATTTAAACCTTTTTGTTTAGAAATTCTAAGCTTCAATAACTTGTGTCTTTAATAATTTATCAGCTAATCTTTGACCATTTTTATCTGCCAATGCTACGAAAAATTCTATTAGGTTTAATGGAGTTATTACCATAAATATTGATCTTAGTGCTGATTGTGCTTTTGTGCATGGTTTGTTGTTTTCTAACTGGATTACTTTTAACCCCATTATTCTTTTACCCCAGCTTGATCCATCTTTTAAACCATCTTTAATAAAGAAATAAACAACACCTGGAATTATTAATAATATCATTAATAAACCTGTGAAAATTCCGTCTAGTATATAAGCAACTATTCTTTTTCCAAAAGAAGCTTTTCCTCTTTCTGCCCTCTTTTCTTTTTTAACCATAAAATGTTATAAAAAAGTATATTTATATAGCTTTCCTTTTATTCGACTTTGTGTAAAAAGTCATTCAAATACAAAATTATTTAAACAATAAAGATATTATTTCCATTATGAAAAAGAGGTTTTTATTTTTAATACTAGTTTTTTCTTTTGTGCTAATTGGCTGTACTAACAAATTGCCAGTTCCAGAACCTCTGCCGGAGCCGGTAAACGAAGAAACCAATATAG
>Ga0209541_10008296_pt1 | contig 17160 bp, 20 predicted proteins | sample RifCSPlowO2_01_FD_184027 | JGI IMG/M metagenome (GOLD analysis project Ga0209541, IMG submission 184027) | Groundwater microbial communities from Rifle, Colorado - Rifle CSP2_plank lowO2_0.1 (SPAdes) (version 2) | ecosystem: Environmental > Aquatic > Deep subsurface > Groundwater | place...
CCAATTCTGGAAGTGCTTTCATTATCGCTGGTTGAGTTACTTCAAGAGCTCTTGATATCTGCCTTTGGTTCAATGATGTACCTGTTTTTACGAATAAAAGTCTTAAAATTTCCTGCTGAAGAATAGTTAACTTTAGTTTATATATATTTACCATAGTAAACACATATTAACTTTAGTTTATATATCTTTCGGTCAATAAAAATTAGCAAACAATGAAAAAGCAAGTAAAAAGAGCAAGTAAAAAGATTTGAATAATTATTGATTTAAAAGCATTCTAGTTTTGCTGATCAGTTCCTCTATTCCAAAAGGCTTCTCCATATGGGCGTCTGCGCCCGCCTCAAGACACTGTTTACTGCCAGCGTCTGCGCTCATAGCAATAATCTTAATATTTCTAGTTCTCGCATCTCTTCTTAATTTCTTTGTAACTCTAATGCCATCCAGAATTGGCATCCATACATCAGTCACAACCAGATCCGGCATCTCACTACCATCATGGATTCTCTTCAATAAAAGCTCTCCGTTTCTAAATCCTTCCACACCATACCCATGATTATGATATATCTCAGAAACTGTTTCCCTTAAATCTTCAATATCTTCCGCAATGTATATTCTTTTTCTCATCTTAATATAATTTTTTACGTGAATTGTTTCAGCTAACCAAATTGGAATTATCTTCCAAAACTTTGAGTAGGATTTTTTCTTTCCATCTTTTCAACTTCTTTCATTTGCTCATCATAAAGTCTTTGACAATCTTCACCATCGCAAATACCTGAACTTGGAACATCATCAATGCTTGCATAATTATCTCTAAGATCAGGAAGTTTTCCTAAGTAATGACCACCTCTTCCGCCTTTCCAAACACCATTGCAGTAATAACAGTGAAAATCTTGAGTTCTCTGCTCTAAACTTTCTTCGCTCATTTTTTTCTCCTTAAAAAAAGAAAATTAAGCAACTCATTAATTTTGCTGCTCATATTGCTGCGCTCTCTCTTTTGGCTTTTCAGCTGAATAAAGTGTTGAGCCGATAACTGGATTTTCTACAAGCTTGGCTATTTTTTCCCTGTCAATGCTGTAGGATTTTTCTTCTCCCTCGCCGGATTCAGTAATGAACTCGCTGATGAATCTAGCAACCCTTAATCCATACAATGAATTCCTGTCAGCATGCACTGGTTTGGTAACTGGTATCATGGCCTTATCTTCCAAGTATTCAGTCATCTCTTTATCCGCATCCTCTTGAGTCATCCTTGAAATTAGCGGGGCAAAAGCGTATCCTATTTTCTGCGTAGCCTCTCTAAGGTTCTTGGCATCTTTTAAGTCTTTATTTAGCTTATCAACTATTCTACTTAATATTTCATTTCTTCTTGCTTCATAAGCTTCACCAATCTGCTCAACTCTTCTGTCTCTTGAATATTTCAATTTATCAGAAAATCCTTCTCCCTCTAATTGATTATAAGTAGCGTTGAATTCAGCTCCGTCCCTCGCATTGCTTAAGACTGTTGCAGCTACTCTTAACAGCTCTCCTTTCTCGCTTGGCTTTTCAGCATAGTCATATTGATTATAAATATTTGACAAGGCAGCTATCTTTCCCATTTCTCCAACAATTGATTCCAAAGATGGAATCTCTTTTTGTTTTTCTTCTGTCATTTTATTTTCCTCCACTGTTTTTAGGTCTTTCCCCTTCATCTAGACTATAAAAAGTTGGAAAATATTTCGGACCCTCTATCCAATAAGTCCCTCTTCGTCTATCTCTTGCTTTCATATCTTCGGCATCATGTTCTGCTCGTCTCATTCTTTCTTCTTTTACTCCTCTAAAATGTGCAACATCATATTCTGCTCTTTGCATTTGTGCTTTTTCGTCCATTTTAATCTCCTTCTGAATTAAACTTGCTCAATCTTATTTTGCATTCAGGACATTCTTTAGGCATTTCCACTCTCGGTGTCCATTCATATTCGCATTTAGCGCATTTCATTTTGCAGACCCTCTCCATTTATTCTTAATGTCTCAAAATCAACTTCTCTAATTATCTCCATGAGATGAACATAGTCTTCTACTCTCTGTTCAGAATATAAAAATTTCCATCTTTCGTATGCAGTTCTATTGACAAATTTTATATAACTTTCAAGGGATTCACGATTTCCTAATGTGCTCTCTCTTAATCTAACCAATAGTTGGCTAGGCTCAAGTCCAACGCTGCCTCTATCTTCAAAATCTCTAAGTCTCGCAACCCCATCCATCGCATCTCCGAAAGCAATAGAATGAACTTTGCTAAGGATTAATTTATCACGCTCATTCAAAGCATCATATCCGCATAAAAAGACCAAATCTTTTCTTAATCTCCTTATTCTTCCAAAGTCCTCTTCTGTATAATGTGTTTTATTCATAGTCATAATCATAGGAAAACCCCTTTATAAAGCTTTCTATTTATACTACTATAAGATAGTTACAATAGTCTGGTACTTATATCCTAGATTTATATATAAATAATAATTTTAATTTATTGTTTGTTTTCGCGATACAAATCAAGTATTACTATTTTATTCTCATCTTTAATGTAAAGATAAGAAAGCCCGAAATGAGGAAAAAGAAAAAATAAAATTAACTGCCAATATGCACTATAAAATCTTTAGCCGGGAGAGGGATCATATCAACAACTGAACCTATTTAGGGTTTATTATATATAAATATTTCATTTTTATTTTCAAATTTGTGATATTCTAAGTTCTATCAGTATCAAATTTGTTTAAATCAACAGTTTCCTTGGTCTCTACTTTATCTTCTTCGCATCTAAGCAGGACTTTTTTGTCGTCGTCTTTTTGAGAAATCACAGTTGCAAGATTCACAGGCTTTCCCCATATTCTTCTCAAGTTCTTCAAGGTATCCTTGGCTTTTCCAAGATTGAGCGGAACCCCATCAAATTCATGAGCAAGCAAAAGCTCGCCGGCGTTTCCATGATTCGCATCTCTCAAAATAATTATTGGCTCTCCAAGATTTGTAAGATTAAGCAACAGCTGTTTTTTAACGCTTTCAAAATCAACATCTTTTATTCTATATGCATTATGTTTTTCATCATAAGTATATGTAAACATTTCATGCTCTCTGCAAAATTCTTCAGTTAAAAATTCGTCAAGAAACTCGATATCACTAAATAATCTTCTTACTTCAAATATCTTCTCTCTTCCAATGCCAAGTTTTCTATCCCATTTTCTTTTTACATCAGCGCTCTCGCATCTTTCATAGTCGCTGCCGAATTTTCCCTTGTTCCATCTGTCTTCTATGTCTAAAAATAGCTCAAGCCCGAGCTTGTAGGGATTAATTCTTCCAGGGCTCACTCCCATTGTTCCTGCATGATGCTCAGCATAGTCAATGACTTCAGAATCCTTCAATGCTTCTTCAGTCAATATCTTTGAGTGCCAGTAGCTAGCCCATCCCTCATTCATTATTTTCGTATGTCTTTGAGGTAAAAAGTAATATGCTTCCTCCCTGATGATTCCGAGTATGTCTTTCTGCCAATCATCTAATGGAGCATACTTAATCAAGAATCCCAATATGTCTCTTTCATAGCCCTCTATTTTAACAAGTTGGATTCTTTTTTTCCTATCCTCTTCTTTCTCTAATTCTTTTCTCTTCCTCTGCTCTTCAATCCATTCACTAGGATTGATAAATGAATTCATATAGGGCTTATCAGCTCTTAATTTGCTTACAACTAATTCTTCACTATCATCAAATTCTCTTTCATCTCTCCTCTTGATAAAGCCAAAGTGAGAATCGATTAAGTTTTCTAATGACAGGCAGGTGTCTATAAATTCTTCAACTTTGTCCACTCCATGCTTATCCTGGTATTTTCTTATTCTTGTTGCATGATTTGCCATCTCATCAATCATCTTCCTGTTTGTCGTGGAAAACCAGGTATTATTTTTAAAGAAATCAGAATGGGCATAGACATGAGCCATGACTAGCTTCTGGTCCACATTTAAATTGCTTCTCAGCAGATAGGAATAGCAGGGGTCATTGTTTATCACTATTTCATATATTCTTTGAAGCCCGTATGCATATCCCTTAGAAAGCCTCTCATGCTCCATTGCAAAACGCCAGTGATGGTACCTTATAGGATATCCGCCGCATGCTGCAATTTCATTCATCTCTTTGTAGTCGACAACCTCAAACACCACATCAAAAAAATCCAAGCCGGCTTTTTCAGCAAGTTTCTGGATAGAATATTTCAGCTCCTTGAGCTCAGTTGGAAATTTTCTCTCGATCATTTTCCTTCAATTATTTTCTCCCGTTGATTATCTCCCTTTCCCCAAAAAGGATTTAATAGAATCCATTATCCCCTCCTTGTCATCTATCTCAGAAAAAACAGCGTTCTCATGTTTTCCTGCAAGCTCTCTGAAATAATGGATAAAAGTATCGCTGCTCTGCACAGGCTTAACTTGTCCATAGCAAAATAGATTAACTCTTTTAAGAATTCTCTGCTCAAGCAAACTTATGCAATCATCATTGTCTTCGCTCCAATTATCCCCGTCGCTAAAATGAAATCCATAGATATTCCAGTCATCAGGATTATATTTCTTGTCTATCATATCTGCAAATAGTTTGTAAGCTGAAGATATCTTAGTCCCGCCACTCTCTTTAGTTCCATAAAATGCTTCTCTGTCAACCTCCCTGGCTTCTGCATCATGAATCAGGTATGCAACCTCAAGATTCTTGTAATGGCTTCTCAGCCAGATATCAATCCAAAAAGATTCTGTCCTCACGATTTCTTTCTGCTCATCTCCCATGCTGCCGGAGACATCCATCATATAGAATACAACCGCGCTGCTCTCAGGCAGAGGAACTCTTTTCCAGGATTTATAAAATCTATCCTCGTGAATTGGAACAATCCTCGGCTCTTCAGGATTATATTGGCCGGAGATAATCTGCCTCTTCAATGCTTGCTTATATGTTCTCTTAAAGTGCCTCAAAGATTCAGGTCCAACTCTCCTTATAGTAGTATACCTGTTATGATAATTCTGAATATTTTTCTTTCCTTTCGGTTCTATTCTCGGCAGCTCTAGTTCCTCCCCTAGTAATTGAGCAAGGTCTTCAAGAGTAACATCTACCTCCAACATATGCTCTCCAGGAAGATCTCCAGCCCCAGCTCCTCTTTCTGGTTTCCCTTTTCCTAGCAGGTCTCCAACACCGCCCTTGCCCTGCCCAACTCCAATATCTTTCCTTGGATCCTTTTCAAATCTGGGGATATCTATTTCTGGGATAGGGATGCTGATCAAATCTTTGCCTCTTCTTCCTATCATCTCTCCATGGGAGATATATCTTCTAAGGTTTTCTCTTATTCTCCCGTGAACTATCTTTCTAAATCTTTCATAGTCCGGACCGATCCTATCAAAAGCCATAAGGATTAAGATTATTTGGATTGAGCATTTGAATCAAGCATTTGAATTGGGCATTTGAATTGGGCATTTGAGCTGCAATTATTTAATTATTTCTTAGAGTCGCCTCGAGCAAAAATACTGGCAACATATTGCAGGATGTTAGGCGCGCAGGATTCACAATAGCCATAATCTCTTATCATTCTTGCTTTCACAATATCAATTTTGCCCTGAGTTTCCCTGTCAACAACACCTGATACTAAGCTGCTTAACTTGATGCTGTCTTTTTGGTCTTCAAATAGTTTAAGCTCTAAAGCTTTCATCAATCTCTCATTAGATCTGAAATCAAATGTCTTGCCGTCCAAAGCGCGTGCTCCTATGAAGTTCATAATTTGCTGCCTGAAATCATCTTTTCTGCCTTCAGGGATTTCAATCTTATCTTCTATAGATCTCATCAATTTTTCATCAGGATTTTCAAGTTGTCCTGTAAATTTATTCCTGACTTTTTCTTTTTGGGTATAAGCTCTAATATTATCAACATAGTTTCCGCATAACCTGCTCAATGCATCTTCATCAGCAGCAATTGCCCTTTGAACTTCATTCTTCACTATGTTTTCATATTCTTCCTCAACAACAGATATCAGCTCGCCAAAATGTTTTCTTTGATCATCGCTTGTAATAAGGGAATGATGCTTTAATCCTTCTTTTAATTCAGTCAACACCATAAATGGATTAATGCACTTCTCATTAGAATGAGCGACAGCTGCATTTGAAATCTTGTCTTGAATATATCTAGGAGAAATTCCATCCATGCCCTCTCTCTTAGCTGTCTCTCTAAACTCTCTTACATGGTCATCAGTAAATCCTGGAATAGTTCTCCCGTCATACAACTTTAGTTTTTGCAGCAAGGATAAGTTACCATCTTTAGGCTCTTCTAATCTAGTCAAAATAGACCACATAGATGCCATCTCCAGAACATGAGGAGCAATATGCTTTCCTCTAACTCTGTCTTTGCCATAATATTTTTCATAAATTTTAACCTCGTCAGATAAGACAGTAACATAAGGGATATCTATTTTAACAGTCCTGTCCCTTAACGCTTCCATAAATTCATTGTTCTGCAATTTCTTATATTCAGGTTCATTAGTATGCGCCAATAGCACCTCATCTACGAACACATGAGGAAATTTCTTCGGCTTGATGACATGCTCCTGAGAAGCCCCAAGCAGCTCATAAAGAAAAGCAACATCCAGTTTTAAAACCTCAATGAGCTCAACCATCCCCCTATTTGCTATGTTCAATTCACCGTCGAAATTAAATGCTCTTGGATCAGAATCAGAACCTATCTCTGCAATCTTCCTGTAATTAATGTCCCCTGTCAATTCAGTAGAATCTTGGTTTTTCTCGTCCTTAGGCTGGAAAGTCCCAATTCCTATTCTATCTTCTTCTGAAAGAATTAATCTCCGGACAACCACGTCTTCAAGCACTTTCCCTATGCTTCCACTATGTTTTCCTCTTCTGTCTTTGAATTCAAATCTGCAAGAGGGGCACAAGCTTCCTTCAACAGAAAGAGGATATCTTCCCTTCTCATCCTTTAGCAATTCCTGTCGTAATTCCTGCCTTAATTCCCTCGGAAGCAGATGCAAAGGATCTTCATGCATAGGGCAATCTTCTGCTAATTCACGACCTTCAAAACCATTACTTTTCCATCCAAATGTGTAAAGCATGCCTTCATCAGTTCTGGAATAAGCTTCAAGGCCTCTCTTCAATAATCTCGCAATTGTGCTCTTGGAGCTGCCAACAGGACCATGCAACAATAAAACTCTTTTTTCAACCCCATATCCCTCGGCAGCTGCCTTAAAAAGATCAACAAGCTTGGACAAATGCCTATCAATTCCAAATATTGCGTCAATGCCGTCTCCAAAAGAATCTTCAAAGAATTTGTAAATTCTCATTTCTTCATTCCCTTCTTTTATTTCCTCAACGCCATGAGAAACAATCATGTCATACATCCTTTGATAAGCAGTTCTGGCAACATCAGGATTTTTTTCAACTATTTTATAGTATTGATTAAATGTTAACTGCTCTTGTAGTTTTTTATATTCGCCAGAATTTTCCCACTGCATCATGCGTTCTAAAAGAGAATTAGAATTTTCACTTCCTTCGTTTTGCTTTGCTATTTCAGACATTGACATAGTATTTTAATTTAAAGATGTTTCTGCTATTATAAAGGGGTTTTTAAATTTTTATTGTTTGAAAGATTATAATCTTTAAATATATTTCGCAGTTGTAGTCATATTTGTTATCATTTCATATCAGTTATTATTATCTTATTAATTAGGCAATATCTGCTCTTTCTGTTCTTCTAGCATCGCCTTCATATATCTTCCCAGTTCTACCGTCGAGGGTAACAAGCAGGCCATTGTCAAGCAAAGCAGTTGAGTTCTCGGCAATAATGAATGGAATCCCAAGCTGTCTGCACAGCAAAGCAGCACTGCTTCCTATGCTTCCATAATTTACAACAAGGCCTTTTGATGAAAAAATCTTGCTTATTGTTATTGAATTTGCAGAATCAGAAACAATCACTTCACTTCTAGCAATTCCAGAGTTTATGTTCGGGCTTCCGCCAGTCCCTTCAACTAAAATTTTCCCATTAAGATTATCCTTCTCAATTATCTCAGGCAGTTTGAAAGGCCTGGCATGGAATATTTCCAATTTTTTCCCAAAGCCAAATTCAATGACGAAATTTTCATTGTAAAAATTCTCGATCTTCTCGGTCAGTTTGATGATTTCATCAATCTCCCATTCTTCCAGCACTTTTTTCTTCTGCTCGTCAAGGAATAATTTTTTCCTGACAGTCTCATTATTATTAACGTCTCTAATCAATTTCAAAGTTTTCACTCCAATTCTCATTCGAACTTTCTTGGAATTTTTATCAATGATGTAAGTGTCAGGTGTTACCTCCCCTTTGGTTATTATTTGTCCGAGCCCGAATCCTGCATCAATTATCATCTCATTATCTCTGCTCATCGGGTTGCTGCTGATTATAATTCCGCTCTTTTTTGTATCATTCATCTTCTGAACAAGGACAGCAGCTCCAAGATTGTCAAACAGCTCATTTTTATGCAGCTCATTTTTATTTTTGCTAATCAAAAAGTTAGGCACATTGTAAAAGCTAGCCCAGCAGCTCTTGACAGAATTGATCAAGTTATTATTTCCAAGTATGTTCAGAAAAGTCTCTCCAGCTCCGGGAGTATCATTGACAAAGCTTGAGCGGACAGCAACGATTGCATTTCCTCTTCCAGATTTGATAAAGTTTAAAACATTCTCTTCAGTGTTATGCAGCTCAGAACTAACATTAAGATTTTCATAAGCCTCCAAAATATCAGCCTTCAATCCAGGAGAAATCCCCTCTTTCAAAATCAGTTTTTTTACGCTTTCAGAAATCTCAGTTAGCGAATCTAAATTACTGTAGTCAATTTCATCAAGCAGAATCTTTATCTTTGAATTCAAGCCGTGTGAATTGATGAATTCCTTAAACGCATCACATCCAATAACGAACCCATTGGAAACAGGAAAATCATTGTTAAAAAGATCGGCAAGATAAGCTGCCTTGCTTCCAACTTCTTTTGCCTGATTTTTATCCAGTTCCTTTAGCCATAAAATGCTCATCTCAATTCACCGGTGTATATCATTTTATTTATAAAGATTAATAATACAAAATAAATATTTACTAACTTATAAGTTCTTCTAAAATATATTAAAAAAGATTTCAGCCAGAATGCCTCCCATCTTGCCACTGCAATGCCCAAGCATGTATAAAAGCATGTATAATAAATTTAAATCATAGAAACTTCAGCAAACTCGGGAGCTTTTTGAGATTTATTTATCTCAGTTATTTTGATAGCGCATCTGGCAGGCAGCCTGTGGTTTGCTTTTTTAAATGCCTCTTTAGCTACTTCCAGCCCTTCCTTATTGACGTAAGCAGTGAATATGTTCTGCCCTTCTTTCAATCTAGCTGCAATCCCGATTACTTTTCCAAATGCTTTCTGCATTCCTGTCTGCATCCTATCAGCTCCAGCTCCAACCAGCATCTTATTCTCTCGAAGAGCATGATGAGGATAAACCATGACCTTGAAACAATAATTATTTTTTCCAAGAGAGTTTTCAAGCCTTCTGTTGCTCACTTGCCTTGCGCTTTCCAAAGCATTGTCTCTAACTTGGACTTTATCCTTGCTTACAAGATCAACTTTATATTGGAAAGCCTTATGCACATCCCCCATGTTAAACCTGACTAGTCGAGAATTAGGCATGGCTTTTACATACCCTTTAGTTTTATACTTGCTTTTTCTAGTATATGCTCTTGTAACATTCCTATAGCATTTGAATTTTCTTAAGGTTACCATTTTATTCCCTTTCCTTCCTGCCTTTATGCCAGCCTATATGTCCTGAAAGTTTAGAATTTATATTCGATATTTTACTATGGAGAGCAATTGTATAACCAATGTTAGCAATTAATAATCCTACTGCCAGGGTTTCATAACTCAAACCGCTTCCTAAAATTTTCTTGATGACCTCGATGATTAAATATAAAACAAAAAGTGCCAATAACCAATAAAAAATTTTATCAAATTTCATCTTACCTAACCACCTGAACAATAAATAAGATTACCAGCGCAATAAGTAATATGATCATCAAAATATTAAGCAAATCAATTTCTTTTTTAGTTTCTTTTTTAATTGCCATTTTATCTCACATCTACATCATCGCCAATTGCCTGTCCAGGAACACCTTTTTCCAAAATAACCCGGACGTTTCCAGAATTACCATGGCTATTGCTAATCTTTCCTTTTATCTCTTTCCCGGCAGGGCTTCTCCAAACCATCATCTTCCCAATAAGTTCTTTTGTCTTGTCTTTTGTATTAATGTTTTCAATTTTCAAGATTACTTGCTTGGTATTCTGCCTTTTCTTGCTTCTCCTAAAGCTTACGATTCTTGCTCTCATGAAATTTTTTCTTTTTCAGCTATTTAAAAAGATTTCTAATCACGAAATTTTTAATTCTTGGAAAATAGAAATTAAGAGATATAAATATTTATAAGGTTATTATTAAAAATGAATTTGCAGATGATAAGTGAAAGATTTAAATCCATAATGCAATCCAATAAAGGTTGCGCAGTTATTATGGCTGGTTCTGACAGTGATTTATGGCACATAGAAAAAATAATTGATTCGCTAAAAAAACATGAAGTTCCTCATGATATAAGAATTTATTCAGCACATAAGCAGCCAGATGAGTTAGTAGATATAATTAGGGAATATAATGAAGTAGGGGGTCTGGTTGCTTATATTGCAGTCGCTGGTGGAACAGATGCTTTATCAGGAACATTATCATATCATGCTTTATGTCCTGTAGTAAGCTGCCCGCCAGATGGTCTGGAAAATAGAACTTGCTTGACAAATCCGCCAGGAAGTTCTAATGCCACAATTTACAAGGCTGAAAACGTCGGGAGATTCATAGCCCAAATCTACGCAGCAAATAATCCAAGACTCAAAGAAATTCTTCAGCAAGGAAATGCAAAGAAAATTAATTCTTTAAGACAAGCAGATGCAAAACTCCAAGAAAATTATCGGTGAAATAAATGAGATTATTAACACAACTTCAGGCAAGAAAATTAGTAGACAGGTATATGGATAAAGAAGATAAGATAATCCTCACTCAAGAAATTCTAGACTCTGGGGCAATTCCTCTTCTAAAAGGATTCAAAGTTAAACCAGGAAAAGTTTCAGATTCTATTTTTGGAGGAAGAATAGATTGCATCGATAAAAGTGGACAAAGAGTTGAATATGAAAATCCTCCTCTTGAAACCAAAGATGGTCTTCCATTAAGAATTATGGTAAGAACTCAAAGAATTTCAACTCATGATATAAATAGAGGAGAGATACCATTTAAGGATCAGATTTTAGCAGCAAATCATAATTATATGAGAAAGATGCTGTCTGAAGCGTTGGGAACATCTCAATTTGAAGTAGAAGGTCTGGAGGATAATTCAATTGTTGTTGCAGCAGAAAATTTAAAGCAAATCCCATTTGAAAATGTTCTCAGGGCTTACATGGCTAAGAGCTCAACATCGACATCTTTATATCAGCATTACATCAAAGGTGGAAGAAATTTCTGCGGACATAGTTTGCCTGACAATTTAATTACTAATGGTCTTTTGCCATATATAATGGATACTCCTTCTACAAAATCAGAAATTCATGATGAATCAGTCTCGCCAGAGCAATTATTTGAAAGAGGTATATGCACGCCAGCTCAATATGCTCAGATAAGAAACAGCTCAATATTCGCTTTTGGAATGGTCTCGCAATTTCTAAGACAAAAAGAATTAATCGCTGTGGATACAAAAACAGAGCATGGAATAAACAAGAATGGAAAAATGGTTTCACAGGATGAAATTTGGACAATGGATTCGTCAAGGTTTTGGCTTTTAGATGATTACAATGAGCAGCTCAAAAAATTAGCCAAGGGAGAAATAAAAGAGCTCAATCCAAGATCATATTCAAAAGAATTCGCGAGAGGATTTTCCGAGGGAGAAAAAGGTTACACAGATGAGCAAAGAGCACAAATAGCAGTAAGATATATTGAAGGAGTCCAGCATTTATTAGGAAGAAGATTTGAACCAGACATGAGATCAAACGAAGAAAGAGTCGTCTCAGGCATAGAAAAAATAATTGAACAACTAGTAGTCTAAAATTAACTAAAATGAACAAGACAGATAATTTAGTTTCAAAGCTAGGAGATGAAGAAAGAATTTTTAGAAGGTATTCATTAAGATGTATCTCTCCTGACGACGGTAAGTATGCGACAACATCAGCTAAACTATCTGGTTATCTTAGTGCTGAAGCAGAATGGAGATGTTGTGCATATGTTCAAAAAATTTTATTGGAAACAAGAATAGAATTTGGTCAGGCAGAGCAAAGACATGTTGATGAAGTTGCAAAAGCACTAAAAAAAATAGACCCATTAAATATGGCTCTTCTCGAAGATAAAGTTACAAGGCATGACCAATTAGCCGTAATTGAAGAAATTGGTAGGTTTGTATCTGAAGAAACAAAAGCTTTGCTTCATCCAGGAACAACATCTTATGATATAGTAGATACAGCTCGTTCTTATCTTTTTAGAAAAGCATGGAATGAAGTAATAAAACTGGAGATAAGTGCATCAGTAAAAAAATTATGTGATATTGCAGAAGAATCTGTTGATGTATTGCAGGTTGGAAGAACACATCTGCAGGATACATCTCCGGTTACATTCGGATTGACAATATCAAGTTACGCAGCAAGAATATCTAATAGATTATTTGAATTGGATAGAAGTTTTAGCAATCTCCACGGAAAAGTTTCAGGTATAGTCGGTACAGGAGCAGGAATCGAGATGGTTATTGGAGAAGGTGCATCAATTGAATTTGAAAAAAGAGCTCTTGAAAAATTAGGTCTAAAGCCAGATTATACAGCATCTCAGGTAGTTCAAAAAGAAAGACTGGCAGATGTAGGACATGGCTTGACTACCCTAATGCATGTTCTAGGAGATTTTGCCAATGATATAAGAATTTTATATTCCTCTGCTATTAATGAAGTTACATCAAGGGATAATGCAGAAAGGCTCGGAGGATCAAGTGCAGATGCAACAAAGAATAATCCAGTTGATTATGAAAATGTTTCTGGAACGCAAGCAGTAGTTGAAAGTGGAATGCGTATTTTGTATGCAATGATACAGACAGATTTGCAAAGAGACTTAAGAAGTTCAAAACAAGCAAGATATCAGCCACAGTTAATGATGGCAGAAACATATGAATCTTTTGTAAGATTAAATAAAATTTTACCGCAGCTTTCAATCAATGAAGACGTTATTGAAAAAAATCTCGGACCAGTAAGGAGAAATCCGAGTGAAGCAATGGTAGCAATATTGAGAGGAGAAGGATGGGTCCATCCAGAATATGGCGTGGGTCATGATTTCGTAAAAGAGATGGGAAAAAGGGCTAAAAAACAAGGAGAGAGATTATTGGATGTTTCATTGAAAGACCCTGAATTCAACAGATTATATCGCTCGATTCCTGAAAGTAAAAGAGAAATTCTAAATGGAGAATTAGAAAATTATTTAGGTTCAGCCGAGGAAAGAACAAGAATAAATGTCGAATATGCAAGACATGTTATAAAAGAACAATGAGAGTAGGAAATTAAATGAAAGCACCGCAATCTCTAGATGAAGTACTAAGTATTATAGGAAGCCAATGTATTCTTTGTGAAAAAATTAATTGGGTAGGAAAGTATGAATACTCAAGAAGGAACGGAAATTTTCTAATTTTTCAGTGCAATTTGGGTACAGGGCATGAACTAACAGCAGAAATATTATTCGAATCTACAATAAAGCAAATAGAAGGAATATTAGAAATAATCAGCAAAGCAGATAAAGTGGAAGAATCAAGGATTTTATACAGAAGATTAGAAACAGCTGTCAGATTACTGCCAGAGAATTCAGAATTAAGATTGGGAGGAAGATGCTATCGCTGCAATGAGCAGGCGGTTTTGGACATTAGAAAAAGAATGATAGCATATGATTGTGAAAGCTGCAAAAAATTAGGGCAAGAAAGTTATGATGCAGATATCATTAGTTATGATTGAAATTTTGGCAAAATAAAAATGAGGGAAGATAGAAATGGATTACAAGGAGATCACAAAGCAGGCTTATAATGAGTATCATGAAAAATTTGATTCTTATTTTCAAAACAGCTTCGATAAATATGTTGAGAGAGAAGCAGAGTTATTCATAAAAAATCTAAAAGGAAAAAAGATTTTAGATCTGGGATCAGGACCAGGAAACCAGGCATTATATTTCAAGAATAAAGGATTTGATATTTTATGCATAGATAATTCAGAAGAAATGATAAAGCTATGCAGGCAAAAAGGTCTGAAAGCAGAAGTGATGGATATAGAATATCTGAATCTCAGCGAGAAATTTGGCGGAATCTGGGCTAATGCTTCTCTGTTGCATCTGAAGAAAGAATCATTGCCGAAAATAATTGCAAGGCTAAAATCACTATTAAATCAGGAAGGAATAATTTATGTAGCAGTAAAGGAAGGAGACAAAGGGGGATTCGAAGAAAATGATAAATACCCAGGCATGAAACGCTATTTTACATATTTTAGAATTAAAGACATTGAAGGCTTATTCAAGGATTTCAAGAAAATACACCATTCAAGAGAGAAGATAAATGAAAAATCAACGTTTCTCAGATTTATTTTTAAAACTTAATAACCAACCAATAATTCCACATTGTTCCCGAAGATTCCTTTCAAGGATTCAAATGTTTTCTCTTTTATGAAAACCTTCTTGGGGATTTTTTTGTCAGAAATAAATTTCTCGAGCTCGCCCAAGCTACTGTTCTCGACTCCGATTATGCTGCCATCGCTCCCGATTTTTCCTTTCCCTATTTTATCTTTTCTTGCAGAGTCCTCTATGACGAAAGCAATCTCATCAAATAAAATAACCTCTCCAAATTTGTTCTCACATTTGACTTTTATAGTAACCCTGTCCAGCTCGCGGGCTCGCTTGAATTGTATGTAATCAATTAAAGTTCTCATGAACAACCTGCTCTCTTTTCTCACTTTATCAATCTCAGCTCTCGACAGTTTTCCCTTTTTGTAGTCACTTTTTGCTTTCACAAGCTCCTGATAAATAATTAATAATCTTTTGTCCAGCTCGCCCTTCTCAATTAGTTTTTCAAAGCCCTTCTCAATGTCCTTGTTTTTCACATTATTTAGCTTCAAAATATCATCAACAATTTTTCTTGAAGTGTTATATATTTGCACGACGTCTTCTTCCTCTTTTTTCTTTTCAATCTGGTCAAATAATTTTCTTATCCTTTTCAGGTAATCATCGCTCTCTTTCAGCAATTCATCAATTTCTTTCCCAGAAATTTCTTTAACTTTCTCATGCTCTAAATCCTTGTACCATTTTCTTATGTTCGCAAGAATGGTTACATACTTCTTCTCAAGCAGTTTTTCTTTTTTCACAAATATTTCTTCCATTAATTCAATTGTCTCTTTTGGAGTTGGAGGATTAACACCGTACAGCATCAAAGCAGCCTGGCTCGGATTCAAAACAGCCCAGTAAATATCTTTCTCTAAAATTTCTCTCAACCTATACTTTACTGACTCCAAAATTTTTTCTCCTGTTGTCATGAACATGTCAATAGCTTCAGGGCTTGGCTTGATTCTCCCCATTTCGAGCATTAATTTCCATGGCATGAACACACCCCTGTCATATAATGGAACTCCATCTCTCAAAAATGTGAAAAATACAGGATTAGCATCTTTGATTCCTTCCCAGAAATCAGTCAGTATGTAAACTTGAATATGAAATTTCTTGTCCACTTTTGTTATTGCAGCAGCCTCGAATCCCTGGCTTATGATTATGGCTCTTAATTTTTCTTTCAACTCAAACCTGCTCATTCTCTTAACATCTGTATCATCCACAATAACGTAAACATCAATGTCGTTTGCTTTTTCTCCTCTGAATAAGCTGCCAGCAGCAACATAGGAAACAATGTATTTATCAAATTTTTTCAGCACCATTGACTTGTGTACTTCAGAAATCTTTACAGCAGCAAGCAGGTCATTAGGATCATAGACAATCATCCCCAATCCAATCAGTCCGATTAATTCCCATTTCGAGTCATAGCAATCCTGTCTAAGCTCGCTCAGCATAGCAATCTCAACTATGAAATTCTTGTCAATCTCAGCAGCAATACTTTTTGAAATGGAAAACAGCCTGTCTCTCAGCTCTAATTTATTCATTTTCTTGCTGTCAGAATCATCAAACAAAACAAAAAGATCAACTTTGCCTTTGTCTTCTTTTTTTGGAGGAAATAAAGCTATGCCAAGAACGTATTTGTCAAATTTTTTAAGAATGTTTTTCTGGAACTTGTCAATCTTGCTTTTAGCTTCCTGCAGATTTTTTCTCAAATCATCTAGATTCTCGTCCTTAATTGCTTCCAGGCCTTTTTCAACCTTAGTGCTTTTCATTTCAAACAGTTTTATTTTTTTCATTTAAAAACCTTTGGATTTATATGATGTAGGATATAATAATCTTTTAAGATTTTAAGATTTTAAGATTCTAAGGTAAGTAAATCTCATGTTCATTCTATTTTAGAAAACTTTAATAATGCTGCTAAAGGAATAACATTGTAAGGGGTCTGTGGTCTAGCGGTCATGACGTCGCTCTTACAAAGCGGAAGTCGCAAGTTCAAATCTTGCCAGACCCATTATAAAGTTATCATGAATCTTAATACAAATCAACTAAGAAAAGAATTAATAGAAATACATGAAAAGTATTTGAAGAACCCTAACAATAAATTTATGATAGCTAAAGCAAAAAGAATCAATACAAAATATATTGATGCTATGCCTCTTCTAAAAAAAGAAATGCAACACGCAGTCAATTTATTAGTAGATATTTATTCTGATTTAAAGAAGTCAGGCAGACCATCTAAAAGAGTGGTTGAAAAAATCTTAAAGGAATTAAATTAAATTTCAAACCCATACTCTCCATACATCGGAGTAAATAAAAACGGACCCAAAAATTCAAGCTCTAACCTTCCATTCTCCAATTTTCTCCCACGAATCATTGTCTGCTCGTCTTTATTTCCAACAGGAGCAATAATCATCCCGCCAGTTTTCATCTGGTCAATTAATACTTGCGGAAAATCCCTGCATGCAGCTGTGATTATAAT
>Ga0209541_10008297_pt1 | contig 17158 bp, 22 predicted proteins | sample RifCSPlowO2_01_FD_184027 | JGI IMG/M metagenome (GOLD analysis project Ga0209541, IMG submission 184027) | Groundwater microbial communities from Rifle, Colorado - Rifle CSP2_plank lowO2_0.1 (SPAdes) (version 2) | ecosystem: Environmental > Aquatic > Deep subsurface > Groundwater | place...
GTTGGGACAGAAAAGACCTGACAGAATAAACACGGCCAACATGCTCACGTCACTATGGCACAATCTCTCCTGGCTAGGCTAGCACTTTAATGTCCCACACCCCTCGGCGGGCTCAGCGTGAATTGAAAACCCAGCATTATACGAACTTAAAAAATGGCAATGACGTAACTTAAATAGCTATATTACAACGGATGTTTTTTAGTTGCAGTAAAGTATAAATACATATTCACCAGGGAAGTATCCTGGATTGGTTGGGGTAAAGATGCGAAGGGCAAGAAGGGCGTATGCAAAAGACTATAAAAACGCCGGCCACTTAAAAGCCGTTGAAAAGCCAGCCAGCACGCTGGCAGAAGTGGTAAAAGCGGCAGCTGGAGAAGAAGCACTGAAGCTTGCAAGTGTAATAGCGAAAGGCAGGGACGTGTCAGAGTTCAGGATAGCAAAAACCACGAAGCTGGACATCCAGAAAGCGAGGAATCTTCTTTACAAGCTCCACAGCAGCAACCTTGCAGACTACAGAAGGGTCAAGGATGCGAGAAAAGGCGTGTACATCAGCTATTGGACACTCAACAACGCAGCCGTGAAAGAAAGGTACTACAAGCTTCAGAAGGAGCGGCTGCAGCGCTTTAAGGAGAGGCTTGAGGTTGAAACAAGCAACGCCAACTGTTTCTTCATCTGCCCGGCAGCATGCACCAGATCTGACTTCGCAAGGGCAGAGCAGCAGAAATTTAGGTGTGAAGAGTGCGGCCAACTCCTTGAGCAGGAAAACAATGCTCGGACAATAGATGTTCTAAGAGAGAAGATAAGAGAGATGGAAGCGGCAGCATAACGTTATCTGTTTGCATATGCGATAATAATTTAAGCAGCGGCATTTGCGAAAAATTTCTCAATGATGAAGTGCGACAGGTGTGATAAGCTTCTCACCATGCTAAGGGTCCACAAGAAAAGGGCTTTCTGCGACCATTGTAAGGCGTGGATATCCTGGGTAATCAGGGCTGATGAATGGTCGCAAGCCCCTCAACCTGCCGAACCTTAGTATTCCTGAAAATGAAATTCCTGATTCGATTGTCAACTTTTGTGCCAAGCTGCTGCAGCGCCATATTGAATTTGCCGTAAAGCTTCCTGCCTTCTGAATCAAGGTCTGTGAGGATGACCGCAACGTTGCATTCCTTGGCAACAGCCTCTGCTACTGCAAAAATCGGCTGCTTGTTAAGAACAAAAATGCCAGTTGGAGAAATGCCGAGGGCTTCCAAGGCGGCCTTGTCCTTTTTCCCTTCCACGATGATTGCCACATTGAGTTCATCCAGGTTGCCTAGCAAGGACCAGAAGTCTTCCCTCAATTTGTCTGACAAGACAGCCATAACAATAAATGCTGTTCCGTGCAATAAAAAAGTTATGGCTGAATAGAGAAAGACATAACTTTCAACTTATTTGTTATGTCTTTCTGATTTTAGTAGCGGAAAATGATAAGTATAGTCAAGGACAGAAATAAATGAGCAAAAAACTGTCCTTGACTAATATCAAAGGGCATATCGCACGCTCAACTTTTTGTGCTCTTTGCTATAATAATTAATGCCCGCTACTAAAACAAGTTATTTAAACAAAAACAGACTTCAACGCCAGGATGATACACCTCAGCGCATCCCTGACTTACTACAAAAGGGAGGATGTCCAGAAGGCAATTATTGAGCACGGAAGGGACAAGGAGGTTGCAGCAAGGTTCAATGAGCAGTTTGGCAAAAGGCCCGACACCCTGACTTACCCGAATGAAGTCCTTGAACTGGCAAAGCAGGGAGCAACGTCGTTCCATTGTTCGGAGGAAACATGGACAAACCCTCTGCTCCTAAGGCCCCAAATGCTGAAAGCCGAGCTTGACAAGCTCAGGAAGGGCTGGGACCTGATAATAGACATAGACACGAGCATCAAGGGTGAAGAAACCAGGCTGGAATACTCGAAGATAGCTGCTGAACTGGTGGTGAAGGAACTCAAGAGACATGGCGTGAGAAGTGTAACTACCAAATTTTCAGGCAATAAGGGTTTCCACATAGCAGTGCCATTTGAGGCATTCCCGAAGGAGGTCAACGGGAGAGAAACAAAGGAGCTTTTCCCGGAAGCGCCAAAAAGGATAGCCGCATACATCAAGGAAAGGATAAAAGCAGAACTTGGAAGGAGGATTCTCCAGCACGAGAACGGAAACTACGCTGCTATAGCTGAAAAGTCAGGCAAACAAAAGTCTGATTTTGTATATATGAAACATGCTGAAGGCGGCTTTTCAAGTGAGGCAAAGGTTGAATTCAACGCAGAGCCGTTCCTTGAGATAGACACCTTGCTAATATCATCCAGGCACATGTACAGGATGCCATACGCTCTTCACGAGAAATCCGGGCTCGCTTCGGTGCCGGTTGACTCGGATAGCATAACTGCGTTCACAAGGGAAAGCGCCAGGCCGGAAAACGTTGAAGTGAACAAATACCGATTCATGGAAAGGGAAAAGGCGGTCGATGGTGAAGCCAGGTCGCTCTTCATAGCCGCATACGACTTCGGGAAAGACAAAACAATGAAGCAGGCACCTGAATCCGGCGACAGGAAGTACGCTGAATACGAGGAACTCGAAGGCAGGATACCGCAGCAATACTTCCCACCATGCATAAAAAAAATACTGGAAGGGGTAGTAGACGGAAGGAAAAGGGCGCTGTTCGTGCTGATAAACTTCCTCGGCAGCTGCGGCTACGGCAGCAAGGAAATTGAAGGGATAATAATAGAATGGAACAAGAAAAACAGGGAGCCGCTGCCGCCATTAACCATAGCCACGCAGCTAAGCTACCATAGCCAGAAGAAGGAAAATGCCCTGCCGCCAAACTGCGAAAACACCAGCTACTACAAGGAGCTGGGCATAGAATGCACAGCAGAATGCGGCAGGTGCAAGAACCCTGTGGCAGAGGCGAAATACATCTACCGGAAGGCGATGAGGCAGATACCAAAGGAGAAAGGCTGATATTGTCTGAAAATGTCAATCGAAAACCGACCACCGCCGGTCTCTGACCGGCGGCAAAATCCCGCTTATGCTGGATGTGCAATCGCAAGTCCTGCCTGGCAGAACTGCGCATTCCGCTGTGAGCGGAATTGCATCTGCTGCCAATTTTGGTTTCACAACGTATCCATCAATAAAAAATCCAGCCGCAGCAGAGCTGCGGGGTATGAAACCAATTTGAGCAATCATAGATTGGTGGAAAACTGATATTATAAATAAATGAGCAAAAAGCTGCCTTGACTATTTGAGCGACCATCAGTATCCGATTATTAAGCTCCGATGCTATAACCAATCAAGTGAAGATTTTACGTATCGCTTCCCCGCCAAGCGAGCCTATTAAGTATCCAGCCCCCATTTCAACGGGTGTTTTTGCCAGGCCCCACATTAGGTGATTCAATCCCTTTTTAAGTGCACTACCCGATGCCCTAAATATTGGCGTCTCGGTTCTGCCCAAAAGTTCACTGGTTCTTTCTGCTTCTTCCTGTCGTGCACGCGTAAAAAAAGATTGCCCCCTATCGTTTTCTGCTACGCCTGCCCCATATAATGAAAATGCCCCTGCACTCATCACGTACATGTAACCCAATGCTAGAATTCCCGTTTCATTTATTATGCCATTAATCAGCCCCCAACCAAGGCCGGCCAAAGCATTAATGCAAGTGTGACTGAGCCCGCCGTGATAGACCTTGTCAAATTCCGGAGGCTGGCCGGTTGGGGCAGCTTGGCCGATAAGATGCAATTCCGGAAGTTTCCTCCCCCCCGCATCCGGCGTCATGCCGACCTGATATTTTCGCTGGACAGTCACCCAGACTGGCCTGGGCGCCCAGATGCGCCAGGTAAGTGAACTCTCGGCGCGAAGCCGGTTATCGAATGATGTATTGTCAATAGGCAGCATGAATTTGTTCCTGTGCAAGGCTCTGGCCGTTTCCACGATTTTACGCATATTAAAGCGCCTGCCGTTAGCAGCATATGCTGAATGCAGAGCCTGAAATCCTTGCCATAATTCCCCCGGGTACGTCAGAATGATAAGGCCATTGTCCTTAGTGACGCGCTGCATTTCGCTCAGGGCCCTATCAGGGTTCAGTACATGCTCAATTGTATGGCGACAAATGACGCCATCGACGCTGCCTGAAGGAATCGGAAGGTTCTCAGCGTCTGCAAGAACGATGGTTTCAAGGGAACTGGCCCGCAATCTTTCCTCATTGATGTCAACGCCGATAACCTTGACTTTATAGCGCTTTTCAAGCCATAAAGCAAACTCGCCGTCATAACATCCAACTTCAAGGTACACCTGGCCAGGTTGGGGATTGAGCACTCTTGCAATAGCGCGTCGTTCGCCTTTGCGCCCAGATTCAGAACTGCTGCCATGATTGATCTGGTCATGGCTTTTTGACTTTTTCTCAATTTTTCCTCCCTGCATTTGGAACAGTGACCGAACAATTATTTAAAATGATTACGACATCTGTTGTCTGTGATACCGTGGCCGGCGACAGTAACCTTTAAATACAACCTGGCAGTTTCTCCATATATCCGCCCGAGTTCTGGGAAGAGCGATTGCAGGGCGAATGAGTGTTCTCTTCTCGGAATAATTGGTTTTTGAAGCAAGATGGAACAAGAGCCGCAGTTCAAGTACATTGTCAGAATAGCCAACACAGATGTTGATGGCAACAGGAAGGTAGCTGATGCCATAAGAAAAATCAGGGGGATAGGATTTTCAATGGCAAGGGCCATCTGTGGCACGGCACGGATAGACGCAAACAAGAAAGCAGGCAACCTGCTGCCCGAGGAAGTTGTGAAGATGGATGCGGCCATATCAGGAGTGGCGAGAAACCTGCCCAAATGGATGCTGAACAGGCGCAAAGACCTTGAAGACGGGACAGACAAGCACGTCATAGGCACTGCCCTCACGATAGCACAGGAAGGCGACATACGCCTGATGAAGCAAATCAGGAGCTACAAGGGCGTCAGGCACTCAATGGGTGCGCCTGTAAGGGGCCAAAGAACGAGGTCAAACTTCAGAAGAAACAAGGGGAAGGTAGTCGGGGTCGTAAAGAAGAAAGATGCAGCCCCCCCCGCGAAAGAGGAAAAGAAAGAGAAGAAGTAAACCGGAAAAATGGGAGACACACGGAGATTCAAAAAGGCATTTGCAAAGCCGTTCAAGCCATGGGACGACGGCAGGATAACCGAAGAGAAGGGCCTGCTGCGGGAGTACGGCCTGAAAAACAAGAAAGAAATCTGGTCTTCAACCACCATGCTCAGAAAGTTCAAGGCACAGGCAAAAAAACTCATAGTGGCGAAAGGAGCGCAGGCAGACAAGGAAAGAGCGCTGTTCCTTGCTAAACTATCCGGACTTGGGCTTGCCAGCCAAAATTCCAGCTTGGATGAGATTCTGGGACTCAATATTAACAACCTTCTGAACAGAAGGCTGCAGACGCTTGTGCACGACAAGAAAATGGCGAGGACAATCAAGCAGGCAAGACAGTTCATAGTTCAGGAGCACATACTTGTAAACGGCAAGAAGATTGCAGTACCTTCCTACCTTGTCAGGAAGAATGAAGAGGATACCATAACATTCAGCCCTGAATCTGCGCTGTCAAGCGAAATTCACCCCGAAAGGGTGCAAAAGCAGCAGGTTGTTCCTGAAGAGCCAAAGGAAGCTGATGCAGCGGCAGAACCTGCAAAAAATGCAGAGGCATAAGGCAAAATGGAGAGAGAAAAAACACGTTGGGGAATCGCGCACATATTCAGTTCTTACAACAACACAATAATACACATTACTGACATAACCGGCACGGAAACCCTAGGGAAGGCGACTGGCGGGATGGTGGTCAAGGCAGACCGTCTTGAAGGCTCCCCAACGGCGGCAATGGCCGCAGCCAAAAGGGCCGCCGAACAGGCAATTGACAAGGGTATAACGGGCATACATGTAAAAATAAAGGCGCCTGGAGGCCACAACGGTCCCAACACGCCTGGCCCTGGAGCACAGGCCGCGGTAAGAGCCCTTTCAAGAATGGGGCTCAGGATAGGCACGATAGAAGATGTAACACCACTGCCCCACGACAGCTGCAGGAAGAAAGGCGGCAAAAGGGGAAGGCGGGTTTAAGGAGCAGGTGAACCAAAGTGGTTGAGATTGAAATTGTAAAGGCAGACAAGAAAAATAACAAGCTCGTGCTTGAAATCAAGAAAGGCAATGCCGCCTTCGTAAACTCATTAAGACGTGTCATAATGGAAAGCGTGCCAACAATTGCCGTGGAAGACGTTGAAATAAGGAAGAACAGCTCGGCACTGTATGATGAGGTAATCGCGCATCGGCTTGGGCTGCTTCCCCTGACCACAGACATAGAATCATACAACCTACCGTCCAAATGCAAGTGCAACGGTGAAGGATGCGCCAGTTGCCAGGTAAAACTCACGCTGGAAGCTGAAGGACCCGGAATAATAACCGCGGCAGAGCTCAAGTCAAAAGACCCCAAGGTGAAGCCGGTATACCCTGAAACACCAATAGTAAAGCTCCTGAAAGGCCAGAAAATAGAACTTGAAGCAACGGCAATCCTTGGAACTGGAAAGGAGCATACAAAATGGTGCCCCGCTCACGTCTGGCACAGGCACAAGCAAACAGCCAGGATAGGTAACGTAAAAGAGCCGCAGAGGGTAATAGATGCCTGTCCCCAGGGGGTGTTTGAACTGAAGAACGGCAAGCTCTCAGTGAACGAGGAAAAACTCCAATCCACAGACCTGGCAGGGCTTGCTGAAGAGGCAAGCGGCGGGGAGGTAAAGATTGAAAACACCGATAATTTCATAATGTTCATAGAAAGCTTCGGCCAGCTTGACTGCAAGGAGATACTGGAGCAGGCAGCAAAAGCACTTGACAGAGACCTTGAAGAGTTTGAAAAGCTGCTGAAGGAGGCAAAGGAGTAAAAAAGCCATCACGCTCGCGGGGGTGGCAGAGCCTGGTCAAATGCGCTACCTTGAGGTGACCCTTTTGGAAAAAGGTTCAATCCAAAAACGCAAACGGGTAGTCCCTTAGTGGGTGCGCGTGTTCGAATCACGTCCCCCGCATTTTTCAAAATAAAAGAATCAAATGAAAATGGCAACACTGGAACTGGGCATTGACAGCTTATTTTTGGGAAGCAGGACTTTTACTGACAAAGACATAGGAGAAAGAACTGCCGTAATTGAAACAGCCGCGGAACTTATACAAAGAGCAGGAATAAATGAAATGCCAAAAAGGCTGAGAGGGGGGATAGGGATACCTTACGCCAAAGGGGAAATCATAGTTACTGCCACTGCACCATATGGCAACAAGCCAGGAGCAGGCGTTACGATAAGCTTGCAATACGTGGGGCCGCAAGGCACGCCAGAAAATGCGAGGCGTAGGCTAAACCACACCATTGCAAAAATGGGGTTCACAGGAGCGGCAAGGCAACCAGTGCCAGAAGCCGCATTTTATATGATGGGCTAAATGAGAACCGGACCAACCAACGCAAACCTCAGGAGCATCATAATTGAACTGAGAAGAAAGGCGTATGCAGATGATGTGCCGCTATTCGCGAGAATAGCCGAGGACCTTGAAAAGCCAACACGGCAAAGAAGGCAGGTAAACCTGTCAAAGATAAACAGGTATGCAAGGAAAGGCGAGCTTGTGGTTGTCCCAGGAAAGGTCCTGGCTTCTGGGGATTTGAGCCAGAACGTCACGATAGCAGCGTGGAAGTTCTCACAGGAAGCCCTCAACAAAATCACAAAGGCGAAATCAAAAGCAATAACCATCAACGATCTCATGAAAAACGGCGTGAAAGACGCCATGGTGAGGATAATAGGGTGAAGACATGCTAATCGACGCTACAAATCTGGTACTCGGAAGGATGGCAACCATAGCGGCAAAGCACGCCCTAAACGGGGAGAGCGTCACGATAATAAACTGCGAAAAAGCCGTAGTCACGGGAAGCAAGGAGAGCACCATGGGCAATTACTCACAAAAGTTCGAACTTGGCCAGGTTAACCAGGGCCCTTACTTCCCAAGAAGGCCTGACATGCTTGTCAGGAGAGCAGTAAGGGGAATGCTCCCAAGAAAGAAACCAAGGGGACGGGCTGCCCTTGGAAGGGTAATGTGCTTTATCGGAACGCCAGAGCAGGAAAACAAGGAGGAAGCCACGAGCCTGCCCGAAGTAGGAGTGCAAAGGATAAAAAGGGCGCAGTACATAACCGTAAACGAGCTGTGCAGGCACCTGGGATACAAGTTGGAGCCAAAATGACAACAAACAAAATCATAATTGTTTCGGGAAAAAGAAAAAGCGCGATAGCAAGGGCAGTGGTAAGGGCCGGGACAGGGATAGTCATGGTCAACAACACCCTGCTTGACCAGTGCTCGCCCAAAATAGCAATGATGCTGCTGCAGGAGCCGCTGCTTCTGGCTGGCGAAGGCGCCACAAAGGTTGACATAGAAATTGATACAAGAGGAGGAGGTATCATGGGCCAGGCAGAGGCGGCTAGGCTGGCAATGGCCAAAGGCCTCGTTGCATTCCTCAGGGACAAGAAGCTTGAAAAGGCCTTCCTTGAGTACGACAGGCACATGCTTGTTGCAGACGTAAGAAGAAAAGAAGTAAGGAAGCCGAACAGGCACGGAAAGGCAAGAGCAGCCGTACAAAAATCATATAGGTGATGCTAAAATGATGATACCTGTCAGATGCTTCGCATGCGGAAAGCCAGTAGCCCACCTTTGGGAGCAATACAAAGAGATGGTTGCCAAAGGAGAGGACCGCAAGAAAGCGCTTGACCAGCTCGGCTTGGAAAGATACTGCTGCAGGGCGCTGTTCATAGGCCACATTGACCTGATAGACGCGGCGGCTGAGTTCAAGAAGGCATGAGGGTAAAAACATCCTCTTTGAAGAAAAGATGTGAAAAAAAGGGATACCGGGACTCGCCGTTCCAATCACTCCATAAGCCGGACATTTCTGAGACTTTGCTGAGCGGGTAAGCACTGAACACGACAGAAGGACTTGCCTGTTTAATCATACGCTCCAAATCCTGCCTTGCGGCCTGCCCACACACCATAACGTGGGTTGCGAACCCAATATCTTTATTATGATGCGTGGTTTGTAATCGCGCCAAAACCGCAATCGGCTTCCCCGAATCAATCATCCTCAAACCTCCTTCCATGAGTCGCTGCGCAGCCACAAAGTTGCCAAGGGCCGTTTCCAATCCGTCAACAGGTTCCTGAAGAGTAAAAATACAATATTCCACGCCTTCCATTTCGTTGGCGGCAAGGCGAATCCGGCCTATCAGGTAATCCAGCTTTTCAGACCTCTGGGCAAGAAACCGTCTGGTTTCAGAAACAAGCGCTTCACCACCAGCCAAACGACGCTTTTCCTTCTCATAGGCAGCAGACCAATAAAGAATACCATCGCCGTGTCGCCACAACCCTTCTTTTTTCTGCAAAGTTGTGTTCCCATACAGTGAAGCTGAACAATCTTCAATGAGTGTGCTCAGAACTTCAAGCCCTTGAGCATCCAACGTCCTTCCAGTAGCGACATTATCAACAACCAGATTTGCAAAGCCATTGCGCACAACCGCTTCTGTCTCACCGTGCCGCTCGATGATATAGGCAAGAGGGAAAAGCTTGGCGGCATTTATGCTTCTGCCGTGAACAGTTATAAATTTATCAATGGCACTTTCAACCGTATTACCTTCAGCAGGCTGGCCAGTTGCAAGGAAATGACCGTTTCTAACCCTGAGCAAAGCTTCGGCAATTGAATGGGCGGCCAGATTAACATATTTGGTGACGCAAACAAGCGGCAAGCCCTGCAAATCGTAATATTTCAAAAGCTCATCCAATGACCTTTCCTGAAAAAGCGCGTCCAAAGCAATAAAAGCCTTCTGACCGACCGCTGCCACGACGCTATTGCGCGAATAATTAAGATTTACCAAAAGGGGAATTGATTGCACACCTTCCTCTGCATAAATCTCCCTGACAGCGGGTGAAAGCTCCCAATTCCTTCTCCAGTCATCACCAAAAATTGCGAGATCGAGCTGAACCTCAAAGTTCAGGGGCGAGCGAAAAAGAAGCATTGACGGGCCATCCTCATGCCTTATCAAGACCGGCTCTATTTCTTTGTCGTTAACACAAACAACGCGTTCTCCCTCTTTACCCGGCTCATAGCCCTCCAATTTAAATCCTGCAGCTTCGAGAAATAGTTTGGTATTAAACCTGCCCGGGCTATTGTAACGCCCTTTCGGCACCCCGAATCTTATCAAAGGTTTCTGCTCTCCCACCTGCCCCGAGTGGTAAAGCAAAGTTTAAAAATACTCTGCCGTTTTCAATTTCAAATGACTAACGCTGAAGTTGACTTCAACAAGATGGCCCAAAGGTGGCAGAAGAGGTGGACAGACTCAGGCATATTCAAAATCAAGGAAGACACCAAGAAAAAAAAGTTCTACTGCCTTGAGATGTTCCCCTACCCGTCAGGGGCAGGATTACACATGGGGCACGTCAGGAATTACGCGATAGGCGACTGCTACGCCCGCTATAAAAGAATGCGCGGCTATAATGTTCTTTATCCTATGGGATATGATGCATTTGGACTCCCTGCTGAAAATGCTGCAATCAAGAACAAAATCGACCCGAGAAAGTGGACGGAAAGCAACATGGCCCTGATGAAAGACCAACAGAAGATGCTTGGGCTAAGCTATGACTGGGACCGTGAAGTTGCAACTTGCCAGCCCGAATACTACAAATGGAACCAATGGATATTCCTAAAGATGCTTGAAAATGGCATTGCCTACAAGAAAAAGGCGCCGGCAAACTGGTGCCCTAGCTGCAAGACTGTCCTGGCGAACGAGCAGGTAGTTGACGGCGGGTGCTGGAGATGCCATTCACCGGTTGAGCAGAAGGAGCTTGAGCAATGGTTCCTCAAGATAACCACTTATGCAGACCAACTGCTTGACGACCTTGACAAACTTGGCAACTGGCCCGAACGGGTCAAGGTCATGCAGAAAAACTGGATTGGAAAGAGCGAGGGCGTTGAGATTTTCTTCCCGGTTGACGGGATGAAACTGGCGATACCAACGTTCACGACACGGCCTGACACAATATTTTCAGTCACGTTCATCGTCCTGGCACCGGAGCACCCGCTCGTGCATGAGCTATCCAAAGGCACAAAGCAGGAGAGAGAAGTTGCTGAATTCGTGAAAAGCGCCATAAGGGAAAGCACGATTGACAGGCTGAATGAAGAGAAAGAAAAAAAAGGCGTGTTCATTGGGAGATATGTCGTCAATCCAGCTTCCAAAGAGAAAATACCCGCATGGGTTGCCAATTTTGCAGTGATGGAATACGGAACAGGATCTGTCATGTGCGACGCGCATGACAAGAGGGACTTCAAGTTTGCCAAGAAGCATGGGATACCGTTGAAAGTCGTCATAAGGCCGGAGGACAAGCCAAACTTCAGCGTTGAGCAGCTGACAGAAGCGCACACTGAAGACGGAATAATGATTAATTCTGAACAGTTCAACGGGCTGACTAATGCAGAAGCCCTTCTTAAGATTGCTGACTGGCTTGTCAAGAAGAATTCCGGGGTAAAAGTAACAAACTACAAGCTCCGGGACTGGCTCATATCAAGGCAGAGGTATTGGGGGACGCCGATACCAGTCATTTACTGCGACAAGTGCGGGATTGTGCCAGTGCCAGAGAAAGACTTGCCGGTTGAATTGCCTGCTCCTGAAAAGGTAAAGTTTACGGGCGAGGGCAACCCGCTTGACATCTGCAGCGAGTTTGTCAACGTGAAATGCCCCAAATGCAAGTCTCCAGCCAAAAGGGAGACAGACACAATGGATACGTTTGTTGACAGCAGCTGGTACTTCCTTCGCTATTGCAGCAACAAGGAAGATAAAGCCCCGTTTGAGAAGAAGGCGGCAAACTACTGGATGCCGGTGGACCAATACATTGGCGGCATTGAACACGCAATATTGCACCTGCTTTATGCGAGGTTCTTCACAAAAGTGCTGCGTGATTTGGGACTTGTGGATGTAGACGAGCCATTCAACAACCTGCTATGCCAGGGAATGGTGCTGAAAGACGGGACTGTAATGAGCAAAAGCCGCGGCAATGTCGTAGACCCAAGGACGATTATTGAGAAGTTCGGACCAGACACTGCAAGGATGTTCATACTATCCATGGCAGCGCCTGAAAAAGAGCTTGAATGGTCGGATAAAGGTGTTGAAGGGACATTCAAGTTCCTTAGGAGGATTCACGCCCTTTCAGAAAAGCCTGTGGAACACAAAAAGAAGGCGGACAACAAGGACAAATACCTCTTGAGCAAGACGCACTCAACCATAAAGAAAGCCACTGAATTGATTGAAGAATTCAAATTCAACGCGGCGATAAATTCCCTGATGGAGCTTTCCAATACAATGACAAAATACGCTGAGGGAAGCGTTCATAAGGAAACGTATGAGGAAGCACTGAACAGTCTCGCCCTGCTAATAGCGCCGTTCGCACCACACCTTTCTGAGGAAATGTGGGAACACAACGGGAACAAAGGATTTATCTCAAGCCAGAGCTGGCCCGAATATGACGAGGGAAAGATAGACTACGAAGCTGAAGCAGCCGAAGGGTTAGTGCATGCAACAATTTCAGACTTCACAACGGTGCTTGAGCTGGCAAAGATAGAGAACCCAAAGGAAGTGCTGCTGCTTGTCGCCCCGCAATGGAAGTATGGGCTTTTCAGAATACTTAAGGAAGAGCTCAAGAAAACAAGAGACCAGAGAGCGCTCATCAACACCTGCCTGGCAGAGAAAGACCTGAAGCCATACGGGCAGGAAGTGGCCAGGATAGTCCAGATGGCGCTGAAGGATTCTGGCAAGCTGCCGGAAACGCTGATTGCCAGGGAAAAGGAAATTGAAGCCTATGCAGCCGCAAAAGAGACGATAGAAAAGGAATACAAGGCCAAGGTAATGGTTGAAGATGCCAGCAAGTCCAATGAACAGAAGGCAAGGCAGGCAATGCCTGGAAAGCCAGCCATTATAGTCAAGTGACTGTTTCTTAGCGATAATTAATTAAAGCCTTAATACCCAGTCAGGGCTTAATGAAACCAATAAAGAAAGCCCTGGTCGTTTACTTCACCAAGTATTACAGCAGCTTCCTGAAGGCAAGAAAAGCGCTGGAAAAAGTAATGACTGTTTATTCAACGCACAGGGAGAATGAGAAATATATAAAAAAGATGGTTGGAAAAGTTGATGCTGTCCTCGTAGTGGGGGGAGACGGGACGCTGCTGCGGGCTTCACATTTTATTGAAAAAACGCCGGTCCTGCACATAAGCTCCGGCACAGACAGCCATGAAGCTTTCTACGCCAGGGCATCTGAAAAAGACATCCGAAGGAAAGCCAAGCTTCTGGCCGAAGGAGAATACAAGACAACGCCCCTCATGAGGCTTGAATCAACGCTAAACGGGAAGAAAATACCTTACAAGGCACTAAACGAGGTGTTTGCAGGTGGGAAAAAGCCTTACCACACTGCAAGATGCCTACTAATCGTCGGCAGCAGGAAGGAAGAGCAAAAAAGCTCCGGAATAATAATATCAACCCCAACAGGAAGCTATGCCTGGGCAAGGAGCGCAGGAGGCAAACTCCTCCAGCAGCATGAAAACAAGATGCAGTTCATAGTCCGGGAGCCCTATACCGGCAGGATTGCAAGACCAAAAATGACAAGGGGAATCACAAGCAGCCCGATAACGCTGGATTCCAAAATCTGGCATGCTGGGATAGTCGTGGTGGACTCCTACCAGAAAGAGTTCCCATTCAATAAAGGAAGCAAGCTCGTCGTGAAAAAGGCGAAGCAACCGTTCAACTTGATTTCATTTTAAATCAGACACACACTGTTCCTAAGTATCTCACTTACCAAAGGGTCTTTTTTGCTGCTGAGAAAGGCTTTCTTGTCAAAAAAATTAAGCTGCAATTCTTTACCATAAGTCTTGCTCAACTTTAAAGCCAGCTTAGAAAGAACAGCCTTGACATCTTTGGTTTGCGTAGTAAGAGCCGCAACGTCAACATCTGACTTTTCGCCAAAAACAAGCTTTGAATAAGAGCCGAAAAGGTAAAATTCAGCGCCCCTTAAACAAAGACGCCCGGAACACAAGGTCTAAAAGCATAAAATAAGCATTAAACGGGATTCGCTTAAGGCGAGCATGCTCTTTTGCACAGAGCTTAATGAGGACTTCACTGGCTTCATTTTCAAGATTCAGAGAGTATGCACCATTTTTGCCAAGCACGCCCGAGCTTACCAAACGAAACAATGACTTATCCAAGGTTACGTTGTTAAGATGCGTGAACTCCTTAAGCTCGTTCCTTCTGAAACGCGAACCGGGAGAGAGCGAAAAAACTGTCAGGAGCTTGAAGGAATCCTGGTTGAAAACAGGGCTAATCATTTTTTGACACCAGAAGAAGCCTGATTTTTATAAGCCGCGGCATTTCTGCGTTTTTGATAAGCTCGGGAAGAACTTTTATCGTTGTGACATGAACCTCCATTTCTATCTTAAGCAAAAAATTCTTTGCGAGAAGCAGCTTTGTCATGTCATGCATGGCATAGTATCCCGAGATTATGCTCCAGCGAGGAAAGGCAGCCATCACCGCCTTGCTATGCTCAAGATTCTCCTTATGCGAGTTTTCAAAGAAGTTAACATACCTTGGCAGCTCAAGCTCGGATATTTTAGATACCTTGCCCTCAGCAATCAGAATATCAATTTTTACCATTTTAGTGGTAAAAACAATACCCAGAAGTTGAAGCGGGAGACGCGCCCGAAGGTGGACAGGGCTTGAACTTCCAGGTATGCCAGACTATCGCTCCTCTCCGCTACCCTGCAAACGCAGACACATGTGATTCGCGCTGCTTCCTTCCGGACCTGACGCGTTAACCATAAATGCCAACTCTGCAGGACAGAGACTCAACACTTTAGCCAGGGCCAAAAAGCCAATACCAAGCCGCCCCCCGGGCTTCAGCCCACCCGTAAAGCCCGTATGGTGCAACAGCGCAGGGCTGGCGCGCCGGCCTAGTCTCCCGACTATGGAGATACTTGGAGGGTTTTAAAGGTTTCTAAAAAGACATGTAATGGCCTTCCCGAATCCTAGAAGCAAGACTGCTTTGCGGGAAGTCACTTATGTAAGCTGCCTCCAGACCATCCTCCAGAGGATATTTGATTAATGCAAGCGATCCTGTTTTGACTAAAACATCAACGGCAACAAAAACTTCGGCTGCCTGTTGTAGTGCCCTTTCTGCCAAAGCAATATTGAGTTTAGTTGGGTCTGACAGGGCATAATCCACTCTGACTGTTGCAATGACAATGGTACGCTTTGCATAGATGTGGCCTGGAAAGTGATCTCTTTCTAACTCAGACAATCGTCTTCCAAGGCCTTTTAATTCACAAATGAGCGGCTCTGTAACTGCCTTATCGATAGTCATAGCGATAAGGGATGTAAATCCGCTTATATAGTTATAGAGAAACGCGCTGATTAGTGTAAAAAATATGCGCATTTCTAATATAGAGAACTTTGAATAACCGCATCATTTATGACTTTTGTTCAAAGTTCTCTTAGACAACTTTGCTATAGAACAGGGATAATCAAAGTTGTCTATAATCAACTGCCCAAATGTTCAACAATTCATCTCAATTGGTTATAACTGCGCAGGTTATGTGACAGACGAGGCGCAGTTCACTATCAGACAACTGCGTACAAGACATGACATAAGCTACGCAGTTGTCTATAAATCTACACCATTTGCAGAATTGCATACCCCGCAAAGCACCCAACCGCGATGAAAGGCATGGCCGGGTAGAACCTGCCCTTCTTGCTTATGGCAAAAAGGACGGCGAGGGCTGCGGTTGAGAAAATCGGGATGACAAATGCCTTGAAGCCAAACACGGCCATTGCAGCACCAGCAAAGAGAATAGGAAAGCCGATATCCCCACCTCCAACAATTGCATAGCTGCCTGAATCAGAACAGGTTTCTTTGGCCTCTTTTGGCTGCTGTTTTATTGATGCAGGAATTGGTGAAATAACGGCCTTGGCTGAAAGCTGCTTGGGAACAAAAAGGCCGGCAAACAACCGATTCTCTGTCTGGAACCTGGCCAGCGAAACCATGTGCTGGCTCATGAAGACGGCAAAGATGTCATAAGCCGCGATTATGGCAAGAAGGATAAAGGCTGACTTGACGCTAAGCATTGGAACAAAGATTGCGGCAAGGCCGCCGTAGACAAAAAGCTCGCTGATGTTGTGGACAAGCACGTTGGGCCTTATTACCCTGAAGAAAGCTATAATAACTGAAATCACCCCAGCAATAGCAGCAGGAAGGAAAGCGGAGAAAGCCATACCCAAGGTGATTACCAGAGCCCCGAAAAACCATAGTTTCCACAGCGAGACGACCCTGAACCTCATAAGCAGAAGCATCAATGCGGTGCCAGCTACAATTGCAACAGACAGGAAAATAAAGGACGAGTCAGGGGCGATTGCCGGTCGCTCAACCCCATAAGGGAGGTCGCTGTAAACAGTGACAGGCTCGCCGGCCTCTGCCGAGGCTTTTGCTGAAGCCGAAACATCCACATAAAAATGGACAACCAGCAGCCCTATAAGCTGGGCTGAAAGAAACAGAGCTAGCAACACAAGCACAACCGAAACAGAATGCTTCATAAAATCCGCCCAAGAAAGTTTTATATAAAAAGGTATCCGCCCGGCGAACGATGAAAGCCCGCTCTGCCGCCATAAGGGTATTCTGCGGCCAGGATGAAAACGAAGGCGAGATAGTTAACGGGTTGAAATCGCTCGTGCCGCTTGATTTTGAGAAAGAAAGAATATATAGCAAAGGGCACAAAAAGTTGAGCAGGTAATATGCCATTTGCTATTAGTCAAGAACAGCTTTTTGCTCATTTATTTCTGTCCTTGACTATAGTTAAAGGCCGAAAAGGCACTGGGAGTCAAAAACCACCGGTCAGAGACCGGTGCAATTTCGCCCATGGCGGAATGCACAATCCGGCCATGCAGGATTTGTGGCATGAACAAGAGTCACTTCTGACTGATTAGGTTGTTCTTGACTGCCTATAGGAGAGGAACTTGATTTTCGCAAAATGATATCTTCCCCTCCTATATGCACCA
>Ga0209541_10008299_pt1 | contig 17156 bp, 16 predicted proteins | sample RifCSPlowO2_01_FD_184027 | JGI IMG/M metagenome (GOLD analysis project Ga0209541, IMG submission 184027) | Groundwater microbial communities from Rifle, Colorado - Rifle CSP2_plank lowO2_0.1 (SPAdes) (version 2) | ecosystem: Environmental > Aquatic > Deep subsurface > Groundwater | place...
GGAGAGTTGGTGGCAAAGTAATCACGGTACGGGTGATATAGGCCTACTAATGCGTCTGCCGGCAAGGGAATTTTCCCAAAAAAAACAGGCCAAAGGAAAATTGTAATTATTAAACCTATGAGAAATGGAGGTAGTTTATTTTTCATTAAGAAGCTCATGCCAGCGCTGACAAAATTTCTGCTTGCTAAAGAAGCCGGCTCTTTTTTGGGCATTTTTCCCGATGTTTAAGCTCTCTTTTTCATCTGTGGCAATTTCTACTGTTAGTTCCTTCAATTCTTTCAATGAGTTCCAAACTTTCCCTGTCCCTGCAGTCACAATTTCTACAGGACCACCAGCGTTAAAAACAAGCGGAATGGTTTTATGGCTCATGGCTTCTACAATGCTGATCCCGAAATGCTCTGCTTTTTGAGGGGCTACGCGTAAATCGGCACCAAATCCGGCTGCGTGCCAATATATTTTTGCTTTGCTATACAGTTGATGCAACATAGGTGTGGAAACATTAGTTTTGATACTAATCCTATGGCCTCTGGCTTTGCGACGAAGTTTGGTAAGGAGAATGTCACTGCCAGGTTCTGTACCCCCCGCAATAATCAGTTGCCAGTCCTTGAGTTTCTGCTCTATGTCTATGAATGCCTCAATTAACGCTTGTTGTTTTTTTTGATGAAGGGTATTGGTGAACCTTCCCACAGAGAGAATTATATTTTCTTTGGGTTGATTCATCGGGACTGTTTCTATGGCTGGGTAAATTAGTTGACTGTTTACTCCAAACTCTGTGTCAATATATTTTTTGGTGTACTGTGAAAAACAAACGATATGTTTTATAAATTTCAATTTTATTTGGGTGAAAAGTGACTTGCCACCAACTTTGATAAATGGGCTCATAAATAATAGGACAGATCTTCTCAGCGGCAAGAAAGGGATGCTGCCGTCACTAACAAAAAAAATGATGTCAAACTTTTTTAAGTACATTCGAGGAGGAAGGAAGGGTAGAATATGAATCCTGGAAAGATCTATATTGAAGCGGTTGCCTATTTGTGATAGCACTTTTGTGTCTTTCCATACGACATATATTTCGTCTTCTGTTTTGAAACAATCAACGAAATTAAATATGTATTGCTCGCCTCCACCAAGAATATGCAAATAAGGAGAATATATGAGAATGCGCATGTCTATAAATTAATTTGTAAATAAAATCTGTTAGTTGATTGGTTGAAGGGCACAGCTTTGTCCCAGATGATTTTCTTGATTTCGGACCAAAGTCGTCCTATCCCAGGATGATTCATTTCTGCTTGAAACAATAAGTTGTGAGAAGGAAAAGGCTGCACTAACTGTTTAATTTCTTTCATGGTAGGAAGACCAATACGTACATGAGCGGTTGTGCTCAGGTGAGCTGCGATTACTACTCTTTTTTTGGCTACTCGGGTCAATTCTTTCATAAATAATTCTCGTTTAACAACCGGAAGTCGTTCTATGGTATCAATCGATATTAAAGTTTCTACTGACTTGTCACTGAAGGGTAAATTTTTGCCATCATATAGTACATCCCCACCGATAACACCAACCGTGAATAGGGTTATGTTCGCAGGTAGAAATTGACGTAATTTCTTTTGTGATCCACCTATTTCCAGAACTGCGCCTGATCGATGAATCAGTTGTGCCACAATCTTGTAGGGCGCATAGTTAAGCTGCATAGGGTTATCAAAACAATAAGGGTGGTAACTGAGACCACCAGGCCTATTGTAAACGATTGTGCTTGAGATTTCATGGTGATTGTTTGTTGGATAAAAGGATCTGGGGAAGCGTGTTTGTTGATTAAGATTTGATAATGGTTATCGTCGTATATCATCTCAAATTGATCTGGATATTCCCACAGGTGAAGTTCCCAGGGGGCACTGCCGTGAACGGTCGGTTGGATGATGTATTTGACACCTAACTGATTGAGGAGTGAAATAGTGTATGGTTCATTTTTGCCGATTTGGGCTCCAGAAACACGTTTGGGAAGGACAACGGTACCGGTTTTTTGGGTACTAATTAATTGAGCGTAGGATTTTGGAAATAATGCATCGTATCCTTCAATAGAATAGATTTTAAATGGCAAGTTAAGGTTGGCATCGAAGAGTCCAAAACTGCGGTTATTGCCTTGAATCTGTTGAACTTTTTCGATGACAGGTAGTTTGGGATACCAGTAATCTGCGGAAGTATACGGAGTGAATTTGTAGTGAAAACGATAGAGGTCAGCTACGCTGACCAAGAGTATTAGGTAGTAAGTAGTAAGTAGTAAGCGATTTTTTAGAAATTTTGAGATAAAAATAATAATGATTAATGCACAAAATATAAGTGACGGGATGATTAAATTACGCCAAGCCACGGGATTTTTGAGAAGTGAGGCAACTAACCATAGGCTGACAAGGATGATCCCTGTCAGGAGGATAGGGATTTTTAGGGATTTGAGTTTGGTTTTGATGGCGTGATCTAGGCCATAACCTGAAAGAATTGCGAGTGAAAAAGATATTAGAGCGATAATTCTACCCGGTGAACTGGTGGAAAAAACAGGTATCTTAAGTAAAGTGATGATATTGGCCAGCGGAGTACGGAGGGATAGAATCAACGAAATAATAATTACCCAGATAAAGAATTTGGCTTTTTTGAGTTTGAATGTATTTAGTGAAAGTATTAAAGGAATTAGGCCGATGTAACCCATCATCTCGACGTACGATCCCCTGCCCCACTCGTTTCTGGTGGTTGGGTTCCCAAAAAAATCTGGGGCTATGAAAGTGGTCAGATATTCGATGGGGATGCGAAAGTAGTTGAACCAACCAATGTCTATCGATTGGCTTCTAACCGAATTGAAGTAAAGCTGGATGGTGGGAAATAACTGAAAGCTAACCAGTAAAAAGGGGGAAATCGCCATAATAAGTCCTATAAGGAGTCTCCTTGAGATTTCAAGGAGACTCCTTGATGAGAATAGAAAATAGGCAAAGGAGACAGCGATGACGTAGAGACTGATTTGGAGGTGACCGGCGAGGAGAGACAGGGATAAGAATAGTGTATTAAGTATTATGTATCTTGTATTATGCGACGAGAGATACTTTTCGATGGCCCAAAGAGAGGCTGGCAGCCAAAGAATCGCGTGACCAAGAGTCCCCCACTGCAGCCAGCTGGTCATAAAACCACTAAAAGAAAAGCAAACAGCTGATAAGAGGGAGCCTAGAGGAGTAATCTTTAGGGAACGAGCAAAAAGATATGTAAAAATTCCGGCTAGCAAGGGCTGAGAAAGAACGTACAAACTCCAACCGTCGATGAAATTGAGCCACAATGGCAACAAATTTGCGGGGTAGAAGACAGCTGATTGCCAATTTGCCGCATGGGGAGTGCCAGAGAAATTGTAGGGATTCCACAGCGGAACTCTGCCGGCTTGCCATTCACTAATTGTAAAAATTTTCCAGGGGATGATCTGGTTCACAACATCTGAAATAGCAGGATTTTTGGCAGGGATGGGATATTGGCCTTGCCATGGGGCGTAAAAGCTGACCAAGAAATCGAGAGGGGCGGGCACTAAACCTTTGAGCCAAAATTGCCACGAGAATATTCCCCAGATGAAGACTATGACAAGGAGTGGAAGAATTAGGGTTTTCTTTGTAGTTCCCATAATCGCACTAATACTGACATTTGATGAAATGCTTGGATGTAGGCGAGAATGAATCCCCTTGTGCCATCTTTCCAGCCATGCTTAAAGATGAATACTTGTAAAAATTGCTGCATGAACGCTTTTATAGGTTTCCACCAAACAACTTTTGGCACGTTGGCCTGTTGAAATAATTGAGCTTCAATAGTTACCCATCTGGCTGATTTGGCCATGGCTCCTTTGACAGTACGGGCGGTGTAATGTTTGATGGGGGTTTTTAAGAATCCGACATCGCCTTTCACGGTTGGGGATTCATGGAGCTTGCCAGTCCATTTGACTAAAGCAGGCTGATGAAAAAGCCTGTGTACATAATCTGGCCAAAAACCACCATGTTTGAGCCATTTGCCTAGCATAAAATTCTGACGGGGAATCCTGTAGCTTGTAGTCTGTAGTCTGTAGCTTGTAGCTGAAATGATTTCTTTTTTTAATTCTGGACTAACCCGTTCGTCCGCATCCACATAGATAAGCCAGTCCCCTTTGGCAACTTTTTTTCCGGAATTGCGAGAGGTGGCATAGTCGGTGCCATCGGGAACGGTAATCACACGGGCACCCGTTTTTTGGGCAATATTTACCGTGTCGTCTTGAGACTCACTGTCTACCACTACGACTTCATCTACCCACTGCAATGTTTTTAAACATCCCGGAAGCATTTTAGCTTCGTTTTTGGTGATAATTATTGCAGAAATCATTGCCAACTGCCTTTTTCTAATTTTCCTATGTAAAAATCTATTACTCCGCGTTTTTGCCACTTGGTGCCAGTGAGAAGTAGTTTTAGGCTTTCGCGAAAAAGGGCAAATTTTGTGCGCAGTAATGCGTATTTCATGCCAAATAGTAAGCGGTTACGGGTGAAATAGTAATCCTGCAAGGCAGAGCCACTACCGCCACTGGCTTTGGCGTTTTTATGCCATAGCACAGCAGTCGGTTCATACCAAATTTTAAATCCTTCCCGTTTTGCCCTAACTGAAAAGTCGGCATCTTCTAAATAAAGATAATACATTGGATCGAACAAGTCTGATTTTTCGATGACCGTTTTTTTTATCATCATGCAGCACCCGGTGGCGAATTCTATTTCATGTGGTTGATCAAATTGGCCGTGATCCACCTCGTCTACTCCTTCGTGAATACCCATGACGTTGTTCCAGTCTATATGGCCGCCTGCATACCAAATGACTTTCCCGAGCTCTGAAGGTTTATAGCGGTCGTGGTGAAATTCTTGACCGGGATAAAAATAAATTTTGGGAACTGCAATGTCGGCTTTTTCCAAGGCTTTACTTAATTGAAGTGCTAAGTTGCGATCAACCTTGGTGTCGTTATTGAGCAACATGACAAGGTCCGTCCCTGTCATGAGTGCCTTATCGACGCCTTGATTATTGGCTGCGGCGAAACCTAAATTATTTTTGGGGGTATTGTTGATCACGATGATTTCTTTTTCTCCTTGCCATTTAAGTTTTGCAAGGCTATCTAAGCACTCCTGTGTATCTTTGGAGTTGTCATAATCAACAATGATGATAGCTAGCTTCATATTTTTTCTAATTTATGCAGTAAAACTTCGTTTTGCAACTTCCAGGTTTGGGTAACTTTGGTGGGTTGAATGCTGGAGATTTCCCAGACTGGATTGGTGATAATTTTTTCGGCTGATTCGCGAGTAATGACATAGAGGGTTTGGGCGAGCGGATATTCTTCGACTCCCAGAGGTATTTTAGAATACTTAGCTTCCAGAAGATAGCGGTAGGGCATGGCCCTGGTGTCCCCATCTAGCATCGCTGCAACCCCAAATCTTCCCTGCGGATTATCAGCAGCTATATAAGCTACTGTTTGGCGAATACCAGGGAGGTTCCACCCAACTGGCATTAGGTATCCGTTATGTACAGGTTGAAAATATATCCAGGTGTTTATGACTATGATTCCAGTAGTTACAAGACTGACTAATTTGTGGGGAAAATAGCTAGATATTTTGGCAATCAATAGAAAGGCAATGGGGAAAAAAACGATAAAATAATGGTCACTGAATTTCCCCCCCCCGCCACCAGCTAAATATTGGATGATTCGAGTGCTGTTGAATAGTTGATGACGAATATCGAAAATAATCATGGGGAAAATACCAAGAATAAGACCACACACATAGCTGCCTAAACTTAATAGCTTTTCTTTTTTTGTCATCATGGCAATTAAACCAACTGCGATCATGGGTGCGGTAGCAAAGTGTAATTGAAATAATAGTCCTGCCAATAAACCAGACCCAAAAGTATTAAGTATTACGTATTTAGTATTATGCAGGGCAAATAAGAATAGGACGGAAAAAAATGGGATGACAAATGGATTGAGGGGGATTTTTACCATGCTGATTAACAAGGGAAAGGTAGCGTAGAGAGAGGTGGCTATTAGATTTGCTTTGGGAAGTAGTTTTTTGGCGAGAAAATAAAACAAGATTAGGCTGATGCTGTCTAAAAATGCAGTCAGCACTGCCCCTGATAATGGATCGAAATTGCCTATAACTAGGACGGGAGCGAGAAGGTAATAATAAAATGGTCCAAAGAAAAATTCACCCACTGAGGCTTTGGGACCAAGAAGGGTGGGCTTGCGAGTTTGAATCATTTGGCGCACTACGGCATAATCCCTGCCACCATCGGCGGTAAAATTGGTCCTAGTTTCTAACTGATAAAAGCGCAGAAATATTCCCAGCACAATAATGGCAAGGGGAAAATACTGCTTTAATGAAATCTGATTATTTAATAGCATGGCTATTTATTAGAGTCTGGACTTTTTGGCCAACGGCTGTGGGAGATTTAGTAAAGAGATGGCGAAGTAGAAAATATTCTGTACGAGGTCGGTCATCGGTAACTGGTGGAACGTTGGTCACAAGTTTATGTAGGTCATCTTGGTCGGCAATTAATAATTTTGAAACATCTTCTAGGGTCATGGTGGGGTATTTCTCTTGAATATCAGAGGTGACGCTGGGTGGAGTTTGTAGGGCACGACTGGTTATCAGGTCCGGATTGAGTGGTTGGAGTGATCCTTCAAGAAAAATGCCGCCGTTTCCGTCTGGGGTAGTGAAGGCCAACACATAAGGGAAAACATTAGTAAAACTTTTTATGGTCATAAAAATATCGTCCTGACGTGAGCCAAACCAAATCCACTGGCTAACTACACCCCCTGGGGTAAGTTTTTGGATTATAGTTTGGTAAAACTCTTGAGAATAGAGTACTGTGGTACCGGCAGCATTGAATGGTGGCGGGGGGTCGATGGTAACTACATCATATTTTTGGGAGGTAAGAAACACATAATTGCGACCGTCATTAATGATAATTTTCCCTTGGGGGTGATGCAAAAACAGATCGGCGTCGCGGTGGAAAAAAGTCATTAACCTGGGAACGGAAGGCACTAATTCAACTACGTCGACATAAATATTATGACTTAGGCTAGAGCGGTAGGTGGTACCCATACCAAACGCAATAATGAGAATATTTCGAGGTTTGGGGTGCAATAACAAGGGAATATGGGCCATAAGTTTAGTTTCACCAACTTTGCCGGTGGTGGGGACCCCATCTATAAATAAGTTTTGGTCCTCGTGTTTCTGATCATAATAGGCAAAAATTGAGGCAGTGTTGTCCTCTATGAAGGTGTACTGAAGTTGTTTTTGCTTGGCCCAATTTAGACGCCATTGGGTAAGATTGGGATAGAGAGACTGATGTTTGTAAAAAAACAACCCCAGCGCAAAGAGGCCAAACAAGACTCCACTGGTTTTGATTGCTGCTTTATTGGTGAAATGTCCGGCAATAAGAAAATTGACTATCACCAAAATCAAAATTCCTTGTGAACTACCTAGGAAGGGAATAATAAAAAAGCTGGCTAGAAAGCCTCCGAAGATTGAGCCTATGGTGTTGGAAAAATAGCTAAAGCCAATGACTGCTCCCAAGGGGCGACTGTTTTCCATTAAGGAAACTACGGCTGGGTAGGCAACGCCCATACAAATGGTAGAAGGCAGAATTATGGCTAAAACTACTAGCTCTCTGCCTATGGAAATTTGATTACTGGTGAGATATACCGAACTTAACGCAAAAAAGCCGATACCCAATTCTGACAAGCAGAAGAGGGTCAATGGAGATTTGAAAATGGATTTTAGTTTTGGGTATATAAGGCTGCCGATAGCAATGCCAACTAAATATGTGGCCAAGATCAAGGCAAAAGCGTAAATGAAAGTACCAACGGTGGGGGTTAGGATACGAGTCCAAAGGATTTCGTAGGCAATTGCTACTAATCCAGATAATGCATAGGCTCCATTTAGGCGTATCCATCCTTGGTTGCTGCGTATATTTGAACGTTTGAGAGTGGTGATGGTGGTTTTGGGGGCGGGGGGAAGAAACATGGCAGAATATCCCACGAGTACGTTGATCACAACCGCAACCAGGAGGGTGGTTTGTAGCCCTAAAAGTTCGATCAATACAAAGGCAGCGAGTAAAACTCCAACCACTGCTCCAAAAGTATTTGTCGCATATAGTTTACTCACTGCAATGCTCGAGGAGTGGTAATGATGATACATAAATCTGACCAACACAGGCAGGGTGCCACCCATCAGGGTGGTGGGGACAAGAACAACCAAAAAAGATAACATGAATTTTATCCCAAGCAACCCCAGGGTAACCGTAGACCCGTCGGTAATTCCGCCATAGACGTATTTTAGTAATGGGATAAAAGCGAGCGTTAAGGCAGCGCTAATACCAATGCCTACTTCCAATAATGAGTAAACTTTATGTAATTTTTCGACCTGAAGGCGATCAATTTTGCGCCCGATAACAAAGCTTCCTAAGGCTAATCCACCCATAAAAGCAGACATGGTGGCCACCAACGAATTGGTGGTACTCCCAAAAACAAACACGAACAATCTGCCCCAGACAATCTCGTAAATTAGTCCTGCTAGTCCAGAAAGGAAAAATAAGAGATACACGCGTTTGGTCATATTTTAGAGTCGAGGATTTGCTTGTCAGTTATTTTCCACAACTTTGATGAGCGACTGCGGGAAATTAATGCTTCTGGTAGCTGACTGATGGCCTGAAAAAATCCAATTAAAAATGATCCTCTCGAACGGATGGTGGTCATCACTAAATGATATGGTAACCACATGGTATGGAGGAAAAGCAATTGGGGACTGGAGATATTTTTCCAAACAAACAGCAGTTGATTTTTGAAGCTCATGATGGTTATTTTGTTTTTACCAAACGACTTTAAGTTGCTAGTTTCGTGGATGTGCTCAACTTTGGATTTAGGTTCGAACGCAATTTTGTATCCAGATTTTATAGCATTGTATGACAGGTCTCTATCTTCCTCATATGCCGGACGAAATAATGGATCAAATCCGCCCAGCTTATCCCAGATTGTTTTGCGAAAAGCTGCACTGCCGGCGGTGACCCACAAAGTGTCGGGTTTATTTTGATCCAAAGCACGGTGGTGAACTAAAAATCCCCGGCTAAATTTCCCAAGCCCTCTTCCCCCCATTACTGTTTCCCCTGCTTCAATATTTTTCTCCAGGCAACCTACGGCAAACAAATCTTTATCTGCAAAATGTTTTAGTAGCGGGATTAAAAAATCCTTTTCTGGTCGGACGTCATTGTTTAATAGGATGATGATGTCACCCTTGGCTTCGTCTACCCCTTTATTCACAGCCCGGGCGAAACGGAGATTTTTTTGATTAGTTACAACCTTTATATTTGGGTAGTTTTGAGACAACCATTCGATGGTGTCGTCATTTGAACCATCGTTGACTACTATCACTTCCCAATTATTTTCCTGATAGTTCCAGTACGCGCAGGCATCCATTACTGAGGGCAGATTGGCTTCTAGGAGTTCGCGGCCGTTGTAGCTGGGGATAACAATAGAGATAGTCATGGTTTAATTACCAGGTAGTAAATACGTATTGGGTTCTATTGTATCGTTTAATGGACCATAGTGAGTTTTGAGAGTGGGATCTTGGAATAAGACTTTGAGACCCAGTTCATCATAGAGAGCTTGTTGGATTTGATAGTCTTGATTTATGACTATGGTCGAATAGCGGGGAAATTGACCGTACGCTGCGGTGAGTTTTTGGTACGTTTGTTCAACCCGGATGGCTTCTTGAGCGGTCCAGTGGATCTTTTCCATAAATCGCGTACTTTGCCATGCAGTGATGACCCAACCAGTGATTACGAGGGTGGCAATAATCTGTGGCCGTTTGTAAGCAAAATAAATTTGGTGGGCGATGCCATACCCAATACCAAACAACGCCAGGCTGGCATACATGGGGTAGAGATGAAGGGGGGTAACTAGAGGGATGCTTAGGGTGATCATTATCCAGCCGATACAAAAGACTATGTGTCGATTAATCATCCGCCGTTTTGCAACTGGAGTCTGAATGTAAACCGCAAGTGGAATGGCCGCAAATAGGATGATGATGATTATTAAAGTAATCACACTGGTTAACGAAAGTGGCAGGAAGTCGTACAAAAATGTTTGGTTCAATTTAAAACCTGGTTGTAATTGATCTTTGATGTTTTCAGGAATATTTAGGCTCCATATACCGTACCAAAATGCTGCCCAAAATGTGGATTTTCCCAGCGTCAGACTGTAACTACCTGTGGCAGTAACGGGGAAAATAATTACCCGTAAGACAAGGTATAGGGTGGCAATGGTCATTAAAGACCACCGTAGCTTTAGTCTGTGAAATTGATACCAATCTAGCAAGAGAAAGATAATCGGTAAGGTAATAAGATATTCGTGGACAAATAAACCTAAAATGAATAGTAACGTGGCCCATGAATGACGATGAGAAAGATACGCGTATGTGGCCAAGAGATACATAGTAATGCCCATCGTTAGACCGATTTCGGCGATCCACATCATGGGGATAAAGTGGATGCTGCTGGTAGCATATAAAAAACCCGTTATCCAACCTATCGAGCGATGACTTAGTTTGGTGGCTATTTTTACGACTAGGAGAGAATTGAGCAAATGAAGGATAAGAGCGAATACGTGATATGCGAATGGATTTAGACCAAAAATTGCATTCATCAGCCAAAAATAAATTCGCATACTGATGGGGCGATAATAAATTTCATTGCCGGGAATAAGCCAACGTAAAATGTTGTTGATATTGTGTGCTTGGCTTTGAACTAAAGTGTAAAAATCGTCTTGAAAAAAACCGTATTTTAGGGTGAATCCATATAACCAGACGGTGACGACACAGAGAACTAAGATGCCTAGGGTCTTGTTGCGCATTATTTGTTGGGATTAAGCAGGAGAGTCCAGTATACGTGTAAATATTGCCTGATCATTTTCCACATTTTGAACTTTGAAACACCTTTGTCGCGATTGATGTAAACGGTGGGTACTTCACCTAATTTGAACCCCATTTGATGGGCTTTGATGGCAAATTCTGGCGATATATCAAATCCCATCCCCTGAAGCTTGACTTGGTTAAATACTTGTTTGCGAAAGCCTCTAAAGGCATTGGTAATGTCGTGTACAGGGATACCAAATAGTATCCGGGCTAGAAGGGTGCCGTTTGAACTTAAAAATGCCTTGAATGCTTCTAGGTTTCCCCGCGACCCACCGGGCATATACCGGGAACCAAAGACCATGTCATATCCGGTGTTGATTTTTTCTACAATAGCGCGGTAGGTTTGGGTGTCATCAGACATATCCCCCATAGTCCAGATTACTATTTTTCCCTGGGATTTCTCTGTGCCAAGTTTGAGCGCGTAACCCATGGTATTGCCCAATTCTCCTCCATCTTGACGGCGAAATGAGTGGATGACTTTGGGATATTTTTTGGTGTAGTTTTCTAAAATTTTTCCGGTGTTATCGTTGCTGCGATCATTAACAGGCACAATTTCAAAATTCCATCCGGCGTTTTTTCCAAACTGCAATACTCTTTCCAGCATGGGGCCAGCATTTTCGGCTTCGTTGTGAAAGGGAATAATGAAGGAAACATCAGTCATATCAAATTATGCCTTTTGCTTTTAGTTCCCGGGAGGCTTTGTCAAAGTCATCGGCTGCTGGTTCACCTGTGCTCCAATCGATCAATTCTTCCATGCCTGACTCGAAACTTACCTTGGGTACCCATCTGAGAATATTTTTGGCTGTTGAGATATCGGCAAAGCAATGGCGAATGTCGTTTTTACGTGGCGTTTGGGATATTTCGGGAATAATATTACTACCCATAAGCTTCGCGAGCGTCACAGCTACCTGGTTGATACTGGTAGGTCTACCTCCCCCGATATTGCAAGTTTTATAATTTGATTCGGACTTATCCATTGCCAGGATGAGGGCATTCACAACATCATGAACCGAAACGAAATCACGTGATTGTTCACCGTCTTCATACACCACCGGGGATTTGTGGTTTTTGAGCCGGGAAATAAAAATAGCCGTCACTCCAGTATAGGGATTTGATAAACTTTGGCGGGGGCCGTAGACGTTAAAACATCGGAGTGTGGTAACTGGGATGTCATACATCTGGCCAAATAAAAGCATGAGGTCTTCTTGGGATTTTTTGGAGAGGGCATAGACACTGTTGCATGGCTGGGGAGCGGTTTCTAGGGTGGGGAGGGGTGAAACAGTCTGGTTGCATTTAGGGCAATGAATTTCCCAATCTTTTTGCTCCATTTGCTCCCATGAACGTAAGGTCCCTTTAAAATCTCCATGCTCCTTGCAGTGATACATTCCCTCTCCGTAGGCAGTCATACTTGAAGTCGTCAGGATCTTTTTTATGGGGAGTTTGTGGTTGATGATTATATCTAACAAATTAGCAGTACCACCTACGTTAACATCGGTATAGCGTTTGATTTCATAGTTGGATTGCCCCACCCCAACTGCCGCAGCTTCGTGAAATACTACATCGATGTGCTGCAGGGCTGCCTTGAATGCTGCGTAATCCCGCACATCTCCCTGAATAAATTCAGCATGAGTGTTTAAATATTTCGGTTTTTTACCGCCTTGGTGAACTTGGGGTTCTAAATTATCAAAAATGGTGACCTGGTGACCTATTTCTACAAGTTTATCTACCAAAAATGACCCAATAAATCCCGCTCCACCAGTGACTAAAATACGTTTACTCATCGTGGTTATATTTACAAATTTCTTCTAAGGTTTGATCGATGTTGTAGGTGAATGCCCAGTTGGGGAAATGGGACTTGAATTTGGAGACATCAGAAATATACCACTGGTGATCACCAATTCGAGGAATATCAATGTATTTAGTTTGGGCTTTTTTACCCAGAATAGCTTCGATTTTAGTGATGGCTTCCATAATTGACACGTTGGCAAACCGTGAACCGCCCATATTGTAGGCTTCACCCATTCTGGGGTGTTGATAGAAATGATAAAAAGCATTTACTAAATCGTGGGCATGAATGTTATCCCTGACTTGTTTGCCTTTGTATCCGTTTATTTCATAGACAATTCCCTCTTTAATGGCTTTGACCAGGTAGGAAAGAAAACCGTGCAGCACTGCACCTGAATGTTTTGGGCCAGTCAAGCATCCCCCGCGAAAAACGGCCGTGTTCAATTTGAAATATTTACCGTATTCCTGAACCATCACATCTGCGGCTACTTTTGAGGCACCAAAAACGCTATGCAGACAATTATCAATGCTCATCGATTCATCGACACCCTGATACGTGGGATGATCCTGGGGAAGATCCCAACGTGTATCAAGCTCTACCAGAGGGAGGGTATTGGGACGATCACCATAAACTTTGTTGGTGGAGGTAAAAATAAAGGCTGCCTGGGGAGAATATTTTCTAAATCCTTCTAGCATGATTAATGTTCCGGTAGCGTTGATGGAAAAATCAGTTAAAGGTTCTTTGACTGCCCAATCATGGGATGGTTGGGCAGCGGTGTGGATCACCAGGTCAAAAGCGTGGTCACCATATATCTGATTGATAGCTTTTTCGTCACGAATGTCCGCCACGATGTGGGTGTAGTCTTTTTCATAGGCTTTTTGTAGTCTGTCGCTATTCCACTTTGTGCTACCTGATGCGCCAAAGAAATATTGGCGCATGTTGTTGTCGACACCCACTACTTTGAAGCCCTGTTTTATAAAAAACTCTACTGATTCTGAGCCAATCAGCCCACCAGATCCGGTTACTAACACTGTCTTTGTTTTATTCATAACTTCTTATTCTAGCGCATACTGGTGCTGTTGCAAAAAGGCAAATAGGGTATCGGCTATCACCTGGTGCCCGACAGCTGTTAAATGTCCGTCCAGGCTAAAAAATAGTTTTTTCTGCCTGCGTTCGGTTGCCTTGAATGCAGGCAGTAAATCTACATAGGGTATATTTTCCGATTCGAGAAATGATTGTAGCTCTGCTTGAGGTTGCACTCCGTATATTTTTTGAGGCATAAAATCCCAGCTTTTTCTTCCCTCGCTCCATTCATTGGCGCTGATTTGGTGTCCGTGGGGATGCATCATGACGATTACGGGGAGCTGATACTTATCCCCGATGGCCTTAATTAAACGAATGTCGCGTTTCATCGGTTCCCACAATTTTGCGTGTTGTTGTTCGTTTTTGGGTCGTAAAATGACAAATGAATCAGTGAATGGATCTTGAGGAGTGAAATCTATTTGGCCTTTAAAAATATCTGGGTACAAGAGCTTTTTCACCGTGAATATGGCTAGGTCATATAAACGACTATGTTGATGTAGCCACCATTTTATGGAAGTGGGAATAAAGGGAATCCAGGTAACTGATGGAATTGGTTTGGCTAATATCGGAGACCGTTCCCATTGATCACTTATAGTTGTGGTTACAGCTGTGGGTTTTATTTTGGTAAGGATTTGGTAGCGCTGTTGGTCGCTAAAATCAGTCAGGTCGAGGCTGAGGATAATCATATCCGGCTGTAACGCCATGCCTTGTGTAGTTAGAAATAAATATTCTAGTCTTGGGGAGTAACTTTGTACCCCAGCATTTAAGATTTCTAAATTGCGATGGTTCTTTTTGTTGAGCTGTTCCTCTAAGTTCGCTTGATATGTACTGGCCTCGGCTACTCCATAGCCTTCGGCGAACGAGTCTCCTAGTAGTAAGATGCGATATGTTCCCGCGGGTTTGGTAAAACTATATTCTCTGTCCCTCATTCCTAAGCTGTTGATCTGAAAGGTCACATTCCATTCTGAGGTTTTAAACCTACAGGTGGTGTTGGGAATCAATGCGTGGTGGAGAACGGGATCTTCGCGACGGCAGGCAGCTGGGAGAATCTCACGGTGGAGATGAAGATAAAAACGAACTACTAGTTCTCCAAGGAACAAACTAGCCGCGAGAGAGAAAAAGGTTACGCAAACGGCGGAAAAGATTTGGTTGAATTTGTTGATGCCAGTAGCGCGACTCTTGTTGTTTTTGGTTAATTTCATGAAGTGATTCACTCAGAAATTTCTGATGATTATATTCGGTAAATCCTTGCCTCTCCCAGATTTTAGCAAACACAACGAAAGTATAAAATGCTTGCATTATGCTTAAAACTAACCCATGTAGTCCGTCCTTGTATGCTTCTCTGGCAAAAAAATTGGTTAAGAAGTCTGATGCTGGCATGCGGATGGCATCGTACCAAAGAGCTTTTTTTCCTGAGCGGATAAACTCGGTGGCTTCATTGCCTGAGTACATGTGATTGATTTTGTCGACATATTGGGTGACAGAGGTGTAATTGTAGTGGATTAAATGCCCCGATAATTCTCTTACTTCACCTTGTACTTGCAGCTTTTCGTGGTTATGTTTTTCGGCAAACTTGCCCTGGCCATTTTTAAATAACCTAATTTGTTGGTCTGGATACCAAAGTCCATGCTCAATCCATTTACCGAAAATTATGTTTTTACGGGGAAACTGATAGGCAGAATAATTGATAATTGATAATTGATAATTGATAATTGAGGAGATCTCTTTTGCTAGTTCGGGAGAAAGACGTTCGTCGGGATCGAGGCTGAGGATCCAATCTGATTTTGCTTTGGTGAATCCGTAATTTTTGGCTTGATTGAGTGCAGAGGGGTTATTTTGATGGGAATAGATCTTTTTGGTGTGCTTTTTGACTATCTTGACCGTGTTGTCGGTGGATTCATTGTCCACAACTATTATCTCATCGGCAATGTCATGAACTGATTTTAGACAATCTTCAATGAGGCTGGCGTTATTATGTGAAGTAATTACCACTGACAAAGACATCGTTATTTTTTATTGATAATTTGGCGTACGCTGGCTATTTCGGCAAACAACTTGTTTCGCTGCAATGCCATAACCATAAGTATATATAGTACACCGCTTGCCCCAATGGCTAAAAATAAACCAGGAAGATTGGACACCGGTCGAACTAGTACCCAAGCTACTGCTCCCATAATTAGGGCGCTGGTGACGTTGAGAGTAATATTGCCTCCTATGTCTATTGGTAATAGTTTCTTGAGAATGATGATGGGTACGAAAGAGCTGGTAGCAACCAGCGCGGAGGCGAGTGCTGCTCCGTTATAGCCAAATTTGAGGACTAAAATCGGAGTCAAGATCCAGGTGAGTGCGGTCCACATGACCATTAGTTTAAGGTTTAACTTAATTTTGCCAATGGCAGCAAACGCATTGGTGATGGTCGTGGAAATAGATGCCCACATGCCATTCACACCAAAGAATACCAGTGCCAGCAACGCTGGTTCCCACTTTTGATAACGGGGAATCAAGAGGACAAACTATGGGGCGGTTACGACTAGTCCCACGATGATCGGGGAGATAAATAGGCTGACAAAAAAAAGCGATTTTTCTATGGCTCTTTTGAGGGCGTCCGGGTGATGTTGCAGACGAGCGTAGGCAGGAAAGGTAACTTTGTTGATGGAATCCATAAACATACGCAGTGGGAAAAGGGCCCATTTTTGAGCCCAACCCAAATAGCCTATTTGGGTGAGGGGCAAAATAGTGCCGAGAAAAGCAGTGAGAAAATCGTCTTTGATTAAGGCCAGAAAACTGTTCAGTTGGAACGGCACCCCGAATTTTAACAACGATTTGGCCGCATTTCTGTTGACTGAAAATTTTGGCCACCAGGGAGCTAAGATATACATGATGATTAGCCCAACAAGACTGCGAGCCAAAACAGCCACTGTAAAGCTAGTAATCCCCTGCCCTTGCCACGCTAGATAGACTGCTACTATGTAGAACACTAAATTTTCGGCTATTTGCGGAATAATTAACTTGCCAAATTCCAGCCGGCGTTCGAGTTTGATGGAAGGAATAGTCTTGAGTGAGGAAAGAAACAGGCTGACAACCAGGCTGCGAAATAACCACAACCCGGAGATGGAAAAATGATAGAAATTGGCTATGGGTGCTGATGATATTAAAGTAACAATAACTATGCAGATGACCAAGCTTTGTTGAATTGTGAAGGTGGTATATAAATCTTCATCGGTGAGATTGTCTTTCTTTTGGATTAAGGCGGCGGCTAAACCAATATCTGAAAAATAAACTAGGAAATTGAG
>Ga0209541_10008301_pt1 | contig 17152 bp, 17 predicted proteins | sample RifCSPlowO2_01_FD_184027 | JGI IMG/M metagenome (GOLD analysis project Ga0209541, IMG submission 184027) | Groundwater microbial communities from Rifle, Colorado - Rifle CSP2_plank lowO2_0.1 (SPAdes) (version 2) | ecosystem: Environmental > Aquatic > Deep subsurface > Groundwater | place...
CCAAGGCCGCTCATCGCGGCGCCCGGCGTCTGGTAGAGCGGGCATCACCCAAGCCGCATTTTGTGTATCTGGACGGTTCGCTCGCATTGCCGTCCAGTATCCCGCATAAAGTCGTGATTCACGGCGATGACAGGATACCCGTGATTGCGGCGGCTTCGATTATTGCCAAAGTTTCTCGCGATCGGTATATGGCGCGAAAAGCTAAAAAGTTCCCTCGATATAAATTCGAAGTGCATAAAGGTTATGGGACACGCTTGCATATAAAGCTGCTACGCCAGTACGGTCCATCCATTATTCATCGAGAATCATTCATTGGCTCATTTGTATAGATTCACTTGAATAATTATACTTCCCCCCATTCGCCAATTCGCGCGAATTGGCGAATGGGGGGAATTGCCGTGTAAATTGAATTCAAGCGCATGGTTCGTCGCCATTGCATCGGAGTTCCTTTATAAGCAGATTGGTCTAGGTTCAGTCATTATTTAGAGTCTGTATTATACTTGTAAATATCGATAGATCAACTTAGTATAGGGATATATATCTATACTAATGAATTCTCGCCTGCGCGAACGAGCAATACAGCTTAGGATAACAAGTGAGCTAAGCTACGGCGCAATCCGGAAGAAATTAAAGGTGCCGAAAAGCACATTAAGTTATTGGTTGCATGATTTTCCTTTGAGTGAAGGTAAGATTTTAGAATTGCGTCGGCGTGGCTGGCGTAAGGGTGAGGCAAGTCGGGAAAGGTTCAGGGCGACAATGAGAAAACGGCGCGAATTGAGATTTGAGGAGCACTACTTGCGGCAGCGAAAAGCTTTAGCAAACCTTCCGCGGGTGGCCATTTACATAGCTGGACTTATGCTCTATCTTGGCGAAGGAGACAAACGAAATGATTATCGTATTGCACTTGCGAATACTGACCCATGGATAATTAAATTTTTTATAAAATGGCTCGGTAACTTCTTAGATATACCCAAGACAAAATTGAGAATACAACTTCATCTGTATGAGAATATGCGGCTTGAGCAAGAGAAAAAATTCTGGCAGAATGAGCTCCAGCTCCCCAGATCGCAGTTCTATAAGCCCGAGATTCGCCGGTTGCGAAAGTCCAGCTTCTCATATAAAGAATCCAATCGTCACGGCACATGCAGCATTTTTGTCTCGGGCGTAGAAAAAAAGCGAGAGATTATGGCGGCAATTCGGGCATTTCTCGACCAGTATGCGTAGCAAATAATGGGCGTGTAGCTCAGTGGTTAGAGCGTCCCTCTGATAAGGGGAAGGTCCCAGGTCCGATTCCTGGCACGCCCACCGCAGATTATATTGACCCCGTTAGAGGTTTAAGATAGTTTTTCTAAATCCCCCAGGATGAGTGCGAATCGGCTTCGCCAAGTATGACTTGGCTTTGTCTTACATTCTTTCGCCCTAAAAAAGACCCCGGCTGAATCTCTAATGGGGGTTGACATCAATTCGGCGTACGTTAAAGTAGACCTACGACCATGGCGAAGAAAAAAAGGACAAAGCTGATGTCTCTGGAAGATTTAGCTCGTATGACGCAAGCGGGATTTTTGGGTGTGGGCCGACGCATTGATACATTAGAAAAGAATACGAGTGAAGGATTTATACATATGAGCGAAGGTTTTAAAGGAGTACTTGAGCTTCTCGACACGATGAAGACGGACGTGAACTATATCAAGCATTCAATAAAGAACCTTCCACTTTTAGAGCGTGACGTTGAAGATTTGAAGTCTCGTCTTGTTTTGGTAGAGAGGCGCGTCGGATTGCATCGTTAGATTTTTAAGGTTGCCTATTCCGTCGCCCACCGCTAAACTTATTGAAAATCTCTCTAAAGGACATTTTTAGTTTGTCCTTTAGGATTTAGCTTCAAAACTGGGTTATTTAGACGGATCTATCCAACTTATGATTCAGAATTTTCGCTCTCGGCTGTTTACTGGCCTTATTCATTCTCCGTATTCTATTTTTAAGCTAATTAGGCTATACTTTGAGCCATATGGATACAACACCTAATACAACTCCAGCGACAGCGCCAGAGCCTGTAATGGGCTACTGCGTGAAGTGCCGCGAGAAGCGCGAGATGAAAGACCCCCAGGAGGTCACAATGCCGGGTAAGGGCGGGGAGCGGCGCGCCATGAAAGGCGTTTGCTCGGTCTGCGGTACCGGTATGTACAGAATCCTCGGCAAGAAGTAGCTCACACTCTTCGGCCCAACAAAATCACCCCGAACTTGTCGAGGGGTGATTTTGTTTTGTGGGGGAGTGACCAACAATCCTGCTCTAACAGTGTTATGAGCTTCGCGGCCGATGACTATATTTAAATCCCCACTGAACAATTCAATGGAATTGTTCAGTGGGGATTTAGGTCAGTGTTTATCATTGCTGATCTTTTTTCTGGATACAAATGAAATCTTACGAGGTTCAACCTCGTAATGATCCCCATCTCATCAGTGGCGGGACATTCGGCTGATGGAGTAATAATTCGAGCGTATCGGGGTAGGGTATGCAACTGCGTTGCACGTAATCCAAAGTTTCGGTTGTGTCGCGTCAGTAGCGCAAGCGAGCAATCTTTTGTTCGGAGTAATGAGCGATAAAATAAGAGGTGATAGCGGAAGCGTTTGAAACTTAATCTAGAAAAATTTCGGGAGCCTTTTTCGGTCATTGCTTCTTTGTACTAATAACAAGCTATAGCGGGTTATTAGTACATCAATTTTTCTATACTTGATTGTGGGGCGCATTAGAAAAACAATTTTAGCTATTGCTGGCATATTGCAGTAGATCGTGGAGTGAAAATCGCAAAAAGCAAAATTGTGGAAATTGGTAATGCGCCGATTGGTTTACATTTTCTATAACCGACAGCGCGTTTCCTGAAAAATCGTCCCCGGAAAGTTTTCTTCATGTTTGGGATTTATTAAAAGTTGACACCAGAGATACTCTCCACATTGGCGATAGCAACGAAGACGCATACTTCGCAAGAAATACCGGGGTTGATTTTATCCATCTTGAAATGAAAGCGCACGAGTTTGGCGAGAAAGACCGGGCGATCTCCTCGAACGAGTCGCTATATGAGTTATTAGGAAAGGCGACGTCTTAAGGTAATCCTTTGATTGTGCTCAAGATGTTTTCACTTTCTGTCTGATAATGAAAAAGTTGAAAGTGAAAATAGAAAAAGGACCGCACATCAACTTCACGGTACTTCCTACTACGACGTTGTCGTTACAAGAGGTGCTCAACAACTCCGGTTCAGTCATGAAAGACGATTGGCCCTTTAAGGCACTTCCCGTCAGGCGTTTGCCTTAGGGAAAGGATCTTATAGCTGGTGAGAAAGAACAGATTGGTTTTTGCGAAGCGTTAGCGCTTCTATTGCTTCGCGCTCGTTACTGATGTCCCGATGTCAGCATTTTTATAGCATCGTTTAAAAATGCCCACATCGGGACATCAGCTCGGGGAAAGAACTAGATAACGCCGTCACGAAAAGTTACCTATGCTTTTATTGTATCGAGTTTTGAGGCGTAGCGCTAGGCCATTATCCACATCCTGGACAGCCGTTTTGACAGACGGGCAAAACAGCGCATAATTGTCAGCAGATTTATCCCGTTACATCCCAGGAATCTCTCGCTTTTAGGCAGGAGGTGTATGGGGAAGTCTTAAAAAAGATCAATGAAAACTCCGCACTTTAGTGCGGATGTAACGGGATTTATCCAGTGGTAGTGAGGAATATGAGACCAAATCAGGCCAAAAAAGTTGTTGTCGGGATGTCGGGTGGGGTTGATTCGTCGGTTGCGGCGGCGCTCTTAAAGAAGGAGGGCTACGATGTTTCGGGCGTTTTCATGAAAAATTGGGCTGACCCCAAGTATCCTTGTCCGTGGAAGGAGGATCGGCGGGATGCTATGCGGGTGGCGGCAGTTTTGGATATTCAATTTGAAACTTGGGATTTTACTAAAGAATATCGGGCTTCAGTCGTGGATTATATGGTGCGGGAGTACGCCGCGGGGCGGACACCGAATCCCGATGTGATGTGTAACCGTGAGATTAAGTTCGGTTTGTTTTTGGAGTGGGCACTCGAGCGCGGCGCGGATTATGTGGCAACGGGGCACTATGTTAAGAAAATTAAAAATGAAAAATTAAAAAGTAAAAATTATCGATTAGCGATAGCAAAAGATTTAAATAAAGACCAATCATATTTTTTGTGGACGCTGACGCAAGAGCAGTTGGCGCATTCACTTTTTCCGATTGGAGATTACACAAAACCAGAAGTGCGTAAGCTGGCAAGGAAGTTTGGATTACCGACAGCCGACAAGCCCGACTCTCAAGGAATTTGTTTTATCGGCGAGATTGATCTAGGCGCGTTTTTACGCGATGAACTTGGAACAAAGTTAGGGAAAGTTTTAACCACCGCGGGAAAAATAGTCGGTGAGCACGAGGGCGTTCAATTTTATACTATCGGTCAGCGGCATGGTCTCGGATTTGGCGGCGGGATTCCATTTTATGTTGTCGAGAAAGACGCTAAGACAAATATGCTGGTTGTTGCCGAAGGGCCGAACGATAATGCTTTATTCTCGAAAGAATTAACGGTTGAAAGTATAAATTGGATTTCGGGCGAAACTCCAACTTTTCCGTTGCGTTGTGAAGCGCGGATTCGGTATAAGCAGCCACTCCAAGCGTGTAGCGTAGAGCGGATAGCGGATAGCATCGGGATTACATTTGGCGAGGAGCAGAGGGCGGTGACGCCGGGGCAATCGGTGGTATTCTATAAGAAAGGTGTTATGTTAGGCGGAGGAATAATTCAATGAACCAAGCCCGTTTCTCTAATCTTGACTATTCTCTAATTCGTACGAATTAGAGAATAGTAGCTGGCGGAACTTTAATTCGATTGTCCATTGTTTAAACTCTCATTATGGACTCATCCGAAATCAGGAAAAAGTTTCTGAAATTTTTTGAAAGTCGTGGGCATACGGTTGTGCCATCATCGTCGCTGATTCCCGATGATCCGTCGGTTTTGTTGACAACCGCGGGGATGCAGCAGTTCAAGCCTTATTTAACTGGAGAAGCTGATCCCGTGAAGGTATTTAAGAATCGGAATGTATTCTCAATACAAAAGAGCTTTCGTACTACCGACATTGACGAAGTAGGGGATACCTCTCATCTTACATTTTTTGAGATGGTGGGTAATTTCTCGTTTGGGGGATATTTTAAGGAGCGGGCGATCCCGTTGAGCTTTGAATTTCTAGCATCTGTTGATGGGCTCGGTTTAAATCCTGAAAAGTTTTTTATCACGGCATTCAAAGGCGATGAGGAAGTGTCTCGCGATGACGAGGCGATTCGACTTTGGCAGGAACAATTCGCGAAAGTTGGCATGAAAGCTGAAATAGGCGAGCGTATCTTTCTCTATGGGCGCGAGAAGAATTGGTGGGAAGCAGGCCCAGGTCCCGCAGGACCTGATGCAGAAATGTTTTACGATTTTGGTACCCCTCACGATACGAAGTTCGGTCTAACCTGCCATCCCAATTGCAATTGTGGCAGATTTGTCGAAATCGGAAACGATGTTTTTGTGCAATACAATAAAACCGAGGAGGGGAAGTATCAGCCGCTATCCCAGAAAGCGGTTGATAATGGGCGCGGTTTTGAGCGGCTTGTAATGGTTATGCAAGGTAAAAATAATATTTTCGAGACCGATTTATTTACACCAGTTACTAAGCTTTTAAGTACTAATATGCCCGAGTGGTCAAAACGAATTATTGCGGATCATGCTCGCGGCATTGTTTTTTTGATAGCTGATGGGGTTCGCCCAAGTAATAAAGATCAAGGGTATATTTTGCGACGCCTTATGCGGCGTACGATTCCGCATCTAGAAGAACATCAATACTTCGAAACAATAGAGCCTGGGCGATCGATTCCGATAGATAAATCACTTGAAGATATTGCCAAGGTTGTTATTGACCAATACGGTAAGATTGATCAGTACCAGTATCTTCTTGATAAGAGAGAGGAGATTCTAACCACTATTCGCAGTGAGGACGAACGATTTGCTGTGGTTTACCGCAACGGTAAAAAATTTTTGGAGAGACTCATTGTGTCCGCGCGGCAAGACAATACTTATAGACTAACTGGTGATGATGTGTTCAATCTTGTAAGCACTTACGGTTTTTCCATTGAGTGGATTAAAGATATCGCCAAAACAGAAGCTGTTGGGCTGGATTTAGATGGTTTTGAAATGGCATTTCGCAGGCATCAAGAAATTTCCCGTGCCGGAGTGGAGAAAAAATTCGGTGGGCACGGGCTTCTATTAGATACGGGGGAATTAAAAGCTGGTAACCAGGAAGAATTAAAAATTGTCACGCGTCTGCATACCGCAACCCATCTGTTAAATGCGGCTCTTCATAAGGTTTTGGGTGGGGGTGTTGACCAGCGCGGTTCGGATATTACACCCGAGCGTACGCGCTTTGATTTTCTTTTTGCGAGAAAGCTAACCGGTGAAGAATTAAAAAAAATTGAGGATTTAGTCAATGAGGCTGTCCAAAAAGATTTTCGCGTAACGATCCAAGAAATGCCGCTCGATGAAGCCAAAAAATCTGGCGCTTTCTTCTTTTATAAGGGACACTACCCCGAATATGTGAAAGTTTATACGGTGGGTGATGAGTATGGGGCGTTTTCCAAAGAACTTTGCGGTGGGCCGCACGTGACACATACTGGCGAGATTGGATATTTTCGTATCCAAAAAGAAGAGTCGTCTTCGGCGGGTGTTCGCCGGATCCGGGCGGTGGTCGAGGGTGATATCCTATAGCGGACAGCAAAGTTTCCCTTGCTACGCTATAATAAAATAACTTAAGTATGTTTGGTTGGTTTAATTTCCATCCGCGGATTAGCGTTGCAGTAGATTTGAGTCGAGCTTCGGCTAAGTTTTTAGCGTTTCGTTTTGATGCCCGGGCCAAAACCGTAAACTATGTTGATCACCAGACCTCGACATGGGGCGGCAAGCCGGATGCGCTTGAGGCTTTTATCCACGGCCTGGAAGTCACGGGGCATTTTATTGACAGTGTTGGGCAGGAAGGCCAAATCGGAAGCATTTTATTATCGGTGCCGAATAGTCTTTTAATTCTTGAAGCGCGCCAATTTCGCTTTGTCCGGCCCGAGCCCAGTCGCGCCGTAACGGCCGCGGAACTTTCGGAGCTTTGGCAGCAAGTTCGCTCGGCTCCCGCTGACTCGCTTTTGCCGCAGGGTCTCACGGCTCATGCTTATGAAATTTTCCCGCCGGTTGCCGAGGAGTTCCATCTTGATGGGTATCTATTAAGTGGAAAAATAAGCGGAGAAGGACGTGAAGTTTCCGCGGCGGCAATTATTGCCGCTTGGCCGGTTGAGTGCGTTGAAGCGCTCTCACATTTTCGCAAACGTTTTGCGGATGTCGAGATAAAACCTATCCCAGAACTGGATGTTATTAGGGGCTATATTCATCTGCGGCAGGGCTCTCAAGCGTCAGGAGTGGCTATTGATATCGGGGCGCTGGATTCAACTCTGATACTTCTATCGCGAGGGGTTATTGAAGATATTTGGGTATTTCCTTTCGGCAGTGTTGATGTTACCGAGGCTATCGCGCGCGAGCTCGGGGTCACTTTTGAAGAAGCGGAGTCTTTTAAGCGCCAATGGTCCAGCGGGGTTCTCGATGACGATCGCAGGTCTCGCGTAGAAAAGGCTGCCGCGTTTCCGATAGAATATTGGAAGCGCGAATGGGGGAGTCTTTTGGCCACGCGCGCCGAAACAACAGTCATCGCCCCTACAATATATCTTTTAGGGCGCGGGGCGTTCTTGCCGTCGGTCGTAGGGGCGCTTGGTGACGGAGATTGGCTCGAACTTTTCTCCTCGGGGCGAGGAGGAGAAGCAACAATTCTTCTGCCGCGCGAACTGAAAGATCGCTATTTTCCAGGGTGGCCTTTCGATGATGCCGGAGACGCAGTGCTTTTTTCTTTAGTTTCGCGTATCATACAAGAAGACCATGGTATGCGTTCAGTTTAGTTTAAATACGCGCCGTGTATAGATTTTAATATGGCTATTATACGATCCGGTAATTCTGATCCCAAAAAGCGCATTTCGGATATTCGTCCTCCGCGCCGCGCGACTCGTCAGGTAGTTCCTCCCGTGGCACCCGTCGTTTCTCCCTCGTCCTCGTTTTTGGATATGGTGCGCTTAGATCCGCCGCCCCGCGCTAAATTGCCGCTAAATAAAGTAGCCATATCAGGCGTGGGGGAACCCAAGCCGTCTCTTCCGGGCGCGGAAACCAAAGAAATCGAGCGTATGGATCAGGCCGTTGCGGAATTCTTCACCAAAAAACCCACCGCGGAAAAACCCGTGGCGGTAAATAAAGCGAAAGCAGAGAACCAGTTGCCAGGCCTTGCATCAATCCCGGCCAAGCCCCTCGCTCGCGCCGATCTTAAGCTGCATTTCTGGCAGCCGAGCGGCAGATCGGTTCCACTGAAAACGTGGTTGTGGTTTGGCAGTAGTATTGGTGCCTTGGCCGCCGTTGCCATTCTTACATCAACTGTTTTCGCGCGGGTTTTCATCAATGTGAGGCCCCTAGTTATGACTACAGTTCTTCCTTCGGTGGCGCTTCGTGTTTTGCCGAGTGCGGCTTCTCTCGATGTCGCCAAAGGCATCGTCCCCGGGGAGTACGTTGAATTCAGCGACACCCGTTCGTTCGATGCCAAAGCTACGGGTAAAAAAGTTGTCAGCGCCAAAGCGCGGGGAACCATTACCATCATGAACTCTTTTGGCCCAGATCCCCAGGTCCTAGTCGCGACAACACGATTTATGACCAAAGACGGAAAAATTTTCCGTTTGGAAAAAGGAGTTACCGTCCCCGGCGCTAAAGTCCAGGGCGGAGTATTGACCCCCGCAACGATCGCGGCAACAGTTATCGCCGATCAGCCGGGGGCAGACTATAATATCGGACCGGCAGATTTTACCATCCCGGGATTGCAAGGTTCGCCGAAATATAAGAGTTTCAGCGCTAAGTCGGTTTCGGCGTTTTCAGGCGGGTTTTCCGGGGAGTCCGCTGTTGCCACGGATAGCGATATTAAAAAAGCTACAGAGAGCGCAACCGCAGAGATGTTTTCGTCTCTTCGCGACAGTCTGAAGGGCAAAGCTCCGCAGGGTTTCAAGATTATCGACGGAGCCCGTCAGATTACGCTTGCCGATGTCAAAGCGCCGGCTGTTAACGCCCCTGGCGAAAATTTTACAATTGAGGTTATCGGGAAGGTGCAAGCGATAGTTTTCCGTGAATCAGACGAGGCGGAGTTGATTGCTGCTCTTTTCTCTACTTCGACTCCGAGAGTTTTGAGTTATAGCAAGAGTTCGCTCGAGCGCAAATCCGTGGCGCTTGATCTAGCTAAGAAAGAATTATCCTACGCAGTCGGCGGGAATATTGTGCTGGGAGCAAAGCTTGACGGGGAAAATATCGCTCGGGAACTTATGGGGAAGTCAGCAAAAGCAGTGACGAATCGTCTTGAAACCATGCCGGGGATTGAAGCATATAAAATCAAATTCTTTCCGTTATGGTTGTGGAACGCTCCCGCCGACCAATCGAAAGTCCGCGTGACTATCGAACCCTTTCTTTAGTGCGGGTTTTATACTCGGATGCCTGGCGAAGCGTCATCCGTTGACGGGGTAAACGGTTTCTGGTAGCATTCCTCTATTCCTTTAGCTAGATCGCCTGAATAAATAATGGCCGGCGACAAAATTATTAAGGAGGGAGTCGTGACCGAGGCATTGCCCTCGACTCTTTTTCGTGTGACCCTAGACGAGGGTGGGGAGATTTTGGCTCATCTTGGGGGTAAAATGCGGGTGCACCATATCCGGGTTTTGCCCGGGGACCGCGTGCGGCTCGAGTTTTCTCCCTATGACATGACCAAGGGGAGGATCGTGTTACGAATGAAGTAGACGCTCGCGAAGCATTTTTCTGCACGCCTCCATTCTTAAGTGCTCGCCTGCGGCGAGCATCCAAGGCTCCCACCGCCAGCCCGATGCAGAAAAATGCTCCACTTCGCTCTGGAACTGGTTGCTCGCTCTCTGGTTGGGCGCCCGTCTGCCGATAGGTAGGTTTCGAAAGAGGCCAGCTTCGCACAAGATGGGCGAGTTTTAAGGAATAAGGAGTTAGATGAAAAATGAAAGTACGCGCATCAGTTAAAAAGATCTGTAGCAAGTGCAAGACTACCCGACGCAAAGGTCGGGTCTTTGTACTTTGCTCGAATCCCAAGCATAAACAGAGACAAGGCTAGATAATTCAAAATTCAAATATCAAAATGACAATGCAAAATTCAAAATTAGGAGATTCTGAAATCAAGCGCGAAGCCGAGCTAAGCTTGGCGAAGCGATACCAAAATTTTGCATTTTGATTTTTAAATTTTGAATTAATGTTATGACCCGTATCGCTGGCATAAATATCCCAGATAAGAAGAAGATCGAATACGCCCTATCCTATATTTACGGGGTTGGTTTGCATGGGGCTAGAGATCTTGTCCATCAGGCGAAAATCAGTCCTGACAAGCGCGCCGATGAGCTGACGCAGGACGAGATTAATCGTTTGCGCGAAATTTTAGAAAAGAATTATCGTATTGAGGGCGATTTGCGGCGCGAAATCATGATGAACATTAAGCGCTTGAAAGATGTAGGGACTTATCGTGGTCTTCGCCATATGCGTGGGCTTCCTGTGCGAGGCCAACGCACCAAAACCAATTCGCGTACGCGCAGAGGCAATGTGCGAAAAACCATGGGTTCGGGGCGAAAGACCGCGGCATCACCCACCTAAAATTTAAAATGCAAAAATCAAAGTTAAAAATTAAGGTATCGCTCCGCGATATATTATGAAATTTTGAGTTTTAATTTGTCATTTTGCATTTTGATTTTTCAATTTTGATTTTGAGCAACAGCGAATATGGGTAAGAAACGTGTAGCTAAAAAAGGAGGATCTGAAGTTCTGCAAGAGCGGGAAGCTTTGGAGTCCAAAGTTTCGCAGATGAAGCAGACAACTTCTGCCGGTGGCAGGCATGTTGTACGCGGTGTTGCGCATGTGCAAGCGACATACAATAATACGATGATTTCAATCAGCGACGATCGGGGGAATATTCTGGCATGGTCCTCGGCGGGGGCTCTCGGCTTTAAGGGTGCCAAGAAAGCAACGCCTTTCGCCGCGGCCCGCGTGGCCGAAACGGTCGTGGAGAAAGTTAGGAAAGCTGGGCTCGAGGACGTTGCGGTATTGGTGAAAGGCATCGGTTCGGGCCGCGATTCGGCTGTTAGGGCGCTTGCTAATCACGGGCTTAATATAATGATGATCAGGGACATCACGCCGATTCCGCATAACGGGCCAAGGCCGAAGAAGGTGCGCCGCGTATAATTCAAAATTAAAAAATCAAAGTTAAAAATGACAATGCAAAATATAAAATCAATCATGAATAAGAAACCATCCCGCAGGGATACCTTAATTTTTCATTTTGGTATTTCAATTTTGCATTTTTAGGGTTATGCCGCGTATTAAAGCCAAGTGTAAAATCTGCCGCCGTTACGGAGAACGAATGCTCATGAAAGGGGAGCGTTGTCTTGGCGCGAAATGCGGCGCGATCCGACGCGGGACGCGCCCGGGAATGCACGGCAAAGCTCGAAGGCGCGCTCCATCCGAATTTTCTAGCCAGCTTCAGGAAAAGCAAAAAGTGCGGTATTCATATGGTCTTACTAATACTGGTCTTGCAAAAGTTTTCGCAGAAGCCGTAAGGATGCCGGGGCGAACCTCGGGTACGCTTATGCAACTTCTAGAACGTCGGCTTGATAATGTTATTTATCGCGCCGGTTTTGCGGTGTCTCGTGGAATTGCCCGCAATATAGTTTCTCACGGGCATTTTCTGGTGAACGGCAGACGCGTTACAATTCCGTCATACCGAGTCCGAGCTGGGGAGGTGATTTCGATTCGTGAAAGCTCTAAGGATTCACCGATGTTCGCGGAACTGCTGGAGCGATTGAAAAAGTTTGAACCGCCCGCTTGGATTGAACTGAAACCTGCTGAAATGAAAGCCGTGATCCGCGCTCTGCCGAAAGAGGATGAACTCCGTTCCGAGCGGAATTTGAGACTTGTCGTTGAGTTTTATTCAAAGTAATGCTATGAACCACGAATCGATACGAAAAACTCCACTAAAGAATACGAAAAATAAATTTTCGTACGTGTTCGCGCGGTTATTCGTAAAGATTAGCGGTTAATTATTAATTATTTATTGCTGCTTCTCGCTAAGCGTCACGGACTGCCACAAAACGTTTGTGCGTAAAGGCGAGGATCAATCGCATGATTCCATTACCAACCAGCCCAAAAGTCGTCCAAGAAGAAGGCAACCTCGGGGTCTATGAGATCGAAAATCTTTATCCGGGATATGGCCTCACGATTGGCAACAGCCTCCGGCGAGCTCTTCTATCCTCGCTCGAAGGAGCGGCGGTTACGTCAGTTAAAATCTCGGGCGTTGGCCATGAATTCACGACCATTGAAGGCGTTTTGGAGGATATCGTTGAGATTATTCTGAATATAAAAAAGCTCCGTTTTAAAATGCACGGACCCGGACCCTATACGGCTTCACTCTCGGTTAAGGGTGAGCGCACAGTTACGGCTAAGGATTTGAAAGCTCCGTCTCAACTCGAAATCGTCTCGCCCGATCTGCATATTGCAACTATTACGGACAAAAAGACGACTCTTGAAATGGATTTGGAAATTTCCCGCGGCTTGGGGTATCAGCCCGTAGATCAGCGCTCCAAAGATAAGGTGGAAATTGGGACAATTGCGCTCGATGCGGCATTTTCTCCGGTGCGTCACGTTAATTACGAAGTCGAGAATATGCGCATCGGGGACCGGACAGATTACAATCGTCTGCGTTTCCACATCACGACTGACGGCAGTATCGCGCCGCGCGAGGCTCTGGATGAGGCGGTGAAGATTTTAGTTGATCAATTCAAGGCCTTAGAATCAGATACCGCTCTTACGGGGGGGATTGTTGCGATGGCGCCGAGTGAGTCTGCCGAACTCGTTAAGTCGTTGGATCCTGCCAAAATCAAAATTTCTGAAACCGATCTTTCAGCCCGGACTGCGAGCGCTTTAACTGACGCTGGGATTAAAACCCTGGGAGCGCTCGCCAAAAAAACCGAGGCGAAATTGACGGACATCGAAGGACTGGGCGAGAAGGGCATCGAAGAAATTAAAAATACTCTGAAAGATAAAGGATTATCGCTAAAGGGGTAATGCTTATGAAATCACAAATTACAAATGACAAATCACAAACAAATACAAAGTTCAAAATCCTAAATTCAAAACTTTTTGTGATTTGGTGCTTGGAATTTGGAATTTAACTGTTATGCATCACAAAAGACGCGGCCGAATATTTGGTAGAAAACGAGATCAGCGCAAGGCATTTCTGAAAAGCCTAGTTTCGGCGCTGGTGATTCGCGGGCGCATTCAGACAACCGAAGCCCGCGCCAAGGAAATTCGCCCGCTGGTTGAGAAGTTGATTACCAAGGCCAAATCTGCTACAAAAGGCAAGGCTTCTTTGGCGCTGCGCCGCCAAATCATCGATGTAACTTCTCCGCGCGTAGCCAAAATTCTGATCGATAAAATAGCGCCGAAGTACGAGGATCGGGTTGGCGGTTACACTAGAATCTTGAAGATGGGGGTGAGAAAATCAGATGCGGCGCGTCTCGCGTTAATAGAGTTCGTATGATTTACGAATTACGGATTAATACGAATATACGAATAGATAAAATCGTATATCCCAATTCGTACATTCGTAGATATTAGTATTTCGTAAAGATATGGTAGAAGTTCAAATTGACGCATCAGACCAAATACTAGGACGCCTTGCCAGCGAAGTGGCGCAATTACTAATGGGTAAAAACTCGGCGGCTTTTGAATACAGAAAGTCCGGGGATGTTCGCGTGGTTGTTAAAAACACTGATAAAATCCATGTCACGGGTAAAAAGCCAGATCAGAAACTCTATCGCCATCACTCCGGATTTCATGGTGGTTTGAAAGAAACGCGTTATACTGACCTCTTCGCCAAAGATTCACGCAAAGTTTTAGAAAATGCTGTGATGGGCATGTTGCCGAAAAATAAATTGCGCATCCGGCGGATGAAACAACTTATCATGTTTAAAGGCGATTCGAAATAGTTGGCTAGTTCTCTAGTTGACTAGTTAACTAATAAACCAGTAAACCAAAACGATGAGTGCAGCAAAAAAAACTGAAAAACCGAAAACAACGCGCACGCGCCTGCCTGCCGGCAGGCAGGCGCCCAAAAAAGAAGAGGAGGTGGTTAAGGCACCCGTGGTTGCTGCGGCCGCTCCGGCGGCAGAAACTTCCGAGGGCGCTGATTTTCCTTTTGATATTCCTAAAACCGATCGCTATTTTGAAGCTGTAGGCCGTAGAAAAACCGCAATTGCGCGGGTTCGGCTCTATACCAAGGGCGATTTGGCGATTGTGATCAATGATCGAACGCTTCAGAATTATTTTCCTACAATGGAGTTACAGAGAATCGTTGAAGATCCGTTGAAAAAAATGAAGTCCGACGGGCGTTTCCGCATCTCGATCAAGCTTAAAGGAGGAGGGGTGCATGCCCAAGCCGAGGCGGCACGCATGGGGATTGCAAGGGCGCTTACAGTTTTTAACCCGGAGTTTCGTAAAAGATTAAAGCGGGCAGGATTCTTAACCCGCGACGCCCGTGCAGTTGAACGCAAAAAGTTTGGTTTGAAAAAAGCGCGCAGGGCGCCGCAGTGGCAAAAGAGGTAGCTCGATAGCTTTTTGGAAAGCGTCTAAAATTCCCAGCGCGAATTTTAGACTCGCCTCACTCGGAGTTTTCGGCTCTCGCCGAACCATGCAAACTCCTCGCTTGAGCGTTTCCAAAAAGCTATCTTCGCTTGGGGGTTTTCTCAAGGTGGCGCTATGTGCTCTTGTTTTATAAACCCGATGAAGAAAAATCCCATCGCTTCGCTTTGGGGCGGGCGATTTTTCATACAATAGTTTGACAGGAGCACATTGTTGCATATACTGACCATATGCCTAGAAAACAGATGACAATTGAGATTCTCGCGGGGATGGTAAAAAGAGGATTCGACGAGACTTCTAAAAATTTAGAGGCAACCGCAAAAAAACGCGACCTTGATCTATTGAGAGTTGATGTTGGCGATATCGCGGAAAAGCTAGAGAATATCGAGAAGTTATTGATCAAGCAGCATAGTTTCCAAATTCAGGAATTGGGGAGGCGGGTTAGGCGTTTAGAGGATTTGTTTGCTTTGAAATAAGAGATAGCTCGCGATAGGATTTTTCTTCACGCCTCTATTTTGATTTGCTCGCTCTTAGCGAGCATCAAGGGATCCCACCGCCAGCCCCGCCTGCCATCTGCTTGTCTCCCGAACTTCAGGAGTTGCTTGCGGCATCTTTTTACTTTCCGCACCGCTTACGAAACTCGAGAGAAAGGCTTATGGCGGGCAGGCCGATGAAGAAAAATCCCATCGCTTCGCTTTGGGGCGGGCGATAAGTAACACGGCTCCGCGATGGTCTCAAAAAGGAACGCTTCGCTTGGGGGGTTTGCTTAAGGTAAACGCTTCGTCACGTCTGATGTACCGCTCGCTTTTTTGGACGAGGATAAACCACGTTAGAAATTCTATTTCTAACGTGGTGAAGCTGCGGTACTAATCTTGGCCGGCAACACCTTACACTACACTTTTCCGCGGCCGCGGAAAAGTGTAGTGTTGTCATTAGGCAGAAATTGTGCCGCTTCATGCGCTTTTCAACAGCGACCTGATCCTTTGCAGAAAACCCCCTAATGTCTCGGGGCTTCCTCGCGAGGACGTTTTACCCTCATGCCCCGCGCTCTTGGCGCAGGGTTATTTATTCCAACTCCATACTTGATTATTTCTTGAGACGCGCTAAAGTGAGTTAAAATTCGGTATCAACTGCTTCGATTGCTAAACTCTCACGAAGGAGGCGTGTATGTACTTCTGCAGCCGTGAACGCGGTCCCATGGGTGGCGGTTCCTGCTTCGGTGTCAGTGATCCAACCGAGCTACGGCCGGAATTTCCAACTTCGCGTGGGTCTCGTGAGTTAACCCAACGCGACTTTCCCAGAGAGGAAGTTTACGAGAGTGGCGTTGTCATCGGCTCTATCCGGAAGAAAGCGAGCGGGAAGTTCATCGCTCGGATTCATTACGAACTGCTCCCCGGTGAGTACGATGATCGCGAGTCTGCGATCAGCGCCGTCCGCGAGGAAGCCGCGGAGCCGCCGTTCTAGTCGCGCGATGTCGCGTGCATATCGCCCATCCCTGCCAGTGGAGACTGCGGGGATGGGTGTTTTTAATTTAGGGGGTTAAGCCTTGCGTTTTTCTTGGTTTCGTGGTACTTATTAGACAGGTTTTTAGTGGTTTGTGGCAGATGAGAACGGTAAGCTAACTCCTCATGGAATAAGGAGAATTCGATGATCACTAAAGAGCAGTTGGATCGCGCCCTTGCGGGGGTTGAACTGGGTCAGAAACTCCGGCTCACATTCAACAAGAACGTACAAGAGACCCAACCCCTTCTGCTAAGAACTGTTCTCGCGCTCAACAAGGCTGATGTGATCCAATTCAAGCTTTTTGATAGCATGAGTTTTTTCTTTGCCATGAGGGGCGAAGGCTGGGATAAGGAAACCTATGATGTCACCATCGGGCCAAACTTCGCCAGCTACGGCCGGGCACAGTTCGAGCTTGTGTTGCTTGGGTGTCTTGAGAACATTGAGGCTCTTCAGTAGATCTTATCAACCGGCTCGCGGTCAGCCAGTTGTTAAGATACAAACCATTCCTGCCAGCAGTATGAAGTCAACGCTTGCTGGCGGGAATGAGCGTTCTTCCGACCAATATTGGAAACAAGATTGTTCAGAAGAGCGCAAATGTTTATCCATCCGAAGTTCCGACTGGCGGAACGGAGGAGAAAGCGCTTGCAGTTCCTTGATGTGAGTCTTCGTTTAGAGAGAGGGGAGAGAACAATGAAGTACAACGTCCCACGACTCCAGCAGTTCTTCTTCGAGGGATCACTGCGGGGCTATGCCGGTGGCGGGGAGAAGATCATCGTCTCCGGCGTGAAAAAGACGCGGCGCTTCGT
>Ga0209541_10008302_pt1 | contig 17150 bp, 13 predicted proteins | sample RifCSPlowO2_01_FD_184027 | JGI IMG/M metagenome (GOLD analysis project Ga0209541, IMG submission 184027) | Groundwater microbial communities from Rifle, Colorado - Rifle CSP2_plank lowO2_0.1 (SPAdes) (version 2) | ecosystem: Environmental > Aquatic > Deep subsurface > Groundwater | place...
AACAGGATGAGAAGGGCCGCTATCGATAATGAATTTAAAACATCGCTTTCCCTTCTTATAAGATATCCAAGAACAAATACGACGAATATTATGGTAGCCCTTATGACCGGCGGATTTGAACCCGCTACAAAGGAATAAAAAATTAATGCGCTGGCAGTGAGGGCAAGATTATACCTTTTCGGGATACGTAATATCTTGAAAAAGAAAAGGAATATTGCCGCTACCAAGCCTATGTGCAGCCCGCTTATAGCAAGGACGTGAACAGTGCCCGTCTTTACGAAATCATCCGTTATCGTGCCCTCAAGCTCTTGTCTCTCACCTATTAGTATTGCTTTAAGAAACCCGCCGTAAGGCTTATCGACATATTTTGTTATTGCTTCTCTGATACGATGCCTTACGAGATATGCCCGCCCTTGTAATGTATTCGAAGATCCTTTCTTTATAATTTGTACCAACCCGGGGCCGTTTACAATAAAAGAGGCATATATATTTTTTATCTTTAGATACTTGGAATAATCGAACGATCCGGGATTCCTCAGGCCCTCAGGCATGGAAAGCGTTCCCTCCATAATAATTTCGTCGCCGAATTGGAGTAATTTTCCTTCCTCATCGGCATATAGATCTACCTTCACAAGGCCGGTAACCGCCTGCATCGAGAGAGCGTCTATCAAGAGGCGAGACTGTATTGTAAAACTGATCTTTTCCTTATTATAAAAAGCTTTTTTTATTAAAGGGTCGTCTACTATGACCCCTTTAATAGACGCCTTTCTCCCTTCTTCCAACGACAATCTTGAAATGTGATTGTTTGGCAAGATCTCAAAATTCTGATAATACGCCGCGCCGCAGAAGAATACGGCAAGATAGAGCGCAAGGTGGGAAAATATATCTTTATATAAGCAAGGTGCCCTTAAAGGTACCTTGCTTATGCTTAACAGGGTAAGAGCTATAAATACGGAACTTAAAATAATGGCCGGCAGTATAGGTATGTTAAAAAAATGAGAAAGCGCTATACCAATACAGAATGGTATGGCGATATAAAGGGCTGGATATTTCATGTTATAATAAAAACTTGGCTGCTATGCGGCTTGCGCAAATTTTTGCGCTGCTTGGCGGAGAAGCTCAAGCCTTTCACGTTCTATTATGCCAGAAACTTTACCAAGGGCATCTATAATCTTTTTGACTATTTCGGTTATATCAAAAGTAGTAATGCCTTGTAGATCTGTATCGGGATCGCCCTTGACCTTGAAATAATAGTATCTTGCCGTATGAACCTTTGTCCTTATATCAGCTATTGTTTCGCCATAGATTATTCTTCCATTTTCAGGATTATCTTGATTCAATTCGTCTATCAAAGCCCTCTGTCTACCATTGGTAGCTATTACCGCGACTCTCATGCCGGATTTCGCTAACTTTGGCAGAAGCACCCCTATCCCATTATCGAAGGTAACCTTTTCTGAAAATATGAATGTTGATTTATCTTGGTCGAGGATATTTTCTATTTGCAAAAGACGTGCTAACTCCGCGAAGAATTCAGCGCTCTTAAAATCATTCTCATACCATTCCCTCGGAAGAATCTTACGGACTTCTTCCATGGTTTCTTTTACATTTAAAAGCGTACCTGCGCGAGCCCCTGGGACCATTTCCCAAATTTTCATTTTCACCGCGTTGAAACCGGTTTCGCACAATTGTCTATACTCTTCATTGGCAGCGACATAGCGTATGCGCTCAAGCCTCGTCAGAAACCTGCTCCATTCCGAGTCCATCAGATTCAGCAACTCCCTCTTCCGCGTCTGGCCGATGGCTGATTGGAGCAGATATTCTCTTGCCGCATAGAATTCCCTGCGCTTTTTATCCAGGAGGATATCAAGATCAAAAGTCTTTTGGCGCATGGCGCGATAGAGCTCCTCGCTTACCAACTGCGGATCTTTTTCGCCGAAACGCTTATATAAGCCATTTTCAAGCGATAATATTGTTTCTGTCCAGCCCTTCCTGCCGCGTCTTGCGGTGCGGGTGCGCTGTTGTTCATCAATGCGGCCGTCGCGGTTTTGTGCCGTCAGAATCACGCAAAGCCCTCCGAGCGAATCAACCTCATCGTCTGTCCTGATGTGAACTCCGCGGCCTACGGTATTGGTGGCAATTGTTACATCGCCCTTCCTTCCCGCGCGCGCAATAATGGAAAACTCTTCGCTCGTATCAAGGCCGTCAAGAGTGGCGGCATTTATGCCGGCGTTTTGTTGTAATAGGCCGCGAAGATTATGCGCCTTCCTGATGGTAGGGGTGAATACAAGAACAGGGTTGCCTTTCCGGTGAATCTCTTTGACGCGCTCTATGACCCGGGCAGCCTGTTTTTCATCATCAGGGAGCATTTCGGGTTGCCGGTCTATGCGAAGTGATGACCATTGTAGCGGGATGCACATGGTTGCAAGGTCATAAACCTTGCTAAACTCCTCTGCCGTTGTGCCGATAGTGCCGCTTGTAACGGCAAGTTTTGTCCGCTCTTTCATCATCCTGTAATAATTCTGATAAGTTATGATGCCGATAGGCGCCAGGGACGGATAGATCTTAAGGCCCTCCCTTGCCTGGACGAATTGTGTTATATGATTTGCCCACATATGCGATGGCTTGAGACGCCCCGTAAACTCATCGACGATAATAATCTTTCCGTCCCTGACCACATAATCTTCGTCTTTGTGATAAAAATGAATGGCGGACAATGCGGAAGTGAGAAGATTAAGCCGTCCGCTTTTGGGCGCCTGGCGCCAGAATAGGTTCGTACGTAATGAATCCTTCGACATCGCATCAAAAACTTCATCTGCCCTCGCATCAGGATTAATAAGTATCAGCTGGTTGAGATAATCAACGGCATAGTAGCGGTTTTTCTCATTCTGCTGCGCCAGCCGGCTAACAATCTCATAAATTTTTCTGTAGCTTTCCACGCCAATGCCGATGCCAGGCTTTCCGACAATCATCGGATTATACGCCTCATCTATCATACAGTTGTCCGCTTCATCAACAATGATAAGCCCCGGGGCCGCGGCGCGTTGAACCCTGTGTTCAGGCGACGGCACCATATTATCCCGCAGAAAATCAAAGATAAACTCATCGCGCGGGCCATAGGTAATATCACACTGATACGCCTTGTCTTTTTTGGCGCGGATGAGATTCGGAGTGTCAGGGTAAACTTTGGCGGACCTGTAGGGCATTTGCTGATATTGGTACGAGGTGCTGTAGTCAACCAACGTTGCGGTGGTCATGCCAAGAAACGCGAATATCCCGCCCATATCCTGGCAATCGCGGCGCGCCAGAAAATCGTTAAAGGTATGGATATGTACGCCGCGGGCATAGAGGGCATTGAGATACGCCGCCATAGCAATGGCAAGCGTCTTTCCCTCAGACGGCAGCATCTCTACCGCAAAGCCGTAATGGAGCGCAAGGGCCGCCATGACCTGCTCGCGCGCCGGTTCTAATCCCGCTGTGCGTCGCGCTGCCTCGTAAAAAAGTGCGAATGCGTAAGGCAAAATCTTATTTGGCGCAACGCCTTTTCCCGCTTCCCTTTTAAGCTGCCGCGCGAGTTGTTGTAACTCGATATCGTTTTTTTGCATGAGCTTATTATCCGCTATTTCTATAACCTTCTCTACGGTATTCTTCCTGAGTATGGCAAAAGATATCGTGCTGCCTACAGCGTCTTTAAGCAGGCGGTACATCTCGTCATTTTGTTTTTTCTGCATAGCGCTATTAATCACTTTGGCGCTTGTTTTCAGCAGCCGAGCCGCATTATCTTGCTTACCGTCTGCAATGGTTAAAGCAGCTTCAGCGCATACACGCCTTATAGCCCAGCGTATATCAAAAAGAAAGCGCTTTCTGCCCACAAACCGGTTGACAATATCTCCCATTTGAGTCCTTAGCGCATTGAATAGGAATGAATCGGAGGCATATGACAGGTGGTATCTCAGGTTTAGCTCAGCGCAGCCTATAAGTGATGCTGCCTTTGTAATATTCTTCCCTGCCAGGTCTTCATAAACAACATGAGACATAGCGGAAGTTGCCAGCCGGACAAGGCCTTGCCACGTATACAATTCGATATCGGACGGCTTTTCCGCAATGGATGGCATGGCGGCAAAACGCCTCTTTGGCCGGGGCGGAGGGTTATTGTATTCTTTTATCAGCGCGGGGAATATCTCTTCTGCGACAAATTTTTTAACCTGGCCCAGGTATGGTTCAGGCAGAAGTTTAAATCTGGCTGTGTTGCGCATACCGCTTTGAGCCAATTGCAACAGGCGGCTTGCTGCTGAGCCGTTGCCGTGCGTATATTCCAGGGCAAGAATAACCAGGGAACGTTCAATAGTATTAATCGTGAGGTCATAAAGACTTGGCAAGGGTGGTTTATTTTTCAACAAAGGCGATAGCGTTGAACCAAGGGACTTTTTCATAGTATGATAAAGCGGATGTGCATGTACATATCTATATCTTATTAGGCCCCCCCTTACATAAACAGGGCCTATACCAAGCGCTTTTGCCGCGTCTTCAGAACGAGACTGTTTATCTTCGTATGCCAATTCACAGATAGCGGTCCTTGCCATTTTGACTATTTCGTGGTAGTTAAGCTGTTTGATAACAACGGTATTCTGTACTTGTTTTCTTTCCCGCGGCGGCTGCTTGAGCTGTTGCAACAAAACAGGAATTGCCGATTCCGCGAGAAACTTCCTCACCTGACTCTCATATGGCTCAGGAAGAATTTCAACCCATAAACTCCGCTCGATGCTGATATTTGAAATTCGTAATAAATGAGCGGCGGCCACCTTATTGTCGTTAGTCTCTTCCAAAGCAAGCAAGGCAAGCGAACGGCGGACTGTATGCATAGACTTTTTGTATATTTCTCCAGAATGATTTTTGTCGTCCATTAATGGCGATAATATTTTTACAAGAGCGGCTTTTGCGGTTTCATAAAACGGATTGGAATAGGAGCGGTTCTTAATATCTTTGACATGCTGGTACCCTATATCTATCAGCTTGGCGGCCTTTGTTAAGTTATGCTGGGATTTTTCATACGCTAGTTCGCAGATAATGGTGCCGGACATTTTGCATATTACCTTCCAGTCAAGTTCTTCCGCGGATACCGGCGTCCCGCTCGCGCTCTCGCGCGGCCTTTCCGGTGAAACATCTTTCGCTGTCATATAATCTCTATTTATAATGTCAGGGTGAATGGCAAAGGCAAGGTCTGTAAATTCACGAACTAATGCAGGGCTTGTGATAAGATTATTTTGTTCTATCTCTTGCTGTATTTGGAGATTGCCTTTTTCAAATCTTTCTCGCATCGACCTTATAAAAGCGCTTATTTCTTCAGGGGTATCCGGATTCTTATTTTCAAATTCCTCGTCAAATAATTCCTTCGCTCTCGTAGATCTTGCTCGTATTTCATGGAAGAGGCGCGCGATTATTTTACCCCTGCCTTCTTTTGAATCCTTCTCGCCTTCTAAAGCAAATGCCGTAATACAAGCGCCGGCATGTCCCCATACCTTCTTTCCTTCAAATACTGGCAGTTCATTTTCGTTCTTTACAAATATAACCTGAATCCGCCCGCCTGCGGAAGCGAGAGTTGTTTTTAGTCTGGCCAGCATATTATCAGCATTACAAGCATTGATTAGGCCGATAAATTCCTCTTCCAGATGAGGAATAGATGAAAGGTTTTTGGCTTTATTTGAGCGCTCTTTTATAACTTCATCTATAGGTTCCTGATGCGCGGCAAGACGCTCTTCCATCATGCTGCGCATTTCTTGGTAGACTTCTGGATTGCCGACTATAGGAGCAAGTGTGGAAGTTACGGAGGGATTTTTTAAATCTAAGCTGAGCGATACGTCATAGACCAAAAATAAGCATGCTAACACTATGGCTATAGTTTTAAATAATATGCTATACCCATTCTTATAAATAAACATAGTATAATAATACCATATAATTTAGCAAATCAAGAAAAATATAGCTAACTTTTTTCTATTTAACAAAGCTATGTCAAGGCAGGACTTAAAGCTAATGCAGTTAGTATTGATATATTAAAAAGATACGAGAAAGATATGCCTAAACAAAACGATATAGCGCAATATAGTATAGGCCTTTTCAATCTATGCAAACCTTATCTTTGATACGATCGAATAGCTTCTCTCCGATCCCTTTGACTTTTTTAAGCTCTTCTATAGATCTGAAATATCCGTTTTGGGAACGGTATTCTAACATCCTATTCGCAAGCGACTCGCCTATGCCGCTAAGTGCCGCGAGACCTTTTGCGTCCGCTTCATTTAAAAAAGTGATTACCTCTCTTTTTAGGGTAAGCATAGCATAGAAAAATCATAGTGTAAATAAAAGTCTGACGTTGATTTTTGTTGTTGCAAATTTAACCAATCTGTGGTATATAATATTGGTGGTGAGGAGGTTAAAAGAGATGGCTATCATAGACATGCGGAAGATAGAGAAAAAATACGTAGGGCTATGGGTTGCCTTAAATGAGTCTAGAACCAGGGTTGCCGGCTGCGGCAGAACTATCGAAATTGCATTGTCCGAAGCGAAAAAGAAAGGTATAAAAGACCCTATCCTTACCAAGATCCCATCCGAGAACTTAGGGTATCTGTTATAATAATGCCCGAAGAAGCAATCCTGAAATTCCCATACGTAAGAGAAGTAGTCCGTGACCCTATCTCAAAAGAGGTCGGCGAGGCCTGTCGTCCCATCATACCTGTCCGCCTTATACATGAGAATATATCCTGCAGATTCCTCGGATTGATCGATTCCGGCGCGGATGAATGCACCTTTCCTGGCGCGATAGCTGAGTTTCTGGGCCACAATTTAACAAGGGGTAAGGCGCGTGTGTTTACCGGTATAGGCGGCGCGGTCGTTTCTTACCTTCATCAAACGGATCTGGAAATAAGCGGCATACGCTTTAGAACTAATATATACTATTCGAACGAATGGAATAAGATGGGGTTTGGTCTGTTGGGTCAGGCAGGATTTTTTACACATTTCAAGGTGACGCTTGACCATAAAAATAAAGAGGCTCTCTTAATCCGCAATCGATAGCCTTTCTGAAGCATTTTCATTAATCTTCCGGTATATTTTCCAACAGACTAAATTCCTTTAGTTCTTTTTTCAAAAAATCTATGATAAATCCATCGATTCGATTCCATATGTATGAGACAAATTTAACTGGATGAGGATTACCGTATTTATCACGGTAATACAGATTATAGCTTTTGATCTTCTCGCAGGTAATTAAAACAGCCTCTGATAGTAAATCATCACCGAAGCGTTGGGCCAAATGCGGGAATGCCTTTTTGTGGATTCTAAATTTTAAAAAACTGATGTGTCGGAAAATGATTTCGTCTCTGCTTTTCTTCGAGCCTCTTTGAGCTTTTAAGATTAAATGTCTTTCTTCGGATAAAGGAATATTCGGATAGCGCCGGATGTTGCTGTAAGATTTTCACATGGCTGTTAATTTTTATATCATGACAAGGGGCTACCATTAACGATAGCCCCTTATATTAACGAAAGGCAATTTTATAGATTACGCCGCTGATAAAGCGGTCTTCTCGGCCGCATAAGTATTTTTTAGCACCTCATAATCTATCGGATCGGCTTTTGGCAATAATATCAATATTCTCAGCTTCTTGTCATAAGAGACGATTATAGGTGACTGTGGAGGTTCTTTGCCTGCAGCAAGTTCCAACGTCATATAAAGCAAGCCTGCCAGTCTTATGTAAAGCTGCTTACTAACCGCTTCTCCAAATTCTGTATATAGCTTTATAAGCTCTGTCGGATCTATGCCTGTAAGGAACGGCCTATCGTTTTCGTTAGCATTTCTTAACGACGCGAAGCCATCGGAGTTTATAGTGCGTGTCGAAGCCATAACCACTATATTATGCATATTGGTGTGTGTTTTATCGGCTTCACTTAACAAGGCATTTGCTAACCTTTCACCGCTCCCACGAACAACTTCTACATTATCCAAGCCCATGGATTTTAGGGCCTCGCCTATAGCGTCTATCTCTTTCATAAGCGCAGTTATGGCCTGCCGCTGTAGGCTGTTTTCTACATTTATTCCCGGAATCCAGTCCGTTTCAAGACCTATTATGAGCTTCTGATTTTCTTTTTTGGCCTTTCTAGCGAGGACGATAAGAGATCCAACTGCGCCATCCGCTTCAAGCTGGTTAAGATTCTCCTTGAGTGATTCAATGGCGACTTGGGTTTCTGGCGTGACATCTTCCTTTTTCATGCTATCAATAGCCGCTATAGCCCGCTCAACCCTTTGTTTTATCTCGGCTGTTGCCATTGTTTTGTCAATAATACCAATGGTTGAGGTTACTTCTAAATCCGGTTTACTAGGAACAGAATTAATAAGTCTATTACCGGTTTCAATAAATCTCGCCCTTTCGCTATTTAGCGATGATTCTACTAATTCGAACAGTTGAGATACCCGCGGGTTGTTCCTGTCTTCAACCTTTGCATTGTCTCCCATGCCCTGTCCAGGCTTTACTGGGGGGGGCTTTTGGGCTTTCGACTTAAAGAGCATCTGTTGATACTCTTTTATTATAAACTGTAAGCGCCGTATCTCTTCGCGCATGATATTCATGTCTTTTTCGAGAGATTCGACCTTACTGCGGAGGCGATGGTTTTCGCGGACTATTTTTAAACCTTCCTTGCGCAGAGCCCTTAAATCCGGATCTTGCGATCTTTTAAATCCGAACAATTGCCCTTATCTCCTTACAGCTTATTGTAGTGATACCTTAAAATGCGGAAGTTTATCTCGCTTAAGCGGTATACAGTCTCTATCAGCCTGTTATAACCGGCTATGCCTTTTTTGGCAAGCAAAAGCTTCTTTTTATTCAGGAATATAGTCTGTGTCTTATCCTTATATCTGTGGGAAAGATAGTCATAAGGCCCATGGAGCTTGGGATCTTCGGTTCTCTTGCAGGAGCAATTGGATCTTCCACAGATATTACCGTGCCTGCGTAAACTTCCCCTTAAGATGAAGACGTTTGCGCTCAAGCTCTCTACCAACAGATCGCGCTCTTTCAAAAGGGCACCATAAACGGGCGGCCTCAATCTCTCCATACGAAGCAGTATATCATGCTTCGGATAAAAAGTCAAGCAATAAACACGATAAAATGAACGCGATCAATTCAACGGGGGAGATTGCTTCGTCCCGCCAAAAAACGGTGGGACTCGCAATGACAATGGGTGCTTCTTTACGCTAATATATTACGATATCAAGGCAGGGCTTAAAACTAAGACGGGTAGTATTGGTATATTAAGAAGATATGAGAAAGATATGCCTAAACAGAACGATATAGCGCAATATAGTATCGGCCTTTTCAATCTATGCAAACCTTATCTTTGATACGATCGAATAACTTCTCTCCGATCCCTTTGATCTTTTTAAGCTCTTCTATAGATTTGAAATATCCGTTTTGGGAACGGTATTCCAACATCCTATTCGCAAGCGACTCGCCTATGCCGCTAAGTGCCGCGAGACCTTTTGCGTCCGCTTCATTTAGATTTATTTTTTTCGGCTGCCATTGGACATCGACATCCGGAATAAAACTATTTACTCTCACATTTACAGAAGGCGACTTATCCTGATAAAGCCCTGAGAATAATCCGATAATGAGAACTATCAGTAAAAATGAAACTATGAAAATTTCGCGTTTTTCGAGATCGAACATGTCAAGGCCTCTTCTCCCATTTTTTTTGCCGGCATCAAGAGCTATATGACTATGTTGACTAATTTTTTCGGAATGACTATAAAATTCCTTACGGCTCTGCCATGAACGAATTCTTTTATTTTTGTATCTGACAGTACGGCTTCTTTGAGTTTATCTTCTTCTATCCCAAATGGAACTTCAATCCTTGATCTTAATTTACCGTTAACCTGGATGACCATTGTAATGACGTCTGCCGTGACAGCGGATTTATCATGGGTGGGCCATTTTAGTTTAAATATGCTATTCTCCTTCCCCAGTATCTGCCACAGCTCTTCCGCTATGTGCGGCACGAAAGGCGAGAGCAGTATGACCACAGCCGAAGCCGCATCATTCAGGACATTTCCTCTTACCGGGTCAAGCTCTGCGTCTATAGCCAATAGATCGTTAGTTTCGTTCACTAATTCCATTATTGAGCTTATGGCCGTATTAAAATGGAACCCTCCTTCGATATCTTCGGTCACTTTCTTTATCGTCAAATGTGTCTTTCGTCTTAAAGATTCTTCTTCCTTTGTTAACTTTCTTTCTACTTTACTTGTGACTTGCGGCTTGTGACTTGTGACTTTTTCCGCAAGCCTCCACACCCTGCCTAAAAACCGATACGCGCCCTCTACGCCGCGATCAGACCATTCCGCGTCTTTCTCCGGAGGTCCGATAAACAACGTATAGAGCCTTACCGTGTCAGCGCCATATTTTGATATAAGCTCGTCCGGACTGACGACATTGCCCTTCGACTTGGACATCTTCGCCCCGTCCTTTATTATCATTCCCTGAGTGAATAGATTCTTGAACGGCTCATCAAAACCTATCATCTTTATATCGTATAAGAATTTCGTGATAAACCTCGAATACAATAGGTGTAATATCGCGTGCTCAATTCCGCCGATATATTGATCTACCGGGAGCCATTTATTCACTAATTCGGTATCGAACGGCTTATCTTTAAGATGAGGCGTTATATACCTTAAGAAATACCAGCTTGAATCGACAAATGTGTCCATCGTGTCCGTTTCTCTCGCGGCAGGGCCCTTACATCTCGGACATTCTGTATTGACAAATTCTTTATAGAATTTTAACGGCGATTCGCCTGTGGGCCTAAACCCTACATCCTTCGGAAGTAAAACAGGCAGATTCTTTTCAAGTTCTGCAATCGTCCCGCATCGCTGGCAATAAACAATAGGTATTGGGGCGCCCCAGTATCTCTGCCGCGAAATGAGCCAATCTCTCAATTTATATTGAACTGATCTTGTACCGTACTTAAACTCTACGAAATAATCGGCTATTTTTTCTACGGCAAGCTCTGATTTCATTCCGTTGAATTTATCGGAATTGACCATAACGCCTTCCTGGACATAAGCTTCTTTCATCCTCTCGGCATTGAGAGGATTTTTCGGATCGTCGATCACTACTTTTATCGGCAGTTTATAAATTCTCGCGAACTCAAAATCCCTCTGGTCGTGCGCAGGAACCGCCATTATCGCGCCTGCCCCATATTCCATGAGAATGTAGTTGGCGGCCCATATAGGTATCTTCTCGCTATTTACCGGATTTATAACATACCGGCCTGTAAATACGCCTTCTTTCTCTATATTTGCATCGGCGCGGGAGATCTTGCTCTCGTTACGCATCTTGATTATGGATTTTAGCGCTTCTTTTTCGCCTTTCATGCCGCTGACTAACTTTTCTACAAGAGAATGTTCAGGCGCAAGCGCTATGAAAGTGGCGCCATAGATAGTGTCAATTCTCGTCGTAAAGCACTTTAGGGTTTCGGCGGAACCTTCTATCTTAAAGTCTATCTCGACGCCTTCGCTCCTGCCTATCCAGTTTTTCTGCATCGTCTTAACCCGCTCGGGCCAGTGCTCTAATTTACCTAAATCCATAAGCAATCTTTCGGCATAAGCTGTTATTTTAAAGAACCACTGCTCCAGCTCCTTCTGCGTAACTTCTGTGTCGCATCTTTCACAACCGCCGTTTACTACCTGTTCGTTCGCGAGAACTGTTTTACAGGAGGGACACCAGTTAACAAACGCTTTTTTCTTGTATGCGAGGCCGTTCTCATAAAGTTTCACGAATATCCACTGCGTCCATTTATAATAATCGGGCAGGCACGATACGACTTCCCTGTTCCAGTCATATTCAACGCCCCATTGGCCAAGCTGCCTCTTCATCGTCTTGATGTTATTTAACGTGGATGCCTCGGGATGCATCCCTCCTTTTATCGCGGCGTTTTCAGCCGGAAGGCCGAACGCGTCAAACCCCATGGGCGCGAGCACATTGAAAGAGCGCATCATCTTGTATCGGGCGACAACATCGCCTATTATATAATTTCTGCCGTGGCCGACGTGCAGCGCTGCCGACGGATACGGAAACATCATCAGGCAATAATATTTATTCTTGTAGTTATCCGTATCTACCTTGAATAGGCCCTTATCGCGCCAGAACCTCTGCCACTTCTTCTCTATCTTATCGAATGGATACAGCCTTTCGTCAGTCATTTTATCCTCAATCTATTCAATTCTTTAACCCCGGATAGTCTCCGGGCAACGGCTAAGTTTCTTTTGTCATCCTTATCCGTCGCTTTCGGTGTTTCAAGGATGAATGCCGCGTTCTTTAATCTATCATGATTTATAATCCTGCCCATGCCTTCAAGCCCGATATTGCCCTTACCCACGTGCTGATGCCTATCGACATTTGATCCTAACGAAGAGATACTGTCGTTGAAGTGCACTACCTTTATCAGCTCCAGGCCTATTAATTTGTCGAAATTTTCTAATGTTTTATCGAGCCCGGCTTTTGTCTTTATATCATATCCGGACTCAAAAGTATGCGCCGTATCAAGGCATGCGCCGACTTTTTTTGGATTACTGAGGCTCATCATTATGCGCTTTAAGTGCTCAAATTTATACCCTATGCAAGAGCCTTGCCCTGCCGTATTTTCCAAAAGTATCGTCGTTTCAGGCCTTGCTTTATTTAAAATCTGGTCGAGCGCCTTGGAAAATCTATCTATGCCCTTATCTTCACCGGTATTGACATGGCTTCCCAGGTGAGTCACAAAATATTCGGCGCCTAAAATATCCGCGCGAGCTATATCCTCTATATACGCGATGATCGATCTCTTGTATAACAGGTCGTCCGGCGACGCCAGGTTTATTATATAGGGCGTATGTACAACGACCGGACGTATATCATACTCGTTTTTAAGCCTCTTAAAATTTTCGATATCGGGCGGTGAGAGAAGAGAAGCCTGCCAACCGCGAGGGTTGCGGCTGAATATCTGCATCGTGTTACAGCCAAGCGCCTTTGCGCGTTCCAACGATTCCCAAATTTTCCCCGCTATCGAAACATGAACTCCGATTCTTCTCATATTGATTCCTGCGAAGCCCTACCTGCTATTTCTTATCGAAGGGCGAAGCAGAATGGTGCCGAAAGAGGGAGTCGAACCCTCATGAGCTTGCGCTCATCGGTTTTTGAGACCGACGTGTATGCCATTCCACCACTTCGGCAATATTTTTTCCCCAGTAAGCGCTATTATATGATTATTGGTTATAAGTAGCAAGATTTTTTTGATTGCTTATCGCATACAGGAGCTTGAATATGGTCTGTAGGCATGGTTTTGTTAAAGGGAAGCTATAGGAATGAAAGTGGTATAGATAATTATCATAATTGGTACACCATGACGGTTGAATGACATATTTGACAAAGGTGTTTTAATCTTCTATAATAATTTTACTATGAAAAGATTCTCTTCGGAAGTCATAGACAACGCGGTTAAGCTCAGGAAGAGAGGGCGCTCTCTTGCGGAAATATCGCGCATAACAGGGATATCAAAGAACACAGCATATCATTGGGTAAGCGATGTAGCGCTTACACCTCTTCAAAAGGAGAGATTGCACAAGAAAGAGATTAGATGTGGCAAGAAAGGGTTGCGAAAGGCCCATAAAATAAAGCGTGCGAAAAAAATAAAATGGGAGCAAGAGCTTGTTTATCGGACGAAACGATACGGTAAGATAGTTAACAAAAAAAGCGCATTTGCTAAATTACTGTGTGGAGTATTATATCTTTGCGAAGGAGCGAAATACCCTTCTTCAAAACAGATGATATTTGGAAGTACGGACCCCGGGTTAATAAAAACATTTCTTTGCCTTTTGAGAAATAATTTTCCTATTGACGAGAAAAGAATTAGATGTAGAATAATGCATAGATATGACCAAGACGGCAAGCAATTAAACAGGTACTGGGCGCGCATTACACAAATACCTTTACGGCAGTTTTATAAAAATTATGGAGATAGGCGCACAAAAGGCTTGGTTACAAAAAAGCCTGACTACAAAGGAATATGCGCTGTTCAATACAACAGCGTAAATCTTCAGTATGAACTTCAACTAATAGGCGAATCTCTCTATTTAGTAAAAGATTAGTGGGGCCGTAGCGCAGTTGGGAGCGCGACTGAATGGCATTCAGTAGGCCGGGAGTTCGATCCTCCCCGGCTCCACCAGTTTGCTTCAGCTTTCAGTGGTAAAAAATCTTAAAATCCTTTGATAGTAAAAATAGGCGAAGCCACCGGCCTCATGACCATAAGAAAGGGGCAAAAAATTATTTCGACGGTTCGCTAAAAACACCTATCGATCTGAATTTTTCGTAACGCATCTCGATAAGCTTATCCTTTGGCGTCTTCTTCAATGCCTCAAGATCTTTCTTTATAGCCGTCTTTATGTTCTCGGCTGTCTCCTGCGGGTTCCTGTGCGCACCGCCGAGAGGTTCCTTTATTATACCGTCTATGATGCCCATCTCAAGTAAATCTTTGGCTGTCAATTTCAGTGATTTTGCCGCGTCCGGAGAACGCGCGCGTTCCTTCCAAAGAATCGCCGCGCATCCTTCAGGCGATATTACCGAATAGTAGGCATTCTCCAAAACATAAATCTTATCGCCGACACCTATTCCCAGCGCGCCGCCGGAACCACCCTCTCCTATTACAAATATTATGATAGGTATTTGGAGGGTCGCCATCTCCCTCAGATTGTAGGCAATCGCCTCCGCCTGCCCCCTCTCTTCAGCGCCTATTCCAGGATACGCGCCGGGCGTGTCTATAAATGTTACTACAGGTAGAGAAAATTTCTCGGCCATCTTCATAAGTCTTATCGCTTTTCTGTAGCCTTCCGGATGCGCGCTTCCGAAATTCCTTACCAAATTCTCTTTTGTATCCCTTCCCTTCTGGTGTCCCATAACCATTATTTTTTCGCCGTTTAACGCGGCAAGGCCCCCGACTATGGCCTTATCGTCGGCAAAATGCCTGTCGCCGTGGATCTCGATAAAGTCGGTCATTATCATTTCTATATAATCTAATGTATAAGGCCTTTTTGGATGGCGGGCCAGCTGGACCCTCTGCCACGGTATGAGGTTTTCGTATATCTCTTTTTTTATCTGGGCGAGCTTCGCCTCTAATCCCTTCAGCTCGCCGGACATGCCTAAGTCCTCGCGGGTCGTAAACCCTTTCAGTTCTTCTATCTTTCGCTCTAACTCTATTATGGGTTTTTCGAAATCAAGCCCCGGCATATTAACGGCCAATGTATCCTCCTAGTGCACTAGTCGACTATGACAACTTCTGCGCCTTCAGGAACGATTTTATACAGCTCTTCGACGTCGGAATTCTTCATTCTGACACAGCCTGAGGTGACCTGTCTTCCTATGGATTGCGGCTCAGTGGTGCCGTGTATTCCGTAACCTTTGGCGGATAGGCCGAGCCATCGGGAACCAAGTATATTCTTGGGGCTATCGGGAGGTATCACGCCGCCGGCAGTATACCATGGCGGGTTTATTACCTTGTTTATAACCTTAAATGTCCCTACCGGCGTTGAATTATTTATTCCGGTAGAGACTCGGTAGGTCTTTACTATCTTATCATCTGATTTTAATGTAAGTATATTTTGCGATCTGTCTACGATTATATTTACTTTTTCATTATGAATTTTAAGCTTCCTCCCGAGAGGAACTATTTTAGAGTCTTTTAGGTAATTGGCCTTCAATATCAGGTCTTGGGTGGTAGAGAATTTTTTAGCGATCTTTGCGAGCGTGTCCCCTTTCACAACCTCATACATTATAGAATCCGGGGTCGGCATAGAAGAGAATAAGATGTCTATGTTAGCCTTCTCCATGCCTTCCTGAGCCGTTTGTACATTATCTGAATTTGGGAACTTTTCCATTATCTTCTTATAAGCGTCTCTCGCGCTTAGCGCGTTCCCTGACTTTTTACAACGCGCCGCGAGCGCAAACAGCTCCTTCTCTTCCCTTGAAGTATTTTCACTTTTGACAACTGCCGCAATTTTTTCCGGTATTTGAGGCTTATCCGCGGAAATCATCTTAGAGACAATTATTATGGCGGCTATCGCCGCCAAGGTTATACCCGCGACTAATAATATTTTATTTTTCACTTTATTACCTTACCTATACAGTAGAAGCGAAACGAATATCCCGAGCGCAATGCCCGCGAAAACCTCTACCGGCGTATGGCCTAGAAATTCTTTTAACTCTTTATCGTCGAGCCTTCTCTTCCAATATATGTCATCCAGCATCTTATTCAGTATCTCAGCCTGCTTGCCCGTTAAGTATCTGACTCCCTGCGCGTCGAATAACACTATAAGAGAGAACACCAATGTAACGGCAAAAAGGGCAGAATCGAATCCGTGCGACACGCCTATTGAGGTAGCAAGGGCTGAAACGCCTGCCGCATGGGAACTCGGCATGCCGCCCGTGCCTACAAACCATCTGAAATTGAAGCGCTTCTCCCTGAATACGCCTAAGACGACCTTTATAGATTGGGCTATTACCCAAGCGGCAACAGTGGTCCCGAATATGTAATTTTTAGAGAATTCGGTCAGATCGGTGAAAAACATGGTTTAAATGCCTTTCTTTGAAAAGCTTGAGTATTATATTATATTGGGGTATTATATTCAATTTATTTAGGCCGGCGATTAACCCTTTATCAGGGCCATCACTTCAAACCTTGTCTTCTCATTCTTCCTGAATATGCCCCTGACAGCGCTTGTTATTGTCAATACGCCGGGCTTCTTTACCCCGCGCATGCTCATGCAAAGGTGCTCCGCCTCGATTATCACCAACACACCCTCGGGTTTAAGTTTTTTCATGATTATGTCCGCGATGTCCGTAGTAATGCGCTCTTGAACCTGCAGCCTTTTAGCGAATATATCGACTACTCTGACAATCTTACTTAAGCCCGTTACTCTGTTATTGCTCGGTATATAAGCCACATGGGCTTTGCCGATGAAAGGAAGAAGATGGTGTTCGCATATTGAATACAGAGGAATATTCTTTAAAAGCACTATCTCGTCGTGCTCTTTCTCAAATATTACCTCCAGCTCCTTTTCGGGATCCAAGGACGTTCCAGCC
>Ga0209541_10008303_pt1 | contig 17149 bp, 22 predicted proteins | sample RifCSPlowO2_01_FD_184027 | JGI IMG/M metagenome (GOLD analysis project Ga0209541, IMG submission 184027) | Groundwater microbial communities from Rifle, Colorado - Rifle CSP2_plank lowO2_0.1 (SPAdes) (version 2) | ecosystem: Environmental > Aquatic > Deep subsurface > Groundwater | place...
ATAAAATTAATATCGATTGGAATTGTTACTTTAATAGGCACAATTACTGCTGCTTACGCAGTTGCTCTTACAATTGGAGGAGGCTTTGATGCTCTTAACACTTTAAGAGCCAGAGAAAGATTAAAAAATCTAGGAATTAGAAGAGATACATATGTTAGATTAGATAGTCTAATAACAAAAGGAAATGAAAGAAGTAAAAGTATGTCTTTAAAGAATGTATTTACTCCCGGAAATAAAGAGTTAACATTATTCCATAAGGAATATTTTAAGCTAAAAGAAATAGACAGACAGCACTTTTAGATTCACTTGTAAGATCTAAGGATGAAGATAGGTCCCTTAACATAGCAGTAAACTTAAAAGGAGAAGTTGAAAAACTTCAATTCATTGGGGAAAGTGATAAAAAACGCATTATAAATATGATACATTCTTTATTATCAAAGTTATATAAATAGTTAACAATACAAAGAAGAAAGAAAGGCTTATTTGCCTAAAATTTTGTACATTCTAGTACATATTTTTCTTCCGATTTAGAAAAGAAAGATTTAAATATATGCTATTCAATTAAATTGAATAAATATTCAATAAAAATGAATACATCAAAAAATACTATCAAAATAATGGGGTTCTTATTGAAGAACATAGAAAGAATTGGATTTAATGTCAATCAGTTATCAAAAAATGTGAAAATAAGTGTTGGAAGCGCCCATAAGATTTTACATGAATTAAAAAAAGAAGATATGGTAATAACAACTGATTTAAAAAGTTCAATTTATTACAAATTAAATCTGAATAATCCAGATACAGCAGATATTTGTAAGTTAATTCTAAGAAAGGATAAGCGGAATTTACATTCATATATTAAGATTTATAGCGAAGAAATTGAAAAATTCAAGGAAGCAGAAATAATAATTTTATTTGGGTCTATATTAAATAAAAAAGATTTTAATGATGTTGATGTGCTATTTATTACAAACAAAATAAAAGAGGTTAATCTATTCTGCGGTGAAACATCTAAGATAAGGACAAAACCAATAAATCCATTAATAATGAAGTTTGATGATTTTATCAAGAATATAAAAAATAAAGTGGTATCAGAGATAATAAATAAAGGCATTGTAATCAAAGGAGAAGATAAATACATTGAGGCTTTGAAAAATGCAGATTGAAAATAAGTTTAATGATTGCTTAAGGAAGAAACTGATAAATAAGATTGATGCAAATCAGATAAATATTGAGGGGCACATCTCAAAGGCAAAGCATTATTTAAGAGCAATGGACTATAACATTAAAGGTGGATTTTCTGATGTTGCGGTATCAAATGCATTTTATGCAATGTATCATTCATTATTAGCCTTATTATTAAAATTGGGATATGAAGCAAGGAATCAAGAATGTGCAATAAATGCCATTCAATACTTTATTGAGATTAAGAAGATAAATATTGATATTAAATATGTAGATATAATAAGAAGAACAAGTGAAAACAAGCCAAAAGATGCAAAGACATTAAGGGAAGAGTTTCAATATGGTATTGAAACATCAGTCAATAAAGATGTTCTAAATTTAACGAAGAACAATGCAATTGATTTCGTTGAAACTTTTGAAAGAATGCTGAAAGATTTGCAATAATAAAAAAAAAGTAGGCTTATTTGCCCAAAATTTTGTACATTCCAGTTCCGCACTTGGAACATTTTCCCTTGACTGCTTTCCTTCCATTCTTCATTGTAACTTCCTTTGAATCCTTCATTTCCCTCTTTGTCTTGCACTTCACGCAATAACCTTCAGCCATTTTCTCATCTCCTTTTGCTTTTCTTTTTTTTATGAATTATCAAGTAAATTATTGGCAATATGCCAACAGAATTTACTATGAACAAGAATACAAACCAGATTAGATGATTATTCCTTCCAGCCCTCCATAACGCAACCCCCCTCCATACTAAATCCCATATAAGCAACAGATAGAACCATGGAGATCCAATAAAAGCAATTAAAGTTTCATAAACCATATTATCACCTAAACTTGATATAAAGTGATTATATTTAAATCTTGTTGTAATGTTTCATTAGTATAAAAGAATCACATAAAAGATTAAAATTTGTAGTAACATTATCTAATAAAAATAAAGAAGATCCATCAATCCTTAAATATGCCGATGTCGTAATATTAAAAAATCAATTTAACAAAAAAGGTTTAACAAATATCAGAAATCCTCTAATCCAGACCTAAACTTTCCAGAATCTCTTCTTTATCATATTCTTTTAAAGAACTCATGTCTTGGCCAATCCCCAAGAAAAGAATGGGCTTATTCAAAATATAAGCCGCACTTAACAAGCTTCCGCCTTTTTCATAAGCATCAACTTTGGTGAAAATCAAAGCATCCACCCCGACAGCTTTGTCAAATTGTTTACATTGCTCGACAACATCATTTCCAGTTAAAGAATCTAACACTAATATTTTCAAATCAGGTTTGTTAACTCTGACAATTTTCTTAAGCTCATCCATTAAATCAGCATTAGAATGAATTCTGCCAGCAGTATCAGCTATAACAACATCTAGTTTTCTTGAATTGGCACTTTTAATGGCATCAAAAATTAAAGCACAACTATCTCCTTTCTGTTCTTGTAATTGAAGGACAGGAACACCGACGATATTAGCATAACTAGCTAATTGCAAGCTACCTGCAGCCCTGAAAGTATCTCCTGCAGCCAAGAAAGATTTGAAATTTTTATCTTTTAAGTATCTTGCAAATTTAGCACATGTTATAGACTTGCCTGATCCATTATACCCTAAAACTAAGAAAACAGCAGATCTATTCTCCTTTTTAATCTCTTTTATCTTTTCAATTATATCTAATTTAGGAACATCTAAAATTTCATTCAATGTCTTCCTAAGGCTTTCATGTATTGTTTTCCTGACATTATTTATTGGAACATTAACTATGTCCATTTTCAGATCTTCTTTTATCTTGTCTATAACTTCATAAGCGACATTGTTTTCAAGAAGTATAGTCTCAAGTTCTTCAAACAATTTCTCAAATTTTTCTTCATTTATTCTTACCTTGGTTATTCCCTTTAATCTCTCAAAAAAGCCTGTCTTTTCTTTCTTGTCTTCTTTTACAATTTCTTCCTTAATTTTTAGTTCTCTTTCTTCATTTTCTTCTTTTGGCTCTTCCTTGGGTTTTTCAACATATTTTTCTTCAACGGGAATTTCATCAATTTTTTCTTCAATACTTTCTCCCTTAATCTCTTCAGGAGCTTCTTCCTTATGTTTTATCTTGAATAATCCTAAGAATTTTTTTGATTTTTTTTCTTCTCTATTCTCCTCTTTGAATTCCTCTTTTTTAGGCTCCTCTATTTGCTTCTCTGCTTCCTCTTCAGCTTTGCTGCTGAAGCTATCCACAATATCCTTCAGTTTTTTCTTGAACAGGCCGAACATATCATTATCCTTGAAAGCAAACTTAAAAAATTATCTATACCAGAAAAAACAATATGACAGGCAGCAACAAGCATCCCATAAGATGATTCTTTCCAATTCCAATAAGTGAAAATGTTATTCCAAGCAAACTGCCAACAATCAGAACAAGAAGCCCTAATAATCCGGTTATCAGTATTACAAGCATTATTATAAAAATTATGACTGCAACGCATATCTTATTATAATTAATATTGCTCATGAATATGCTGAAGATTCTTGAAATTTTTAATGACAATACAACAGCCACGCCTGCCACAATCAGGCTGACAATCATGAACAGTATCACATATCCAATATTAAATTCTTTAACTATTTGGGATATCGCAACCACACTTCCATTTCTTGCCCTCGAGATTGAGTAAAGTGCAATGAAGGAAACAAGCATTACTATTGTATTTATGCTTCCAAGCATCAATAGAAAACTTTCTGGCTTATTTTTCTTCTTGAATGAGCTTGAGATGATTGCTGCCTGGCTAGATCCTAATCCAGGCATTGTGCCAACCAATAAAGAAGCAATAAATCCTAATCCAACATAATTCAATACTTCTTTAACTCTTAATTTAGGGTATGTAATTCTTTGTTTAGGTATTTTCGTTTTCTTCATTAAGCTAACTGTTAATATTGACACTCCAAATAAACCGCTAAGCATCGGAAATAAAGGTTGTTCGAGATTGGGCATTGTTAAAACTGCTATTCCAAAAACCCCGGATGACATATAAGCCATCAAGGCCCAGAATCTTGATTTTGTTTCCCTATAGATTAACAAAACAGAAAAAAATATCAGAATATATGCAATGTAAGGTTCTATTATGGGGTATCCATATCTGATCAGGACAATCAGTAGAGGAGTCATAATTAAGCACAAAACAACTGCAAAGAAGCTTCCTATCACAGTTAAAAATACTGCTTCATAACCTCTTCCTTCTAACAATAATTTATGTCCCGGAAGAACAGATAATTCCATTCCAGGATCTGGGGCTCCTAGAAATATGCTTGGAATTGCATCAAGAAATGTATGGGTTATAGACATAGCAACAATAAACAAAGCCAGGCTTAAAGGGTTGAAATAATTTAACAAGAATGCAGACGAGCTTAACATTAATATTGCTACCAGATTTATGTGGACTCCAGGAATAAGCCCGGTAAATATACCAAACAATACTCCGACAAAGATTGCAATTAATATTTCAGCTAACAATTTGTTTTGATATGATTTCTAATCCATCCTTATACTCAACTAAATCTCCAGTTACTTCCAAAGTCATATCTTTTTGCAGTTGCAGTTCTTCATCCTTGAATACGACAACAGTTATTTTTCCAGTGTCATCTTTAAGGGTTATCAGGTATAATCCGGGAGTTTCTGCGTAGCTTTCTACAATACCCTTAATTCTTACAGTTTTTTCCAAGTTATCTTTGTTCAAAGAACTAATGTCATATATTTCTGTTTCAATATTGTAAGTGAGGTAAAAAAGGGATAATATTCCAATCAGTGAAAAAATCAGTGAAACTTTAACCAGGTCTCTTTCGTTCACAAACAGATAAATTTAAATTGATATAAAAAGTTTTAGTTTTATGGATAAACTTGAGTTGATAAAGAGGAATACAGAAGAGATAATAAATGAGGATAAACTTTCTGAACTGTTAAAAAAGAAAAATCCTGTTACTTATTGTGGTTATGAAACTTCTGGTGCGATACATTTAGGCCATTTAGTTACAATAACAAAACTTATTGACTTAAAGAAAGCTGGATTTCATGTAAAGGTGTTATTTGCAGATTGGCACACTTATCTCAACCAAAAAGGAGATTGGGATTTCATTCACAGGCAGGCTGATATCTGGAAAAAAGGATTCAGAGCGGCAGGTCTTGATGCAGAATTCGTTCTTGGAAGTTCCTTCCAAAGAAAACAGGAATATATGGATGATGTTTTTACATTGGCAACAAAAACAACATTAAATCGGGGGTTAAGATCAATGCAGCAAGTAGCAAGAGATATAGAACACGCAAAAATATCTCAGGTGATTTATCCTTTAATGCAGATAGTTGATATTAAACACTTAAAAATAGACTTAGTTCAAGCAGGAATAGAACAGAGAAAAATTCATGCATTAGGCATAGAATTATTTCCTATGATTAATTACAAAATTCCAGTATTTATTCATACTCCTTTAATATCTTCATTAAAAGGCCCTGGAAAAATGTCTTCTTCAGAACCAGAATCATTGATTTCAATAATAGATTCAGATGAAAGTATAAGAGATAAGGTAAAAAAAGCACATTGTTCTGAAGGGATTATCAAAGATAACTCAATATTACAGATAACGCAACTCATCATATTCCCGAGATTTGAAGAAATTGAAATAAAAAGAAGTGAAAAGTTTGGAGGGAATATAACATTTAAAGATTACAATGAATTGAAAAAATCATTTTCAAAGAAAGAAGTTCATCCTTTAGACTTGAAGAATGCAGTTTCAGAATATTTAATTAAAATAATAACTCCGATAAGAAAGCAGTTTGCAGAATAATGAGGCTCTTCATAGCAATAACCATCCCGAAAGAAGTAAAGGATTATTTGTGGGAATTAAAAGATGAGTTTAAGGTGCTGGGAAAATTTAATTTCGTTCCAAAAAAGAATTATCACATTACATTAAAATTTCTCGGAGAAATTAAAGAAGAAAAAATAGATCATATAAAACAAAGATTATCTGAGATTAAATTTAATTCATTCAAAACATCATTAGAAAGTCTGGGGCATTTTAATTATGGGGTTTTATGGGTTAATTCATATCCAAAAGACAGCACATTACAATTGGCCAGGAAAGTGGATGAAGCATTGATAGAATACCCAAATAATTATAGTTTTAATAATCATATAACATTAGCAAGAATAAAATCTTTGAAAAATAAAGGAGATTTTATGAAGAGATTGAATATAAAAATAAAGAATATCAAGTTCAGAATAAATTCATTTGAGCTCATGAAAAGCGAATTATCAAAAGAGGGTTCCAAATATGGTGTTTTGGAAACATATTCTCTGGAATAAGAATATTTATTAACAAAAAGAAGAAATTGTCATTTTTATGTACAATTCTAAAATTGAGCCCCCAAGTCCTATAATCTTGGACAGTGAAAAGGCATTAGAGGATTCAATTGTTCAGGATGTGATATACGGAATAAGCGCTTTTGGAAGTGCAAGATTGATAATAACAAATGGTTCATATATCCAAAGGGATGTTTTGCTGGAAAGGGTAAATCCAAGAATCTTGGGGTATATAAGAAGCACAAGAGGGCAAAATAGGATTGAAGACTTTGTAGAAATTTCATTTTTCCTGACATTTGAAAGTTCTCAGGAAGAAATGAATAGGTTTTGTTATGATTTGGAAGAATGTTTAAAAATGATTGCAGGATATATGGGGAAAATATTGGGAAGGGAGATCTATGTGGATGAGTTATTCACTCATAACTTTCCTCAATGACTCTCTTTATATTTTCAGCTTTTTTCTTTCCTATCTTATCAACTTTTCTCAGCTCATCAGGATCTGCATTGAATATGCTCTTAACAGATCTAAAATGGTTTAGCAGGGACTTTCCAAGGCTTGCTCCAACCCCAGGCAGGCTTTGAATTATGTATTCCTGCTGATCCTTCAGTGTCAACGGTTTTCTTTTGCTGATCAAGCTGATGCTCTTCCTTGGTTTTTCCAATTTTTTTGACATCAACGATAGATAAGCGGCAGTATCCCTGTAATTCTTGGTGTAAATCAATGGAATCTGGTAGTCAATGGCTATGCTCGAAAACATTCCCCTTATTGAATTTGGGTGGAATTCAGTCAGTGAATAAATATTCTCATCCCCCTCTATTATTAATAGTTGCAGCGGAAAATTTTCTTTCAGCAGGATTAACTGCGATAATATTCTCTTGTCTATAATTGAGTTCAGGAAATCTCTTGTGGTCTTCCTTTCAATGCCCAAATCCTTGACATTTTCATTGATGTCCTTGACTTGCAAGACAAAATCAGCGGATATCAAGCTTTTTACCTCGACATCTATTTGGTGCTTGTAAAGTTCCCTGATTACATTTTTTTCCCTGTAATCTGCAATAATCTTTGCCATATTTATATTAAGCCTGTTTGTCCCTCATTCTGCATTTTCTTCAGGTTGTATGTCATCATAGAGATGTCTTTTCTTGATTTCCAGTACATTCCCTCATCCATTGTTCCTTTTGTTATCAGATAAATAATCTCTCCAGGCATAGTCCTTGCCACTCTTCCTGCTCTTTGTATTCTTCTTATGCCGTAAACCTGGTCAAAAAATATGCAAAGGCTCCCGCCTTCTATTGAAATTCCCTCCTCCCCGATGTTGGATGTAACCATCACATTATAAATTCCATTTTCAAAATCTTTTATTATCCCAATTTGCTTTTTTTGGGTTATCCCTTCCTTTTGCCCGAGCAATTCAATTGCCTTGATTCCTTTTAGACCATTCAGATTCTTCACTATTTCCTTCACGCTGTTTCTGTATTTTGAAAAAATAATTATTTTTGAACTCTCGTTCGAATTGAATCTTCCTGCCACAATCTCGGCAAGTTTGCTTAATTTAGGATGAGCCATTTCGGTTTTCCTTGCCATATCATACGCCTTTATTATGTTTATGTTGTTCTTTATTGAAATAGATGCCTTAGAAGTTTCTCCATAAACTTTTTTCATGAACTGCCTGAATGAATCAATTCCCTGCGTACCAATCAATTCTATTGCATGATTTAGTTTCAGCAGTTGTGATATCAAGGATATTCCGGAATAAGAAAGTTTGTCTCTTTCATTTATTCCTCTTTGGAAATTTCTTTGAAATAAAAGCAGATCTTTTTTGTTGATCAGGGAAACAGGTTTGAGAATGCCGTAACTTCTCAGGCTCTTTAATTTTTCTCTGTAAACAAAGCTGATTAAGCTTATTATTTCCTCATAATCTTTGGGAAGTTCTACAATTATCCAGTCAATTTTCCTTTTTTGAATATATTCCTTCACATCATCATCATCCTCTGTCTTGATTTGGACAGATTCTATGAAGAGATTACTGCATATGCCGCCTATTTTTTCCTTGGTGCTTCCAGGGGATGCAGTCAACGCCAGAATTCTTGGAAATCTTGATTGTTTATTATAAATTCTTGCAACATTTGTATTTGCAAAATTTGGCCCTGATCTATGGGCCTCATCAATGCATAGCATGGAGAAATTTTCCAGAGAGATTCTCTTGTTCTCTAAATCAGACTCAATTGTCTGTGGTGTGGCAATAATGACTAGAGAATTTTCAAGTAATTTTCTCCTTTTATCAGGGGATATCAATCCAGTCAATAGGCACACTTTTTCTCCTGGAATGTTTGTTGATTCAATAAACTCCTGGTATATCTGCGAGGAAAGTGGTTTTGTTGGGCTGCATACAAGAATGCTTGAACCGCTAAATTCATTTAACCTGCAAACTGCCAGCAAGATGGCTATCTTTGTTTTTCCAAGCCCTGTAGGAAGTACTACCAAAGTATTCCTTGCCAGAGAAGCATGTGCTATATTCTCCTGATATGCTCTCGGTATGAAATTTCTTACTTCAATCATATTGTTATGATAAAATGAGAGATTATAAATCTTAAGGCTTGTATTCCCTCTTGAACATCCAGAATATCATTGCCAGGAATGCAATCAAAGAAGCCATGATAAGAAGGATGATGATGTTAATTTTTCCGGCAAACAAAAGAAAAAAAACAATGAATACAAAAAAGAATATATACAATATTTTGTTGTTGAATAATATCTTGCTTCCCAAGAATCCAGGGATGGGCAGCATATTCCATATGATTATGTAAGTGTTTATTAAAACCCCAAGCTCTATGCTGAAATGCTCAAATATTATAACAAGGATGACATTTGAAGCCAATGCCCAGAAATAGATAAAGGCTTCCTTGCTTTCATCCATGGTCCTGCCGAAAGAGATTTCTTTGGTTGTAATTGTAAAAATTGATGTGAAGTAAATTGCACCTTTTGAAATAAGCATCAAGAATAAAGAAAATATTGATGCGAGAGGGATTGATTTTGCCTTGAATCCAAGGATATTAATGCTCTTGTTTATGCTAAGAACTCCTAATTCTGCCTCAGTTCCAAGATGCATTGCGCATATTTTGGCCCCTATGGCGTTTGCAAAGATTGAAGCAGAGACAAGAATAAAAACATTCAGAAGATTATAAGACCATTGCGAGAGGATAAAAGTGTCATTTCCATCATCAAATCCGAAAACAAGAGTCAAAAGAATTATTATCCAAAGGCTATGCTTCAATTCCCTTGATGATATTGATGATTTCCGATTCATGGCCTGCTCCTACAACAGCAAATATCTTCTTGTCTTTATAATTATTCATAAGTTTATATAAGTTTCTTGCCATAACCTCATTTCTTTCTTCAATAAGTGCTGTATAAACTCCAGGGTATCTTTCCTTAACTTTAACCAAGATATTCTCAATTATCTTCTTTGACGGGACTTTTCTTATGTCAAAAATCTCAAAATCCTTCTTTCTGAATACAACAGCCATTGTTATATCTGATAAAAACCTGAACATAACCTTGGCAGTGACTGCCTTGCTTAATCTTTTTAAGGTTATCTCTACATTCTGGTCTACAAGGCTTAGCTTAAGTTTATTTGCCTTCACAAGATCTATTGCTTTTTTCATCTCGCTTCCCGGGTTTACTCCTGTAATTTTTCCCAATTTCTTCTCTACATATGCTCCAATAACATTAATCAAGAAAGCCTTTGGGCCCAAACTGAGCATATTCTTTAATGATGCCTTTTTCTTTTCCTGAGTTAAGGCATAAAATCTCTTCCTGTCAAGCTCTATTGCAACTATGTCTGGCTTCTGATTTATGATAAATCTTTCAACCTCATTTACGCTATCCTTGGAAATATGTGATGTCCCTAATATATACAAATTTTTATAACAATTCATAAAAAAAGGGAAATATTTAAATATTTAAATCATTTCAAACAATATAAAACAAGGAGGTAGTAAAATGCTGAAAACAAAGAAAATTTCTGAATTGTACAACATGAAGGTGTTTACAGATGACGGCTCTTACTTTGGAGACATTGAGGAATGCACATTATCTGGAAATAAGGTTCATGGGTGGCGTATAAGGGCTACAAAAGGTTCTGCTCTTACAAAGATATTGGGTGGCGCGAAAGGAGTTATCATTCCCCATCAGCTTGTAAAGGCAATATCTGATGTTGTAGTGATAAGCAAGGCTGCAATTCCAAGCTATGATGAGGAACAGCAGGAATAATGGCATCTCCACTTGGAAAAGCTGTTGAATTTTTAAGGGACTTCGGTCTCTTTGATGTTATTCTTCCATTCCTGCTTGTATTTACCATAACTTATGCTGTCTTGGAAAAGACAAGAATTTTAGGGACAGTAAAAGTTTCTGGCTCAGATGAAACAATTCCAAATAAAAACCTTAATTCAATGGTTTCCTTCGTTGTTGCTTTATTGGTTGTTGCAACAGCAAATATAGTAAGGGCGATAAATGAGTCCTTGCCCAATATTGTTTTATTGCTCGTTGCTTCATTAAGCTTCCTGCTATTAATAGGTATATTCTTGAAAGATGCAATGGACTTTCCAGGGCAGCATCCAGGATGGAATTTTACCTTTGTTATCATTATGTTCATAGCCGTAATACTAATATTTTTAAATGCAATTTACATTAACCTAGCAGGTCAGGAAGTAAGTGTCCTTGAATATATAATAGACTGGACAATAAAGAACTGGTCTGGAACGGTATTTGGCTCAATAATAGTGCTGATAATTATTGTGATATCAATAATGTTCATAACAAAAGGTTCAAGTTCAAAAAAGGAGGGGAAATAAATGGTTTTCATGGGGGATTTATTCTCACAATTAGAAGGTCTGGGAGTTTATGAATACTTGCTGCCATTCCTGTTGATATTTTCTATAACTTTTGCAATACTTGAAAAAGTGCAGATACTCGGGGAAGATAAAAAAAATATTAACATAATTGTTTCCATGATAATTGCATTGATATTTGTCACTCAGTTCACTCTAGTTTCTACATTGAATAATTTTCTTCCAAAGATTTCATTGTTCACAATAGTTGCTGTGATGGCATTGATATTGTTTGGAATATTTGGAGCCAAAGTTTCTGACGGTCTCGGATGGGGTGGTTTGATGATTGGTGCGGTTGTTTCCCTTCTTGCAATATACTGGGGTTTGTCTCCCTCGTTGGGATTCGAGATTCCATATTGGGTGCAGTACAATTTTGATGTCATCTTGGTAATCTTAATAATAATCATAGTCATAGCACTAGTCACAGGAGGCAGTTCCAAAAGCGGAGATCAAAAGAAATTATCAGACTCAATTTCAAACATAGGAAAACTAATGTTTGGCCCAAGGCAATAAAAAATGGCAACTTTGCTTGATCTGACGATATTGAATTACCTTACTCCCTTGGCTACATTTCTTTTTATCCTGATAATATCCTATGCGGTTCTTGACAAGTTCAAGTTATTGGGAAACAATTTCGCCCCAAAGGCGATTGCTGCATTCTCAATAGCTCTTATATTTTTGTTTTCAGGCAGGATGGTGAACATTATCATCACAGCAACGCCTTGGTTTATCTTGATGATTTTTTTTGGTTTTTTCATGATAGCCATGCTCATGTTCATGGGTGTAAAAGAAGATACAATTGCAGACACTGTAAAAAGCGGCACAGTAGTTTATACCATTTTGATTATATCTCTGATAATATTCATAATTACTATAGCTGGCGCCTTCCAGGATGTGTCCTCTCCCTATCAGGATGATGATGAAAGAACAAGAACCTCCGAAGGTTTAAGGGCATTAGTTCATCCAAGACTGCTGGGTGCACTATTCCTTTTGGTTGTAGTAACATATGCAATAATGTACATATCTCAAGGATTTGTCAGGAAATAGATTATTTAGTTTTTGTTCTTAGCTTTTCAGTTATCCTTGAAAGTTCTTTTATGTTGTCAGTCATCGGCTGTAGTATTTTCTCAAAGACTTTCTCAAGGGATTTCATTTCTGTGTTTATGTTTGTAATATTCTCATTGTATTCGCTTACCTTCCCAAGAACAGATTTCTGCAGGTTTGCAAAATGATTTTGTGTCCTTAATATCTCTTGTTTTATTGAAGTTATATCACCCTCCACCTTGTCCTTCCAAAGCCTTATGTCTCCAATCTTGCTCATCAAGTCATCCCATTTTTCCTCAACTATGCTCTCAGCTATTTTTTGGATGTAATCAGATGAAACCTGTGGTTGCTGGAAGCTTTGCTGGAATGAAGGCATGCTATAAGCAGGAGCATTATAAGAAGGAGGCTCAGGAGCTTCCAAAGAATCCGGGCCTGATGAAGGAACATCATCCTGGGAGGAGGGCATTTCAAACTGATCAAGCTCATCCAATGGATTAACAGGTGTTGGAGGAGGCTGTATCCTATTCTGATTCACTGCATCATAAACATCCTGGTTACTTTTCTTTTTTGGATTTTCTATTTTTAACACCTCTTTTCTCATCTATCAGCCTTAAAACATCTTTCTCCGTGACGAAATTAAATGGATTCCACATATTAATATACTTTTCTAAAACCTGGAAATGCTCTTTCCTGGCAAAATGCTGCAGTTCACTGAGAACATGCCTTAATGCCTCTTTCATCTCAAATATATCCTTCTTCAAATCCTTAAGTTCAGAATCAACAACTTTTATGTCTTCACTTAATTTCTTGTATTCGTTGACAAGGTTCTCATTGATTAAAATCATCCTGTCTCTTAAATTGTCATATTTTGACTCAAGAACTCTTACCCTCTCATTTATGTCATAATCGCCTTGCATTGGTATTAGGCAGTTTTACCTGAATAAAAACGTTTCTATAGATTAAACAGATTTTTTTGTTAGTTTATCATTAGTGTTTTCTTTTATATTTAACAAAATAATTACAGAAGGAATCATTAATAATCCAGATAAGAATATTGTATACTTTGCCCCTATAAAATCTATGCTCAATCCAGCAAGAGGCAGAGCAATCACTGCTACAAAACCAATCAACATATTCTCAACACTTCCAACAGTTGCTCTTAACTTGCTTTTGACAAACTTATGAAAATAAACTCTTTCAACTGGAGAGCTCATTCCAAAGAACAAAGTGGATGCCAAAATAATTAAAAAAGCAAAAGCAATACTATTAGCAAATAAAATCAACAAAGTAAAAAATACCCCTAAAATAATTGAATTTATGATGAAACTTCTTTCCTTATTCTTTTTCAGAATCTTAAGGGATATTAATGGGGCAAAAACTCCTATTAAATTCATAGCAGACCACATATAACCAAATGCATAGTCAGGAAAGTTTAATTCCTGCAAGAAAGGAATCCAAGCCAAACTCCCATTAAATGCACTTGCAAATACAATAATAGAGATTGCAATAAGAAATAAAAACAAGACAGGATGACTTCTTGCATAACTTATTGATACTAAAGATTGTTTATTAATAGTTCTAAATGAATCTTTGATTTTTACTTTTTTTCTAACAAAATATTCCTTAGCAAAAAATAATATAAAAAGAGTAATGAAAAATGATATTCCTCCAAATATCCATATTATAGAAATTCCAAATTGTTTCACTAAGAAAGCCCCCAATATCCCAGAAACAACTAAACCAAAGCTGTCAATGCTACTTTTCTTAGCAAAATATGAATGCAAAAAATTCTTTTTGCTCTTTTTAACTAAATCAGTTACCCATGCCTCCCTTGCTCCAGAGTCAAAAGTAAATCCAAATCCGGCCATAGCAAACGCAAAGAGCAAAGCATAATAATTATTCAGAAAAAATATAGCTAAAAAAGACACTCCTTGTATTATCGTTCCTAATAAAACTGAAAATTTTCTTCCATAAATATCTGCTATTGCTCCCGTCGGAATCTCAAACAACAGCATAGCCAAAGGCATGATTGCCATTAAAACAGAAATCTGAAACAAATTAAATTCCAAATTTCTAAAATAAATTACCATAAATGCAGGTATAAAAAACAGCATTGAAGAAATTAAGGAATCTAAATAAAAAGGCCAAAGAAGTTTAAGTTCTCCTTTCTTAAAAAATTCCATATCCATTAAAATAAATTTATTGTTTATTAAATTATGCCACATCAAAATCCTTTTATACAAAGCAATCAGTCAGTTATTAATGTCTTATACAAATAAATCCCAGCCTGGAAGTTATGAGGTAGAAAAACAGGGAAGTGCAGATGTATTAAAAATAAATTGTCACGGTTACCCATATCTTCCTTCTATAGAGGATAATGCCATAGGCATGGCGAATGTCATAGACAGATTGATGGAAGTTCCATCATCTCAAAAAATAATTCTTATAGACAGGAGAAATTATGAATACGATTACGAAAACACAAGAATGCTTATGGAGGTAGCAAATCTCTATAGATATTTGATAAAAGACAAGAAGATATTTTCTTTTGGGATTTCATCTGATTATTTTAAGGCTAATATCCAGTCATTGATAATTAATGCCCTGAAATCAGATCCAATAGGGGTTTATGTTGAACTAAAGAGGTTGATTCGTGATGAAAAAATAAAGATTGAAAATACAGAGATATCTGCAGAGATGAATCTAAGGACAGGATATATAGAATTACTGACTAAATTATTGAAGCTTTTGGAGAGTACAAAATTAATTTCATCGGCAAAGCCGTATCTTGCAGGCCATGAATTTGGTTCTCGTGAAATTTATAAGCAGATAATTAAGCCGTCAATAACTCCCGATTTCATGTTTACAAGGTTAATGGCTTCTCCTCCTTTGCATTCAGAGGAGATAGATGCATATTCCCTAGGAAAGATAGAGGTTAACATATTCAAGATTCCAGAGCAGATTCAGCATCTCTATCACATAACTCCTCCTGAATTCAAGCTGTCAGAGGATAAATATGAATTATTGGACATGGCAAAAAAAGCATTGTCAGAGCACAAGCCGGAAAAGAATGAATTCATAGATCCAGAAAGAATGCGTCAAACTTTTTTTAATATAGGAAAAGATTTGATTCAGGAATTGGCAGAAAGCAAGGGAATCCAGTTGAAATACAAGGAGATAAATGAGCTTGCAGAAATTCTTGTAAGATATACAGTAGGGTTTGGATTGATAGAAATATTGTTGGAAGATACAAAAATTCAGGATATTACAATAAATGGTCCAATAGGAGAATCTCCAATTTTTGTTGTTCATGAAGATTATCATGAATGTGTGACTAATCTTTATCCTGACAAGGAAGACGGAGAGTCATGGGCATCAAAATTCAGGATTCTCTCAGGAAGGCCTCTTGATGAAGCCAATCCTGTTCTTGATACAGAATTAGTGCTACCAAAAGCAAGGGCAAGAGTTGCAATAATGTCAAAGCCGCTAAATCCTGTGGGTCTGGCTTTCGCATTCAGACGCCATAGAGATCAGCCTTGGACATATCCTTTATTCATAAAAAATAAAATGATGAGTCCATTGGCAGCAGGATTGCTTAGTTTTCTTGTGGAAGGCAACAGGACCATTTTATTTGCAGGAACTAGGTCATCAGGGAAAACCTCAATTCTGGGAGCAACTTTAGTTGAAATAATGAGAAAGTACAGAATATTGACGATTGAAGACACAGAAGAGATCGCGGTTGATGCGCTCAGAAAATTAAATTATAACATTCAACCAATGAAAGTTAGGTCTGCATTGACAAAGACTTCAGCAGAGATGGAGGCAGATGAAGGAATTAGGACAAGCTTGAGATTTGGGGACAGTGCATTAATCGTTGGTGAAATAAGAAGTTCAGAAGCAAAAGCTTTATTTGAAGCAATGAGGATTGGTGCATTGTCTAATGTTGTTGCAGGAACAATTCATGGTGCAGATCCTTACGGTGTTTTTGACAGGATTGTTAATGATTTAGGAGTTCCGAGAACAAGCTTTAAGGCAACAGATATTATTGTAGTTTCAAATCCAATAAGAAGTGCAGACGGCTTGCATAAGCAGAGAAGAATTCTTTCAATAAGTGAAGTAAGAAAGCATTGGGAAGATGATCCAATAAGGGAAAAAGGTTTTGTTGACTTGATGAAATACAATGCGAAAACAGATATGCTTGAGCCAACACAGGATTTGATAAATGGCGATTCAGAAATAATAAAGGAGATTGCAGGTAATGTAAAAGAATGGATAGGAAATTGGCAGGCAGTTTGGGATAATATTTTGTTAAGGACAAAGATTAAAGAGACCCTAGTCAATTATGCCATAAAACTGAATCAAAATTCAATTCTTGAGGCAAAGTTTGTGGTGGAAAGCAATGATATGTTTCATAGGATCAGTGATTCTATAAGGGAAGAATTAGGATATCTTGATTCAAAAAGAATTTATTTTGAATGGAATGAATGGCTAAAAAGAACTTTGAAGAAATCAATAATGCAATAAACAAAAGATTTAATTAAAGAAATTTAGTTAGAAAAAAGTTTAAGAAAACATTTTAAAAATCCCAATTGTAGGTTTTGTTATTACACCCATTACTTTCTGAGATGTAGATTTTTCCTTAACAATCTTAACACCCAAATAATCTTCTATTATTTGTATTATTAATTTACCTTTGAAGGTT
>Ga0209541_10008305_pt1 | contig 17144 bp, 22 predicted proteins | sample RifCSPlowO2_01_FD_184027 | JGI IMG/M metagenome (GOLD analysis project Ga0209541, IMG submission 184027) | Groundwater microbial communities from Rifle, Colorado - Rifle CSP2_plank lowO2_0.1 (SPAdes) (version 2) | ecosystem: Environmental > Aquatic > Deep subsurface > Groundwater | place...
AAATATTTAAAAGTAGAGGTTTATTAAATTAAACTCTACTCATTTAAATATTTATCTATAAGTTCATAATTTTGATACTCTCCAAGTGTAGAGCCCCTGTTTTCCATTTCTTCAGCATTTTCTTTAAACATTTGTATTACCTTTGATTTTTCACCTATGCCCATATATGCCTTGGCTAATCTTTTTTGATCAAAATTAGAGCTTCCTCTCTTTTGCAGATCCTCTTGATAAGTTATTGCTATCCTATAGGACTCCTCTGATTTTTCTTTATTTCCCGCTTTTTCATAGGCTTCTCCTGCCCTTTCCGCCTTTGCTCCTTGCCCCCACTCTTCAGCTTCTTTCTCCCACATTTTTTTTGCATTTTCAGTATCACCTAATTTTTCATACGCATTAGCAAGCCCTGAATAGCTCTTATCACTTCTAAAAGCTTTTTGGTTAAGTTGAATATATTTTCTATACATTTCATTTGATTTTTCAGTATCACCTAATTTTTCATACACGTCAGCGGCGTGAAAATAATTTCCACTATATTTAGGATCCTCGCTAAGTCTAATTTGTCTAATACTTTTCTCCCACATTTCTTTTGCCTTTTGTGAATTTCCTAAATCTGCATACTTTTCCGCAGCCTGACTTGCCAGAAAACCAGAACCCTGATCAGAGTTACTCCTAAATTCGTAATCTTCTGCAAGAAACTCTATCAACTTATTTGCTTCCTCGGTTTTACCAAGAGATTTATAAAGTCTAATCTTTTCAAAATTATCTAAATTATCTAAAATTTTTGGATCTATAGAAATTTGTTCAGCCATTTTTTGCCTAATTTCTGTAATCTTATTTTTTAATTCTTCAGTATTAATTTGTGTTTCAGTTTCATTTTCTATTGGCTTCCCATTTTCTGTTGCACCCTCCATAATATCAAATTTTTCTTTTGTAGTTTCTGTTGCTTCTTCTTTTGGAGTTTCACTAACAAAAAGATCTTCACCATTAGCTGGTGGGACAACTTCTCCATTTTCAGAAACTAGAGCACTATCAAAAAATTCTTGTTTTGCAGATTTAGTTTCTACTGTTTCAGTATTTTCTGGGTTTACACTTGTAACCACGTCTATTTCTTTTTGTCTATTCTCTTGAATTTGTGCTATTTCTGCATCAACTTCGGCAGTTTCATTTTGTATTTCACTGATATCACCCCCATTTTCAGTTATTTGTCTTGTTTCAATATCTGTTGTTTTTGTTTCATTTACTTTATTTGCAATTTCTGAAATAGCATTTTCTGCTGCCTTTGCAATATCCCATTCCATAGCAACTTCTGCATTGATTTTAATTTCTTCAAGGGCTTCTACATTGCCTGTTTTTTTAGCTTCTTCTATTTTATTTATTTCTTCATTCATAAAATTATAATTATTAAGCACCTAATATATTCGCACGAATTTTCTCTATTTTCTTTTGTTCTAATTCTTTTATATAATTACGAATAATAGTATGGCGCTTAACACCCAAAGCTTTCAACTCGGCTATCGCTTTATCTCTTATTTCTTGAATTTTCTTAACTTGTTGTTCTTCTGTCATTTGCATATTATTTAGATTTTAGCTAATAATTTACTATACTTTTTCAATTCTTGAGTAAAACCATTCTTTTTTAAAAAATCTGAAATTGGTTTTCCACATTTCAAACAAAAATCTTTGGTATTAAACAAGCCAAATCCAGCGACAATATAATTGTCTTTAATTGTTTTTTTACAAATATCACATTTTTTAGTATTCATAATTATTTAAACTATTCTAATTCCTGTTTTTCTAATTTCGTATTTATTATTCACTATTTAAGTATATCATTAAAAAATTAGACAAGCAAAAATAAGTTTATTTGCATTTTCTTTATACTGTGCTATATTTATCTACATATATGAGTAAAATACAAGTAGAAGTTAGTAAAGCAGGTACTGAATCCGGGGCATCATTGCTACGTCGTTTTCAACGCAAAGTTCAAGATTCTGAAATTGTTAAAAAGGTTCGTGGAAAAAGATACAATGAAAGACCAAAATCAAAATTAACAAATAAGAAAAATAAATTAAAGCGCAATAAAAAAGGCGTAGAGATTGAAAAACTTAAAAAGCTTGGCAAAATAAAACCTCGTATTGTCCGAGGTGCTAAAAAATCTTTTTAAACTATGATTGATACGGATACATTTTCAATTGTATTTTTGTCTTCAAAATCAAATATTAATAAAAGGGAGATTTCCAGTCTTCCTTTTATTAATATTAAAGATCATATTTTGGGTAAAAATTATGAATTATCATTAGTTATAGCTAACAAAAAAACAATCACAAATTTAAATAAAAAATATAGGAATATGGACTATACTCCGAATATTTTATCATTTCCTTATACAAAAAAATCCGGTGAAATTTTTATACATTTACCAACAGCCAAATTACAGGCTCCGAAATTTGATATGGATTTCCCGACTTATGTAGTGTTTTTGTTTATCCACGGGTGTTTGCATTTGAATGATGTCCAACATAGTAGTACAATGGAGATGCAGGAAATGAAAATACTAAAAAATTTGTATTTAAATAAAAAACTTGCAAAAGATAAGAATGTTCGGAAAAAATAAACAATCAGACTATACAATTGGAATTGATATTGGGACTCATACAGCCCGAGCAATTGTTACTTTGAAAAAAAAGGATAAGAATCCATATTCAGAAATTATTGCAGTTGCTGCTTGTGAATCCAAAGGTCTTCGCAATGGTTATATAACACATTTAGAAAGTGCTAAAGAATGTGTCTTGACTCTAATTTCTCAACTGAAAGAACAATCTCATACTGATTTTAAAAAAGTAAATATATCTATTGGTGGAATTAGTGTTAGCTCAGTATTGTCCAACGGTGAATGTCTAATTACTCGCAGTGATGCAATAGTTACCGAGCTTGATATTCAAAAAGCTATTGAAGAAGCCGAGAAAAAAATAGATCTGACAAATCGTGAAGTTTTACACACTATACCAATACTTTATAAAATTGATAGTAAAGAAGTTTTGGGCCGTCCTATTGGTATGCGTGGGAATCGTCTCGAAGTTCGAGTTTTCTTTGTTATTTGTTTAGCTCAACATTTATCTGATGTTATTGATCTTTTTACTGAAATAGGTATCGAAGTTGAAAATATTGTTGCGTCGCCTATTGCAGCAAGTTCTGTCGCTTTGACTGAATCTCAAAAACAAAATGGTGTTATGCTTGCAAATATTGGTGCGGAAACTGTTTCGGTAATTGTTTACGAGCATGGATTGCCACTGGCATTACAAGTATTCCCTATTGGTGGGTCAGATTTTACAAAAGATATCGCACTGGGTCTCAAAATTGGAGTCGAAGAAGCTGAACTTATAAAAACAGGTAAATCCATAGGTTCATATTCAGAAAGAAAATTATCCGAAATTATCGAAGCTCGTCTGCGTGATATTTTTGAATTGTTGGAAAAGTTTTTAAAAAAAATAAATCGAGATGCATTATTACCAGCTGGAATTATTATTACAGGAGGTGGTTCACATATCTCTCAAATTGAATCACTTGCACGAACTAGTTTGCGATTACCAACACGAGTTGGTATACCTGAACATTTATTACAAATAAAACCTCGAATTCGTGATGTGTCATGGATTGTATCGTATGGTTTATGTAATTTTAATTATAAAGATTACACATTTAATAAAATAAAAAATACATCTAACAATAAAAATTTTACAAACAAAATAAAAAACTTTTTTCATGATTTAATGCCCTAAAATGTCTTATATAAGGACATTTTTTTGATATAAATCAAGTGTATAAAAAATTTGTCAGCTGTATAGTTTTCTGGTATAGTCAAAAAGTTATACATTAATTATGGAAAATTCTTATGGCCAAAGTTGACACACCAATAGAGACATTTGCTCGTATCAAGGTTATCGGAGTCGGAGGCTCTGGTGCAAATGCGCTCAATCATATGATTGAGTCCAAAGTAAAAGGTGGCGAATTTATCGTCATGAATACTGATACTCAAGATTTACATAAATCATTAGCAGAAAAGAAGATTCATTTAGGTAAAAACCTGACCCGAGGTTTAGGTGCCGGAATGAACCCTGATATTGGACGCAAAGCTGCCGAAGAAACAAAAGCCGAAATTCAAGATGCTGTCAAAGGCGCTGACATGGTTTTTATTGCTTGTGGTATGGGTGGTGGCACTGGCACAGGCGCAAGTCCAATTGTCGCTGCTGCAACTCGTGAACAAGGCATCCTAACCGTTGCTGTTGTTACAAAACCATTTTTATTCGAAGGTGCTCAACGTATGCGTATGGCGGAAAAAGGTATTGCAGATCTTGAACAAGAAGTAGATGCAATTATTGTTATTCCAAATGAAAGAATTCTTTCTGTTGCTCCAAAAGATACAAGTTTTAAAGATGCTTTTGCAATGTGTGATGAAATTCTTCGTCAAGCAGTCGAAGGTATTTCAGAACTTATCACAACTCCTGGAATGATCAATGTCGACTTTGCCGATATTCGCGCAGTTATGGCTAATGCGGGCTCAGCTTTGATGGGTATTGGACGCGCCAGTGGTGAAGGCCGAGCAGCCAAAGCCGCCATGGAAGCCATCAATTCCCCACTTCTTGATTTATCTATCAGTGGTGCCAAAGGTGTTTTACTTGCAATTTCAGGAGGTGATGATTTATCTATTCACGAAGTTTCCGAAGCTGCAAATATTATCACTCAAAATGTTGATAAAGATGCAAAAGTTATTTTTGGAATGATCCGTGATGATAAATTAAACAAACACGAAATGAAAATTACTTTAATCGCAACAGGCTTCCCTACAGATATGCCTAAAAGGGTGACTCCAATGTCACAACAAGTAAATTCAAGCATCAATTCTATCTTGGGTTCTGACGAATCTCGCAGTAATTCACTATATGATACACAAAATTCCCCTGCTGCACTTGCAAATCAAGATAACAATATGAAATCAAATGATAATAATATAAAAACTCCTGATATCATTATTGACGATTCTGTATCTGAAGAAGCAGGTAGTGATGACTGGTCAAGTGTTCCCGCATTTTTAAGACGAAACAAACGCTAATATATTAAAAAAACAAATGCAGTTAAAACTGCATTTGTTTTTTTGTGCTACTATTTGACAAATCTATGTATAACTGTTATTTTTAATAAAAATCAATCCAGGCAAATTCAACCCTGTTTAGATTAGGGTTTCGATGTGTTACCTAGAAATACACATTCTCAGTTCTTTAAAATTAAACCAATGAATTATTCAAAACAAGCTGTCAAGCAATTACGAAAATTAGATGAAATGATCCTAAAAGAGATCGAAATTAAGTATCCAGAGTACATAATATACTCTGAGTTTGAGAAAATGAGAGTTCTTGAAAAAGAACTAACTTCTAGAAATTCTCTTGAAGAAAAATGGGCGATATGTAGTATTGCATCCGAAATTAGACCTAAACAAAAAACATATCACCTTATCCAAGAGATAGGAGAATACATCAAAGTAAAAGTAATTGAGGTCTTAAACTCGGAAACTACTTCAAATCTCAAGGTTCAATCGTTATGGGAATTGTTTGAACATATTCCCCACAAAGATCAGTTCAGAAAAGAAATGCTGGAAATTATTTATAATATTGAAAAAGATCCATTAGGTCTTTTTAAATTATTTTTCTATACAGCAGAGCATATTCTCAAGAATCGAATCTTTTATGATTTTAAAGGGTTAGCTAATTCTGGATTATTATTCAAAAAGATTCTCTTTCTTGAAAAACCAGATTTTGAAAACTTAGCAGATTATAAACAAGAGATGCTTGAAGAAATGTCTGAGCGTTCGGATGTAAACTTTACTCAAACTGAAATGAAGGGGTATGCGATTGCTTTCAGTGGATATTCAAGACAATTGAATGAGATCCTTTCTGATGACCAGGAAAAAATAACTCGTGTATTGATAGCCAAAACATTTATTAAAATTGCAAACGAAGTTTCTAAATCTAAGGGTGTGAGAATTCTTGGTAACTTTCGAGGCCACGCCTATCTTTTTGGTGACCAAAAACCCAAAATATATACTGCAATTGCTGGTATGGAAGAAATAGGGGGGAAAGAAGAAAGACTCGATACACTTCGTGTAAAAATTCCAATGGCTACTGATATTGAAGACTTGATAAACATACACAAAATACACAAAAAAGTCTTTATTGAAATTGATGCTGATTATTTAAACCTCTTTTTCAAAATATTTAGCAAACAAAAACAATTATCACTAGATAACCTTGAAAATATTTTTTATATTTCTAGCGTTTATCTTGAAGTTTTTGATAAACTTGATTCTGAAACACAAAAAAGTTTTTTGCTGAGCATTTTTCGTATCTTTGGTCAGTCTTTTGGTATGAAGAAGAAATTAGAACAGTTAAGAAACAAAAAAATCTCTTCATACTTAAAGATCTTTGAAAGTCACCCAATTTTTGAGAAATTTCCTAAACATCTATTAGAGAGATGGAAATACTTGCTTAAATCTTCAACTAAAGGAATCACCCAGGATATGCTGATTGAAAGTATCGAAAGTAAAAAAGACTTTCATTCACTTTGGGAAATAGGTAAGCAAAAGAAACACAACTTTGGATCTTTAGCTTTCAATATTTGGTTGAAAAAAATAAGTTCTTTTGATTTTGGGAAAGAGCAGACTGCATTAGTGAGATCAATAATCTCCAACTATTTATACAACAGAGAGAAAGTAAAAGTATCAAAGGATGCAGAAGCTATCTTTTTGGAGAATATCCTAAAGAACTTTATCCCGATCTTGGACCATAATCTCCAAATGGAGCTCAAAGAAATGCTTTCTTTTTGAAGACTAAAGGTATCGTCTAAGACGATACCTTTTTTAATTTAATATGCTAAAATAGGACTTATGAATGATACAATTTATGACCTTGTAATTATAGGAGGTGGTCCAGCAGGTGCAGCTGGGGCTGTTTATTCAGCGCGCAAACAACTTAAAACCGCAATTGTCGTATCCGAATGGGGTGGACAATCTCAAGTATCCGAAACTATTTACAATTGGATTGGCACAAAAGAAATAAGTGGGGCAGATTTAGCGAAAAATTTACGCGCTCATGCATTATCCTATCTTGGAGATTATTTGGATTCTATAGAAGGTGAAAAAGTCACAAATATTACAAAAAATGAAAATGGCCAATTTATAATCCAAACTGATTCTGGGAAAAATTTAATTACAAAAACAGTTCTTATTTCAACTGGATCTTCTCGTCGCAAACTAAATGCTATCAATGCTGACAAATACGAACACAAAGGCATCACATATTGTGCATCTTGCGATGGACCAGTATTTTCAGGCCAGGATGTTATTGTTGTTGGCGGTGGAAATGCCGGCTTTGAATCTGCTTTGCAACTGTCCGCATATTGCAAAAGTGTAACTATAATTCATAAAAATAATGAATTCAAAGCTGATGCCATAACAGTCCAGAAAACTTTTGATAAACCAAATGTTAAATTAATTTTAAATGCTGAAATCGTGCGTGTAGACGGAGAAGTTTTTGTAAATTCTCTTACATATCGTGATAAAACTACAAATGAAGAATCAACGATTCCAACAGGTGGAATCTTTGTAGAAATCGGACAATATCCTAGCACTGATTTTGCTAAAGATGTAATCAATCTAACACCTATTAATACAATCATTGTAGACCCTATGAATCAGCGTACAGAGACTGCAGGTATTTGGGCAGCTGGCGATTGTACAAATGGGCTCTACCATCAAAATAATATTGCAGCCGGTGATGCAGTCAAAGCCATTGAAGACATATATCAGTTCATCCAAAGAGCATAGGTTCATAACTAGGTTCTAGTTTCTAGTGGCTAGGTTCTAGACTAGTCACTAGCACCTAGCAACTAGTCACTTAAGATAATTAAAAAAACTGATTAAATTAATCAGTTTTTTTAATTATCTTTTCGAGTTCTCGAAGTTGCTCAATAGTATTTACTCCCAAAGCTTCTTCCGGTGAAATATTTACTGATGCAATAGATTGATCAATCCCCGCATACCCAACTAAATCTGTTAAATAATATTCACCTTGTGAATTTTCATTTTTAATTTCACTTAATTTTTCGTATAACCAATCTTTTTTAAAACAAAAATAACAAGGATTTAATTCTTTGATTTTTTTCTGTTCTTCATTTGCATCTTTAAATTCAATACCTTTTATTATTATACCTTTCTCATCTCTTATAATTCTACTGAAAGATGAATAAAAAACCTGATACCAATTATCAAAATCAGGAACGGTAACAGTTGCCATGGTTAAGTTTTTTCCACTATCAATATGAGTCTTAGCCAAATTAGCTATCATCGCCCCAGTTATTGCTGGTTGATCGCCATAAAGTACTAAAACATGTTTTATATCTGATGAAATGCCCGTTTGGGTAACCTTTACAGCGTGCCCAGTACCCAATTGCTCGGTCTGCTCGATATAGCTGACTTTGTCTCCCAAATGCTTCATTATTAGCTCTTTACCATAGCCAACTACTAGTATAGGCTTATTTGTAATGCCACTGTGCAGACAAGCTTCTGTAACATATTCAATCATAGGCTTACCATGAAAAGGCACCAAAACCTTGGGGATTTCCATCCCCATGCGTGTACCCTTTCCCGCCGCTAAAATAACAATTTGGATGTCGTTGACTTCATTCATATACATCCAAATATCTTAACAAATTAAGCCTATTTTATCTATTGACTTTTAATACCAAAGATGATATAATGTAAGTCAATCAAATAAATCGAAAAAAATATGAAAACAAAAATCATTTTGGGTTTTTTTGCCCTTAGTACAATTTTATTTCAAAATTCATCCTGTGGTAACAGTAGTGCCATTGACCCTGCTTATGCTTCATTACCAGAAAAGGAGTACCCGCCTAACTTAGTAACAGCATCTTCCAAAAAAATCATCTTTTCCTTGCACGATTCTCTTCTTGCAAAAAAAACTCTTGAAGACATGGTTGATCTTGGATGGCGTGATGCCCGACTTTACAAACATGGTAAAAATAATGCACTAGTGGTGTGGCCATCAAGTGATAATGGTATCAGTTTGGTCGGAAAGACCTTGTGGAGAAACGGAAAAGGTTATGATATATGGGAGGGAAACAAAGATTCCTATATTGAAACCCGGAACGAAACATCTGCTTTTATTGCATTGAAAAATGCAAATCATTATATTGATGAATTCCTTAAAGGCATGGGTAATTATACTATGTATACACGCTCAATTACCAGCGTACAATCTTACCCAGGCGATGAACATTTGTGGCGTGTAAAATTTTATATCGCGTTAGAATAAATAATTTTACTGGTTTTGATAAAACCTTACAAAACGGTCTCATGGCCGTTTTTTTATATTGTAAGTATAACAAAATACAACGGCCGTTGTATTTTGTTATACTTACAAACTTTCCCAATTAACAAATTGTGTAGCGACAACTGGTTTGTCATCTATCAAGTGGTAGTTTCCTCCACGGGGTTTGTTCATTATCATTTGATGATATTTAAAACCATGATCATTTAGCCATTTTTCAGTGATTTCTCTTGTGGATTCAAGGCGTGAAGTAAAAAATGTAATGATATGCCCAGCTTCATAATAACTATTTATTTTTTCCTTTGCGCCCGCAATTTCCATAGCCTTCGGAATTCTCTCTGGTTCTTCGTTTGGAATGTCGTCACAAATAGTTCCATCAATATCAATAAGATAATTTGTAATACCATGTGGTAATTTAACACTACCCCTGGTTCCGTCAGGATTTATAACTTCAATAAAATTTGGATTTTGCATAATTATTTTTATTGTCCATACCGGGTATGGACTTGATAAAAGTGGGCGGTACAGAATTCGAATCTGTGACATCGTCAACGTCAATGACGCGCTCTACCAACTGAGCTAACCGCCCATAACCAATAACATATATTTTAATCTTTTGTTTAGATTTTCCAAAATTGATCTTTATTTATATTCAATTTTTTTAAAACTTCAAGAAAAACACCTATGGAAACTTCTCTGTTTGAATGTTTTGGAATTGTAATACAAATAGATCCATTAAAATATTGCACATGACTTCCTTTTTGTCTAATTATTTTAAAACCCAAAGAAGTTAAAACACTGTGCAATTGTTTATAATTAGGAACCTTAGGCATATATTGGCATTAATATAATATTTGATTTTATAGGTTTAGGTTTACTAACTTTTAAATGCTCAACATACAACTCAAGTGCTTCTTCTATATTTTTTAAAACATCTTCATATGTTTTACCTTCTGAGGCACAAACATCATTAATACCAAGAACAACAGCGCTGTAACCCTTTTTTTCTTTCTCTATTTTTACACTAAAAGTATTTAAATTTTTTACTTCTTTCTTCATATAGTTATTATAACACAAACCTATATATTTATACAAGCTAGTATGGCTATAAAAAACTACTGGGTTTACCAGTAGTATAATTAAAAAATCTATTCTTTAAACTTGAGGTTAACAAAAATTAAAAACCTTTCAAGTTCATATAGACTATGCTTACCAAGACCTGGTATTTTGCAAAGATCGTCTAATGTCCAATCAATTAGTTCCCCTAAATTTTTAATTTCATTGGCTTTTAATTTATTTTGAGTTCTAGTTGTTATAGGAAGATCGCGAATCTCTGTTTTAAGAAGTTTTTCTGCGTCATAAATAATCCCAGTCCTGTATTCTTCTTCCTTTTCTAAGAAATCTATTTTGAGAAACATTTGACCGTCTCCTGTAATCTTCATAGAACGTATCCCGTCATTACCTTTTACTAAACCTTGTTTTTTTAATATTTCAAGTAATTCAAATTCTGAGAGAGTCACTGTTTTCTCAGTAAATTTTTTTGTTATCATATTTTTATAATTTCTTAACTAGAAGATACCATATATACTAAACAAAGTCAAATTATTGTCCCAATATATCATATATGATATATTATTTTGATGGATGTTAATGAATTAATAAAAACTTTGGAAAGTCAGGGTAAAAATACACTTGCAAATGTTATTGCAAAAAGTGGTAATTTAACTATTGACCAATACAGTAAATATCTTTGGGATTATGATACACAAATACCCCTTGAGCCTGCATTAATTCAAGCTTTCCAAATGGAATTTAAAAGACTGGGTATTGATGAAATAAAAGGGAGTGAAATTATAGATTCTTTCGAAAAATACAGGACTTTACAAACTGCCCCACATACAGGACTTTTAGACAGTACCAGTGTGCCAGCAATGGCATTACATACTGTAGCCCTAGAATCTATTCCATTTGACTCATACTATGTAGTTGGAACATTTTCCGGTATTCCATTTGGGAACGATTCGTATCCAGGAGCTTTATCTTTTAACATAAATAATGATTTTGAAAATATTATAGACAAAGAAAGTGTTTATTATAATAGTTTTAAAAAACGCCAAATAGATAGAATCCGTGATGTAGAAAATGAAAGATATAATCGTATGGCTTTATACGAAAACACTATGCGTGATGATTTGGTTTATCGATCTGTCATTCCACCACTTTTCAAATCCGTCTATCCATATTTGAATAATAAAGTTAAAGATTATTTAAAATATCAAGATGGCGATACGGATTTTACGAAAGTTATGCTAAATAGCGTCCAATCTTTTTCCCAAAAACTTTTCAATAATGAAAAGATAATTTTTGTAGACATTAATGAAGTCATCACAAATTATTTAACAATTGTATTAAAAGACACGGATCATTTTATTTACAAAATGTTTTTTAATGAAGATACTCATAAAAAAGTAATGGAGATTTGGTCGCATAATGCACATTTTTTCTACGACATTGTTAAGACCGACTCTGGTAAAAAGCAAGTTCATGCATATATAGAATCTTTACTTTTAAAAAATATACATAACCAGCAAGAAATAAATCCCGAAAAACTTATACAAAAATTAAAAAATGATAGATTTTGTCCAGGAGTATTTTTGGGATTCACAGTACTGTCTTTCTTAAATGGTTTTCAATGTTTTGGTTCTTTTAAACAAGTCAGCTATTTAACTGACTATAAAAAAACTTGGCTTGAAAGTAATTTATTACCTACTGATATTACAAATGTAAGAACTGATTCATTAACAACAGGCGCACTGCCCAATGAGAATGACCAATACAAGACTGCAATTGATATAATTTTAGGAGCAAGTTGGCAATCTCCTGATGGAAATACAAAATTTAATGATATGCTATTTCCAATACAAGACAGACTTATTAAATTTAAAGTATAATCAACAGTATGGCAAAATATCATTTTATAGGCATGTGTGGCAAAGCAATGGGGACATTAGCTCTCATGCTTCAATCCCAAGGCCACACTGTTACAGGGTCTGACGATGGCTTTTACGAACCAATGCTTTCGTATTTAACTAGTCATAACATCACTTTTTATACTGGCCACAAGCCTGAAAACATACCCACTGATGTTGACTATATTGTTATTGGTAAACATGCCAAATTAGTTCCAGAGACAAATATGGAGGTTAAACAAGCTTTTGATAAATATAAAGAAAAAATAAAATCTTTACCTGAAATTTTAAATACTTTAACAAAAAACAAAGATACAATCATTTGTGCCGGGTCATTTGGAAAATCCAGCATCACAACACTTACAAGTTTTATTTTAGAAAATACTGGTGTTAATCCTTCCTATTTTATAGGAGCCGTGCCAATAGATTTAATAGATTCCGGTAAATTAACAAATTCAAATTTATTTGTATTAGAAGGTGATGAATACCCTAGTTCCAATTTTGACGAAAGTCCAAAATTTTTACACTACAATCCACAAAATGTAATTTTGACTTCTTGTGAGCATGACCATGTCAATGTGTACCCTACGCTTGAATCTTATTTAAAACCTTATCAAGATTTATTAAAATTAATACCAAGTGATGGCTTGCTGGTTTATGCGAAAGATGGTGCACATATCGAAGATATTTTAAAAAATATAAATTTCAAAAAAATAAGTTATGGGTTAGATAGTAGTTCAAATTATTATCCAGAAAATATAAAATTTGGCGACATTACATATTTTGATTTAATGAAAGATGGAGAATTTATAATAAATATAGAAACAATTTTATTAGGCAAGCATAATATTTTAAATATTATTGGCGTATGTGCAATGTTATTAGAGAAAAATCTTGTATCCCCCCTCCAATTACAAAATGCTATTAAAATTTTTCATGGGGTAAAAGGTAGACTAGACAAGAAGACTTTACCTCGCGATAGCCTTAATGAAGCCGAGATTCTTAATACCACAATTCCCATAATAGAAAGTTATGGCTCGTCACTGGCAAAAGCTCGTGCCGATATTGATGCAATAAAATTACACTATAAAGACAAAAAAATAATTGATATTTTCGAGCCTCATACTTTTGGTTGGCGCAATCGGGCAAATTTACATTGGTATGACACTGCATTTAATGATGTTGATATTGTTTATATATTCCATCCCCCATCACATGGGGCAAGTGCTGACCAATTAACTGTCGACAAAATCGTAAATCGTGTTAATCTTTCTGAAACTTCACAACTTGCGCAAGAACCGTTCTTACGCAAAAAAGCCATAGCTGCCGCAAATAAAGAAGAAGTTTACGAATTATTAAAACAAGACCTAACTGCCGATTCCTTAATCCTGCTGACTACCTCTGGCTCACTGGATAACCTACCCGAAGAGTTACCAAAAGAAATAAACTCTCTCATCGCACGGGCGTAATCCCGTTAGAAGTAGATTCAGTTTTCGAATCGTTAGTTCTAACGGGATTGACATAAATCCTAATTGGGTGTATACTGTGCTCTAATTTAAACTATATATCATGAACAAAAATTCAAAAACTGGTACTACAGGTATTATGCCTGAAAAAACTATTACACAAACAAAATGTCAACTTGAAACAATTCTTAAAGAAAAGCCTCAAGAAGGTGGTACCATCGCTTTTTTAGTTGGCGGAGAATTAAAAAAATTCAAAGTAGCTACAACAAAACATCATTTAAATGGTTTAGTTGATTTGGTTTGTTCTGATGGAAAACACGATCACTATGAATTGAAGTTAGTCGTTGGATTATCCACTGGCACAATGAAGCGAATTGAAAGAGAGGCTTATAACCGAATTCTGGCTCAAATAAAAGAAGAGCAAACCGCTACTTCTTCATAACCAGTAAAAAACCAAAAAAATCTTCTTAAAAACTCTTAACGGCTGCACACCACAGCCGTTTTTTTATACCCAATCGTTAGGCCAAGTCTTGCGATAAATAAAAACCCCACCGAAGCGGGGTTGTTAAGTATCTTTTTTTGAGAATAGACTTATTAACCATTTTAAAAATGATTTAGTTTCTATTTTTTGAAAATTATTTTCTTCTTTCCCAAATAAAATTTTATTAAAATCTTTTTCTATGGAAATTATGAATTTTTTCTCATTAAAAGAAACAATATTGTTAGTATTTCCATTTGCGGGATAATCTGCCAAAATCCTTTTTTGATCAAAGATTACTAAGGAGTTCTTGATGTGATCTTTAAAATTATAATTGAAATTAAGCCCTTGATCAAAATAATGAACTACTAATTTTGATTCATTTATTCCAATTTTTACTTCTTCTGGTATTTCTTTTTCTTTTTCTTCATTTATTATGAAAATCACCACTTTTATTCCTTTTTGAATAAGATCTGTTAATCGTCTTAATTCCTTAACTTTCCAATTTTTAATATAGAATGTTACTCTATCTCTCACACCATCTACAAGAGTATTGTAGACTATAGAAAAATGAGATTCTTCTCTAAAAGAAAAATAAAAACTTACATTTCCATTGTGTAAACAATTTACAGCTTTAAAATAAGCTTGCTCTTTTTGAACAGGTTTCATGTCATTAATTGATATATATTTCATAATCATTTTTTTAATTTATCTTAATTATATAGAAATTTTTTGACTTGTCAATCTAGACTAATCGTGGTAGGCTCTATTTAAGAAATCATAAAAATATGAATATACAAAAATTAGAAACAGGATTTGTGTTACAAATGGAATCAACCCGAGCAACAATCGATCGTTCGATACCAACAAAATTTTTCACTCCAGAATCAGAATATGCTCTGGAAGACAAAATTAGAAAAACTTTCGAGAGTATGGTTAAACAATACTCTAACGAAAAAGAAGAAACATTACCAATGCACTGGGCAGATCTTGTAAGTAAACATGGACTTCTTCTTGCAGATAAAAATAACATGCCTTTAACTTTTCATCTTTATAATGCTATTAGCATAGATGACGCAGTATTTTTTTCAACCGGTGAAAAATATATTAACTTATAAAAACATGAGTATTAAGCTCAGAACCTGTCACTATGGCAGGTTTTTTTATAATAAAAAAGACCCGGGTTAGGGGTCTTAAGGGTGTATAAGGGGTTACCTTACTTTATCTTTTAAGAAATTTGAAGTTTTGGCTGTTACCATCACTTTGTATTTCTATAAAATAGAATCCGGTGCATAAATTTTGGACATCTATTTTGTTTTCAGTGCCTATGTACAAAGTATTCCCTATCAAATCTGTAATTCTGATATTAGAATTTTCAGGCAAATTAGAAAGATTAAGAAAATCTTGTGCCGGGTTTGGATATAAACTAATTTTCGTATCCCCGATCTGATTTTCTAAACCAGATGTACTACTTTGCCAAAAGATTTTTTGCAAATAATCAGACTGGCTCTCGATCTTTCCAGTTGCATCAACTTTATAAGTTATACTTAGTAAAACATTTATATTAGCCCCAGTTGGAACATTATCAAGTGTTCCAAGATCTGCAAATAATTCTATCTGGCAGGAGAAAAAATCTTTCAAATAAAAATTTACAGCCGTTGAAACCGGCAAATGAAGATTATTTAATGTGATACCATACTGACTACCATTTATCATCACTTTTAGATTACTGGTTTTCTGAATGAACTCTGCTTTCCCAATTAGGGAAATAGCTACAGTTTGAATTGTAATCCCAGGCTCGGTAGTGACAATCGCATCACCGATTTTGAAATTGCTTTGCTTATCATCAAATAGAATTTTGTCCACATAGGACTGATTCTTCATCAATGTTGTAGATACCTTTTGCCCGTAGGCAAATGAATGAATAAATGCCATAACAAATGGCACAACAAATTTTAGTGTTTTCATGGTCGTATATTTTTAGGTTTTATACATTATACAGATTTTGAGCAATTTGTCAATAAGCTGAAAAAAGATTATAATTTCAAATTGCTGGTGTTTTTTTAATAAGAAGAATAGTTTTTAACGCTATAAATGCTTTATTTCTAATGGTGTTTAGCAATTTCTTGACTTTTCTATTCAAAGGTGATATAATATATCTAAGACTGAGTTATTCAGCAACGTAATAGAAGGGTCGTATGCCTTCAAAATTGTTCTTTTCTAAAAATTAAAAGTCGTTATGACACACAAAAATTTACCAGAAGGTTCATTCCAGATTACTGATGGACCATCTAAGTTCGACCTTATGTCCAGTTTATTTGACGGTAAAAAAGTTAAAATAACCTGTCGAGTTAAGGAACAAACAGGGCCAATCAAAATAGACCCTAAAATTACTGTTGTTTTTTGTTCCATCGGAGCAGAGGATGGTTCCCATGACTCATGGGTTGGATCAATTCTCTTTTGGGACGAAAATTATGAGCAAGAGCGTCGTAAATTCTACTATAGTAGTAAGAAGCGTTCGGGTTTAGTACACAAACGATAAGCCGATTAAGGTAATTAAAGATACAAGCTTTCCTAGAAATGGGAAGGCTTTTTTTATTTATTCACCTTACCTGCGGAAACGGAGAGATTTGAACTCTCGATAAGATTTCTCCTATGCCTTTTTTCGAAAAAGGTGCCTTCAACCTCTCAGCCACGTTTCCATATGAGCAAAATCACTATAACATCTTTTCTTTTGGTCACAAACATGCTATATTATTTTTCAAGTACCTCTCTACTTCCTTTGTCGGTATCTCTCCTTATTAAGGAGAGAATTAGTGGAAAGCTTTGCTTACAA
>Ga0209541_10008306_pt1 | contig 17144 bp, 15 predicted proteins | sample RifCSPlowO2_01_FD_184027 | JGI IMG/M metagenome (GOLD analysis project Ga0209541, IMG submission 184027) | Groundwater microbial communities from Rifle, Colorado - Rifle CSP2_plank lowO2_0.1 (SPAdes) (version 2) | ecosystem: Environmental > Aquatic > Deep subsurface > Groundwater | place...
GAAGTCAGGTCTGCGGAGGTAAACGGAAAAAAAGAAGAAAGCGGACCGGAATTGAGCGGGCTGTGGATGAGAAGCTTATCTTCGCCGATCGGCAAGGTAGAATTGAATCCTTCTTGTTGCTGGAAAAGCGCCGGCTTGACGTAGACTAAGCGGCTTTCTAGCAGTGAGGTGATATTATTCTCCAGTTTATTTAATCCCTCCGCCGTGTCGGCATAAAGCGTCAGATAAACGCCAACGTTAAAAAGATGCTCTTGGGATTGCTGTAAAGAATCCCGGAGCGATTCCACGTCCTGGAACGCCGTTTCCAGCAGCGGGTCCCGGACCATTCCCTTTTCTTGCCGTTCCAGAACCTGGGATTCGATCTGAGCGGCTTTTTTTCGGAGCCGCTTAAGGGCGAGTGGTGTTTCCACCGGGTGGACAAAAATTGAGATATCCAGCAATTCCGGCATATCAATAATTCCGGAAAACCAGCCGGTTGCCAGATACCGCGGATAGGTAAAAATGAAAATAGTTTTGACGAATTTATCTCCGAGCTTCAGATAATTCGGCGTTACTTCCAATCCTGGCGGCGCAATCGCATTAATAATATTTTTTTGTTCGTCGTTCATTGCTGTTGGTTATTAGTTGTCGTTTATTTGTTATCTTTTGGTATTTCAATATCTTTTTTTTCAATCGTGGACGGATTGTACAGGTTATAGAAAAGCTCGATTAATTCATCGGTATTAAGCGGTATGGCGCGGAGCCCAAGCTGATTCAGGCCATTGATAATTTGATCGACGCGCTGGCCAAGCTGCTCCATTTGCTCATTTTCATTTCCAACTTTTTTATCCACCCCACTCTTTTTAAATTTCAAGAGGGAGAGGACTCGGTCTCCAATATCGAGGCCGGCTTTCGGGATATTAATCGGATCAAAAGGCACGACAATAAAAAAACGTTTTTGCATGATGGCATTCTGGGATACCAGGGTATGGATAAACTCCCGATACTCCAAAATCTGATTTTTTAAAAGACCATTTTCTTCTTGAGTCTCCCGCTCCTCCAGTTTTTTCAGGTAATCGTCGATATTCAGCTTTCGGGAATGAATGAAGAATTGGACCGAAAAATCCAAAGAGTTTAAAAACCCCTGGAAAGCATAGGTAATAATGCCCTGCTCCTCTTCGGACTTAAGGGCAAAATTGGTTCCGGAAACTAAAAGAATTTTCCGCAAGCCGCCATTTTTTAATTTAACGATATCATTGTCAATGCTAATGATATCTATAAATGATTGGGTCGAAAGCGATTCTTGTTTTGTTGGCATACAGTAAGTATAAAGTTAAAAGTAAAAAGTAAAAAACGATTTCATTATCTATAGTCGACGCGGCGGGCGATTTCCCGTTCGCCGGTAATCTTCCGCATCATTTCAAAGCGCTCTTTGCTGCTGCGGACGCGGTCTAAAATTGACGGGGCAATGGTTTTTTCCCGTTTCGGCACCGGCTGTTTACTGGTTTTAATCTGCTGCCATAAGTTATCCAGCAGCGACCGCGCCTGTTTTAGTTTTGGCGTTCTTAACGATTGCGGCTCAGCCATCCCCGGTTCCCCGCCGCCTTTCCATAAATAAAAGTGCGGTTTCCAGTAAAAGCTGAAGGCCGCGATGGCGATAGTTATCAATGACCGACCGTTAACTTTAATGAAAGCCAGTGATAAAGCAATGACGGCAACGATAAACGTTATGAATAACCAAAGACCGGTCTTTAAGAAAAAGAAAAGAATAAAACTGATGCTGCCGGCGGCGGCGACGTAGAGAAATTGTTTAATCGTCAGCGGACCGACTACTCGGTCTTCAGTTTCAATGAATTGTGGAACTTGAAATTGCATGCCGCGTATAATTATTTTTTATTTCTCAGGTCTACGGTATTTTCATCAATAGGCGCGAAGGTTTTTCTAAGGTCCACGGTATGTTCGCTCGCCGGATTTGATTTTTCCGCCCCAACAGCATTCAACGGAGTCCGTAATTCGCTGTAATGGACAATGCGCTGATTTTGCGAGGGGGTTTCAATTTTAATAGTGGTCGGTTTTTCAATCGGCCGCGGCTGTTCCACTACCGGTTGATAGTAGTTTTGCACTTTAATGTTAATGCCCGGTTTGGTTTTGAAGAAATCTTTAGATTGCTCGCCGGATTTTTCTTGAGATGTCTCCTGATGGAGCATGAAAGGTGTGGCAGTTTTGGGAGTTTCGGCAGTAATTTTTTCTGATGGTGCTGCTTGCCCTGAGCCTGTCGAAGGGGCTGGTTTTAGAAAATCTTTAAATGATTTTTGGATAGTTGGTGGTCCCGTTAGAGGCCGCCCTGCCTCAGGGTGCGCCTGCCTGTCGGTAGGCAAAGCTACAGTCGCCTCAGGGCGACCTGCCTCTAACGGGATGGCAGAAGGAAAGGGTGAAGTTGCGGGGGCTGGAATATTTTCTTGTTCTTTTATTGCTCGCGGTCCCGGTTTGCCAAAATAAAGGAGTTGAGTGTCAACGCCGACTTCCCGCCGCAATTCCGAAGCGACCGGTTTTAAAACTTTCGCTTCTATATCTTGAGTAATGGACTTTGCCGCTTCAAAACTGATTGCCAGTTCGTGGCTTAATTCGTTAATGAAATCAATCGGTTCCAGGTCCTGGATAAAGAGGCGCAGGACCAACGCCGGGATAATTTTCCTTTTTTCATCTTTAAAGCCAAGCCGGTTATTGATTTCTCCGATAGAAAACATAACTACGTCTGAAGCAAGCCAATCGCGGAGATGTTCCTGGAGCGATTGGTAAGCGGCAAGAATCGGGGATATTGGTTTTGTTTCTGCCATAAATTTTAGGTTGATTCTTTTTCTGTAGCGGCTACATTAGGAGCTGTAAAACCAATGGGATTTCTTAGTGCCGTGAGATGGGCAGTTTGGGCGCTCGGGCTGTCTTCGTCCCATTTCCTAAGTTCCTCGAACGACTTTTTTTCTTCATCGGTAAGCGCTCTAACCCCCTTGCTTACCGTTGCTTTAATTTCTTTGATTTTTTCGCTCAAGGCATCGGTCAATTTTTCACTGACTAAATCCGGATTTTTGCTTAGATGTTTAACATATTGCCTGCCAAGACTGAAGAAAACCGCGTCATTTTTAATTTCTTCCGGACTAAGATCGATATCAGCTGGCCGAGCAGTTCGAAGCGCTTTTTTGATTTCATCTGCCACTGCTTTTTGGTATTCGGCATCCGACTGGCCTTCTTTAGGAACTTTAAGTCCGGCATAAGTTGGTTTTTTAGACAAAATCTTAGCTGCTCCAGGACCGCCTTTTCGTAGCGAAGCGCCGATAAAAGATTCAAATCTTTCTTTGCCGCCTTCTTTCCATTTTCCATCCTCATCTTTAAATAATTTTTCTGCTTCGGAGAGTTCATTTTTTTCAGCCATAGCATTTATAAGGCTAACCTTATCTTCTTCGGGCAGCATCCAGGCTTTTTCCATCATTGAAAAGCGGGCTTCTTTACTAAGGGCGGCGGCATCTGCTTGCCCTTTTTTCAAGCTTTCGGCTTCCCCTTTAACTAATTGCCGATTAAGCGCTTGAGCCGCGTATCCGATAATCGGAGCAGAACTTAAGCGCTCAGATGCTGCTCGGATATGCTCTTGGGTAGTTTTCCCAGTGCCTTTTTTTACTAACGCGTTTAATCCCGAAAGAGGGGCGCCGGCAACAAAGCCGGTAGCTTTTCCGACTCCTCCTAAAATCGCGCCTCTTGCCGTTCCGGCAAATTTCATTGTTGCGTCCGCTCCTTTAATGCCCATTTCATTGGCGGCAATCAGTCCTCCGATCAGAATGCCGATGCTCATAATCATCTGGGCGATGTCGCTGCCGAGGAGGGAAAGATTTTGGTCGGTGATGGCCGAGGTATTAAGATTGGTGAATTCGGTGTCTTTTATTTTTTGGCCGGTGATGATGGCAAGATAAATAAAGAACGAGGATATTGGCGAAAAAAATGTCCAGCGGAAAAATGATTTCCACCAGCGTCCGAATTGGTCCGACATGCCGGGCAGTACCCAGGCCAGCCAGGCCACCGGCATCAATATCAGCAAAATATTAAGCGTTATAAAACGGATGAAAAGCATGGCCGCCAATCCTCCCAGAGCAATCGCGCCAGAGGCCGTGAAGATAAGAATGAAAAGAATATTAGTGATGAACGAAACCATTCCCTGGCCAAATGTCAGGATAGTTGAAGTAACCGCTCCGAGCACCGATGCTTCTGACGGCGGTGTTAGGAATTTTTGAATTGAGAGCGTATTGGCAAGCGATTCCGATATTGCTTGAGGATTTTTTACGGAGGTAAGGAAAAAATTGGTCAACACTCCGGCAAAATCAATGAAGACGCCGGCAATAACCAGGCTGAAATTAACCAAGAGCGCCGCGACAATCAGTTTCCAAAGAACCGTTTTCATCTGGTAGCTGGATAACCGGAGAATCGTCATAAAGGCAATTAAGATAATCGCCAGTACGAATCCCAGATTGGCAATATCGCGGCTGACCACCCAACCGGCCCGCATCGTCGGGGTTTCCAGAATATGGCTGTTTAAATTAAGCGCCCAAGTAGTCAGCTGGCCAGCGAAGAAGACGATTTTCCCGAAAGCGGAAGCAAGTAAATAAGAAAAACCGGCAACCGAAAGGAGCGGCGCATCCAGCGGCCCTTGGCCAGTAGCTGCCGGTTCAGCGGCAAAAGCTACGCCACTGCTGCAGGAAGCCAGCAAAAACATCGCCAGAATACTGATAAAAATTATTTTTTTATTTTTTAGAAAATCCATAATTCCTAATTCCTGATTCATAATTCTTAACTTCCAACCGCCGGACAGGTGCCGGTATTATTAATATGATCGAAATCAGCCTGAACATTGGTTTGAATTGTCGTTTGCTGGTCTTTGGCTTCGGTCAGCAATTGATTGGCGGCTCCGGAATCAAGAAATGGGCTGACATTTTGGAAGTTAAGCGTCAGGCTGGTGTAATCGTCGGCGGCCTGGATTTCCGACGAGGCGTTTTCCAGCGCATCAATAAAGTCCAGATTATCCTGGGTTTTTGTTTGTAATTCTTCCTGAAGATTTTTAGCGGTAGCGAGAGCGGCAACGCAGGTAGCCTCACTGCTAGTTTGTTCAACCATATTTTCCAGCGTTTGCACCAGCGAAGTTTGCGAGTTCAGTGACTGGTTTAAGAAATTGTCGGCTTCCCGGCGAGGCAAAAGCGTTTCGTCAATTTGGGAAAGATAAGTGGCTTTATCGGTTTGCAGTCCGCTGTCAAAAATATTTCTGAATCCGGTGCAAGCGCGAAGGGCGGCTCCGGTAAGGCCGGTACAATCCGGACTTCCGGAAATATCATCAACCGCTTCCCGAGTCGTATTTTGAATGCCCTCCACCCCGAGTTTAATGAGCTGATTGATGGCGGCATCGGCAATCGCGGTTACGTAAGAAGCGATATCATCCGCACCGATAATTGCATCGTATGGATAATTAATAAAAGCTTTATATGCCGCTTGGCCAACCACTGCTCCGGGCGTAGTAATTTCACATGTTGATGGATCGTCTGGATTAGTGCAATGGAATTGGGAACGAAAACCTTGACCAGCAATTCCTTCGTTTCGCGCCGCTTCTTTGGCGGCGTCTTGCCGCTTAATGGCTTCATTGGCGGCAATGAGCGATACGCCGTAGAAATTATTTTGCGGCTGCCAGAGCTGGGCGTAACTGATCCACCCGCCGGTTTCAAAATCTTCAAAGAAATTTTCGATATTTCCGAAAACCGTATCCAGAGAACAATTTAATTGTTGGGAAAAACGCGGCACCGGAGCCAGAAGCGCCTGAAGCTGGATGTTGAATGGCGAGCAAAGGAAGTTAAGGCCGTCAATATTCTCAATAAGAATTCCCAAGGAATCTTCTCCGGCTTGCTGCAAAAAAGCGTTCCAGTCGCTGATAATCGCCCCTTTGGCCCCACCTTGGATCCATTCGATAGTGGCATCTACCAGGCGATCTAAAATGACTTTTTTAAGCGCTTGGCCGGCAACTTTTTTTCCCAATTCAGCAAGAAATTTAAGAAAGTTTCCTTTGGTAGCAATAGCAGTAGTTCCTTGCGCCGCTAATTGATCCGCCGATAGCCCAGTTTCAGCTTCGTAAAAGCCAAGAGTTACGGGGTCACTAACCGCTGCTACATCAACGAATGTTACGTCCCCTACTCCTAATACGGCATTTGCCACCGGGAGGGAAAATATTTCGGGAATTACCAAAAGCGTCAATGTAAATCCCAAAACAATTTTTTTATGGAAATTTTTCATCACCTAAATATTATTGGTTTTGATAAATGATTTAATATCGGAAGATAATAGTTGGAATTCTTGATCAAATTTTTCAATACTTTGAACGGCAAGTAGCGCAGTAATCGGGTCTTTCTCATATTCTTTGAATTTTTGGTAGATATTTTTTTTAGCGCCTATCAACTCCAATTGTTTTTTATGGATTGAAAGCGCCGGTTTTGGAACAGAAAGTTTAAAAATTTTATCAAAAGTACGGGCATAAACTCCTAGAAGCACATCAATTGTGTCCATGGATACATTCTGATTTTCAAAAAAACCAGCAGGGAATTTTTTTGATTCATCAACAACGATTGTATTTAATGCCAAAATATACCCGGTTAATGATTCTTTACTTGAGTCATTTGATAAATTTAAATTTTCTTCTAAAATAGTTGGCCGCAGTTGGTCAAGATCAAATTTTTTCGATGCTTCGGTTAAGAGGTCTTGGGCAATGGTTTCCGGGCTCGGAACATTAATCTTTTTTTGATCCCCGATAATTTGCGGTCCGGACGGATTGTTTTGGACTAAATATTTGCCAATAGTATTTACAAGAGTATTAGTAAGATTGCCCGAATTCTTGTCTGAGGATGCTGGTAGAGGAGAGGGTTGTTCAGTTATTTTTTCAATCAAAGCCATCGGTTCTACTAGATTGTTATCGGCAGTATTATTTGCTGGCTTAGGATTAGTTACCGAGAGGTTTGATTTTTGGACAATAAAAACACTGCCCGCGATTGCAAGACTCACGATGGAAGCTGCTGCGAGTGCTTTAATGAAGCTCATTTTATGCTTTTAAGACGTAAAATTGCGCCTCAAAAGCTTATTTAAATTATATCTTATTTTATGTGGCCAACCAATCCCCAACTAATTAATTAACAACTTTACGAGATCCGATCTCATAAGATATACTAAGCATTATGAAAAATCCGTCTTTAGTTAGCGATCAGATATACCACATATATAATCGCGGCGTAGAAAAGCGAAAAATTTTCTTAGAAGACGAAGATTATCTTCGTTTTATAGAAAATCTTTATGAATTTAATGACGAATTATCTGCCCTAAATAAATACTATCGTCAACCTTACGAGATCGGATCTCGTAATAAGGAAAGGGAAATTTTAGTTGAAATTTTAGCGTTTTGTTTAATGCCAAATCATTTTCATTTATTTATTAGGCAAAAAAATGGAAGTGGTATCTCGAGATTTATACAAAAATTAAGCATCGGATATTCAATGTATTTTAATAAAAAATATAAAAGAATCGGACCGCTATTTCAAGGAAAATTTAAAGCAGTATTAGTAAATCAAGATAAGCATTTTATTCATTTGCCATTTTATATTCATTTAAATCCACTTGATTTAGTTGCTCCAGAATGGCGCGAAAGAAAAATTAAAGATTTACAAGTAAGTTTAAATTTTCTTAATTCTTACAGATGGTCAAGCTATTTAGATTATATTGGCCAAAAGAATTTTCCATCAGTTACTCAAAGAGAATTTCTATTAAATTTTTTTGACGGCCCTAAAAATTATAAAAGCCAAACAGAGCAATGGCTGAAAGAATTAGATTTATCGAATATTCAAGATTTAATTTTAGAATAATAATTTACGAGATCCGATCTCATAAATTTGGCGAGATTTTTAATTTGTTCTATAGAAAGATTTTGAGGGCGGTCGTTTGGATTTAAACTTTCCTTTTTAAGTATTTCCGTGGCTTCTTTTGAAGTAATTGAAAGACCGCTTTTAAGGTTATTAAGTATGGTTTTCCTCGGCTGCTTAAAAAGCGCCCTAATTAAGCGATAGTAGCTGTCGGTAGTTTTGCTGCCGTTTGTTTTTCCGTTCGGCGTTAGAGAAATAACCGCAGAAGACACCATTGGGGGAGGGTTAAAATCGCCTGGCTTGAGATTGAAAAGTAATTGGGGCGTTGCCCAATATTGGACGGCGGCGGCCAATAGATTCATTTTCGGCGGGCGGGCAATAATGCGCTCGGCGACTTCTTTTTGAATCATCAAAACGGTAAGCGCCGGCTTATTCGGCAATTCGCTAATAATCCGGAGCAATTTTCCGGTAATGTAATAGGGAATATTTCCGACGATTTTGTAATTATGAATCATAAACAAAGACTCCTGCATAATGGCCGGTAAAATTTTTAAAGCGTCTCCGGTAATAATTTTTACCCCCTCCTTTTTTATTTTTAATTTTTGTGCTAGCGCCGCATCTTTTTCAATGGCTATTAACCCGGCGCCAACAACTTCGCATTTTTTTATCAGTGGCAGCGTAAGCGCGCCGGCGCCGGGTCCGATTTCAATGATTAACTCCCCATTTTGGGGATTAGCTGCCTGAACAATCTTTTGAATCGCAGTTTTATTTAAAAGAAGATGCTGGCCAAGAGATTTTTTCATATATTGTCTATATAAATGATTTCATCGTCCCAATCTTTAGTTTCTTCGCCGTAACCGGTTACTTTTTTAAATTCAATCAATTCCGGCGGCAGTTCGCCTAAAAATCTGGACGGCAGATCATAAAAACTTAATTGCAGTTCTTGTTTGGCGCGCGTCATGGCGACGTACATCAGTCGCCGCTCTTCTTCCAGATCGTCCGCTCTCGCCAGCGAGCGTTCGTGCGGCAGGAGCCCTTCGTTGCAGCCGGCAATGAATACGTGTTTGAATTCCAGCCCCTTGGCGAGGTGGATGGTCATTAATTTGACGGCGTTTTGCTGCATTTTTGGCCGCCCATCCAGGCTGCTCATTAAAGTAACTTGCTGGAGAAAATCCTGGGCATTTGGGAAGGTGGAAGCGAAAGCAATCAGCTCTTTGATGTTTTCCTGCCGTTCTTCCGGATTTTTAAAGTGTTTTTCCAGATATTCGATATAATCAGTATTCTCAATAAAGAATTTTATCAGTTCGGCAATGGATAGTTCTTTAGCAAGGCGCGGCAATTCGTTCAGGAGCGCAGTTTGGATCGGCCGAATGAAGGTTTTTCTTATCCGCTCAATACTTGCCTCGTCGTTTGGATTAAAGGCGTAACGAAGCCCGGCGATAATATCTTTAATTTCTTTTCGGGCGTAGAATTTCAAGCCGCCGTAAATTTCATATGAAATGTGGCTGCGGATCAGTGCTTGTTCTATGGACCGGGATTGGGCATTCGTCCGATATAATATGGCTACATCGCTCGGCGATTCATTTTTTTTGAGGTATTCCGCTATTTTTTCCGTGATTGCCCAGGCCTCTTCTTCGTTATTGGAAAAGGCGCGGAGCTGGATTAAAGATCCGGATTCATTATTAGTCCAGAGGTTTTTCGGTTTTTGGCAGACATTATTTTTAATCAGTTCGGACGCCGCCCGGATAATATTTTTCGTTGACCGGTAATTTTCTTCCAGCTTGATAATGGCGGCATTGAGCCAATCTTTTTCGAAATTCAGGAAATTGCGGAAATCCGAACCGCGGAAAGCATAGATGCTCTGGGCGTCGTCGCCGATGACAAAAAGATTTTTGTGTTTTTCGGCCAGCAGCTTGATAAGCAGGTATTGGGTGGTATTCACATCCTGAAATTCGTCCACTAAAATATGCTGCCAGCGATCCTGGTAATGGCGGAGGATTTCCGGATAAGCCTGGAAAATAGCGACGACTTTGCCGATCAGGTCGTCGAAGTCAAAGGCATTGCTGCGGCGCAGAGCCGCTTCGTAATCTTTAAAAACCAGCCCGATAATTTTCTCAAATTTGCCGGCCGCTGGAGCTGTTTCCCGCACCTCGTTTTTTATTTGGGAAATTTTAGCGGCCATGGCAAAAGGATTAAATTTTTCTTTTGGCAGATTGAGATTGGCAAGAATCGATTTAATCAGGCTGAGCGAATCGTCTTCGTCAAAAATGGAAAAAGCGCTGGTTCGGCCGGCCAATTGGGATTGATTTTTAAGAATTTGGACGCCAAGAGAGTGAAAGGTGCCGACAAATGGTAATTGGTAATTAGTAATTGGTAATTGGGAATTTAAGATGCGCGAACGCATTTCGTTGGCGGCTTTGTTAGTGAAAGTGACGGCGATGATTTGTTCCGGGGACACTCCCTTTTCCAGCAAGTAAATAAGGCGGCTGGTAAGCGTTTTGGTCTTCCCGGAGCCGGCGCCGGCGGCAATTAGCAATGGTCCATCGCCGTAGGTAACGGCGCGGCGCTGGATGTCGTTAAGTGTTGGAATAATGTCTTTTTTCTTAAGCATGCCTGTGATATAATAAGGTATTATTAGCATACTAAGACAACAATTGAATAAAGCCAAGATTTTGTTCAGTTTTTTTAAAGAATGGACAACCGTAATAACGGTTGTTTTTATTTTGGTTATGGGAGTTTTTAATATTGTTTTTTCCCAATACGTCAATCGTTCCAATTTTGAATCAACCAATGAGTTTTTGAAAGCTTCTTTCCGGATTTTAGATAATGCTCTCGTGGAAGGCTCTCAAAATGAATTAGCGGTAGCGCAGAGTTCTGGCTCGGTGGATTTCGGTTTGCGCGGCCAACAGCAAGAAACGGTTTTTATAGTTTTAGACAGCGCTGCGCTTTTGAATACCGGCAATCCGTTAAGTAATATTGTTCCGACCCGCGACGGGCTGCTGCTTTATAAAATCCAAAAAGGAGATAATCTTTCAAGAATCGCGGCTAATTTCGGGATTTCCCTGAATACGATTTTATGGGCGAATGAAAATATCCAAAGCCGCTCCCTTCAGCCGGGCCAGGAAATTGTTATTTTGCCGGTTACCGGAGTTCTGCACCGGATCCAGCCGGAGGAAACTATTGATGCCATCGCCAACCAATACGGCGTGCCGGTAGAGCGGATTTTAAATGCCAATCCCCAGTTGGTTCCTTCCAGGATTAGCGAGCAGGCGATGATTATTATTCCGGATTCCCGGCCGATGCGAGCGGCCCAATTATCGGCAGGGATCAATTTGCCGAGTTTGCCTGGGTATTTTGCGATTCCGACCACTGGCTGGAATTGGGGCCAGTTGCATAACTATAATGCCGTAGATATTGCCAATGCCTGTGGCACGCCGGTTTACGCGGCGGCGGAAGGATTGGTTACCGAGGCGGCTATCGGCTGGAACGAAGGATACGGCAACTATATTTTAATCGAGCACCCGAACGGGACAAGAACCAAGTACGCGCATAACGAAAAAAATCTGGTTTCCATCGGCGATTACGTAGTGAAGGGAGATCAAATCGCCATAATCGGAAATACTGGCAATACCCACGGTCCCACCGGCTGCCATCTTCATTTTGAGATTAAGGGAGCAAGAAATCCATTTGTTAAGTAAATTTAAGTCTGAAATGTTTACATTATATCCGCATATGCGGATATAATGTAAACATTTTTAACACCCCCTTTATTCCTTTAAAAAGAAAAACCCCTTCGACTTACTAAAGTCGAAGGGGTTTATTTTTACAGAGTGTCGTATATCGCGGCAAGCGCTTCTTGTTCCCGGATGATCATCCGATCGATGCGCATCAGAAGTCCCCGATAGGTATTGGCGAAACCTTTCCGGCGGGAATTGTTGACGACTTGCCCGTAGGCGGTTTCGAAGCGGTCGAGTCCTTCCCGGAGCGAGCAGGCCATATCGATATATTTCTTTCTGGCAGCGATTCGCTGTGACTTCGGAATACCGTCAACGCACAAGCGTTCGAGATGGACCTTGCCAACTTCGGTGACTGCGTCACCGACGCCGGCAAGCCAGGTTTGCGGCCGCACATTCAATTCCTGTTCGGAAGGGAGATGTATCGTTTCCGGATCGATGTCGGTATATAAACAGTTGTAGAGAACCACGGAAACCTCGAATTCCACCATCTCCTGGCCGTTCTCGTTGTCGAAGGTCCAGGCCATGTCTTGAGGGATGTTGAATTCCCCAAGCAAAGTCCAAGCTTTCTTTATCAAAGCCTGCACCTTGGAAACGTTTTCCGATTCGTTTCTCTTCAAAAAAGAGATGCCGATTTTCGAAAGTTCCCGGATATTGTTCCCTAAAGCGTAACACTTACCGATGTTTTTCCGCTGCTCTTCAAACGAATCTACGTAAGCCCCGGTTATTTCTGAGATTTCCGACTTCAATTTTCTGCTGATAGGCGAAGCATCGTCGCTTGCTTTGGAATAGGCGTAATGTTGCGTCGCCAATCCCCGCACTTCATCGGTTAAGGAACGCATTTCACTATCTAACTCCCGACTGCGGTCGCTCATGGGACTAACTCCTCCTTTTATTTTGAAGAACCCATCTCAAAAATAGTTTTCTAACGCGTTGCTAAGATAAATTGAAAATTTCTAGGCGTGCCGACGAGATCGTAGCATAAGCTACTTCGAGGAGGCAGAACAAAGAAATTTTCAATTTAGGTAGCAACCCTACCGGGATACCGCTAATTTTGCCTATGACTGCGTTGCTCATCGGAAAGGTAGCGATAGCTACGATTTCCTCCTCGCGCCTGGTCCTAGCCAAAATTGGCTAGTATCGCGTTGAGAAACTATCTTTGAGATGGGTTCTATTACAAAGAACTCACATTATTGCGTACGCAGTATGCAGTAATGTGAATGCTCTGTGGTTTTTAAAAAAGATCCCAGACCCAGTTTGTCTTTCGACAAACTGGGTCTGGGGTAACGCTGTGCCTGGCGCAGGTTTAGCCGCGCCGTCCTTCGCGCGTCGTCCGCCGGGTCGTCCTTGCGGGCGTCGCCGGAGGCAGCGTGCTGGTGGCCGGGGTGTGCGTTCCGGTCGCCACGGTATGGAGCGCCGCGGTGCTGTCCGCGCTCAGGGTTTCCCCGAGCGTGGGCGCCGGCGCCGGCGTGTAGGGCTTCGGCTCTTCCAACCAGTGTTTCGGGAAGCTGGTCTTGACCCGGTTGTGCAGGTCGTTCAGCTCCGAAACGTACATCACCGACTCGGCCTTTTGGGCCTCGTCGATTTTCAGCAGGAGGCGCTTCAGGCCGTCCCGAACGCTTCGCGCGCTCAGTCCGAACTTCGGCACCCAGCTGATCGTCTGGTAGAGCTCGACGAAGGTTCCGACGCTCTGCGCCCGCAGGACGCCGAGTTTCTGCTGGCGGTTTTTGTTTCCGCCGTTCAGCTGGCGCTCGTCCGGAACGCTCAACAGCACCTTGCTCAACCACAGCGCTTTGCTGTAGTCGAAGGTCTTGCTGTCGGTGCTCCGGCACGTCAGGAAGATCACTCCGGTGACGTAGTCGGCCAGTTGGCCGATTTCGTTGAAGGTGAACTTCACCGTCGCCGTTTTCACGGCTTCGGCGGTGCGGTCCTTCTCGGTCCGCAGCTGAGGCGCCTTCTCCTGGTTGTCTTTCGCCTTCATGAACTCCGCGTGCGCGGTACGGGCGGCCAACATGAGTTTGTAGACCGGTCCGTATTTCTGGTCCATCTGTTGCCCAGTCATCTGATTCATGGCAGTGTTCCTCCTTGATTTCCCTTTTGGGTTTTGGTAACTGCTCTGCGTTACAGCATCTTGTTGATTGTAACGTTCTGAAAACATAGTACCATAAAAAAAATCCCTTGTCAATATCACTACGACAAGGGATTTTTAGGTTTTATAAAGGGAAAGTTCGGGCGTTTTTCAGGAATTCTGGAACTTTATACATGAAAACTCTGACAATACTGACGATAATCGCGCCTTCCAGATTTTGGACAATTATTTTTAAGTATCCGAACTCCACGTTTTTCAGCGGCGTCTGCAGATGGTACTTAACATACAGCGGATTCCAGACGGAGGTTTTGGATAAACAATCGAGATTGAGATGACCGGTGTATTTTTGGCCGCGTTCGTTTTTTTCCTGGATATCGAAAGCGGTGGTTTCCGGATGGCCGGCGAACATCGTGAACCGTCCGCATTTGAAGCCGACGAGGTTCTCGGTATCATAGCCGTTTTTTCTTCGGAGATTGATTTTTCTAGCTTGGACCGGCAATCCTTTCGGAAGTTTGGAAAAGGTGAGGACGAGAGGTTGGACGGTATTTTTCTCTAACGGTAAAAAAAGATCATTAAGTAGATTAAAACCATTGCTGGTTGCCGGATGCCGAAGAGACAGAGTTCCGAGATAAGAATTTAACGGCTTATATATTGAAAATCCTTCCGGAAGATCCCGGCCATTCTGAAGGTAATCAGATTCCAGAACGTTCGACTCCAGGCCAATGCCCAGAGCGTTGCCGAGTACCGGAAAGAATCGCTGAGTTTTCTGTTCGCTAACTTGTAGCACGCAACCCCCTTTTTGATTTATTAAGGTTCGCTGTATATTGTATAATAAAAACGCTTTTTTGTAAAGGCGGCTCTTAAGGCAGTAATGTTGCTGGCAGTGAGCTACCTTTACAAAATCTGTTTTAGATATACTATTTACTTCATGAGCTTATCACCTAAAGATTTACAAAGTTTAAAAGAACAATTAGAAAAAGAAGCCGGCGAGTTGGAGGCGCAGCTAAAAACTGTCGGTAAAAGCCAGGAGTTCGGCAGCGATGTCGATCATTTTGAAGAAGAAGCCGATGAGGCGGAGGAGCTTTCTAATAGCCTGGATTTAACGGCAACGATTAAGGAGCGTTTGCGGAATATTGACCAAGCGCTGGATAAAATGAGCAAGAATGCTTACGGCGTCTGCGAGCAATGCCAAAAAGAAGTTTCGCTGGAACTTTTGCGGGTGGATCCGGAATCCAAGTTGTGCAAAGAGTGTAAAAGATAATACTTCTAATTCCGATATCGGTGTTTCTTAGAGAATGGAAGCGACGCCCGAAAATACTTTCCTGTTTTTAAATTAAAAACCTAAACATATGCTCCGTGCGGCAACTTCGGAGCTCGAAAAAGCTTGGTATCCCGCTAGGCGGGATTTTTTCTAGCGAGACGTAAGCAAGCCCCGCCGCAGGAGCAGGGCTATGCTGGTGCCGGTAGGAGCATATGTTTAGGTTGTATTAGGTAATATCTCGCTTTGATTTTTATCATGACTTCGTTTACAATAGAAACCACTTATTTACATATGCGGGTATCAAAAGTTTTTTCGGCGTCCCTGGATGGCATTGACGCCAAGCCGATTGAGGTGGAAACCGATGTTAATGTCGGGCTGCACAGTTTTAATATTGTCGGCCTGGCGGATAAATCTTTAAGCGAAGCCAAGGAGCGGGTTAATTCGGCGCTGAAACAGAGCGGCGTGAAACCGCCGACCAGAGAAAATCGGAGAATCATCATCAATCTTGCTCCGGCCGATGTTAAGAAAACCGGATCGCAGTATGATACCGCTATTGCCACCGGTTATTTATTGGCGACCGGCCAGATGAAAGAATTTGAAACCGGCGATAAAATTTTTGTCGGCGAGCTGGCGCTGGATGGTTCGTTGCGCCGGATCAGCGGAGTGCTGAATATCGCGCGGATGGCGCAGCGCGACGGCTTCCGGGAATTATTTGTTCCGAAAGGCAATGCGGTGGAAGCGGCGATTGTCAGCGGATTAAAAGTTATTCCAATCGCCAATCTCGTTGAACTGATAAATCATCTTGAGGGGCGGTCAGTAATCGCGCCGCAAAAAACTACCGCTCTTCAGCCGTCTATTTCTTCCGACCACCAGTTAGTGGATATTGCCGACATTAAAGGCCAGGAATATGCCAAGCGCGCTTTAATGATCGCGGCCGCCGGCGGGCATAATATTTTAATGCAGGGAAGCCCGGGCGCCGGAAAAACCATGCTGGCGCAAGCGCTGGTTTCGTTATTGCCTCCGCCAGCGGCGGAAGAGATTATTGAAGTGACCCAAATTTACAGCGCCGCCGGTTTATTAAAAGACAGTGCGGCAATCAATTGGCGGCCCTTCCGGGCGCCGCACCAGACTGCGTCGGCAGTAGCGGTTATCGGCGGCGGGCAAAATCCCCGGCCTGGCGAGATCAGCTTGGCGCATCGGGGCGTGTTATTCCTGGACGAGCTGCCGGAATTCCGCCGCGATCTTCTGGAAGCGCTGCGCCAGCCGATGGAGAGCGGAAAAGTTTTGATATCTAGAGTGAAAAATAATCTGGTGTTTCCCGCCCAGTGCATGGTAGTGGCGGCTATGAATCCGTGCCCCTGCGGCTATTACGGCGACGAAGAAAAAGAATGCCGGTGCAGCGCCTTTGAAGTTTTCCGATATCAGAAAAAAATTTCCGGGCCGCTGTTGGACCGGATTGACCTTCAGATTACCGTTCCCAGAGTGAAAATTGAATCTTTGCAATCCAAACACCGCGATACCGGTACCGCGGAAAAAATGCGCGCGGCAGTGGTTTCGGCGCGGCAGATCCAGAAAGAGAGATTTGATAAAGCTAAAGTTCCACTTTTTACCAATGCCGAGATGAGCTCCCGGTTATGCGATGAATTAATCCACTACGACAAAGAAGCGGACGCATTTTTAAAGGATATTTTTGAAAAATCATTGGTTTCGGCGCGCGGCTATTACCGGATTTTGAAAATGGCGCAGACCATTGCCGATCTGGAAAGAGCGCCAGCGGTCCAAGTTGCCCACTTTGCCGAGGCGTTCCAATACCGGTTGCGTGAACACTAATAAAAAATCCCCCGCACTCCGGGGGATTTTTTTATTTAATATTTCCCAGTAATTTTTTCAGTCCGTTATAGGAAGTGCTGATAACAAAAGTATCGTTTACCCAAGCGCTGTTAAGCGCCGCTCCTTTTTGGGAGTAGGTCAGATAACGAGTCGCGATTCCGTTCACTTGCCCGCTCTTGAATCCGGCGGCGCTCGGCATTCCCGGCGCTGCCAAGAAAAGATTGGAAAGATTCGCGGATGATTCCAGGGCGGAAATCACGGTTTGGGTTTCGCTGATACTCGTATCAAAATTCAGTTTTAAAAGATAGATCGGCCAGACGCCGTTG
>Ga0209541_10008307_pt1 | contig 17142 bp, 21 predicted proteins | sample RifCSPlowO2_01_FD_184027 | JGI IMG/M metagenome (GOLD analysis project Ga0209541, IMG submission 184027) | Groundwater microbial communities from Rifle, Colorado - Rifle CSP2_plank lowO2_0.1 (SPAdes) (version 2) | ecosystem: Environmental > Aquatic > Deep subsurface > Groundwater | place...
TTGGAGATGAGACATCGCCATTAACAAGGCTCGATGCGGTCGAGATAAGCTTCGCCATTTTGGAGAAGATCTTGGACTTGGCCGCGTCCGTGCCCGCTTTTTGCCTTTTAATTTTAGACCACTTGTTGTGACCACTCATAGAAGTTTCTTTTGTAAATTCGCTGGAGGCGTTTTGCCTAAATGTTTGTAGGCGTGTGGAGTAAGCATACGGCCACGCGGCGAGCGCTCGATAAAGCCGAGCTGTAGTAAATACGGCTCATTAAACTCTTCGATCGTTGCCTCTTCTTCCGAAAGCGCGGCCGCTAATGTCGAGAGACCGACTGGTCCGCCACCAAATTTGTCTGCCATTGTTTCGAGAAGTTTCCTGTCGGAAGGTGAGAGCCCCTTTTCATCAATGCCAAGAAGTTTCAGCGCTTGGTCGACAGTTTCTGTATTAAAAATCTTCCCCTCAACCTGTGCGAAGTCGCGAGCACGTTTGAGAAGATAATTTGCGATGCGCGGGGTAAAGCGCGAACGCCGGGCAATTTCTTTCTCTGCTTTATCTTCTATATCTACTCCGATAATTTTGGCCGAGCGACGCAAAATTTCTTCAAGCTCTTTCTCACTATAAAATTCCAATCTGAATACTCCTCCGGAAAAGCGCGAGCGTAATGGCGAAGAGATCATCGCCACACGCGTGGTGGCGGCAAGTAGAGTAAACGGCGGCAACTCGAGCTGAAGCGTTCGTGCCGAAGGACCTTTGCCGATGATGATGTCGAGCACCCCCGATTCCATGGCAGGGTAGAGCACTTCCTCGATAGTTTTGTTTAGGCGATGGATCTCATCGATAAAAATAATATCTCCAGGAGAAAGATTGGTGAGGATAGAAGCAAGATCACCCACTCTCTCTATGGCTGGTCCAGAAGTGATCTTCATGGTCTTGCCGGTCTCGCGCGCGACGAGGTGGGCAAGAGTAGTTTTGCCAAGACCTGGCGGTCCGTAGAAGAGCACGTGCTCGGGTGGGGTGCCGCGCTCGGTAGCGGCCTGTATCAGGATTTTTAGATTATTTTTGACCGCTTCTTGGCCAATATACTCCTGCCAGATGGTTGGTCTCAGTTCTGTGTCTAAAAAGGAAGCTAGTTCTGGAGGTTTTTGCTTGCTTGACATAAAATTTTTTATGTGCTAGTCTAAAAATAGATCCAGACCATAAATCTCTAAGCAACGGACGATTTTCTGGGGACACTGTGGTTCCGACTTGTCGGAACTGAAGTTATCCTTGAGAAAGTAGTTTGCTTTTGCTTAGAGATTTCTGTACTGGATCCTGTCTGCCGGCAGGCTATCACAAGTCTACCACCCTATCTAATTCTTCCAAGGTGGTAATTCCGGAGAGTGCTTTTATAACACCATCTTGGACCAAGTTGAGAAGTTTCTGCTCTTTAGCCGCCTCCCTGATGTCTCTTTCTGATGGATTTTCTGTAACTACTTTCTCAATTTTATCATCTACCAGTATCATCTCGTACACGCCTATACGTCCCTTAAACCCGAGTCCGTTACATTCCGCACAACCCACATTTTCCCAGATTTTCTCTCGCTGGATGCCTTCAAGATAGGACTTGTCTTCGATAGAGTTGAGAATGGACTCGACCTTATCCTTCCATTCTCCTTCGAGAATTTTTTCTTTCTTGCAGGCGTCGCAAAGTGTGCGCACTAGTCTTTGAGCGATCGCGACATTTAAAGCAGAGCTGATCACTTTGGAATTTACGCCGAGATCCAAAAGCCGCGGGAAAGAGCCCGCGGCGTTATTGGTGTGGAGAGTCGAGAAGACCACGTGGCCTGTGAGGGCAGCGTTGATAGCTACCGTAGCGGTTTCCGAGTCGCGGATTTCTCCCACCATGATCACGTCCGGGTCTTGGCGCAAAGCAGAACGCAGTCCTTCGGCAAAGGTATAGCCTTTCTCTGTTTCTGTCTGCGTTTGTACAATGCCTTCGAGATGATATTCGATCGGGTTCTCGATAGTGATCACTTTGATGCCCGGTGTGTATATCTTTTTCAAAAATGCATAAAGAGTGGTGGTTTTGCCGGAACCGGTAGGACCGGTGACGAGTATCATGCCGTTGGGTTTCCTGATCTCGCCATCTAAAATTGTAAGTAGCTTTGGATGAATGCCCAGTCGGTTTAAATCAACGGCGATAGCATCCGGGTTAAGCACGCGCAATACCACTGACTCGCCATACGGACCTGGCAAGGTCGATGTGCGCACTTCGATTTCGACCGTCCCGAGTTTGATGGAGAAGCGGCCGTCTTGGGCTCTGTCTTTCACATTGAGCTTAAGCTCGCTTATCAGTTTGACCCGCGACAAAAGAAGCTCGAATGTTTCGCTGTCAAAATGGAGAATGTCGGTCAGAACTCCGTCTAGGCGATAGCGCAGGCGCAGATCTTTTTCCGCTGGTTCCAAGTGTACATCTGAAGCCTTGAGAGAGATGGCGCCAGCAAGAATAATTTCTAAAATTCTTGAAATGCGGTAAGCACGCTTCAGCGAGAGCACTCCCTCAATGAGAGTTTTTACATCGGCGAGAGAATTCACTTTCTTGGTTATCTCGATAATCTCTTCGTTAGAAATATCGAGAGCACCTGATTTAGTTTCAAATGAATACGAGAGGTCTTTGTATCTCTCCCAAACTCTCTCGAGACTTTGGTGCGAGACCATGAATATTTCCAAGTTATAACCTCGCTGCTTCAAATCCTCAAGCGCCTTTTTGGTCTCGTCGCTATCGGGCGAAAGCACAGCCACGTCAATGTTTTTGTCCATGGCATTGAATACGGCAACGAAAGCCCTTCGCGCGTCGGATTCTTTGATGACGCGCAGGGCATCAATATTTATAGGGTGAGCCGATAAGTCGAGGTAGGGGACACCGTGGCGCGCCGCCAAGTCTAAAACCAGTTCTTCCTCCTCTTTCTTGCGGAGAGTGCTTACCCGCTCATTCTGCCTTTCTTCGTCGAATTGGACTGACATGTAGCTATATTGTACCAGAGGCCCGTGAGAGCGAAGCTCTTTTACGGGCTTGACTTTTTATATATTTAGGTGTATAGTATAAGTAGGAGGAATTATGAAGAAGTTGATCTTTTTGTTACTGGTCTTGGTCAGCACGGGATGTGTTCGCTACACGGCGGATGGTAGGATGCGGACGGCGATAATGCTTCAGGTCGGTGTGGTGGTGCGGGTAGTAAACAACTGCGCGCCCATGCTTGATCTCGAGCGAGTCAATGGACCGGCCGTAACAGGACTTGCCTACGGACAGTCAACAACTATTCCGCTGGTGTCGACGCCGTTCACTGGTTCCAATCGGCGGATGCCGTTGACCGTAAAAGGATTTACTTTAAAAAACGAGTATCTTGGCTCGGATACTCGAGAGTTCTACGTGAACACCCATGAGGGTACTCGAGAAGAAGTTTGGGAAATCAACCATCTTCGTCTCCCAAATGGGCGCGGCGGGTGTCAGTAAGTGTGGGCGGGAAGCAATTCCCGCCCTTTTCTATTCGTATCATTCGATCTAATTCGCTATAATTCGCGTTATGAAAGCTACCGTCGTAGGATTACAGGGAGAATTGGGTTCTGGTAAGACCTATTTTGTAAAATCTCTTGGGAAAATGATGGGCATAGAAGAGCACATTGTGAGCCCGACCTTCGTCATCATGAAAATTTATGACATTGATTGGCAGGGGTTTAAAAAACTTATTCATATAGACGCTTATAGATTAGAAAAAGAAGAAGAACTTCTGAATCTTGGGTGGGAAAAGTTATTGGAAGATCCGGAAAATCTCGTACTTATAGAATGGCCGGAAAAGGTCGAAGGAATTATTCCAAAAGATTCTAAAAGAATTCATTTCAAGCATGCCCTCTAAACTTAAAAACTTAAAAACTTCTAAACTCGTTCTCTTCGATGCCCATGCGATTATTCATCGTGCATATCATGCTCTGCCGGAATTCACCGCAGCCTCCACAGGAGAGCCAACCGGGGCTCTCTATGGGCTAGTGGCCATGCTTATTAAAATTATTGATAGTTTGAAGCCGGACTTTCTAGTAGCCTGCTTCGATCTCGAGGGTCCAACTTATCGCCACGTTGCTTACGCAGCTTATAAGGCTGGCCGCAAAGATGCTGATGAGAATCTCGTGCTCCAACTTGAGCGCGCCAAAGACATTTTTACCGCCTTAGGCATCCCGATCTACTCTCACCCCGGTTTTGAAGCAGACGACATCATCGGCACAATTGTTAAGAAATGCGAAAAATTGAAAATTGAAAATTCTAAATTGGAAATTATTATAGCCACCGGAGATATGGATGCCATGCAGTTAGTAGATGATAAAAAAGTACAAGTCTACACATTGAAGAAAGGTATTTCTGACACCATCATGTACGATGAGAAAAAAGTTGTAGAAAGATTCGGCTTTGCTCCCAAACTTCTAGTCGACTACAAGGGTTTGCGCGGTGATCCATCGGACAACATCATCGGGGTCAAAGGTATCGGGGAGAAAACTGCCACCACTCTGGTCCAAGCTTTCGGGACGGTCGAAAATATTTATAAAAATCTTGCCAAAGCAGACATAAGTGAGCGCATCCGCGAGATCTTGCGTGAAGGTAAAGAAGAAGCGCTCTTTTCCAAAACTCTAGCGACTATCCGCACGGATGCACCGATCAATTTTGTGCTGCCGAAAAATTGGAAAGAGAATCTCGATCTCGATAAAGCTCTGGACCTCTTCCGCACTCTTGGTTTCCGCACACTTACGGATAGATTGAAAAAAATGGCAGAAAAATCTGGGATTGCACAGACCTCACCCCCAGCCCCTCTCCTTGCTCAAGGAGAGGGTGGCCATAGGCCGGGTGAGGTGGCTCAACTTCAATTTTCTGCACAAGAAGCGAAAGATTTGCCGATAATGCTCTGGGTGATCGATTCCGATATCACCAATCCCAATCTGGAGGATGTTAAATCTTTTACCAAGACAGACGATCTAGATGAGGCAAGAAAAATTTTGGAAAAGGAGCTCGATAGACGTAAAGTTAGGAGAGTATTTGAAGATATCGAGAAACCGATCATGTCTATCGTGGAGAAGATGAATGAGCGCGGTATCAAGATCGACAAGAAAATTCTGGCCGACCTTTCTATCAAGTACCACAAAGAACAGAAGCGGCTAGAAAATGCTATTTGGAAAGAAGCTGGCGAAGAATTCAACATCAACTCGACCAAGACACTTTCAAATATATTGTTCAATAAGCTCGGTCTTGCCGATAAGCGCCAGAAGAAAACGCCTGGTGGTGCGCTCTCCACCAAGGAATCAGAGCTTGAGAAACTGCGAGATAAGCACCCGATAATCGGCCTCATCCTTGAGTATCGTGAATTGGCAAAACTCTTATCGACCTATATCGATGCTATCCCACCACTTCTTGATAAAAGTTCGCGCTTGCACTCGACCTTTCTCCAGGCTGGCTCTACTACCGGCCGCATGGCGTCTAATAATCCAAATCTCCAGAATATCCCGTCGAAAACCGCGTTAGGCAGGGCCATCCGCGATGCATTTGTGGCAGAGAAAGGCTCGAAACTAGTCGCTCTCGATTACTCTCAAATAGAATTGCGCATCGCCGCCATACTTTCGAAAGATAAAAAGCTAATTGAGATATTTAAGAACGGGGAAGATGTCCATGCAGGCGTAGCCTCCCGTGTATTCAAAGTGCCACCCGATAAGATAGATAAAGGTATGCGCACACGTGCCAAAACTATCAACTTCGGCATCCTCTACGGTATGGGAGTCAATGCTCTAAAGGCCAATCTTGGCGTGGGTCGCAAAGAAGCGCAGGAATTTTACAACAAATATTTCTCGACATTTACTGAACTTGCATCATATCTCGACAAGATTAAAGCCGAGGCCGAGCGCAAAGGCTATACCGAAACTATGTTTGGCAGAAGGCGATACTTTAGCGGCTTCAAGTCGCCGCTGCCTTATGTGCGTGCACAGGCCGAGAGGATGGCTATCAACGCACCGATGCAGGGCACACAGGCGGATATCATCAAGATCGCGATGAAAAGAATTGACGAATATATAAAAAATAATTCTCTTGAGGCAAACCTTTTACTCCAGGTGCACGATGAACTCGTTTACGAAGTAAGGGATAGTGATATCGATGAGGCGGTAAGTAATTTTAAAAAAATAATGGAAGAGGTGCTTGCCCCGAGCGAAAGTCGAGGGGTGCCGATCATTGCGGAGCCGTCGGTGGGGAAGAATTGGGGCGAAATGGAAAAATATGGATGAGTTTTACCACAAAAATATTTTTGGCGACGTTGTTGATGTAAATCTTCAAGAAGAGGAAGATAGTCCTCCTTTGGATAAGAAAGGTAAGGAATTTGATATTTTTAAATTTATCAACGCATTTGGCAGAAGGAATAAGAAAGAATCGTGGATTTTGTACCAAGAAGCAATTTTAGCCGGTGTAGCCCCAGAAAGAATATTTTTCACCCTTATTTGGAAAGTAAAGTCTATGCTTCTCTCGAAAAAAACTCTAGAGCTTGAAAAGTTATCCGAAAATTTAGTCATCGGTTATCACATGGCTCGCCGAGGCAAGGGTGAAGTGGAAACTCTCGTCGAAAAAACACTTTTAAGTCTGTAGAGAGTAGGCTTCTAAAAGATTTTGGAAAAGAGAGGCGACTGTCATTGGCCCTACGCCGCCGGGTACAGGGGTGATAGCTTTCACGACACTTTTCACATTATCGAAGTCGACATCGCCGACAATTTTCCCCGACTTTGTGACATTTATGCCGATGTCGATGACGATCTGGTTTTTAGAAACATGTTTTTTCGTTATTAATTTTGGGTGTCCGACAGCTGTGATCAAAATATCTGCCCGCTTTGTCTCCTCATCAAGTTTTTTAGTATTTTTATTGCAGATAGTCACTGTAGCGCCTCTATTTAATAAAACGAGCATCACCGGCTTACCCACCAGGCTTGATTGGCCGACTATCACCACTCGTTTGCCAACCGGATTGATGTTGTATTCCTCAAGCAGAGTGATAATGCCTTTGGCGGTCGCTGGGACAAACGCCTCTTGGTTATCGAACAAATGTTTGGTGTTCGTCGCGGTCAAGCCGTCGACGTCTTTCCTGTGGTCGATAGATTCAAGCACTTTTTCGATATCAAAGTTTTTTGGTCCAGGCAGTTGCACCATGATGCCGTGGATCGAAGCATCTTTGTTGTATTTGGAAATGTCTCTAATAATCTTTTCTTCCTTAACGACTCCCTGGTATCTTTTGTGTTCAACTAAAACACTAATCTTTTCGGCAAAATTCTTCTTATTTTTTATATAAGTGTTCGACTCGTCGAGATCGCCGATCTGTATAATCACCAGTTTCGGCTTCGTCTTCAAGCTCTTTATAATGCTCGCAAGCCTTTCTGCTAGTAATAAGCTCAATTTCTTGCCTTCCAGTATTTTCGCCATGTCCGCCCAGCAGGGATCGAACCTGCGACCGCCGGATTAAAAGTCCGTTGCTCTACCAACTGAGCTATGGGCGGATTAACTAGGAAACTATAACTATATTACAGGGGGATGTCTATGGCGAAGGAGCCGGCGCCGGTAAGAAGTAGAGATAAGGAAATGACGAACAAGAGAAGGTAGAAGACCAAGTCACGTTTGAGCACTTCTTTGGCGTTCATCTCCACATAAAGTTCGATGCCGGTAAATATCACGAAGACAAGTGCGGCCGCTTGAGTCCAGAGACCGAGGATGAGAAGTATGCCTCCCAAGATTTGCAAACTGGCATAGACTGGCACAAATAGATCTGCTGGCCTGATGCCAAGTGTTTCAAAAGAGGCGAGCCATCTAGTTTTTTCAGCACGAAATTTCAAGATTCCGAGGTCGATGAATATAAGCCCGATAACTAGGCGTAAAATCACCGGTCCAAGCATAGGTATGAGAAGTCCCGGGAAAAGATTTAGCATCTATCTATGATACCATAGCAAAAACATGAAGGAATGCATCCTCGTTTTAGACAATATAAGGAGTGTTGAGAATGTCGGTTCGATTTTCCGCACAGCGGAAGGTTTCGGCGTATCGAAAATTGTTTTGGTTGGTATAACTCCGGCGCCAGTAGATCGTTTTGGTCAGAAAAGAACAGATTTTTCAAAAGTTTCTCTCGGCTCAGAAAATTTAGTAAGTTATGAAGTTTGTAAGTTTATAAGTCCACCGTTAGAAGAATTGAAAAAAGATGGATTCAAAATCATTGCACTGGAGCAGTATGAGAAGTCCGTTAAACTTAAGAACTTCTCAACTTCTAAACTTAAAAACTTTGCTCTGGTTGTCGGCAATGAAGTCGATGGGATCTCGAAAGAAGCGCTGAAACTTGCCAATGATATTGTGGAAATTCCAATGATGGGAGAGAAAGAGTCTTTGAATGTATCAGTTGCCACTGGAGTAGCTTTGTATCATTTACTCAAGTAGGGCGTCTATGATAGTGTTATGCCTATGACTATAACTATCCCCCAAAAATTAGCGAAATCAGGCGACCTGGTCGTTTTGCCTCGCAGAGAATACGAGGAGCTTTTGGCATTGCGAAAAGCTAAAGAATTTTCTCCGACCTTGGCGCAGAAAAAGGCCTTAGCGAGAGCCGAAAATAATTTAAAGAGAGGCAGAACTCTCTCGTACAATGAACTCGTCCGCAAACTGGGATTTGCAAATTGATCCGGGTGTTTTGAAAGAATTGAGGGTAATTCCTCGTGTTTATGCTCGTAAAATTTTGGAAGTGATAAGGCTCTTTCCTAGCAATCCTTATTTCGGCGACATCCAAAAGCTTAAGGGCGAGGAAAATGCCTGGCGCCGGAGAGCTGGCAACTACAGGATTTTCTATAAAATTTACACAGACACAAAAATCATTTTGGTATTTAGGTTAGAAAGAAAAACATCTAAAACTTATTGATAAAGTTTTTGATGAATTGGGCAGAAGTGGGTGCTACGGGTGCCTACAATAATCCTGGTAATCACGCCCTTGCATCCGGATTTCGTGCAAGGTTTACCGGTACGGCGGTAAGCGCGATGATGTTCTTGGAATTCGCCCTTCTCTCCTTTAATATTTCGATAGTCGGACATCGAGTCGCCGCCGAAATCTATGCCTTCTTTCAAAACCTTTTTCATGGAAGTAAACATCAGTTTAAATTGTTTGTCTGGAATGGCTTTCGGGATCGAAAGCGGGTGTACACCAGCGCGCCAAAGGATCTCGTCTGAATAAATATTGCCAATCCCTGCTACGAGAGTCTGGTCCATGAGCACTTGCTTAATTTTCCCATTCGGTCGCTTAAGCAATTGAGTTTTGAAGTTTGTAAGTTTGAAGTTAGAAGTTAATGGCTCCGGGCCGAGATGTTCTAGATGTGCCGACCTTTCCAAGTCCTTTGTATCAATAGTGGCGACTTTAGCAAAACGCCGCATGTCGGAGAGCGAAAGAATTTTGCCGTTATCGAGCGTGAGGCTGAAGCGCACGTATGGATAGTGAAGCCGATTATATACGAAGTGCCCCGTCATCTTCATATGAATGAGAAGAGTCTCTCCGTTCGATAGATTGATAAGAATATTTTTACCTCTGCGTTGAACTCCTCTTATCTTAGCTCCAACAATTGACGATGGGACCGGGTTTCGGCGATAGTCAGACCAAACACCCGTGATCTTTCTTCCTCTAACAGTTTTATTTAGTCCGTTGACGGTGGTCTGGACTTCCGGCAGCTCAGGCATTTAAATTTTTCAAAGCGTGTTTAACGCGATCTGCGGCCCCTTCAATATTTTTGGGCACTTTTTTGAGCGCGGTGCGGCTATCGCGTTCACTATAGCCGAGCGAAACCAAGGCTTCCATAGCATCGCCTTCTGAGCGGGTATCCATCATATCTTCGCTGGCTACTTTTAATTTATCTTTCAGCTCGAGCACGATTTTTTCCGCATTTTTCTTGCCGATGCCGGAAACTCTCGTTAGATATGTAGTGTCGGCGCTCGATACTGCTTGCCGAAGCATGGCCGGGGTAGCCACATTTAATATGTTGAGAGCGGTTCTCGGTCCGATGCCGGAGATGGTGATGAGGAGTTCGAAAGTGTCAAGATTTTCTTTATCCAGAAATCCGAATAACTCCAAAGAAGTTTCTCGCACCACCAAATGCGTCCAGAGGAAAACAGGGGAGCTTAAAGTTACTTCGATTGCGGTTTCAGTATTAACCAAAACCTTATAGCCAACACCGCTTACATCCACCACCAAGCTATTCAGCTCTTTATGTCTGACTGTTCCAGATATAGAAGCAATCATATAGTTATTATAACTCAATTATAAATTAACCTAATTATTCTAATTAACCTAATTGACCTAAAGAATGTCTAAGCACCAAGCCCAATTGGGAATTGGGTTTTAGGATTTATTTAGAATAATTAGAGCAATTAGACTAATTAGAAATTTGCCCAAAACTTGCCCTAGGGCAAGTTTTGGGCTACCATGCTTTTGATATGGCAATAACACGTTCGGCCAAAAAAGCCCACAGAACCTCGCTCCGCAAGCGAGTATTCAACGATCGCCGCAAAGATAAGGTAGCTACTGCAATCAAATCTCTCAAGAAGCTGGTGGTTAGCGGCAAGAAGATTGAGGCCCAGGCTCTGATGCGCGAAGTGCAAAGCGCGCTTGATAAAGCGGTCAAGGGAAAAACTTTGAGCAAAAACACCGCCTCCCGCAAAAAGTCCCGCCTTTCAAAATTAGTTAAGAAACTGTAAGCTTTTCTTACTGCTCTCTGTCGCTACGCGGCAGGAGCGGCGTTCGGAAACAATGAGAATGCAAGCATTCTCGCTGTGCCTCACTTGCTCCCGTAGTTCAACGGATAGAATACAAGATTGCGGATCTTGTGATCCAAGTTCGATTCTTGGCGGGAGCACAATACTGTAGTAAAAACGTAAATATTATAGATATTAATGGTATATTTACGTTTTTATTGACAATAAACAGTGAATGGACTATAATAGAGCATATACATTCATGGCTACACTACCTAAAAAAGTACAAAATATACTAAATCTAAAAAAGAGCTTTGATACCCTGAAAAATGGCAAAGAGGCGCTTTTGACGATTCTCGAAGACGTCGAGCTTGCCGAGTCTGTGTATAACTCAAACGCGATTGAGAATTCGACACTAACACTTCCCGATACCGAAAAGATACTCCTCGACCTAGAGGTTTCTAAAGATTACTCACTCCGCGAGGTGTTCGAAGCTAAAAATCTGGCTCGCGTGTATGAGTATATTAAAGCCAAAAAAGATAGTATTATCCTGAATCAGGAAACTATTCTCTTTGTTCATGGACTACTGATAGGGGGAATAGACGATTCTATTGCGGGAAGATTTAGAAAGCAACATGAATATGTGCGCGTAGGTAAACATGTCGCTCCAGCACCAGAACACGTATTGCGCATGGTAGAAGTGTTACTTAACGAGTATAAAACAAATCATGACACCAATATTTTTTCAAAAATAGCACACTTTCATCTGCAGTTTGAAACCATACACCCGTTTTGCGATGGTAATGGGCGTATGGGTCGTGTCTTGATAAACCTCCAGCTCCAAGAGTTTGGGTATCCAAACATTATTATTCGTGACAAAGAAAAGCAAACCTATTATAAAACATTTTCACATTTTCGAGATAACAAATCAACCAAACAAATGGAGCGAGTTCTGTATCTTGCTCTGTCTGAAGGGCTCCATAAACGAATTGCGTATTTAGAGGGAGCAGAAATAGTTACGCTTTCACAGTACGCAAAGAACAATTCGTTATCACTCTCTGGTCTTATCAATATGGGGAAAAGACAAACAATCCCTGCTTTTCGTGAAAAAGGGGTCTGGAAAATATCAGCTTCTTACAAGAAGAGATAAATCTATGCCAACCTTGCTTGCTATCTACGCCACCAAATTAGTCATCAAAATCCAAAATACTCTAGCATTCTTTCCACGAATGGCAAAGAATGGAATTCTTCTCGCAAGAATGGTGAGAGATTGTCGTGGAGAGAATCAATATCTACTTCGTCGCCTAGAGGCACGATGATAAGCGGCATTAAGAGGCGCTCTGAACGCAGAATAATCTTTTTATGCGGGTGATCAGTATCTATCCAGAATGAGACAAGGGTGGAGTATGGGTAGCGGATTCTGCCTCGAGCTATACCAAACTCGTCTACAACTATATGCAGAGTAGTAGGCGGCCGGTTGGCGAAAAGCGAGAGTGAGAAAGCACCGACGAGAATTAAAATGGAAAAAATAATATTGCCGAATATGACAGAAACAATAGCGATGGCTACGACGATAATGCCTACCGCCCAGAACCAATCCGAACCCCTCTCTTTATGCTCATATTCGTGAGCATCCCACTCGATTTTGAATGCAGATTGTTTTCTCATTAACAAAATTGTAACACAACCAGTTTTGATTTATGATGCTCATCACTAGGGAGGGTTGGCAGAATGGTAATGCACTGGTCCTGAAAACCAGCGGGTGAAAGCCCTTGGAGGTTCGAGCCCTCCACCCTCCGCCATGAAACTAATGGCAATAGATTATGGTTCCAAAAGGGTCGGGGTCGCTTCGACAGACGAGAGTGGCTTGTTTGCCTTGCCTCGCATGGTGCTCGAAAATAACGATGAATTATTGGAGAAAGTAATTAAATTCAAAGAAGAGCAGGGGATCGATAAGGTCATTATCGGCGAATCAAAGAATTTCGAAGGCGAAAGTAATTTTATACAAGCAGATATCGATAGGTTCAAAGCTGAATTAGAGAAGTATGTAGAGGTTGTCTTGCATCCGGAAATCTTGACTACCCGCGAGGCGCGCCAGCTTCAAGGCAATACTCCGATGACAGATGCTTCTGCGGCGGCACTTATTTTGAAAAATTACATAGAGACAGCAGATAGTAAATAGTAGTCAGTAGTTAGTATATAATTACTGCATGAGTTTTTTCGATCTATTCCCTCCGCCCAAATTTCTTTCACTCGCCACAACTGACGCTTTTAATACCGATAAAGGTATTAAGTTTAAATCAGGCACAAGTGCAAACTTCGCCAACGGCATTTTGCCGGATGAAAAGGCCTATCTTTTTACCAAAAGTTTTGACAATGTGCCAAAAGACGGATTATATGATGCCGTTGCTTTCATAGTCGAAGAAAATGTGCCAATCTCTCTTAAAGAAGCCGTTTTCAGCTACGAAATAATTGAGGAAGATCCGCCAGCTGGCGGAGGAAGGATCAAAGTAGCAGTAACAGTGGTGCCAAAATCGGTGATAAGCGAAGAAATAAAGCGTTTCGAATCTGCCGGTATTACGGTAACCTCTTTCTATACCGAGTCTCAAGCTATCGCCCGCGAAGTTATTCCACAAGGAGACATGAGAGTTCATCTCATAGTGAATCTTGCCGAGAAGAAAACCGGTTTCTATATAGTAGAGAAGCGAGTGGTGCAATTTAGCACTACTATCAATCATGAGAATGGCATAGAGCTTCGTGAAATAAGCGAGATAAAGGCTAAGATGGAAGAAGTGGTCGGCTTCTGGGCATCAAACGTTGGTCCCAAAGCTAAAATAGAAAGAATCTTCTTGTGCGGAGCGCGATCCAGTAAAGCCGACCTGGTGGAGGCGCTTAAAGCTAATGCTATGGGTATGCAATTTGCCAACACAGAGTGCTGGCTAAATTAACATGTTTAAACTACTCACCGAAGAAGCAACACAGAAAGTTTCTCAAGAATACGGCCGTCGCCGCGCCATTCTAATTTTGCTCGCTTTCATACTCCTCGCCGTAGTTGCTATAGTTGGGCTCTTGCCTTCATATGTTCTCTCTACTATAAGAGCACTGGAGGTAGAGGAGAGAGCTCGCATAACGAGTAGCATGAAGAGCAAGGGTGACGAAGCCGAACTAGACGCATGGCTTACCAAAATCAATCTTGCTCTCCAAACACTTTCTCCGAAGCTTGATCGAGATCGACCATCCGAGATTATCGAACAAATAATTGACCAAAAAATCGGAGGAATTTATCTCATAAGCTTTTCTTGGGCCAAAGATAAAGGAAAGTCAGAGATGTTGGTCCGAGGTATCGCGAGAGACCGCCAGACTCTTCTTAGTTTCAAAGACCGACTCAACGACTCTGGAGATTTCGCCGCCGTGACATTGCCTATATCAGAACTTGCAAGCGATAAAGACATTGATTTCCAAATTAACCTCTCGAGAATTTCTACGCCATGACTTTTAAAAATTCAAAACTAGTTATCTCGATTCTCATCCCTACTGCAATGGCGCTCATTGCCATACTAGCGATCGGAATTTACAGTATTCGTGCCAATAATAACGAGACTTCTAAACTTTTAACTCTCTCGAGCGATGCAGACGAAGCCAAAGTACGCGCTCAAGCTACGAGGCTTCTACGCGTGAAAGCGGCGGAAGATCTGGAGGCGTTTGAAAGGCTAATTTTGTCCGAAGAAGGTATTGTCTCTTTGATCGAGATGATAGAAGAGGCAGGGCAAGCACTCAATCTCGATACGGAAGTGGTTTCGGTAAATAAAGTCGATAAAGAAGACGCCGACAATCCAAAGCTCGTCGAAGTGGTGGTAGAGGGGAGAGGTGCTTGGGCCGAAGCCTACGCACTGCTCGCGTCCCTAGAGAGCCTACCGCAAAGGCTAAATTTGGAAGAATCGAATCTTTCGAAAGTTGATGGAGCGTGGGATTTGCGAGTCGTTTTATCCTTAAATTATTTCGATTAATATGATGGCAAACCCACAAACAGATTGGAAAATTGTTTTCACCTCGACTCTTATTCTCGTGATCATCGCTGTAGCTTTGAGCATTTTAGTTTTCGTCAAAATAGACAAGGAGGAAGTCTTCGTTTCGGGATATGGGGCGAACCGCGCATTAGACACATCTCTCCTCGAAGATACTGTTGATTATTATGAAAACAAGGCAGAAGAATTCGAGAAAATTAAAACCAACAAAACTTCCGTCGTTGACCCATCGATTTAAAAAAGGGTAATATCACACAATGTCCTTGTAGTTCAATGGATAGAACGCCGGACTTCTAAGCCGGATATGCAGGTCCGATTCCTGCCAGGGACACAAAATGAAAAAGCTCCTCTAATGGAGTTTTTTCATTTTGTGTCGGACGGAGCACGACGGTGTGAGTCGGGGTCGCGCAAATCCCTAGCACGGGATTATGTGTGACCACCAAAATTGTGTTATTATTTTTAATAATTTATGAATTTTGAAAAAGAAAAATCTGTCAGGCTCAACCCAGAAAAATTTGGCATGCAACAACCAAAGGGTGATCCAATGGGAATGAACCAGATGATTACTGGTATGTATCGAAATATGGGCGAGGTCAGTTCGTCTCGGCCATTATGGGTCAAAGTATTTGCCATACTCCTTTCTCTAATTGCCCTAGTATTACCGGGTGGGTTTTTATTGTTTATGACTTTTGGTTTCGGGTTGGATTTTACTAATGACAGTTTCCAGTTTATCGTTCCTCTACTTTTTGGCTTTGTTCTTTTTGGTGCTGGCGTAAAAATCGTTTATTCAAATACAAAGTCGATTTTTACAAAGTAAAATATAAATCATACGGAAAATACCATGGCCAACTCCCATAACTACATTTTTGTTGATGAATCAGGAGATCCGGGGAAACCATTCAATCTGGATGCCGCCGGAAATAAGGTTCCAACTGGCTCAAGTCTCTTCTATATTCTTTCTGCTGTCTATCTTGACTCTGCAAAACTCTTTGCTCTAGAAAATAAGATTATGGAAATACGGACCAAATTCGGATTCAGAAGTGAGATTAAATCGACAATTATTCCTCTCGATATGTACAAGGAATTACTTGATATCCTGAATCAACTCGCTATCCCCGTATACTATCGCTTAATAGACAAGACCACATATAAAGGTAAATTTGCGGTCAAAAATCATGCAAAGCTCCATAATATTTTTGACGACTATAATTTGTCGAAACTAGTTTTATTTACCGCACAGAAACAGAAATTATTGGAAGCTGAGATTGTTATTGATCGCGCAGATCGACGAATGTTCAAGGGTGAATTCGACAACTTCAATGAGTATCTGTTTGGCAGGGTCAACACAAAAACAATCCAACGGATAAAGTACATAACTCATGTAAATTCCGAATATGTCAATGCCATGCAAATGTCCGACCTGATAAGTGGTGCGCTCAAGGATTATTTTACTGGTAAAAACAAAGATCTTCGAAAAGTCATCGGTAAGAAATATCTTTATAAAATATGGTGAAATACACAAAACTCAAAAGAGCGGGCCCTAGACCTAGGACACGCTCTTTTGAGTGAAAACTAGCTTGCTTTCAAGCTTCTAATTTAGCTTAAGACGTAAGGAAAGTCAAATCATTACTTGGAACACCACATTTACTTTTTAACTATTTTCTTTATTGCGCTCGCGACTGCGGGGACAACCTTTTTATCAAATGGGTCGGGGATGATCCTGTTTGCTGTAGGTTTTTTCACCACGTTCGCGAGAGCTTCTGCTGCAGCAATTTTCATCTTATCGGTGATTTGGGTAATGCGTGATTCTATCGCACCTTTGAAGATTCCCGGGTAGGCGAGGACATTATTGATCTGATTGGGGAAGTCGGAGCGGCCGGAGGCGACGACGGCCGCTCCTCCTAACCTTGCTTCATCTGGCATTATTTCCGGCACAGGATTGGCCATCGCGACGACAATCGCTCTCTTTGCCATAGTTTTGATATCAGAAGCTTTAAGCAAATTAGCTTTGGAAACTCCGATAAACACATCTGCTCCTACTAGCACATCGGCCAGCATGCCCGACACATTTTTCTTATTGGTAATTTTCAAAACTTCTTTCTTGGTTGAGTTCAGATCTTTTCTCTTTTTGCTCACAACGCCTTTGCTGTCACAGAGAATTATATTTTTCATGCCGTAACGATGCAGAAGTTTAGCAATTGCAATTCCGGCAGCTCCCGCGCCGTTTATGACAGCTTGCACACTTTCTTTTTTCTTCCCCACAACTTTCAACGCATTAATAAGCCCCGCTAGTACAACCACGGCCGTGCCGTGTTGGTCGTCATGCATTACTGGTATAGACAATTCTTTTTTTAATCTCTTCT
>Ga0209541_10008309_pt1 | contig 17139 bp, 18 predicted proteins | sample RifCSPlowO2_01_FD_184027 | JGI IMG/M metagenome (GOLD analysis project Ga0209541, IMG submission 184027) | Groundwater microbial communities from Rifle, Colorado - Rifle CSP2_plank lowO2_0.1 (SPAdes) (version 2) | ecosystem: Environmental > Aquatic > Deep subsurface > Groundwater | place...
TAAGCAATGTGCTTTTGCCGGCGCCGGAATGACCGACGACGGAGACAAATTGGCCCGGCTCAATCGTCAGCGTTACTTCGTCCAAAGCGACGGATTGGTCGGGATAAATTTTGCTGACTTGGTCGAAGAAAATCATAACGAACAGGTGATAGGTTTTAGGTTTTAGGTTTTAGGTTTTAAGAATGGCTCGAGATTGCCGTCGAGAACCGCCTCCACATCGCCGGTTTCCACGCCGCTCCGGTGGTCCTTGACCAATTTGTAAGGATGGAGAACGTAAGAACGAATTTGATTCCCCCACTCAATCTCGGTGGTTTTGCTGACGGACATTCCCGCTTCACGCGCCCGGCGTTCCTCCGCCTGCCGCTCCCAAAGTTTGGCTTTCAAAATCCCCAAGGCCCGCTCGCGATTGCGTTCCTGGCTCCGCTCGCTTTCCACATGGACGGCGAGGCCGGTCGGCAAGTGAACCAACCGAACGGCCGTCTCGCGCTTGTTAACATTCTGACCGCCCGGACCACTGGAGCGAGCGAAGTCCACTTTCAATTCCTCGGGCTTGATTTCCACCGGCGCGCCTTTCTGGAACTCCGGCAACACTTCCACCAGAGCGAAGGAAGTGTGCCGCAATTGTCGGGCGTTGAAAGGCGAAATTCGAACCAAACGATGAACGCCCGACTCACTCTTCAGTGTACCATAAGCGCCGCGGCCTCGCACCAAAAAAGTGAGATTGCGGAAGCCGCCGTGGTCGTTTTGATTTTGATGGAGCAAGCCGAGCGGCCAGCCGCGGCGCTCGGCGAACTTGCGATACATCGAGAAGAGCATCGCCGCGAAGTCCTCGGCATCGTCGCCGCCGGCGCCGGCCAAAAGCGTGACGACGGCGTTGCCGCCGTCGTACTGGCCGGCACCGGCGAGTTCCGCCTTCAATCGCTCGTACTCCCGCACCGTCGCCTGCGCCTTCGGCTTATCCGCCCAAAAATCGGCGGCGCTCATTTCGGCCTCCAGAGCGGCGAGGTGCGCCGCCAAGGCCGCCTTTTCATCCGATTTTTCCGTCGTTCCCGCCATCATTAGCGGCATTATAACAACTTGCGCGGCCGCGGCCAATATGCTCAAATGGCCACGGCTTAGCTTTTTGAAAGGAGGTGAAGATGAGCCAAACAGAACAAGCGCGGCTGAAGCCGTTTCTGAAAACGCTCTGGGGTTTCTTGGCCCCGCCCGAGTCGTTTCGGGAACCACCGCCGGCCGATTTAATTTTCACTTTCGGTTACGGCTTGACTTGGAATGCCGAACAGGCGATTAAACTTTGGTTGGCGGGGAAAGCGCCGTACATCCTCTTCACCGGCCGGAACATGGAGACCGGATTTGGTGAAGCGGAAAGGGATGAGCAATTGGCTCTGGCGGCCGGCATTAAACCGCGGGCAATCTTGGTCGAGCCAAACTCGACCAACACGCTGGAAAATGTGGTCTCGGGAATGGCGCTGGCCGACTCGTCGGGAGTTCGCCCCAACCGCGTCATCGCTGTGGCGGTCCCGATTCATCTCCGGCGAATCGTCGCCACTTTCGGTCTCCACTATCCGCGAGTTGAAGTTTTTCCGACCAGCAGCTTGCCGAATTTCGATCAGGTCTGGCCTTTCATCGCCATGAACCCCGAAGTGCGGTGGCGCATTGCTAAAGAGGTCTTCAAACTCTGCCGCTACGCCGAGCAAGGCGACATCGCCCATGTAGAAATTCCCGACGCAGTTTGGCAAGCGGCGCTCGCCATCAGTCCCCAACCGTCCCCGTGAGTCGGCGCTTCGGCGCCTCTCTCCGAGGACGGTTTTGTTTTTGGCAAAATTGGCAATAAATAATTACAAGGACGCGAGCTGGCGATCCATTTCTCCGATAAGAGTTTTGGGGAAATCGCGGATGATGCTCTGTTGGTCAATCGGCAAAAAAGTTCCCAACTCTGCCTGAAAATTGATTTGCCTGGCTTCCGAAACAATTTCCGCTTTTATGTCCGCCAGTTTCTTCTTTTGTTCCGGAGCCAGCATTCCTCGCCGCATGATAAAATACAAATCATAGTAGTCGCGCGGCTTCTTCCGTTCTCGCAAAGCGCCAAAAATTTTCTCTTCCACTAGGTCTTGCTGAGACAAGTGGACAACCGTATAGGTGGGAACAAAATCGTTAGCCACGCTGTCAACTTCACCACGGAGATCGCGGGCTTGGCGACCAGAAATGTTAATTTCCACGTCAATCGGTTGATAATCAAAAATCCGAAAAGTGGCGACACCGAAATATCCCTCGCCCCTCCGGGTAGAATCTGATTTGTCGCCAAGCTCAACTCGAACACCAAACTGCTCAATCGCGGCCAGCACTTTGATAAACAAGCCCTCAATCGCCCTTTTTGTCTCGTGTGGCCGAAAACCAAAAAATGAAAAATCCAGGTCTTCAGAAAAACGCGGGCTGCCGTAGATAATCCGCAAGGCCGTGCCACCCTTAAACAATAAATGTTCGGCCGTGGGCAACTGATACAAATTTCCCAAAAAGACATGCTGAAAATATTCCCTAATAATATTTGGGAAAAGGCTCGTCTTTTCTTGTTTAGCTAGTCGCTCGAGATTGTCCAGAGAAATCATTTTAGAGTTGTCTTAACAATCGCCGTCAATTTTGGGTTTCTAAACAGTTCGGCGTATTTAAGGGCTTTGGCCGAATTGATTTTACTTTTGTCAAAACGACTGATTGGTTTTCTCCCGGCGAAAATCCGGTAATGGAGTGTGTCGACAAAGGCCTTCTCCGCGTCAGCGATGACAAAACTGAAACCTCCCTGCTTTTGAACAGAATACCCGGTAAAAGCCGCCTTAGTAATCCGGCGGTAAGAATAGGTTTTATTCAAGGTCTCAAATCGACGAGTGGCTTTGGGGCTGACGGAAGTAATTTCATAAACCGTTTCCGGAATCACTCGGTGATACGAGAGGGCGAACTCCAAAGAGACATAGGACGGTTCGTACAACTTGTTGGCAATAAATAATTCAGGTGGTAAGGCGTCCGGAAAGACATACAACCCCCGCTTCGCTCTGACGATAAACCCCTTTTGGGTGTAGCGGTGGAGCAAAAAAGTCGCGGCAATCCTAGAAATGGGTAATACTTTAAGCACATCAAGAGACGAGAAAAGCAAGAGGTCTTTCTCCTTCATTTTTGACTCAAAAACACGCCAGTTCACCAATTTAGCCATATTGCTAATTTACCAAACTACAGCTAAAATAACAAGCACTTGCTCATTATAACCTATTCCGGGAAAACGACACTGTCGCTATTTCAACCCCTGTGGACAAGGGTTTCTCCGACGTCTCCCCGCGAGGACGGTTTCTTTAATTTGGGGACAAAAAAGCCGGCGCACCACCACTGGGGTGATGAACCGGCGCACCAGCCGCACCTCTTGTCGGGCGCGCTCCGGGCGATGTGAACAAGCCACGGCATGACCCGACGGCCCCGGAGACAAACTCCTTCGCTGGCGGAGGCAAAACCAAATTGTGTCCGAACCGCCTCAAATTCGAACACGGCTACCGACATCATAAACCAACCGTAAAAGGAAATCAAAAAATGCCTCGCGGTAGGCGGGTGATACCAACGAGGCGATATGCATTAATTACTGAAGCAAACCGACCTTTTTCAAAACTTCCGTCCCAAACTCTGCAACAGATTTAGTTGTTCTTAACGCCTCCATGATAACACCGGGGTCATTTATATACAAGTGGCCCTCATTCAAAAAATCCTCACTAACTTCAAGGATACCTCCCTCAAGCACCCTAACTTTGCCGGTGTTTTTAAGCGAACCACCAATGCGAACTTGGCCTTGACCAATGGCAACTTCAGTGGATTCAGTATTTTCCACCTCTCCACCACCACTAGTGTTTCTACGAATAGAAAGGGTCATATTTCAATTTGAATTTTTAATTTAGTGACAACCCCCGAGAATATAAATCCCATCAACTAAATCGCACATTTCTCTTTTGCGCATTTCTTCTGAAAACGAGGTGGGCGGCAAATAGTTTGGGGGTGATGGCGAATATATTGATCCGCCACTTCCCGAACTCCCTACGCCACAAGACGAAGAATAATCCGTGGGACTTTTCAGAATTCCACCGCATAATACTAGGCCATCAATACCGGGGTGTTCTACTTTGCACTCTTCGTATTTAATGTTTAAGGAATCTTTCTCTCTTTCATAAGTTTCTAATGCCCACTGCAAACAATTTTTCACAGACTGTAATCCGGGGGATAAAGATGAAGGTTGAGTATTTTCAACAACACACCTCGCTTCCCCAACTCTCGGACAATAAAATTTTTGCCCCGTTAGGCATTGTGCCCAGTACTTTCCGTTACATAAAATGCCAGGTGGAACAGCGTTGGAAAGTGGGAGTTGAACATCTTCGACGACGGGGAATATTTGCTGATTTTGAATACCATCCACGGCGGATTTTTTCTTTAACCCCTCGACTTCTTTTTTTAACTGCTCAATTTCGTTCCCCAGTTCAACAACCTGTTCTCCTTCCTTCTTCTGTTCTTTTGCACCCACACTGTTGGTGACAGCTTTTTCAACGACCTTGGCGTTGTCGTTTTTTATAACCGCTTCCCTTTCGGCCAATCGTTCATCCGCGTATTCCAGAGCTTTTCTGGCCTTACTTTGTGGACTCAAAGCGAAAAACAAGTTTATTTTTTCAAAAGCCAGATCAAAGCCATACCAAAAACTCCCCGGTTTGATTCCAGCGTTGGTCTCAGCTGAGACAAAAGCGGGAAACACGAAAAAAACCGCTAAAGACAAGGTGATAAAGAAAATTTTCATACCACCAATAGCATAATCCGCTTTCTCGTTTTTTGCAACCTAAAAATGCCTCGCGGTAGGCGGGTGATACCAACGAGGCGAATGTATGCTGGTGGGCCAGAGGATTCCTCGGAAGAATCCTATCGTGGGCGAACAATTTGCCTCTCTCGAGAGAAGAATGTTCGACCCGCCCCGACGACATAATACCAGCCGCACGTCAGCAGAGCCGACTGACGGAGTTACCCTAGCCAGTCAACCCGGCGTTTCCGGCTCAAAGAACCAATCGCTCGGGCTGGACTGATGTTACCAAATCTTGGAGCCAGAGGCGAGATTTGAACTCGCGACCCCCGCTTTACGAAAGCGGTGCTCTACCAGCTGAGCTACTCTGGCTAATCTAAAGAGCCGATGCGCAGAATTGAACTGCGGACCTTCCCCTTACCATGGGGATGCTCTACCAACTGAGCTACATCGGCAATCCGCCGTCATCTTAATACATCAGCCGACTTTTTCCAAATACGCGGTGAAGGTGCGGCGGCGGAAAGGTTGGCCGCCGCCGGGGCGATGGCGGCCTTTCAGATGCTTGTGCGACTTTTCGATTTTGTGGATGACGAAGCGGCCGTCCTAATGTCGGCCAGCACCGTCATCGTCGCCATCGATGTCGTCCCCCTCCGCCGCGCCCGGCTGTAATAAACAAAAAAAGAGCCCAGCCGTCACATCGGTGCGGATGAGCTCCTATTCTTCCACTATCGTTTCCAAGGCGGTGATTTTGGTTTGGGTTTCCTCAAGCCACTCTTGGCTGAACCCGGGATTAAGATGGCGCCAAACCGTTTGAATATTGCTGAAAATTGCCTGTTCATGACAATGATAATGCTCGGCAAGTTGGCGGAAGTTTTGTGATGGGGAGCCGGCCAAGCCGTAATGGGCGAAAAATTGCTGACGGGTTTTCTCCGACAACCCCAAAGAGTTAACTTCCCCCGCGAGAGACTCAATCTCCCCTCTTAATTCGGCCAATTCTTCTCTGGCTAAGAGGGGGAGCTCCGGCAGTGAGTAACTTTCGTAAGCGAGCCGTTGAGCGCCCCGTCTTCGCCGACACCAATCTGGGTTACAATCGGAAAGAGAAAGGAATCTGGGGCAACCGCGAAGGGCCGAACGAATACGCGTCGCCGATAAGCCACACCCTCGCTTTGACTTGAACCGCCGCGAGATCTCCTCTATCTTCAACTCACCACTAGGCCCGGCCGGTAGTTCTCTAACGATCTGCTTAATCACTGCGTTTGAACGGAGAACACCCCGCGAGAGTCCTTGTCTTCTAACTTGATAGCGCCTCAACTGGTTTAGGATGACTCGGCAAGCATAGGTCGAAAACTCCACCCCCTTGCCTTCGTCAAACCCACGGGAAACCAGGATCAAAGCCAGAACGCCCTCGGCCAGCAGATCATCCAAGTCGTCACCCGGACCAGCCACTTTTTTAATCACCGCGAAGACGAGTCCAAGGTGGGAATGAATTAGCGACAAAAGCGATTCTTGGTCCCGGTCAGTTTGATAGACCTGCATTAGCGCCAACCTTTCCCGCACCAACCTTTCCTCTTGAGAGACATTGGAACCCATTTTTCACCTCCTTTCGTTTGGTTTTAAAGGTCAAGGGTTTCCGCCCTAAAAACTAGCACGCCAAACCGACCGAGTCAATCTTGCCTCTCCAAGTAAGCCGTGAAGGTGCGACGGCGGAAAGGTTGGCCGCCGCCGAGGTGATGACGGCCTTTCAGATGCTTGTGCGACTTTTCAATCTTGTGGATGAGAAAACTCTCGGCAAAAAAATTTTCCAACTCCCCCACCGTCCAAACATGCTCGGTCACGCCGAGCGTCGGGTGACGGTAAGTGTGCGACTCGTCGCCCGGATGCTCACGCAAGAGGCGCTCGGCGTGGCGGTCCTCGTCCAACAGAAATGATTTGAAACAGAGAAGGCCCGCCGGTTTTAGGACGCGCCAAATTTCGTCGCGCCAGTTGGCGCGCTCGGCGGCGTTCAAGATGTGCGAGCTCATCAAATCCAAAACCAAATCAATCGAGTTGTCGGCGAGCGGTAGCAATTCGGAGAGCGAGCGGATGGAGAATTGGAGTGGTAGTGGAGCGGGGGGTAGGTTTGATTTTGCATTTCCCGACGACGACCGTGCAAAATCAGGCCTACCCCCCGCGGAACCAACAACGGCTTGTTTAATCGCCTCGGCGGAAATATCGTAACCAACCCCCCGGACGCCGAACTCTTTGGCTAGCCAAATCAAATTCCGTCCGTTACCGCAACCGAGGTCAAGCACGGTTGTCCGATTATTCAGTCCACCTCCTCGGCGGGCAAGCCATCGCGTAAATTTAACCAAATCCTCGGCCGGCTCGGTGGAAAGCGCCAAGTGCCTCGGCCCGCCTCCTCGGCGGGCAAGCCTTTGGTACTCCCGATTCCAAAACTGACGGCCCCGTCTTGCTCGCATTTGGGGCATAGTATATACTAAATTGGCTTATCGCGGGGTGGAGAAGCAGTAACTCACAAGGCTCATAACCTTGGGTCCCGGGTGCAATTCCCGGCCCCGCAACCAGATTGTCTGTCGGCGTATCCGCCAGCCGGCGGAGTAGGACGGTGGACAGCAATTATACTGTGTGAGATATTGGATAAGTAATTATGTCGGCGTAGCTCAGTTGGTAGAGCGTGGGACTCATAAGCCCAAGGTCACAGGTCCGATCCCTGTCGCCGACACTTCCATCTCCCGTCCAAATCTGCTAGATTATTAGCGGTTTGCGGACGTGGTGTAGCCCGGTTAACACAATCCCCTGTCACGGGATAGATCGTGGGTTCAAATCCCATCGTCCGCGCCTAAAGATATTGGAAACTGGTGAAAACCTTTTTGTAATTTTCCAGCGCCGCGCGCGCTTCGCGCGCGCTTAATTGATAGTTGGCCTCGTGGGCAATTTGATTGCGAACTTTGTGGGCCGCCCAAGCGGCGTCCAAATCGGGGAAGTCGCTCGGCTCCACTTTTTTCAGTCGCTCGCCCAAACTCTCGCCCAAGTGCGGATAAAGTTGGGCCACCAATTCTTCCAACATTTTGTCGGCCTCCAGCACCGCCGCTTTCCATTCCGCTTCGCTCGCCGATTCCAAACGAGCCATAATTTTCTGCCAAGCTTGCGCCGCGGCCGAGACCCGACCGGTCGCCACCGCCTGCGCCGCCGTTTCCTTGGCCCGCTGTTCTTCAAGCGTCAAAGCGTAGATGGCATTGGTTTTCCGCACCAAACGAAAAAAGGCGAAAAGTAAAATCGGAATGGAGGCAACTAAAAGCCACCAAACAATGTCGCCGAGAGTCCGCGCCCACGGTCCGAGCCATTCCGTCCGTTCACCGGAAAGAAGCAAATAAATTTGCTGATAGATAAACTCTAAATTGATTGAGCGATTCTGCATAGTTCTAAATCGTGACCGGTTGGCCCGATTAATTGGAGACCGACGGGCAAGCCGGCCGTCGGCGCGGGGACGGAAATCGCCGGCAAACCGGCCAAGTTGGCCGAGACGGTGAAAATGTCAGCCAGATACATCTGGAGCGGGTCGGCGGTTTTTTCTCCCAGCCGGAAGGCGATATCGGGCGTCGTCGGCAAGGCCACCGCGTCCACCTCGCGGAAGGCGTTCCGGAAATCGGCGGCAATCAATTCGCGCACCCGCGTCGCCTGACCGTAATAAGCGTCGTAATAACCGGCCGACAAAACATAAGTGCCGAGCATAATCCGTCGCCGCACTTCGGGACCGAAACCGGCGGCGCGCGACTGCCGGTAATCGTCAAGCAGATTTTCGCCGGAGCGGTGGAGACCGTAGCGCAAACCGTCGTAACGCGCCAAGTTGGTGGAGGCCTCGGCCGGCATAATAATATAATAACACGCCAGCGAATACTTGAGATTGGGTAAGGAAATTTCTTGCGTTTCCCAACCGGCGGCGCGCAATTTTTCCAGCCCGGCGCGGAAGGCGCTTAGAACCCCGGGCTCTATCCCCTCGCCCAAAAAATGTTCCGGCACGCCGATTTTTCCCCGGGGGGAAATCAAATCTCCACCGCCATCGATACTGGTCGCATCCAGCGGATCGCGGCCGCGAATCGCTTCAAAAATTATTTTGGCATCGGCGACGGTTTTGGCCAGCGGCCCGATTTGATCCAAGGACGAGGCCATAGCGATAAGACCGGAACGGGAAACGGCGCCGTAGGTCGGTTTGAAACCGACGACGCCCGAGAAGCCGGCTGGTTGACGGATGGAACCGCCGGTGTCGGAACCGAGAGCGCCGAGACAGAGGTCGGCGGCGAGGGCGGCGGCGGAGCCGCCGGATGAGCCGCCGGGGACGCGTTCAAGGTCGCGCGGATTTTTGGTCGGACCGAAGGCCGAATTCTCGGTTGAACTACCCATCGCGAATTCGTCCAAATTGGTCCGACCGAGAAAAATCGCGTCTTGGGCCTTGAGTTTGGCAATCACCGTGGCGTCGTAGCTGGCGCGATAATCGGCGAGCATTTTGGAGGCCGCCGAACAAATCTGACCTTTGATTAAAATGTTGTCCTTAATCGCGAGCGGGATACCGGTGAGCGGCGCGCTTTCCCCCCGCTTGATTCTCGCGTCGGCCGCCGCCGCTTGCTCGCGCGCCAGCGTCGGAAAAACTTCCAGATAGGCGTTAAGTTCCGGATTCCGGGCGGCAATCCGTTCCAAATACGCCTCGGTCAATTCGGCGGCGCTGAACTCGCCGGCGTCCAAGGCCCGACGAGCGCGCTCGATGGTTAAGTCGGCGAGATTCATCCCAAAATTTTTTTCACTTTGACATAGCCGTCGACGATTGCCGGTGAAGGTCTCGCTTCGTCCGAGCGGGTGGTATTTTTAATTTCACGAAGATTATCCTCGGAAACAACACCAGCGGTTGGCGCTGTTTTTAATTCCGCCACATAATCCAAAATCGCCGATAGGTCGCGGCGCAGTTTTTCGCCCTCCGTCACCGTGAGCTCCAGTCGCGCCAACTCAGCCAATTTCGCCACTTCCGCCGCGTCAATCATTCCCCTATCCTAACATTACTTGAGCATTTTCAAAAACTCGGCTTCGGTCAGAACTTTGACGCCGAGGGCCTTAGCTTTGGCCAATTTGCCGCCGGGATTTTCGCCGGCGACGACAAAATTGGTTTTGGTCGAAACGGTTTCGCTCGTGGCACCGCCGAGCGCCCGGATTTTCGCCTTCGCCTCGCCGCGTCCGAGCGCCGCGAGCGTGCCGGTCAGGACGAAGGTTTGTCCGGCCAGTTTGCCGCCGCCCCCGCCGGCTGGCGTGGGCGGCGCGGGCATTTTTTCCACCGTTACCAATTTCAAAAGCTTGGCCAAAAACTGCCGATTGGCATCGCGCCGGAACCAATCGTGAACGGACTTGGCAACCACCTCCCCGACGCCCGGCACGGCCAGTAATTTTTCCATCGGCGCCGTTTGGATTTTCGCTAAATCGCCAAGATGTTCGGCCAAATCGCGCGCCGTTTCCTCGCCGACATGGAGAATACCGAGAGCGTAAATCAAACGCGGCAAAGTTACTCGCCGTCGCGCCTGAATTTCGTTCACCAAATTTTGGGCTGACTTTTCGCCGAAGCGTTCCAGTGTTCGCAACTCCCCCGTTTCCAGCTGGAACAAATCGGCGGCGTCGGTAATCAAACCCTCGTCCAACAAGCGGTCAATGATTTTCGGCCCCAGACCGTCAAAGTTGAAAGCCGGCCGCGAAACAAAGTGATAAAGATTTTCCCGATGCCGGGCGCCGCACGCCGGATTGGGACAGCGGTAAGCGACGCCGTCGCGAACGATTGGCGAGCCGTCGAACGGGCAATGTTTCGGCATTTTGAAATTCTTTTCCCGCCCCGTCCGCAGTTCGGCCAAAACCCGAAGCACTCGCGGAATGACGTCGCCGGCCCGACTAATCACCACCGTGTCGCCAATTTTCAAACCCAATCGCTTAATTTCGTCGGCATTGTGGAGCGTGGCGTGTTTGACCGTCACCCCGCCGACCCGGACCGGCCGCAAAGTCGCCACCGGCGTCAGGGCGCCCGTCCGGCCGACTTGAACGATAATTTTCTCCACCACCGTCGTCGTTTCCGCCGCCGGAAATTTGTAGGCCACCGCCGCCCGCGGCGTTTTGCCGACCACGCCGGCCGCTCGAACCAGTTCGTTATCATTGACGCTGACGACAATGCCGTCAATCTCGTAATCAAGTTTCGGCCGCAATTTTTCCACCGCCCGATAAAATTTTTCCACCGCCGGCAAATCGGCCGCCACTTGGCCCTTGGGATTGGTTTTAATCCCCCACTCGCGCAAACGGCGATATTCCTCGGCGTGGGTCGGAACCGTTTCGTCCACCAAGGCGTAGGCGAAAAAATCCAAGCTGCGACCGGCGGTGATCTTGGGATCCAGTTGACGAACGGAACCGGCGGCGACATTGCGCGGGTTGGCGTAGGCCTTCTCGCCGCGCTCGGCCTGCTCGCGATTAATCCGCGCAAACTCACCCTTGGTCAAAAAAACTTCACCCCGAACCACTACTCGCGCCGGCCAGCCGGCGCCGGCCAATTTGAGCGGAATCGCTTCAATCGTTTTGACATTGGCGGTCACTTCCTCGCCAACCAAACCGTCGCCGCGCGTCGCCGCCTGAATCAACTGGCCGCGTTCGTAGACCAATTCCAGCGCCAAGCCATCCATTTTTAGATCGCAGTAAAAACTTTTACCGGCAAGCGAGCGGCCGCGAGCGGCTAGATAATTTTCCAGCCGCTCGCGCCAGGCCACCAAGTCCTCGGAGTTGAAAGCGTCGGCGAGCGAGTTCATCCGCGACGGTCGCGAGCGGCCGTCGCGGTGAGCGACTTTGGTAAACTCCGGGCGCGGCGGCCCGCCGACCCTTTGCGTCGGCGAGTCGGGCGTTACCAATGCCGGATTGGCCGCTTCCAACTTGGCCAGCTCGTCTTTGAGCGCGTCCAGCGCCGCGTCGGAAATCGTTTGTTTGTCTAAGACATGATACTCATAGCGATAACGATTAATCGCTTCCCGCAATTTTGCCGCCCGCTCGGCCGTCGCGCTCTCCGTCATTTTGGTGGAAAAAATTAGTTAGCCCGAATATTCGGTCTGGAGCGCCCGCTCCACCGTCCGCGGCCCCGGAGTGCCGCACTCCTTAGTGCCGCTATCGTAGGGTCGGTTATTGTAACCTCTGGCGACGATGGTGGTTTTGGGCGTAGCGAAATCAGGATTCTTGGTAACGGTAACGGTGGCGCAAGTAGAAACACCGCCAATTATGTACTCGGCGCTGAATTTACTTTCGTTGTTGCCAACTACTGTGGTTTGATGAAGCAATTCTTCCCCGCATTGAATATCGGTCGGGTCAGGGGGAGTGTAACCGTTCGTATCGAGGGTAACGGAATCATACGAATAAAAACCGAACTTTTTTTTGGTATCCAAATATCGAGCGCAATTGAAAATACTTTCCGCCGCGTACCAAGCAATCTCCGATTCGCGGGCGGTGTTGGAGATAATCAATTGGCGATAAGTGATGTTGAGCAAAACCAAGCTAATCACCAAGACCACGCTGACCAAGAGAACGGCGAGCAGAACCGCCACCCCTCGTTGTCTTGAGTCGGTAAAAAAATTATTCGGCATAAATTCGTTCGCTTAAAACCAAAGTCCGCTCCGGCAAAGCCGCTTTGTCATGCCAAGAAACGGTCATTTCGACCAACGCTTCGTCGACTCTTGATAAATCAGTAATAATAGTTGCCGAACGAGTGAATTCCAAACCACTGACGATTATCTTCGAGGAGACGCCGAGGGCACTGACTCGCTCACTGGCAGCGTCCAACGGGTCACGGCCGACAAGCAAGGCCGAATCGCGAGTGTTAATTACTTCTTCCAAACCCTGAACGGCGAGAAAGTTGGCGACAATTTGATTGCGAGCGTACATTCCATCGGTGATACCGCGGACGGCAAGAGCCAACGGCCCCAGAACGCCAATCAGCAAAATCACAATCGCCACCAGCGCTTCCACCAAGGTGAAGCCATTTTGTCGTTTGACGGTTGAGTGGTAAAATTTCATCTCCGTTTTTAAAATTAAGAACCGCGCAACTTAATCCGCTCCGAAATTGTTGTCTGAAGAGCAAATTCGGCCACCTCTCGACCGACCTTGGCCTTGCCGGCAAGTTCAATCTTCACTTTGGGTGCGCCGATAAGACCAAGGATAGGATCTCGTTCCGCTTGGGTGACGGTAAAAACTAGTTCATCGAGGTCAAGTTCCGGCGCCAAGAGATCCACCGCACTCTGATTCTCTTCCAACATTTTGAGCGTGTCGCGTCCGCCCGACACCGATTTGAAGTGGTAAAAAATCACATTTTTATCTTGGCGACTAAAACCAGAAGAAGCAACATAACGAACCGCGATAGCATTATCACCGCTAGAACAATTTCTCCCCGCGTCAAAATAGGCCAAATTGAGAGTCGGATCGGTGTTGGAAGGAACATTAAAGCAGTAAAACGCCGTGCCGCCCTGACGCAGTTTGGTGGACATCAGTTCCAAGGCGAAATTGAGATTGTCCATCGCCAGGCGAATCGCCTGGGCTCGCTTATTGACCTGACTGGCAACCAAAAGGGCACCCACCGCGATAGTCGCCACCACCACGAAAAGTGAAACGGCGACGAGCAGTTCAATGAGAGTGAAGCCCTTTTGGCGGTGATTATTGCGGTTTGACATAAATATGGCCGGAACGATGGACTATAATTTCGCGCTTGTTTTCGTCCCCTGTCTTACCGTTGGTGATAAAAATACTAAAGACAGAAGTATCGACATTTACGAAATTGCCACCGTCGGTTTTTTTGAAGGTCGCTTCCGGATCCGGTCGATAAAACATAATGTTAACTCCGGCCTGAGGGTTCCCGGCAAAATCAGTGCAACCAGAATTACCACAAAATTTCAACCCATTGGAAGCAAGTTTGATTCCGCCCTTAAAATCAAATTGTTCAACCAATTCGCCAGAATCATATTTATTTTGAGTCCCACTGGTAGATTTGTCAGCAAAAATAATGAATCGTGTCGAATTATTATTAACGAAATTCACCCCGTAAGAATCGAAGGTGCCCCCCTTCTCCCGCGTGGCGATACCGTAGGTTTGGGCCTGACGAATCGCCACCGCCACTTCTTGGGCGACCAAATCCAAATTGCTCTTGTTGCGAAAGCCGGGGAAGTTGGCCAAAACCACGCCAGTGACAATCACCATAATTCCGACCACGACCAACATTTCAAACAAGGTAAAACCCCGCGAGCGATTCTGGCGATTAGAACGGTAAAGCATTGAAGCCAAAGAGAGTGGCCAAGGCGAACCCGAGGACGAGGAAGGGCGCGAAGGGCAACTCACTCTTCATTGTAAACGACTTTGCCCGCGGCGACAATCGGCCGAGAAGGATTAAACCTAGACCCACCGCCGCGCCGCTCCAGAAAGCGAGAGCGATGGCGGCCAGTCCCGTCGGCCAACCGGCCAGCCAACCGAGGCCGAGAACCAGTTTGGCGTCGCCGAGACCCAACCAGCGGCCGCGCGAGAATCGCCAAAGCAACCAGAAGGCGGCGGCGAGCGCCAAGCCGAAAGCGAAATCGGGCACGAGGTCGGGCCAAGAAAACTTATTGTCAAGGATTATCCTTGACAAGCTGACGCCGAGGGCCGTCACCCCAAACCAAAAGGCCAAACCGTCGGGGATAATCAGGTGGCGCAAATCGTAGACGACAATCACTACCAGCAAACTCCAAGCCAGCCAGTGGAGCAGGGTGAGCGGGAGCGGCAAACCGAGTTGCCAGACAGCCAGAAACAGGCCGCCGGTCAAAAGTTCCACCAGCGGGTACTGCCAGCTGACGCCCGCGCCGCAGGCGCGACAACGGCCGCGTTGAAGCAGGAAACTGGCCACCGGCAGAAGTTCAAACCAGGCGAGGCGATGACCGCAAGCGAGGCAGGCCGAGCGCCCGGCAAAAGTCCGCCAGCCGCCGCCGGCCACGCCGGTGTTGTAGCGAAAAATCACCACATTCAGAAAACTGCCAACCACTAGCCCCAAGAGAAAAATCAACCAGTTCACCGTTTGATTATAACAGAAAGCGAACTTACGGCTGCAAGCAACCCGGGACGGAATCGCCGAGGAAGGACTCGGGGTCCAACGCTTCGCCCGAAGGCGGATAAATCCGGACGCGCTTGACTTCCGGAAACTGCTTCAAATTTTTGATGATTAAATTGGCGACGGTGTAGGCGGCGCCGCCGGAATCGCAGCCGCCCTCTAAGTAAACTCGCGCCGTGCCGGCGGCGGCGTCAAATTGGAGTCGGGCGCCGGTGGCACCGCTCCGAACCAAGCGCCAGCCGCGTGTCTCTTCCGCGGCCGTCGGGCCGCGGAACAATTCGTCCAGCGTCGCTTGTCGCGGATCGGCGCTCCGACTGACCAAGCGTTCCACCGCCACCTCGTACGGTTCGCCGCCGAGGTCAAATCGATTTTGGTCCAGAAAGAAAACGGAAACGGTGAGCGGCGCGAGCGGCGGTTCAGCGTCAAACTCCGGCGGCGGCGCCGATTTCTCCACCTCGAGCGTCAAGGTCTCCAAAACGCCGCGCGCTCGGGCGCTCGGCTTCTCCAATTTAATCGTCACGAAGCCGGGTTCGGTTTCCGCCACCAGCCATTCCGCCTCTTCATCGTCATAAGCGACAACTTTCTCGGTGTCCAGTCCCGGCAAACGGAGCGGCGACATCTTCTCGCGGCAAGCGGAGCAAAAACCGCGCTCGCGCCAGAATTCCCGGGCGTCGGCAAAACCGGCGGCAACATTATTAAAAATTTCAATCGTGTGTTGCTGGTCAGTCGCCGGTTCGACCAAAACAATCCGCGAGTCGCGCCCCGGCTCGGCAGCGACGACAAATCTTTCGGTCGGAAACTGGAGCGACAAATTAACGCTGACGAAATCGCCCTCAAAGCCGGTGATATAAGAATGACGAAAAGTGGCCCACTCCGGTTTTGGCGTTGTCCCGCCGCCGCCTGACGGCAATTTGTCGGTCTGAACCAACCAAGCGGCGACAACAATCAACAACCCCAGAACGAAAAGAATTTTCCCGGTCATAAGAAGATTATACCACCAATTTAGCTTTTCGCCCTCGACCCGTTCGCCGCGACGAACCGCCGCAGGCGCGGAGAAAATTGGCTTGGAGAGTGGCCAATCGCTCCGGTGCCAGGGCGCCGAACTTCTCTCGGGCTTCCGTCGACCGAGCGCGGAACTCGCCGTCCTTCGTCCTGATTTCCGGATGAACTTCAAGCGCTCGCTCGTTGAGACCGGCGAGGGAAAGTCCGCCGAGCGTCCGCAGGCGCGAAAGGGCGACATAACCCTGTCCGTATTCAAAGGTCTGCGAGAGATCCAGATGCGCCGCTTCAAGCGACATCCCCTGACTTTTGTGCACCGTCATCGCCCAGGCGAGACGCAAAGGCACCTGACTCAAACGAGCGAGCACCCGGCCGCCGTCTTCAATGCGCCACTCTGCCGGTTCGGCCGGAATGGTCCGCCCGGCCAAGGTTTTGATTAGCGGCCAACCGCTTTCTTTGGCGAAACCGCTCACCGCGCCCAGAGTACCGTTGACGAAACGGTGTCCAGCCAAATCGTTTTTGGTGAACATCACCCGAGCGCCGATTTTAAGCGCCAGGGTCTCGGGCGAGAGACAACCGCGCTTTAGGGCGGCAACCAATTTTTCGGACCCGTGTTCGGTCATCGCAAAAGTTCGAACCTCACCCGGAAGTTTCGCCAGTTCTTGATGGTTGATTTGGTCGACATCGACATTATGCGGATACAATTGAGTGAGGCCGGCCGGCGGCTTTGACGCGTAACGAGTGCGGAGAATTCTCCGGTGGCTCTCGGTAAAAGAGTGGCCGCGAATCGCCGCCAGCAGTCCCAGAAATTCCGGGTCCGCTTGCCGATGTTGTTCCGACAAGTAACAAACAATCGGGTTCAAAGTTTGCCAAGCCGGGGAGAAAAAAGCGAATTGTTCTCGGTCGGCGTCATTTCCCGTCCGGTTCACCGGCGGCAATTGGAAAAAGTCGCCGACTAAAATAATTTGGAGACCGCCAAAGGCCTCTTCGCTCCGGCGGATTTCGCGACAAACCGCGTCAATCATTGAAAGCGTCCGGGCCGAGAGCATTGAGACCTCGTCAATAATCAACACCGAGGCCCCGGCTACTCGCCGGACGACATTCCGGTTTTGGGCCAGCTGATCCAAATCGTAAGCGCTCAAGTAAGGCCGGACGCCGATGCCGCTCCAAGAATGAATCGTCAAACCGCCGAGATGAGTGGCGG
>Ga0209541_10008315_pt1 | contig 17134 bp, 10 predicted proteins | sample RifCSPlowO2_01_FD_184027 | JGI IMG/M metagenome (GOLD analysis project Ga0209541, IMG submission 184027) | Groundwater microbial communities from Rifle, Colorado - Rifle CSP2_plank lowO2_0.1 (SPAdes) (version 2) | ecosystem: Environmental > Aquatic > Deep subsurface > Groundwater | place...
AGAAATATTCCCTAGCTTCTCTCAACTCAACCACCCGGCTTTCAGCAATTTCTCTATTTTTTGAAGTTTCAAAAAGTTTCCCCAAAAAGCGAATTACCACCCAGACAAAAAACACAAGAAAGACAAAAAACACAATAAGAACAGCGGGAGATCCCAGTATTTTCTTCAATTTTTTTTTCTCTTGAAAATTTCTCATGATATGATATTATCATTGTATGCTTTTTAATAAAAAACATCAAAAGAAAATTCAGTGGATTTTCGCAACCATATCCATTCTGGTAATAATAAGCATGATACTTTTATATTCCCCCATCTTCTCTCCACAATAGTCGTCCATACTTTGATTAGTTAATTCTGCCCGACCGCATCATTTTAAGAAACACATCTTGGGGAATATTTACTCGCCCACGTTCTTTCATTTTCTTTTTGCCTTTTTTTTGCTTTTCTCTAAGTTTCATCTTACGAGTGATATCGCCTCCATACATGTGCGCGGTTACATCCTTCTTCATACCGGAAATAGTGCGGGAAGAAATAATTCGCCCCAGAGCCCTTCCCTGAATCTTCAGAGTAAACATCTGTCGAGGAAGAAGGCCATATAATTTCTCCACTGCCTTCTCCGCTTCCTCTTCCACTCTTTTTTTCGACACAACCCTGGAAAATGCCGGTACCACTTCGTCAGCCACCAGAATATCCAGTCTGGTCACATCCGCCTTCCGCATCTCTCCAAGCTTATAAGAAATAGATGCATAACCGGAGGAAATACTTTTTAATTCGTCGAAAAAATTGCGCATTAATTCCCGAAGCGGCATTTCCACCAAGATAGACGATCTGTTATCTCCAAAATTATGCGTCTCGCCCACTTCCGCTTCATGCTCGAACAAAAGCTGCATAATACCGCCCAAATATCCGGCGGGGCTGATTATTTGCGCTTTTACCCATGGTTCATATACGGATTCAACACTGCCATCATCCGGGAAAAAGTATGGGGAATAAATTTTCTCCCTTTTGCCTGCTTGTCCTATAAAGGACTTTTTTACCACTTCATAAGTGATGGAGGGGGTAGTAATAACAAGCTCTAGTCCAAATTCACGTTTTAGCCTCTCGGTAATTATCTCTAAATGAAGCATCCCGAGAAATCCACATCGGAAACCCCGGCCGAGTGAACCGCTTGATTCTTCTTCATAAGAAAAAGCGGAATCAGACAGCTTCAGCTTACCTAAGGATAATTTTAACTCTATGAAATCATCCGCATCTTCAGGAAAAACGGAAGCCCATACTACCGGCATAGCCTTCATGTATCCCGGAAGAGTGGGCAGAGGATTCTTGGACATGGTAATCGTATCTCCGACAGAAGCAATACCCGGCCTCTTGATACCAGTTACTATATATCCCACTTCTCCGGATGAAAGTGATTCAGCAGAAACTTCTTCCGGAGTAAATACTCCGACTTCAAGAGAAGAAAATTTTTCTCCCGATACCAAAAAGAGAAGGTTATCTCCTTTCTTCACTTCCCCATCCAGAATACGCACAAATACTATTACCCCTTTGTGATTAGAATACTTAAAATCGAAAACAAGAGCGCGTAAAACATTGTCTCCTGAATAATCTTCTCGAGGTGTCGGCACACGCTTTATTACTTCACGAAGCAGATTTTCCACTCCTTCTCCGGTCTTACCAGAAACCAAAAGCACTTCCTCATCACCACAACCTAAAAGCTGTTTAACTTCTTCTTTCACTTCCTCTATTCGAGCAAGCGGAGAATCAATCTTAGAAAGTACCGGAATAATACGAAGTCCGCCTTCCCTGGCCATGGTAAGGGTAGTAAGAGTCTGAGCCTGCACTCCTTGGGTGCAATCCACCAATAAAATAGAACCTTCCACGGCCTTGAGCGCTCTGGAAACCTCGTAAGAAAAATCAATATGCCCCGGGGTATCTATCAGATTTAAGATATATTTAGTCTTAGTACTCGGAGTACTAAGTCTTAGTACTCCGAGTACTAAGTTTGTATATTCCATGCGAACAGGTTGCATCTTGATGGTGATTCCCCGCTCGCGCTCAAGTTCCATAGAGTCAAGTATTTGATCGCGCATTTTTCGCGCTTCAATAGTATGGGTGATTTCCAACATCCGATCTGCTAAGGTAGACTTGCCGTGGTCTATATGCGCAATGATACTAAAATTTCGAATGTATTTTAAGTCTGTCATATATTTATTCCAGAAATCCGCCCGTTTGATGATTCCATAAATCCGCATAAAAGCCGTTTCTGGTCAAAAGCTCTTTATGGGTTCCTTCTTCCACTATCTTCCCCTTATCAAGCACTATAATCCTGTCCATTTTTTGCACGGTGGACAATCTATGAGCTATCACTATTGCTGTCTTGCCTTTCATTAACTCATTAAAGGCGTCCTGAATATAAGACTCGCTAATACTATCTAACGAACTTGTCGCTTCATCAAGAATAAGAATTGGTGCATCTTTTAACATTGCTCTCGCTATAGCCACCCTCTGTCTCTCTCCGCCGGAGAGTTTAACTCCTCTTTCACCAACAAAAGTATTGTACCCCATAATTAATCTTGAAATAAACTCGTCTGCGTGAGCCGCCTTAGAGGACTCTATAATTTGTTCTTCATTTGCTTCTGGTTTACTATAAGCAATATTGTCTCTTATACTTCTATGAAACAAAATAGGTTCCTGGGAAATATATGAGATATTTTTTCTTAAATCATCTTGGGTTATATTTTTGATGTTTTGTCCGTCAATTAAAATTTCCCCTTCAGATATATCAACAAAACGCATTAAGAGTTTAGTAATAGTTGATTTTCCAGAACCGGAATGACCCACCAATCCAACTTTTTCTCCTTTATTAATTTTAAGTGAAAAATTATTTAATACCTCAGTACCATTAAGATAATTAAAGGAAACATCTTTTAACTCTAAGTTTCCATCTTTTATCTTTAAAATCTCTGGTTTTTCTGGATCAAGTACATCTGGAACTTTTTTAAATATATCAATCATTTCTTTCATATCTGATGTTGCTTCAGTAAATCTAATCATTGATCTACCTAAATCCCAAAAATAATTACCAAGAGTTATAGAATAACTTTGAATTAGTAAAAACATACCGGCTGTTATTTTACCAGAAATCCAAAGTTCTACAGCCAAGAATACACAGAAAACTTGAACAAAAACAATAAGAATTGATTGCACAATTTGTTGTTTATTGGCCATATTCCATGCCCTAAAACGTAAAAAATCTTCTTCGGCTGTTACAATCTTAAAACTTTCAATTTCTCTTGCAGATGCAGAAGATGCTTTAGTGGCTAAGATATTTACCAAGGCATCAGCTATGTATCCTGTAACTTTTGAATCGGCCTGTGCTTTTTCTATATACGCTTGTATTGTTTTTTTAGACATAGAAATTATAATTAAGAAATACAAAAGATAAACTACAAAAAAGACCAGTGCAATAGGATAAGATTGTATAAAAAACACTATAAAAATAGACAAAAAGGCAATAAATGGTTGCCAAAAATTATCAAGAATGATATCGTGTACGGTTTCAAACGATTTAACAAACTTTTTTGATTTATTTACCAATGATCCAGAAAAACTGTCGGCAAAAAATGTGTACGAGTGATTTTGTAGTTTAGAAAAAGTTAAATCCATTAAATTTTTCATGACACTAGATTGAAATCTAGTAACGAGAAATTGCCCCCAGCGCATAAAAATATTAGCCATAGCAAAAGATACAGCAATCATGGCAACATATTTAAAAAGTGAATTTGTTAATAACGACTTATCAACACCTGGAGTAACAACTAAATCTATAATTTTTTTGTAGAAAATTGGAACAATAGTATTAGATAAAAGTGGTCTAGAAATAAACAAAATATAAATAAAGAAAAAAGACCTTTTATATTTTGAGATTATTGGCCATATATATGAAATTGAATCCTTTAAATTAAACATAAAACAGCCCGCATGGCGGACTTAACTAAATGATACCATAAAAATCGCAATTTTAAAGCCCCTCTTTAAATTAAGCAAGGACCGTCCTTGCTTAATTTTTGCTTAATTATTTTCGATGAAATATTCATCCATAAAATCTTTAAAGGATTTTGCATTATTAAAATACTTAGGAAAATTTTTGGCATTTAATATATTTTTTTCTACTCTATCCTCTTCAATATAATCGGGATAACTGGAATACTTATATAATCTAAGAAATTTTTTCATCTCACTAAAAGGTTTTTTGATTTGCTTTTGCCAATCAGGAAATTTTATTTCCAAGGGATTAATATGAATATATCCGAATAATTGTCGCATATAATTATCATCAACTCCAATTAATTTTGATTTGAATAATCCGCCAAACAAGGCACCTGTTCTTTGGTATTTAATATTAAAAAACATAGAGTATCCTGTCCCCAATTTTCTCATAAATTTAGTAATTCCTCCATCGATTTCTTGTCTTACTATTAAATGAAAATGATTTGTCATGAGAGACCATGCACCAATAGAAATGATTAATTCACCCCTATCTAATACCAGAATTTCGTTAAATGTTTTATGCTGTTGATTTATTAAATTATCCAAACGAAAAGATTCTGTTTGTGTATTCGCAATATATAAAAGCATGATAAATCGCTCGTAGTCTTTTTTTGATTTGAATATTACTCTTTTATCTATACCACGATTATAAAGATGATAATATTCGCCGGTGATAAATGGATCCTTGCGTAACATACATGATATTATATATTGTATATTTCAATTAAGCAAGGACGGTCCTTGCTTAATTCCGGTCCTTGCTTAATTCTTGCTTAATTTTAAAGCCCTTCTTGGGAAGGGGGTAAAATACGGGCGCGCCAGAATTTAGTTCGGAAAGTCCGGAAAAGCTCTTCCAGTTCTTCATTCCCAAGCAAACGCAAAACCATTATTCCGGCAAGAATGCCCAATATAACGGAGAAAAACCCTTGAAGAAATATTCCCCAGAAGGTGGTAGTGCCAAAAATATTGGAAAAAACACCCAGAGATAAATACGCCATTACTCCTATAAAAAAAGAAGCTCCCAGTGTCTGAAAGAAAGTTTTCGATATGAAAGATTCTCCATCCATAAACTCTTTCTTGGCAAAGTAGAGATGAATGATGAAATTTAATATAGTACCCAGGGCATAAGCCAGCGGAAGCATTAAGACTGCGGTGCCTGGAATATCCGATACCTTGAGAATAGACTCTATAAAGTGCCGGAAAAGCGGCCAAGACTCGAATAAACTTAAAAGAATATAAGATAAAAATATCATAACCGTCGACGACACCAGATTTACCACAAGCGGGCGTCTGGTATTGCCTTTGGCATAATGAGCCCGAGATAAAAGAGCGACCATACCCTGCGCCAGAATAGATACGGAAAAAATAGCGAGAGAGGCGGCCACCAGCCTGGTATTCTCCCATGAAAAAGAAGGCGAGCCCAGAATCACCCGCACAATCTGCGCTCGCGCAACGATAAAGATGAAAGTGATAGGAATAGACCAGAATACAATAGCCCGGCCCGCCCTCTTTAAATGATCTTTAAATTCATTGTTTTTCCCGCCAGTAAAAGATTTAACCAGGGTGGGAAAAGCCGCTACTGCGTAGGATATACCGACAATATTGAGAGGAACGGACTGAAGATTAAAGGATAAATTAAAAACCGAAATAGAGCCACTTTTGAGAAAAGATGCCATAGCCACAATGAAAATCAGCGCTATGTTGTTTGCAGATAGCCCCAATGTTCTCGGTAGGGAAATAAAAACCGCCTTTCTGATATCTTGAAAATTGATAGAAATTGAAAATTTTGGAAAAAAACCAAATTTGAAAGAAGCAAAAGCTTGAATTAAAAAATGCATTAGAGCTCCCAAACTCACTCCAAAAGCAAGCCCCCGCAAACCAAAAATAGAATATAAAAACAAAATACCGGCGATTATACCCAGATTATAAAAAATGGGACTTAGGGCATAAATAAAAAATCTGCGATTCATCTGGGTAATAGCGCCAAAAAGATTGGATAATCCCAAAAGAATGGGAGAAAGAAGCATAATGCGGGAAAGCTCTATCACTCGCGCTTGATTCTCCGGAGTAAAACCGGGCGCAATAAAAAAAGAAAGATAGGGCATAAGAAAAAAAACAAAGATCGATACCAGAATAATCACCGAAAAAAACACCGAAAAAATATCATTCAGGAATTTTCGCGCCTCCTCCGTCATCGAAGCATCGCCTGAACGACTAGACATTTTTTCCTGCAAGAACGGTATAATGACGGTGATAGAGGCCAGAGATGCAATAGATATGAAGATAAGATCCGGAATCCTGAAAGCCGCATAATAAATATCAAGCGAAGCGGAAGGACCGACAAAATGCGCAAGTAAACGATCCCGAAGAAGTCCCAATATCTGAGAGAGAAGAGCAAAACCCCCCAGGAGAATAGCAGCTTGATTTATATTTTCGTACTCTTTGCCAAAAATCTTGAAAATCTTTTCCATTCAACCATCATTTTAGTTTCCAGCCTTAAGCGAATCCACATATTTCAAAAGATCCTGGTTTGATGGAGAAAGAGACAGCGCCTGTTCAGCATAAGAAAGAGCCGATTTGCTGTCGCCCCCCGCCCTCGCCACTTGAGAGAGCATCAATATGGCATCAATATAGTCCGGCTTCAAAGATAAAGCTTCATTCGCGAATTTTTTCGCTTCTTCTTGATTTTTATTGGAAAGATTTATTTGAGCTATGGCAAGTTTGAGGCGCGGATTAAGCGGATTTAAGTCAGAAGCGGCCATAAAAGATTCTATCGCTTTTGGATAAGCATTCGCCACCCCTAGGGTCCCCGCCACACTATATACATTGCCCAAGGATTGATGATTCAGATAATTTTTAGGATTGTATGCAATTGCCCCTGAAGCTCCAAGCACGGCCTGATCGAACATTTTCTGTAAATCCGCCTTTTGCGCATCAGAAAGTCCGGATGGATTCTCGCTCAAAAGAGAATTCAGTTTTACAAGAAAAATCTGAGCATAAGTCCTCAAATATAGGTCATTGTTGTAGAGTGACAAAGCTTTAACTATGGAAGCTTCCGCTTCAGTTACGGAAGAAGTCTGCACCGACTTACGGAAATGCGGAACGGAAGCGAAACGCTCTATATACTTAAAGGCAACGGTCGCGGAAGCTATCATTATCACAACCAAAGAAAGAATGGAAAAAAAGCTTTTTCTGTGATCATCTAAAAACGATATTTGATATTCTCCCTTTTCACGATTGGACAAAAGCCCGATAAATACTCCGGTAAAAGCAAAAGCTAGCAGGAATATCACCAAGCCCGCGGAATAAAAGAAGCAAGCCGAAAACAAATACAAGGATAATAGAAAGAAAATGCCTGCTTCGCGATTCATGTTTTGCTTTATAGTTACAAAAAGTGACTTCACTCCTTCAACAAAGAAAAATCCTAAAAAAACAAGCCAAGACAAAATGCCAAGCCCTCCGGTAGTAGAAGCGAAGGTTGGCAAAATCCCGGACCCGGAAGTAAAAAAAACATCCCAAAAAATGGTAGAGTTTATGGGTAGAGATTTATGTATGGCCCAAGCTTCTCCGAATTTATTGGGTCCAACGCCGAATACGGGATTTTCTTTTAGAGATTCTTTCATAATCGCGAAAGTCCCGCTTATGGAAGGACTCACTTCCGTATTGGAAAGAGCAAGCTTTTGGGGCAAGAAACTCCCTATAAACTGCCCGGAAATAAAAAATAAAAGCGATACTATGAATACTCCAAAAGAAAAAGCTGGAAAATAAGACTTTTTTTCTTCTTCTTCAGTCCTGGAAAAAAATGAGATTTTATAGACAAAAATAAGCAAAGAAAAAATTCCCAGAAGCTCCCAAATAAGAATATAATTTACGGAAGCAACCAAAAACAAGAAAATCAAAATAAAAGCCCCTAGAATAAATTTTATCCGCTTAGTAATAGGAAAAAATTCAATAATAAACAAAGAGGCTAGGGCGGAAAAACCGGCTAAAAGCCCCAAGGTGTTCAAGGATCCAACGAGATTGCCAGCTTTTCCTTCAAAAACCGATAACGAAAAAATTTCCGGCATGAAGAACCTAAAAATCTGAAAGACCGACACCACGACAGAAGAAAGAATAACTCCAAACAAGAGCATTCGAGCATTTTGGGAATCTTTTACCATCATGGAAGAAATAAGCATCAACATGAAAGCCGCAAACATAAACCAAAATGTACCCAAGTCAAAGATAACGCCAAAAAAAGACATCTCCGGCGCATCCGAGAAAAAAGCCGACAAAAACACTGCTAAAACAATTCCCGCGCCGGAGAAGATAAGCGGGGAACGGGGTAAATTTACCCTGCCCACCGAAAACCTGGATATCGTCCAGAAAATAAGTGAAATAGAAATTCCAACCACCAAAAGCAATCCTTTTGAAATTTCAATCGGTATCCCGGTAAAAGGCAGAAAGAAAATCGGTAATAAAATTATTGCTAAAAATATTGATAAAAAAGATACTCGATCTAAAATATTTGACCACATGGTTTTCATTATACTATATATCGTTGCAAATATACAAGTAAAAACTAAATCACGATGTTGATAAGTCTGTGCTTGACATAAATCATTTTTTTGAGGTCTTTGCCAACGGTGTATTTAGAAACAATCCCGCTATTCAACACTTGATGTTTAATAGTTTCTTCGTCCTCGTCTGTCTTAACCATAATTTCAGCTCTCACTTTTCCGTTTACCTGTATTACAATCTTTGCCTCTTCGTCTTTGATCAAATTCGGGTCCCATTTCGGCCACTCACTCAAATGAATTGACTTCACCTCTACCGAGCCCTCCCCAAAGGAGAGAGATTTGGCCCCGGTTCTGCCCCTTCCTTCGGAAGGGGTTTGAGGTAGGTGAATATTTTTCCATAGTTCTTCTGTGATGTGCGGAGCAAACGGAGCCAGAAGCCTTAGAAATCTTTCGTAAACATCCCGCGAGATAGAATCAAATTTAGCAATTTCATTCACAAAAATCATGAGCGTAGAAATTGCTGTGTTGAAACGCATAGCTTCAATGTCTTCCGATACTTTCTTAATTGTTTTATGCAACAGGCGTTCAACCTCATCCCCCGCCTTCCCCTGAAAGGGGAAGGGGTTCCCTTTCTCCTCTCCTTTCAGGAGAAGACTGAGATGAGGTTTGTCAAGGACGGTCCTTGACATATGCCACACCCGCTCTAAAAATCTGCGCGGTCCTACCATGCTGTCCGTGCTCCAAGATACCGCCTGATCAAACGGCCCCATGAACATTTCATACAGACGAACAGTGTCTGCGCCGTATGTTTTTACCAAATCATCCGGATCTACTCCGTTGCCTTTCGATTTTGAAAATTTTGTCCCATCATCGGCCAAAATCATCCCATGCGAAGTACGTTTCGCGTACGGCTCAATAGTCGGCACTAGCTTCAAATCATATAAAAATTTATGCCAAAAACGAGAATATAAAAGGTGTAAAGTAGTGTGCTCCATTCCCCCGTTGTACCAATCCACAGGTGTCCAATATTCCAGATTTTTCCGTGATGCAAATTCTTTTTTATTTTTTGGGTCTGTATAGCGCAAAAAATACCAAGAGCTTCCTGCCCAATTCGGCATCGTGTCTGTTTCCCTCCTGGCCGGACCTTTACACTTCGGACATTTCACATTGACCCAAGATTTCATCCCCGCGAGCGGTGATTCGCCATCATCTCGTGGCTTGTAAGTTTTTACTTTGGGAAGTAAAACCGGCAAGTCCTTATCCGGCACTGGCACCCAGCCCGCATTGTAGACGTCGGACGTCTCCAGAGACGTCCGACGTCTACAATTTTCACAGAATACGAGCGGTATCGGCTCGCCCCAGTACCTTTGCCTAGAAAAAACCCAGTCGCGAAGTTTGAAGGTTGTTTTTTCCTTTGCACCGATAAATTTTACAATTTCTTTTTTTGCTTTTTTAGAATCCAGACCGTCAAACTTATCCGAATTTACTAAATATCCAACATCTGTAAAAATTTCTTTTTTTCCATTAATAAAAAGTTCCCAAATCCTTTCCTTTTCCGAAATGTTTAAAAAATCCACAACTTCGTTTTGTTTTTTCCAGATAAATTGATGTTGATTATTTTCTTTATCAGATATTTTTTCCCGTTGTCCATTTTCTAATTCAAAATAAAGATAGCGGAAGCGTGCTCGCATATTTGTCTGCTTCCTTTGGTGATAAAATTCTACATAGGAAAAACCACCTAATTGCCTGATAAACTTTGCATTCAAAAAACCTGACTCTTCTAAAATTTCACGCTTGCCAGCGGTAACAACATCTTCATCTGGTTCTATACCACCAGATATAAGAGTTCGAACACCTGAAAAATCTTTCCACTCTTGGCATAAATATTCATCTTTTCCCCAATGTTTTACAATACACATTACCGCTTCTCTGTTCCTAAACGGTTCACCTTCTCGGACTTTTTGTTCTGGAATTGGACTTTTGGAAACAGGCGCGACAACTTGTTTTATCGGCAGATTGTATTTCTTGGCAAATTCAAAATCCCGCTCATCGTGCGCTGGCACTGCCATGATCGCCCCGGTACCATAGCTCGCTAAAACATAATCCGCAATCCAAACAGGAATTTCTTCGCCTGTAGCTGGATTTATCGCTTTGATACCCTTTAATTCTATTCCGGTTTTTTCCCTGCTTTCCGTTGTTCGCTCAATTTCTGTTTTCTTTTTAACGGTATTTATATATTTTTGTACTTCGTCCCAATTCGTAATTTTTAATTTTAAATTCGCAATTAAGTCATGCTCTGGCGCTAGCACGATATACGTCGCTCCAAAAATCGTATCGGGTCTAGTAGTGAAAACTTTTATAATCTCACTCATCCTTAGGCCACCCTCTCCTTGCTTGCCCGTCGAAGCTTCAGCAGAGTCGGGTAAAGGAGAGAGGCTATGGGTGAGGCGAAATTCAATCTCCGCGCCCTCCGACTTCCCTATCCAATTTCTCTGCTGGATTTTTATTTTTTCTAAATAATTCACTGTGTCGAGATCTTTATCCAGGCGGTCAGCGTACTTGGTAATAGCAAGCATCCATTGCTCTTTCTCGCGCTTCTCTGTTGTCCCTCCGCAACGTTCACACATGCCAACCACGACTTCTTCGTTGGCAAGGCCAATCTTGCAGGACGGGCACCAGTTTATTTCTGTCCTCTTTTTATACGCCAAACCTTTTTTAAAAAACTGCAAAAAGATCCACTGTGTCCATTTGTAATATCTCGGATCAGTGGTATTTATTTCCCTAGACCAATCAAAAGAAAAGCCCAAAGCCCTGAGCTGTCTCCGAAATGTATTCGTATTGTCCTTGGTAACTTTTATCGGGTGAATGCCGCTCTTGATAGCGTAATTCTCTGTCGGCAAACCGAAGGCATCCCAGCCTATCGGGTAAAGTACATTGTGCCCTTCCATCCGGCGCTTCCTGGAAATTATATCCATCGCGGTATTACTCCTGATATGTCCCACGTGTAGCCCCGAACCCGATGGATAAGGGAATTCTATCAAGCTGTAATATTTTGGTTTTTTGGATTTATTGTCGGCATGATAAATCCCCGCTTTCTCCCAAATAGTCTGCCACTTTTTCTCTATTTTGATATGATTATAATTTTTCATTCACAAAAACTTATCTTATCGGCAATGGCTTGGAATACAGCGTCGTATCTATGGTTTGAGTAAAGCAATGTTTGCCTTCCGGATGCGCCCAAGAAATATTCCCATATGGGTAAAGATTGCGTTCGGAAAGTTTGGAGTTTTCGCTTGAGGCTTTGTTGAACTCGGCGCAAAGCTCATATTTTATAGAGTTGAGTTTCTTGTATTCATACGGCTTCCCTGTCTGTTCGTCAATCGGCGGAATAAAATAAGTGTTAATATTGACATTTTCTTCCATAGTCGCCGGTAAAGTTCCTTTAGTCATAAAAAAACTCGTAATCTGACTATCAATATTCATTAGGTCGCGTACTTTTTGATCGTCATATTTATAGAGCCTCTGGGTACGAGGCGAACCGAGCACCAAAAAACCCCATATAATGGATGCAAGCACCACGGCTGTGGCAATTACTCTCCACACCACCCGAGACTTGGAAGTAAGCTTTCCGCGAATATCCGAAATATAATAAAAAAATATTAAAGAAGCTACAACAAACAACACTAAAACTTTCAATAAAAAGCCGGTGGTTAATTCTTGTCCGTCGATAAAATAATAAAGTATGGTAATAAGATCAGCCGCAATGGCAATACCGGACAAAAACAAGGTAAGATAAGTGAGCCATCGATGAATGCCGGCATTTTGTCTTTCCGGCTCGACTTGATACTGCTTCTCTAAAAGCCACATAAGCAAGATAAAAATCGGAAAAAAGATAACGACCGTCGCCACGGGCCAGCTAATGGACGCGCTTGCTGAAAAAGAATTATAGTCGTTGTTAATTTGAGGATAAGCGACATTAATAACGCTAAACAACAAATTAACCAAACTTATGACCAGCGTATAAAGAGCGACAATCGCCCCCAAATTAAGAAAAACATCTTTTGCGTTTGTTTTTGCTTCCATCCCTTCATTATAACATAAAATTTACGAAGTCCATATTGCCGTGTTGGCAAAGAATATAGAACGATTTGAGAATTTGAGCAAGGACCCCCCTTGCTTATTCTCTTATCGAACTTTTCTTTTTTAGCGCGATCCGGTAGTTGCCTTTATTCGACTCTTGGTTCCAAGCAGACCATCAGCCGTTAATCCTTCCATCGCTTGCCACTTTCTGGCAGTGGCAATGGTAAGTCTACCACAAACACCATCCACTTTCAGATTGGCAGAAATGCGGTCATTAAAAAATCTTTGCCATGATTTGCAGGCTTCGCCGCGGGATCCCAGTCTGATAGTAACAGAACCAAAATTATACGAAGATGAAGACACAACAGAAGAAGATCCTGCGCCTGCCGTACAAGACTGACCGGTAACCATGCTGAACAAATTACCGCCGCCACAACCTACAATCAATGAAGTAGAAGATCCCGTGACAGAAGTGGAACAAAGCTGTCCGGTAAGAGTGTTGAATAAGTTTCCGGAACTGCATCCGGAAGAGGTTTGAGTGACTGCGGGAGAAATAAAACCACCGCCTCCTCCTCCGCCGCCGCCTCCAGAAGAAGGTAGAGGAGGAGTCGAAGAAGATGATAGCGCGCTAGGATCTCCGAATATTGCAAAAGAAGAAAATTGAGTAGTGGTGCAAGTGATAGTATTTCCTGAAGTATTACAATTTTCTAATGGACTCCAAGAAAATCCGTCATGGCGATAAATTTTTAGAGTAGCAGGATCTATTCCGGAAGGCAGAGAAATCTGATCGTAAGTCATGGTAATGGTGATGGGTTTGGAAAAGGAAGATATCGCATTGTCTGCTATAGCTTTAAGTTCATAGACCGGACCAGCCACTCGGAGCTTGCCTGAAACTTGAGGGATGGAAGAGAAAAATTCATCTTTGTCTAATTCATGGATTTGAAAATCCGCATCTTTCGAATCAAAACCGGAAGAAATATCCAACTTGATGCTGTGATTGGCCCTGGAAAGATTAACCGACCCTCCGGCGCCAGACAATATCCGAGCAGTCGTTTTCTCGTTAACTCGGCTTCCTCCCGGACAGCCCAAGGTGGTAAAAGAAACTCTCTCGCTCTCTCCGCTTAGAGAAGAAAACTGAGACAAGGCTTTGACATGGTAAGTGACGCAAGAAAGAAGATTGTTTAGGGATATGGAGTGATTAAGGGTCAAATCGGCATCCGTAGGGGAAGACTTTTCACATTCATTGGAGGAAAGACAATATATCACTCTGCTGTTTCCGGCTTGATTGGAAGAAAAAGAAACAATGGCAGAGGAAGCGGTAATGCCGGATATGGTCGGTGTCGAAATAGAAAGCGTGGAGGGGGGAACGGAAAAAATCACGGTAGTGTTCAAGATTACAACGCTACTTGGAAGCGAATTACCACTGGGATCAGCCAACAAAACATTAGCCAGCTGTAAATTGGGCGAGCCGTTACCAATGGCCGTAAAGTAAACTGAAACCAAAGTACCGCTACCGTTCGCCCCGCCGCCGATACGAGCCACCGCGATATTCTTTAATAATCCTGGAGTTGCGGTGTTAATAGTATTCAGAAAAATAGTGCTAGCCCCGCCTTGCTTCAAAAAGTCACCTTCGGTAGTCCGATCGTATCGTAAAACATTCTGGTTAAAACTAAGATTTAGCTGAACTCCAGCCAGATTGCTAACACTGTTCGTTTTGATATCAACCCTTATTTGATCTCCGGAATTAACCGCGGTCACCGCCGCTGTCGCTTTCAAAACAAAAAGGCCGGAAAACATTAACATCGCCAATAAAACTATTTTTGTAATTCTATTCATGTTTTTATCTTATTTATAAATTCCCAATATTTGTAATAATACCACAGAAAGTAAAGAGAATTTAATTGCAAGGAATGCTAAAAAAGATGATGGAAGAATTTGATGAGTTTGTTAACGATTCTACCCCTAAGCCAGTGCCGACTTCGTAACGATTGTTGCATAATCCGCCGTCGTTCATCATTGCCTCCATATTGGTTTCAAGTCGGGTTTGAATAAGGAATTTTTGGCGGTCCTGCGAGACAGAATACACATAGCCACCTGGCGAAGATGGAACATAAAGATCCGGCTGGGCGGATGGCCTGAAATCAAAAAGAGGGTAGAATCTTTCCGGAGAGCTATACAAGCCGAAGGTGGGGGAAGATGTACATTGGGCGTTATTGCCATGGGCTGGTATGCAACCGTTATAGTTAGGATCAGAAGCAGAGCCGGCATTGCCGTCCAGGAAAGGACAGCTGAAAGAGGAATCCCAATGAGTCCCAAGCGCCAAGGAGAAGCTGTCTCCGCACGGATAGTTGCCATATTCACCGTAAAACATATCCAGAGATAACCTGAATTGTTCGAAATCATGAACGCGTCTGGAATCTCGGGCGCGAGACTTGAGGGCGCTTAAACCGCCTATAATGATAGTCGATAAGACCCCGATTATTCCAATCACCAACATCATTTCAACTAAAGAGAAGCCTTCCTTTTTATTTTTTTTATAAATTATCTTTTGAAGCTTTAACACATTGCATATTATACATTAAATTGAATTCTTTTTCATATTTATACCTGAGATTGCAAGATTGCAAGAACCGTTCTTGCAACAGACAAGCTGCCCAAGCAAGCTGCGCAAGAACGGTTCTTGCGCAGCTTGCGCACGTACTCTTGCGGTTATTCTATACTTCTACAAAATAATTTTCTATAAAATTTTCAAAGGACTGAACGCCTTGAAAATAATCGGGGAAGCTTTCTGTTCTAATTATATTTTTCTCTACCCTATCTTCACCGATATAATCAAGATAACTAGAATATCGATATGACTTGAGAAACTTTCTCATATTCACTACGGATTTATTGATTTGATCTTTCCACTCAGGAAATTCTATTTCTAAAGGATTTATATGAATATATCCGAATAACTGAATCATGTAATTGTCATTAACCCCGATCAATTTTGATTTAAACAACCCGCCAAAAAGAGCTCCTTTTCTTTGATATTTAATATTAAAAAACATTGAGTATCCTACACCCAACTTTCTCATAAATTTAGTAATTCCACCATCAACTTCTTGCCTAAGTAAAAGGTGAAAATGATTTGTCATTAAGCACCATGCGCCAATTGAAACAAGTGGTTTACCTTTGTCCAACATTAAGATCTCACTAAATATTTTGTGTTGTCTATTTAAGATACCGTCAAGTCGAAATGAATCATTTGAATTCGCAATATATAGAAGTGTCATAAATCGCTCATAGTCTTTCTTTGATTTAAAAATCACTCGTTTATCTATCCCACGATTATAGATGTGGTAGTACTCTCCGGTAATAAAAGGATCCTTGCGTAACATTCATAAAATATAACAGAAACTATAACCTTGCGCAAGAACCGTTCTCGTACACATGTACGAGAACGGTTCTTGCGCAATATATCCATCCTATTTTGCCTATTGTTTATATTAGTCCTATTTTTCTTATTTTCCCTATTTTGCCTATCCGTCCTATTAGTCCTATTACCCTTATTTAAATTTCGCCCCTGGCAAAGTTCCTACCTTGGCCTCTTGCCCGCCGACGGCGTAGAATGTCCCGGGCGAGGATTGATTGTTGTATTCGGTGGCGATCCAGTCGGCGGTGCGGGGGGTGTCGGAAAATCGAGCTTCATCCAATAATCCATGGAAATTTCGACTTCCAATTATCGCATTGTTGCCAATGATAAGGTTATCATTTACATTATTTGCAGTACCAACTGGAGTCTGATTTTCTGTTTCTGTCTGCAATACACCATCGAGGTAGATGTCTGGATCATTGGAGGTTGAACTAAAATTGTAAGTAGCGGCAATGTAATGCCATACATTATCAATTGGATTGCTTGTTATTCGCCACTGTCCATTTGTTGTCCCCCAAAATGCTTGCAGTTGATAGTAAGTACTAGTGTTGAGCATTTGAAAATCACTTACTTTTTCAAATAAGCGTCCTAAACTACCACCTCCGGTACTAACACCTTTTGACCATATGGAAAAGCTGATGGCAGAAGAATGTGCAATATCGGCGGTATAAATCGCATCCGCAACATCTAAGTTGTCCCATTCACCACCACCATTAATTTTTCCAGTAGTAGCGGTAATACCAGAAATAGTTCCGTCATTATTATTAGAAGTTGAATCTAGGGCAGTTAACGTCGTTCCATTTGGTAAATGCCACACTCCCTTATAATTCGCATCCCACGTCCCCGTAATATCCTGCTGATCGGCGGCCGCGGCGTTGCCGTAATACATATAGATAACGGTATTGTCATCGTAGTCCAGAGTAGGAATTTCCACCCAGGCGATTAGTTCTCCGGTGGTGGCCGTATATTTTTCCAACTCATGATCCAGCTGGGTGGTGCCGTCCGAGGAAGTGAAGAGAATATCCGTGCCGTCACTTTTGCCCACCTTGCCGCCGTTGCCGGTATCTTTCCAGTCCGTGTCCGTGCG
>Ga0209541_10008316_pt1 | contig 17133 bp, 15 predicted proteins | sample RifCSPlowO2_01_FD_184027 | JGI IMG/M metagenome (GOLD analysis project Ga0209541, IMG submission 184027) | Groundwater microbial communities from Rifle, Colorado - Rifle CSP2_plank lowO2_0.1 (SPAdes) (version 2) | ecosystem: Environmental > Aquatic > Deep subsurface > Groundwater | place...
ACAATCTTTTCCAAAATTATGGGTTTGTTTTCATCGCACAAAGTGTCACCAGTCGTGGCTTCTTTCAAACCAATGGCGGCCGCAATTTCACCGGAGTAGACGTCAGTGACATCTTCACGATGATTAGCGTGCATGCGCACGATACGACCAAGGCGTTCCTTGTTACCAGTGGTTGAGTTATATAGATAACTGCCAGCGGAAATTTTACCGGAGTAAACACGGAAGAAAGCTAATTTACCGACAAAAGGATCGGTCGCGATCTTAAAAGCTAAAGCGGCAAACGGTTCGTCGTCACTAGTCTTGCGCTCTTCTTCTTGTTCAGTGTTTGGGTTAAGACCTTTAACCGGAGGAACGTCCAATGGTGATGGTAAATACCAAACAACGGAATCCAGCATGAGTTGAACACCAATGTTCGCTAAAGCTGAACCGCAGATAACTGGTTGCATGGCATTTTTAATTACCAAAGCACGGATGCCTTTTTTAATTTCTTCAATAGTTAAAGCTTCGCCGTTTAAATACTTAGTCATGAGATCGTCCGAAGCTTCGGCTACCTTTTCTACCATCTTGTGGCGATAATCTTCTACTTTTTCCTTCATATCTTCAGGAATAGCAATTTCAACCATCTTTTCACCATTTGTCCCTTCAAACTTGTAAGCTTTTTCTTCGATTAAATCGATAACACCAGAAAAAGTACCTTCAGCACCGATCGGGAGTTGAATGGCATAGGCGTTGGGAGATAAGCGTTCACGGATGGAATCTAAACTCATGTAAAAATCCGCACCCATCTTGTCCATTTTGTTAATAAAACAAACACGCGGGACGTGATACTTGTCAGCCTGATGCCAAACAGTTTCGGATTGTGGTTCCACACCTTGCGAACCATCGAAAACGGCGACCGCGCCATCCAAGACACGCAAAGAGCGCTCTACCTCAACGGTAAAGTCAACGTGGCCAGGGGTATCAATAATGTTGATACGATGATCTTTCCAGAAACAAGTAGTGGCGGCAGAAGTAATAGTAATACCGCGTTCTTTTTCTTGCTCCATCCAGTCCATTTCAGCGGCGCCTTCGTGCACCTCGCCGATTTTATGTTTACGACCAGTGTAAAAAAGTACACGCTCGGTCGTGGTGGTCTTACCGGCATCAATGTGCGCGGCAATACCGATGTTACGAGTTTTATCTAAGGTAAATTCTCGGGGCATAATAAAATTAATAATTGGTTAATTTTAATCCCAATGGATGGATTAGCGACGAACAAAATTAGCGAAGTGGGCAAAAGCCTTGTTGGCTTCAGCCATGCGATGAACATCATCACGCTTTTTAACGGCGTCACCAACACCTTGGAAGCTTTCAATTAAAACCGTTGCGAGCTTGTCAGCCATTGGCTTGCCTTTTTTATTTCTCGCCGCCCCGATAATCCAACGGAAGGCCAAAGCAAATTGACGATCACCGCGAACTGGCATTGGTACTTGGTAGTTAGCCCCGCCAACACGGCGAGTGCGGATTTCTAACTGAGGAGAAATTGTACGTACGACCTCATCAAAAACAGCGACCGGCTCTTTCTTTAATTCTTCCGAAGCCTTTTCTAAAGCCTTGTAAACGATATTCTGGGCGGTAGATTTCTTACCGTTTTGCATTACGAAGTTGATAAAGCGAGCTAAATTTACATTACCATACTTTAGGTCTGGTTGTAGAACTCGCTTTTTAGTATTTTTTCCACGCATAAATTTCTAGATTACTTTATAGGTTCTTACTTTTTAGCTTTCGCTTCTTTCGGTCTCTTGGCACCATAACGACTGCGACCACGTCGTCTCTTTTCAACACCTTGAGTATCATAAACACCGCGTACAATATGGTAGCGGACACCAGGCAAATCTTTAACACGACCGCCACGGATCAAAACGATAGAGTGTTCCTGAAGATTGTGCCCTTCGCCTGGGATGTAAGCAATAACTTCCATACCATTCGACAAACGGACTTTGGCGACTTTACGTAAAGCCGAGTTAGGTTTTTTTGGAGTGGTTGTGTACACCTTGGTACAAACGCCACGTTTAAAACTGGTTCCCTTTGGGAAAACGGTCTTTTTACGGTGTAAGTTGTCCACCGTATATTGCAAAGCTGGGGACTTGGTTTTTTGAACCTTAGGGGTCCGGCCTTTGCGCATTATTTGGTTTAATGTAGGCATAAATTAATATTCTTATACAAAAAAGCTGAACGAAATTGCTCAGCCACGAGATTTTTGTTCAACGTTCTGCGGAAATATTACTATATCCCCTGTCTTTTGTCAATCCCAAGGCCGGTGGATAACCAATCTAGACAACTCTCTCTCTTTGCTATACTCACCTGTTCCTTGATAACGGAGCGCCTGCGCGGCGCAAACGGAGAAGAGAGATGCGAGCTCTGGAAAAATTCGATGGCTCCCGCCCGTGGTACGTGGCGCTCGGGTTGCTGGTGGGTAGCCTCATCTGGATGGCGGCCTTCGGGCCCGACCCGACCTACCTGTTCATCACAGGCGCCTCCGGCAGCTACCTCCTGGGCTACGTGGACGCCTGGACGAGGCGCAACGCCAAGGCGTACCCGCCGGCGCTCGACTACGCACTCGGCGAGGTGCTGACCGTCGACACGGCGGTCTTCCTCGCCGGGGCGCTCAACATCGAGTACGTCGGCGAACTCATCCGTATGGACAAGGGGACGCTCCAGAAGACCAAGATGTCCTGCGAGACGTGGGACGAGGTCAACGGGGCTCTCCGCAAGTTCGGACTGTCCATCGGGATGTCCTTCCCGAGCTGGACCCGCCCCGACCAGCGCAAGTAACCTGCCTACCCAGCGATTCCAAATTTCAACATGCGCGTGTGCGCGTCCGATGCTTCGCAGTGTCGGTCTGAGATAATAACATAAATAATTGTTATTTCAGATTAACTGCGAAGCGTCGAAAAGGAACACATAGAACACTATTCCTTTTGGAGTGGTGTTTTTGTTCACATTACATGCTTGTTTTGTCGAAAAAAATGTGATATAATAAGCATATTAGAAGTCAATAAATCGTATGACTCTAGTCAGTTTGATCAAAGCAAAACCATACTTAGTGTGGTATGTAAAAGACAAAACCAAGTTGTCTAACGAAGCAATAGTGGAAGCGATTTTGAACTACGGCGACTTTTCCGATGTCCAAAAAATGATTAAAATTTTAGGCATTCAAAAGACCGCCAAAATTTTTTATAAACAAACTGACCCCAAGCGAGGTCGATGCAATTACCACCCCAAGACCAAACATTATTTTAATCTGTACTTTAAGAAATACGCACCCGGAATTACCCGCTAAATAGAGTTTAACTCACTAAAACGCCACCCGATCTGGGGTGGCGTTTTAACTTTTAAATTAGTTACTAACTATATACACTCAAATTCTTGAGTACCGCACTTCTTTGAGCTTAGACAATGCCAACGATCACCATAAGCATTCTGGCAAGTAACATCGCCTGTTTGAGGCCAAACACAGGTACCATTACTACAAACATAATCATCACTTAAACATTCTGTATGGTACTTACAAGTAGCCGGTACGGCAGTACATCTTCCTTGGAAGCAGGCTTCACCCAACTTGCATTGACTGTCTAAAGTGCAACTGGTGGTTACAGTACTGCTCTTGGGGGTAGTTGTAGCAACACAGCTACCGTTCACGCAAACTTTACCCTGCACACATTGCGCGTCATTGCTACACAGTAACTGTCCAGTGGCGGGGTTAGTGGGGAGAACAGTTTCGGCCGCTACACAACGTTGGTTCACGCAGAGCTTGCCAGAAACGCACTGGGCGTTATTAGCACAGAGTAATTCTCCGGTCGTGGGATCACTTGGTAAAACCGTCTCCGCTGGAACGCACCTTTGGTTGACACATAATTTACCGGAGACACATTGGGCGTTATTACTACATAATAATTGTCCGGTCGCCGGGTCTGTAGGTAAAACGGTTTCCGCTGGGACGCACTGACTATCCACACACAATTTGCCAGAAACACATTGAGCATTGGAATTACAAGGCAACATTTGTGTCGTAGAAGTATTTGGGTTTTCTATTGGCTTAGTCGGAGTTGAAACCGGTAAAATATTAGGATTTTGATTCGAAGGTTGTTGGCTATCTACATTGGCATTCGTTGAGCTGGGTTGTCCGTTATTTACCGGGGTATTACTTCGTCGCACGCTGGTCCCGGGGATACAAGACGCGCCCAATAAAACGACGGTGCAAACCAACAGCCCAAGTTTGATAAAGTGCTTCATAAAAAATGAGTAAAAATAAAAGAGTTTACGATATACATATATTAGCACACCTCACCGTTATTAGAAAGTTGACAAGTGTATATTGTGTTTTCCGCTAGAATTGGTAATATACAGACAGGACAATAATCACGAATATGGAAAAATCCTATGAAAAGGAGGAACTTTTGGTTTGCAACCGTAATGTTGGACTAGTGCTGACCTATTGTCGCAAAAAAGGCTTATCTGAAAATGACATTTTAGATAATTTAGGCTATCCGGCCGATTATCTTAAAAATCCCGACCATTGGATCTCTTTACCAACTTTTCTTAAACTCTGCCATCGGGTCCAACACTTGATTGATAACGACCCAAATATCTTTTACCAAGTCGGGCTTCTCGCGACTGAAGAAGGCGGCCTCGGTATTGTCGAAATCTTAAAAAGGTTAATCGGTTCTACTTTTGCCGAACCAAGTTTTATAATTAAAAAAATTCCCGAATACAACCAATTCTTCAACCGTACTAAATACATGGAAATTATTTCCTGCGGTAAAGATTCGGCTTACCTTCGGGTGCGCTTTCGGGGGGGAATTGACGTTGAAGAAGATTTTGTTTCTGGCCCATTGGTTAAAGGGGTTTTTGCAAGTCTACCCTGCATTTGGCACTTACCGCCCGGCAAGGTAGACGAGATTTTGTTAGAATACGATGTCGTGAAGCTACTACGCAACCAGTTCCAAATCTTTGCCGAATTGCGTAATGACAAGTTATATATTGAAGACACGGTTTATGGTGAAGTGGTGGAATTAGTTAATGAAGATACCGCCCTTGGTTCAATTTGTCTCGGCAAACACAAAAAAGTTGAAAGCCCCTACGCACCAAAGGGTGTTCTTATTACCAAAGAATTGTGGTACAAAACCTATCCCCTTTTAATCCCCGGCCAAATTTATAATGTTCCGTATTTTATTATTAAAATTAGTTGGGAGCACTTACCTTTAAAACAACGAATTAAAAACTTAATTCACCCACTTTCCAAAACTACTGTCTCATTTAAAGATTTAGAGGAACGCATTAGCTATTTCCAGGGCTACGCTCAAGAACTGGAAGAGACGATTAAAGAAAGAAACAAGATTATTACCGAAGAAAAAAGACAGGTAGAGGTGTTGAAAAACCAACTGAGCCAAATCTTGGCGTCACATCTACCAGATGATTTAGTTGAGCTCATGACCACAAAAAAATTGGTGCCGAGCCGCAACCGTGGCATAGTCATGTTCGCTGATTTAGTTAACTTTTCTGGTCGGGTGCATAATGCACCGAATTTCCCAGATATGTTAAATGATTTAAACCGCTTCTTTGATTTATCCAATAGCATTGTGAAATCACGAGGCGGTTGGGTATATAAATACCTGGGTGATGGTATTATGGTGGTTTTCGGTGGTTACAAAGAACACGAGGATTACCCGGCGTTATGCATTGGGGCACTTGAAGCGGCGCAAAAATTAATGTCATTAGTTAGACAAATGGGCTGGGAACTCCGAATTGGTTTAGAATACGGTGAGTTTATTTCCGGTGAAGTCGGCCCAGCGCATGAGCGTATCTGGGATTTCTTGGGCGAAACCGTTAACTACGCCGCCCGCCTTAGCCAACACGCGGAAAAGAATGAGGTCTTGATCGGACCACAGCTTAAAAAATATTTGGAAGAAAAAATCCAATACCAAGAAAAAACTTTACATTTAAAAGGGATTGGCGAACAAACTGTTTATTCGTTATTAAATACGGTGAATTATGAAAATTAAGAATATATTGTTTACCATATATTTCTATCTGGTTTTTATGGCGCTCCTCATAGGGTACTATCTGTACGGAGTGGTGGCTGGTAGAAAAAGCGCCATCGAATGGCGTGAAATGTCTTTGAAAGTAATTGACTCGCTATTTAAATATTGTCGTATTAAGGTCAAAGTAACGGGGTTAGAAAATATCCCCGATGGTCCAGCTATCTTTTGTGCGAATCACCAAAGTTATTTAGATGGCCTCATCATTTCCCACCTGGTTCGACGACCGTTTATCGCGGTTACGGCTCCGTTTAAGGTTTTCCCCTTTCCAATCGCGCCCTGGTTTAAAAAAATGCAATATTTTGAAGTGGCTCGCGATATTTTTGAAGAATTAAAATTCCAAAGTGCTTTACACCACGACGAAGTAGTGAAAAAAAGTGTTAAAACTTTAGTCGATGGTCAATCCATTTTAATTTTCCCTGAAGGGACGAGAGAATACAAGCACAAATTACTACCTTTCCATGCCGGGGTAGCGAAAATCGCCCTACAAGCCAGGTGTCCAGTTGTACCGATCGTCCTTAAAGGCGCTGACCGTCTCTTCCCACCTGGAAAGTTTTTACTTTCCCCAACTACGCTCGAGGTCACCGTAGAAAATCCAGTGCGGTTCCACGAATTGCAGACTGACGAAGTACAAGATATGGTTATGATTGAAAATATTATCATTAATCACCTACCAAAAAGATATACGACGGAAAAAAGCATCCCCCATTATCCCGAAGGCAATCGCGCCGCCTTCTTTGACCTTGACGGCACCTTGACCAGAAAAAATATTTATGAGGCGATGGTGAAAAAATATATTTGGAAAAAGCGATCAACCCGGCTATTTTTGCACCTTCTTCGCTTAGTCTTGGTTCGACTGCTTAAAAAGCATGGCTACTTTTATCTCCAAGCGATTAAATCTTTAAAAGGTGTTGAAACTGAAGAACTAATCGGACATTTCCGCGAGGAGTTAGATAAACGATCGAAAAATATTTTCTTCCCTAAAATGTTGGAGGTGCTTGATTTACACCGATCAGAAAACAATCTGCTGTTCATTGTCAGCGAGGAACCAGAGGAAATACTTAAACCTTTTATCCACTGGCTTAACATCCCGGCCTATGGCACTCAAGCCGAGGTTCAAGAAGGAAAATTTACCGGACGGGTCATCGGGCATATTATGAAAGACGATTTTAAAAAAGATAAGCTGATTGAACTGGCCCACGAACACAATATTGATCTTTCCAAGAGTTTTGCCTATGGCAACTCTTGGCACGATTATGAAATGCTACGCATTGTAAAACATGCCACCTTGGTGAGGCCGACAAAAAAATTAGCCAAGCGCGGGAGCGAGCTTGGCTTTAAGGTGTTGAGAGACGCCTAGAGATCATCAATGTCACGTAAAAGACTTCCTGGCTTGATCCGAATTGGACGGTCCTCGGCTTCGTAAGTGACGTCATCGTCATTTAAAACTGTGTAATTATCTCCACCGAGTAAAGAATGATCTTCGATTAGATCACGATCAATCTCATCTAGAAACAGGCTGGGTCCGGCCGTGCCGCCCCAGTTTTTTTGTTCCATTGGATAGGTTAGATAAAGATATTTCTTGGCGCGAGTTAAAGCCACATAAAATAGACGCCGTTCTTCTTCTAGGCCACCGTTTTCTTTTAAAGCCCGCTCATTGGGGAAAGCACCGTTGGTGAGATTTATGATTAACACGGCTTCCCACTCTAAACCTTTGGCTTGGTGAATAGTAGAAAGTATTACCTTATCTTTAGTGTCGGTCGTCCGGTCTTTTTGTAAGATAAAACTCTCTTGCAGAGTAGCTTCAGCGAGAAAATCTTCAACTGTGGCATACTGGCCGGCAAAGCCCATCATTTCTTCTAAATCTTCCATGCGTTCATCCGCGTCAATAAACTCGGCCTCAAGATAATCCCGATAGGGCGATTCGATTAAAGCGGCGATGAGTTTATCTGGTGTTTCCCCGGCGTTTAGTAAACTTTTAAAAATACTAACAAAATTATTCCAACCGACTTTGGCCTTTTCCGACATACCAACCACCTCGGCCTCGAGAATCTCTCGCGCATCCACCATTTGTTTTACACTGCTCGCAATTTTATTAGCGCCGGTTGGGCCAATACCCTCTTCGTGTAATAACACCCGCATCCAAGCCGCCGTATCGGAGATATTTGTTAAAATACGTAAATAAGATAGAACATCTTTCACGTGGGCGCGCTCAAAAAATCTTAAGCCACCGCGAAAATCATACGAAATGTTGGCTTTAACTAACTCCATTTCCAATCGATGCGCATGGCTCGCCGCCCGGAATAACACAGCAATCTCTGAAGAACGGACGCCTTTTTCTTTTAAATGTTTGACTTCGCGAACGACAAACTCGGCTTCTTCTGCTTCGTCCATTTGCGGATATAATTCTGGCTTGCCTAAGCCGGGAGTCTCGGTCAAAGCGGTACGTAAATTTTTCTTTAATTGTTTAAAATTATTCGCAATAACATCATTGGCTAAATTCAAGATTTTTTGGTGCGAGCGATAATTAGTCTCCAGTTTAAAAATCTTCGCCTCTGGATAAACATCTTCAAACCGTAATATATTTTGAATGTCCGCTGCTCGGAAAGAATAAATACTCTGAGCATCGTCACCGACGACTAATAGATTTTTGTGTTTTAAGGCCAGCTTAAGAATAATGGAGGCTTGGAGTTTGTTAGTGTCTTGGTATTCATCTACTAAAATATATTTGAACTGTTCGGCGAATTTTGCTAATACTTTTTCTTGGTTTAAAAGTAACAAAAAATTAAATAACAGATCATCGAAATCCATGGCATTGGCTTCTTTTTTCCGGCGTTCGTAGGCACTCCAAATATCTTTAATCTTTTCGGCATAAACATACCAATCTGGATGACGCAAATCCAACACCTGGTCAACGGTCGTCTCAGCATTGCGGGCATAGCTGTAAATATTTTTTAAAACTCGGGCGGAAGGAAAGCGCTTGCCCATTGTTTCATCTTTGTATTCTTTAATACAAAGTTTTAGCAGGGCCTCACTGTCATCGGCATCGAGAATGGTAAAATTATTCTTGTAACCCAATAGCGGCGCGTACTGACGCAGAATTTTATTAGCAACATGGTGAAAAGTGCCGGCCCAAGGGAGTCGCTCGGTGTGGCCGGTTATTTTCTGAACGCGGCTAATCATTTCCCCGGCGGCTTTGTTGGTAAAGGTGACCAAAAGAATCTCATCTGGCCTTACGCCGTTCGCGAGGAGATAGGCTACACGATAAGTAATAACCCGAGTCTTGCCGCTACCGGCTCCAGCCAAAACCAAACAAGGACCGTTCCCTTGTAAGACGACGGCCAGTTGTTCTTGGTTAAGTTCTTTGGTGAAATCTTGCGCTGGCACATTATAATTCTATTCCAGCCAATTGAATGAGTACGGGAATTAATTTTTCTTCAACATCTCTTTTAAGCCTTTTCCTTTCTAGTATAATTGCTGCCCGGAACTTTTTCTTCGCGCCGCCTTTGAGTATATCTACCCTATAACCTTCAACATGGGCACCCTTCTTCGCTTGGACTTCGTACATATCTAAAACATATCCTCTTTCGTATAAAGCCGTCAAGAGACTCTCGTACTCAGTCGAAAGTAGAGAGAATTGGTCTTCAATTTCTTCCTCAATCATTTGTTTAAACGGCACCGTCCACTGTGATTCTCGGTCAAAATCTGGGATATTTTCTACTGGTGAGGAAAAAGTAGATTTTCGGTGGCTAGACGGAAACCGAACTTTTTTTCTCGCCGCCCGATTGGCTTTTGCCAACTCATCGGCTTCATTAAAATGATCGGCGCCCTTTGAGGTTAAAAATACTTTAGAGTCCACAATTCTAACCAGCCCCCTTTTTTCTAATTTTCTCAGTTCATTTTCTATCCTCTCAAACCTAGTAAGATCACCCAACGGAGTACTTTTTAGACTTAACTCTTGACCCGGCTGATATTTTTTTCTTTCCTCAGTAACCAAGCTGGCGTCTCTAGTTGGTTCGGCCCGAACAGGTCTTGTTACTTCTCCTTTTTTTATTTTTCCTTTACTTTTGGTCATCTGGAGACGACGGGTGAAGATATCATTAAAGTACTTCGTCGCACCTTCTTTCAAAACCACTCCGTCTTCACGTACTTCTAACCAACCCATTTTAAGATGATCTTGAAACAAGGAATTATCTTTTCGATCAGCCTCGGTCGCTAAACTGCCGTACAATGAACTGTGAGCAAAAGGTATGAAAAGGCCGACCGAATATTTTTCTCGACTTGCCCCTCGATTTATCTCTCGCTCTCTTTCCTCTCCCCATTCTACTCCAACCATATCTGATGGCTGTCCACTATCTGGAGCTACCGGCTTTGGTCTTTTTGTGTAGGTGTATCGATCGCCATCGGCCCAAACCAAGTCTTTTAAGTCATCGTCTGGGGTGGTTTTAATAATTTTAGTGAATTTTTCTTCGTCCACTCCTCCGATTCCACCACTAGGTGGTCTTCTTTCCCCATTGCCCATATTAAAATATATATTATTTCTTAAACGTACTTCATCTTACCACACCTTGCCAAAATTTCCAAAATGGTTTAGACTAGGGCAAAAATATGACATTTTTTGAACTAATCCATAAAGAAGAGACCGCTCGCGCGCGAGCCGGGGTGATGCATACGGACCACGGAGATGTAGAAACACCGGTCTTTATGCCGGTTGGTACCCAAGCAGCGGTCAAGACGCTGGACTCAAGCGATCTGGAGTCTTTGGGGGCACAAATTATCCTTGGCAACAACTATCACCTTCATCTTCGTCCTGGCGAGGAACTTATTAACAACCTCGGTGGATTACACAAATTCATGAACTGGCCACATCCAATTTTGACTGACTCGGGCGGTTTTCAGGTGTTTAGTCTTGGCCTACAAAAAGAAAAAAGTGTTGATCGTGGCGGTAGTAATGCGAAGCTAGTAGAAATTGACGAAGAAGGGGTAACCTTTCATTCTCATGTTGACGGTAGTAAACACCGCTTTACGCCGGAAAAAGCGATTGAAACCCAACATAAAATCGGGGCAGATATTATTATGGCCTTTGATGAGTGTACTCCGGATTCTATCCCTGAAGAATATATCCGAGCAGCGATGGAGCGGACCCACCGCTGGGCCGAGAGATGTTTGGAAGAACACAAGAAAATTAAGGTTGACAAAACTGGTTTGATTAAATCCCCGCACCAAAAATTTCTCTTTGGTATTATCCAAGGGTCAAACAACCGATCTCTCCGTGAAGAATCCGCCAAGTTTATTGCTTCCAAGGATTTTGACGGCATCGCCTTAGGCGGTGAATCCGTGGGTTACAATATGCAAGCGACCAAAGATATTTTGGATTGGGTTTATCCATTTTTACCCGAAGACAAACCGCACTATGCCATGGGTCTTGGTTTGTCCCCTCTCGATTTTTTCGATGTTGTCGAACGCGGGGTAGATATGTTTGACTGTGTCGCTCCTACTCGCCTTGCTCGGCATGGCGTGGCCTACATTTCCAAACCAACTAAGGACGAAGACAATAACTACCGACTGAATTTAAATAACGCGGCCCAAGAAAAAAATAGCGCTCCAATTGAAGAAAACTGTGCGTGCCCAACTTGCCAAAATTATTCCCGCGCCTATTTGCATCATTTGCTTGGCGCGAACGAAATTAGTGCCCTCCGCCTAATTACCTTACACAATGTTTACTTCATGCTAAATCTCGTCCGAAAGATGAGACAAAGCATTATCGAAGATCGCTTCCGGGAGTTTAAAAAAGAGTGGGATAAGTAACCATTTTTGGGAGAGACGGTATCTTAAATATTGACCTCTTCGTTTTTTTATGTTTAACTTTTACTACTACACCCCGTATCAACTGGGGTGGTGAGGAGGACTCGTGGCAAAAAAAGTGGTGGACGACAAAACCCCGGCTACTAGTCCCAAAGGGGGCAGGCGGCGAAAGAGCGCCACCGTCAAGCCTCTCGTAACAACCTCGCGGGTGGCATCGCCGCCACCCCACGACCCCGCCGACGTCCACCGACCAGTGTGGGGGGCAGGCGGCGGCCACGGCTCTTGGTAAAAACACAAGAGCAGCCAAAGACTTCCGCTGCTCACAGTTTTCCTAAAATATTTAGAGACACTGTGAGGAGGTTCGGAAGTCTTTGAAAAATAAAGAGTTGGTTTGATTGACTAACTCTTTTTTTAACCAGAAGGAAAGGATCGCCATACTTATACAGCTTATGTTTTCTTCCACTCCTCAAACTCTTGTCGCACAATCTTCTCTACCTCTCCCCAATCTTTCGCTCCAGGATCAGCCAGATGCGTGTTGGTGGTATTGCGGAAAACAATTGCCTTGTATCCCAAGCCTCGCAGGGATTCAATATTGTCCGGTGAGTCATCTATATAGATATCTGCTCCGACTTGGGCTTTGTCTTTCATAAAGCAAAGATCCCAATAAGGAAAGCCGTGGTGGTCCAACCATTCGACAGTTTGCCGGACCGCCTCTTGGTGGAAATGCTTAATAAACAGGCGATGGGTAATAATCCGGATACGAATCCCTTCGGCAGACAATCGACGAAGGGTTACGCTAGCACCGGCGATGGGTTTCATTCGTCGAAACAAATCTCGCTGGGTGACAGCGAAACGATGCAGTGGTTCATAGCCGCCAGCTTCTTCAATGTGCCATCGCTTAAGTCCAAAATCTACCTCTTCCACTAAGGAATCAATCGGAACACTCAGCCATTCGGCGGCAATCTCACGCATTATCCCATAAAAATCTCCACATACGCCATCGAGGTCAACGCCGAGGATAAAATTTTTTTCTTTCATAAATTAAATAATTAGCGGATACTTTCGTACCTTCCCACTGAACCAACTTTGGCTAAGACAATTTGCCAAAGTTGGTTTTTTCGTGATCGAAATGATCCGGCACAAGCTAAAAGATAATATTTCCACATTCGGTAAAAACGATCACCGTATTTCTCTTTTATTTCTCCCCAGTGGCTATGAAAATTATTAAACCAAGCCATAAGGGTATTGTCATAATAAGGCCCGAAATTATGCCAATCTTCAAGGCGAAAAATCCCTTCGGCGCTTTTCGTAATCTGGGCGGCTGATGGTAACATGCTATTTGGAAAAATATATTTGGCAATCCAGGGATCGGTACTAGAGGTAGATTTATTTCCACCAATGGTGTGTAAAAGAAACAGCCCATCGTCTTTTAAACAACGCTCAACCACTTTCATATATTCACGGTAATTCTTTTTTCCGACGTGTTCAAACATACCGAGGGAAACGATACGATCAAACTTATCTTGCACGTCTCGGTAATCTTGGAACCTTAACTCAACCGGTAGCCCGGCGGCACGAATATTACCCAGTTCCACCTGCTCTTTAGAAATAGTGACACCAACCACTTCGACACCATATTTTCGAGCGGCAAAGATGGCGAAACTACCCCAACCACAACCGATGTCCAAGACTTTCATGCCGGGTTTTAAACCCAACTTACGACAAGTTAAATCTAACTTGGCTTCTTGGGCTTCATCTAAAGATTTAGCATCCTTCCAATAGCCACAGGTGTAGGTCATTCGTTTGTCCAACATCCTTTCATACAGATCATTGCCGATATCATAGTGCCTTTCGCCGACAACTCGTGCTTTGCGTTTGGTTTGTTCATTTAAAATTTTAGATTTTATATAACCACCAACCAAAGGGAGGGATGGGCGAATCTTTTTATCTAAGTTGGCGGATAAAATATGACTAAAAAATTCATCTAATTCTTTGACATCCCACCAACCGTCCATATAACTCTCACCTAAAGCGAGAGAACCACCGGATAATACCCGACTGTATAATTTGTCATTATGTACCTGAATATCCCACGGACGATCACCGTTGATTTTAACATCGGCGTAGTCCAATAAATTTTGGACAGCTTGTTTCATATATTAAAACTTATTTATACTTTTAAAACGATGTCTATGATACCAACCCGGTCACTTAACTCCAAACCCACTGACAATTCCTTGTACTTATCGCCATCGCCAACTCGTCCAACTTACCCATACCCGGGTACAATAAGGCTGTATAAAGCTCGGGATCATTATTTTTACTAATCCCGCCTACTAGCAATGGCAGTTCTTGGACAACGTACAAGGCTAAAGATTCTAGCCTCTTTTGCTCCACCGTACGCCCCCGGGCGAGCATGATTTGTTTCACTATTTCTAAAGTATCTTTGTAAAATTCCCCTTGTTTAGAAAATTCTTTAAATAATACTGCCTGTCTCTTCATGAATCGCGGGGTACAAGTTTCATCAAAAGTAGCGAGAACTACTTTTGAGTTATGAAAACTTTGTTTTAAAAAATTTAACACCCGCTCTTCGTCCTCATAAGCACGCCTTAAGGCTTCGGCTCGTCCTAATTTTTCAAAATAGTAGTAATTAGTGGCGTGCATCCTACCAGGAACCCAAACTAAAACTTTTTCTTTTGTATATTGTAAAGCGAGATCAATTATAGCCACAATATTATCTGGGGTAAACAACTTATTAGTGAAACTAATACCAACCCAAAGATTGTGGTTCCGGTTATAAATTTCAGAAAGCTCCACTCCAACACTGTCTTTTAAAATGGCTTCTACCCCAGACATGTTAATATTATTTATCTCTTAAAATTTGTGCTTGGTAAATAGCCGCTAGAACTTGAATCGTGCCCATGACAACAAACAGGATTGAAAAGGACACCCTGCTGACTATAATACCTCCAATAAGCATAGCGATGCCAGTAATTATCTGGGCTTCCCCACCTGCCAACCCCCATTGTAAGCCATCGTGACGACGGTCCTCATGACGAGCATAAAGGGCATTCCAAGTTGGCGTAGCGAGAGCCGCGGCGACACCAAGGCCAGCTTGGACAACAAACAGGTGCCAAGGTGCAGAGACAAGGAGAAAACCAAAGGTAAACAAAGCATTCAGAGCATAACCTAGGACCATAATTTTTTCTTTATTGTGCTTCTGGTCAGTAATTTTACCAACTACAATATATAAAACACCAGTAACGATTAAGTAGGTCGCCCAGGCCCAAGCAATATCTAACACATCGCCACCGACTCTTTCGGTAAATACCGCGAACAAGGGACCAAGCATGCCTTCACCAAAATACCAAACATTGGCGCCATAGAGCAAAGTTTTCATGCGAAAGTTTAGAGCCATAGTATTGTCTATAATTTATTTTTTAATGATTCTATAATCTTCTTTATTACCGACAATCCGGACATAATATTCGCATCCATCAACAGCAATCTTCTTGCATTTACAAAATGTAAGGTTCTTGTGGGTATTCCAAAAAATCTTATCACCACAATGCACGCATTTGTAGTAGGTTTCCTTTTTGGATGTCATATTATTTTGTGAAAATATCAATATACCTCCGATAAACATATGTTCGATCGTAGGTTTCTTTTACGTCTTTCACATCAAGAATGCCGAGCCTTATGAATCGATCGATAAGTTTTTGAGATCCAATGCGAGAAAATTTGGTCCACTCCATTATAGTTTTACTAGAAATAATGGGTTGAGTATATAATTTTCGCAATACCAAGACACCACTTTCCGATTCTCTTTTTGCAAGCGCTTGAATTTTTGCCATGTCATCTTCTCTAAGTTTGGTGATTTGTTTCGAGACAAATATAGAATCATTGGCCGTTTCAATTACACCATCAAGAAAAAAATCAATCCACGGTTCAACTTCTCCAAAGTGATAACCATGTAGTTTCTGATAGTAAATTTTTTGGTGTTTCTTGAAATAGGACGACAAAAACAACACCGGCCGTTCCAGCATATTACGGTGGCATAAAAGCATGGTGATCAGTAAACGACCAGTTCTGCCATTGCCATCAAGAAATGGGTGGATTGTTTCAAATTGGGCGTGGGTGAGTGCCATGTGGATTAGGGGAAGGGTTGTTTTTTCGTTGTGTAAGAATTTTTCCAAATCGCTCAAAGCCCTATTCATCTCGGCTACTGTTGGGGGGACAAATGAAGCGTTGTTTGGTGTCGTTCCGCCAATCCAGTTTTGTGATTTGCGAAATTCACCCGGGTCAGAAAAATGAGTGGCGCGAGCGTCGGTCATTAATTTTGAGTGTATTTCGCGAATTAGCCGTAAAGAGAGGGGAAATTCTTTTAGCCGCTCAATTCCATAGTTTAGCGCTTTGATATAAAACAAAATATCATCGGCGTCAGTTTTTTTAAATGCAACGCCAGCGTTCATTTCTATAGCGTCAGCCATGCTGGCCTTGGTGCCCTCAATTTGAGAGGAAGAGGCAGCGTCTTTGGCGACGAACATGGACAAAAAAAAGTCCACATCAGGCAGGGTGTGAGTGATCCCGTCAAGTTTGCCGACTAGATGGTCCGCTTCGGCTGCTTTTATCAGTATGGACTGTGTTAATTCAAAAAGCCCCTTTGGGGGAAAGTAGTGAGGGGCGAAAGCCGAGAAACCCTCTTTTTGAAAGACATTTTGACCAATTTCAATTTTCATAGATAGTTTACTAGTTTTTGATCATATAAACTATATTACAACTTAGTTTATATGTTGTCAATAGATAGAAACTAAGTTACCCATGTGGCGTGCCTTGTTTTTGTGCCACTGCCAATCTACCCATTGCCGAGAAATTCAATTTGCTCAAAAAAGATTCATTACTAATCACCTTAAACTCGTTATGCAAAAGAGCGGAGCGATTTTGCATAACAACGGAATTTAACGAAGTTTGGTTTTTTCAGAGCTAGAGCGAGGATTTTTGAGGCAACCCACAAAAATCCGAAATGACCTCAAAAAAATTAAATTTGGGAGAACGACGAACGAGTTTGTCGAGTGAGGAGTGAACAGTTAAATTCCTGTTAAATCCTTTTCCCATACAAAGTGTGGAAAAATTTCGTCCGAAAAGTCAGAAATCGGTGCGTCTTCAAATGAGCGAATGCGATACATCTATCAAAACAATCCAGGGGCTTTGGCGTCATTATATCTCAAATTTAAACCGCGTAGCAATG
>Ga0209541_10008318_pt1 | contig 17132 bp, 20 predicted proteins | sample RifCSPlowO2_01_FD_184027 | JGI IMG/M metagenome (GOLD analysis project Ga0209541, IMG submission 184027) | Groundwater microbial communities from Rifle, Colorado - Rifle CSP2_plank lowO2_0.1 (SPAdes) (version 2) | ecosystem: Environmental > Aquatic > Deep subsurface > Groundwater | place...
TAACACCTCTGTGTTCAATGGTAATTTTAATTCCAGCTAATTTCTTTTGAACTTCCATAGCCTGATCCCTCATTTTTTTGAGATCTCCAAGCTGTTTTAAATTATCCATTAATCCCATAATTTTGTTCCTTCAAAATTTCAAGGTTCTGCGATTAGCAGGTCCTTATAATTTTAACTCACTTTCTTACCTCCCAAGGAGGGGTGTGTCGCAGATTGTATCACATTTTCTAAAAGAGAGACAATCGTTATTGGTCCGATCCCACCAAGAGTAGGACAATAAAGTTTGGCAATTTCTGAGACTTCTTCATCATTAATATCTCCATAAATTTTATCTTTACCATCTATTTTTTCTTTACCCAAACCTACACCTACAACATAAGCTCCTTTTTTTAGGTTTGATTTATTGATAATATTTTTAACCCCTGTTGCACCTATAACAACATCTCCAGAACTAATAACATTGTTAGGATTTTCAGTCTCTTTAGTAACAACCTCTAGACTAAATCCTTTCTCTTCTAAAAGCTTAATTATTGGTCTGCCAGCTGCCCTACCTCTTCCTAAAACTACTATCTTTTTTCCTTTCAAAAATTCTTCTGTTTTATTAAATCCTTCTAACAAAGAAAAGGCCGTCAACATTTCCCAAACAGCCAAAGCTGTCGCACCTGAAAAAGGAGAATTTTCCAAGAATCCATCTACATCTTTTTGGGGATCAAGATGACTTAATAATTCATCGTAATTCCAGGAGGTATAGACTGGGTGCTGAATGATAACACCATGAACATTTGAGTCCTTATTTAGCCCCTTTAGAAGCTCTATACACTTATCTAATTCCCCTTCTGAGAATTCATAAAGAGTAGCTTTTACCCCAATTCTATCTGCTGCTTTAATCTTATTGTTAACATAAATTCTAGAGGATGGATCGTTACCTGCTAAAATTATTGCCAGGCCGGGTTGGAGAGATTTTTCTGCGATTTCTTTTTCTAATTTAGTAAGAATTGCTTCTGCAACTTCTATACCAGATACTTTAGCCATAACTCATGATACACCAGGAACGGGGAATTTTCCAGCAAAGCTTTCAATTTCTGTTTTAATTTTTTTAAGATTTTTATTTTTATGTAAGATTGCTTTAGCCTCTTTTAAGAAATCCTTCCTTTTATCCTGCTCTTTTGGCAGATCTAAACCTCTAATCTCCTCTAAAGCTCTTTTAATCCAACCCGCTACTTTTATCATATCTTTTTCCTTCATTCCTCTGGTTGTCAGTGCAGGAGTACCTAACCTTATCCCTGAAGGATAAAAAGGAGAAGCAGGTTCGCCAGGAATTGTATTTTTATTCACAGTAATACCAGCCTCTTCCAGAGCATATTGAGCCTGATAACCCATGCCATATCCATATTTAGTTAAAGATAAAAGTATAAGATGAGTTTCTGAAACAGTACCCAATTCTTCTGCTAAAACTTTAGCATTTTTGGCAATCTGAATACCATATTTTTTAAATGCGGGTTTTGATGCTTCTTCCAATGCTATTGCTATAGCTGCTGTTTGATGGTTATGAGGTCCACCTTGCGTTCCCGGAATCAAAGCTCTTTCCATTTTTCCCTTAAGTTCTGGATCTTTCTTTAGCCCCCTTTCTGTTATTAGAATCATTGCTCCCCTTGGACCTCTTAAGGTTTTGTGAGTAGTAGTCATAATAGCATCGCAATAAGGCACTGGGGATTCATGAACTCCAGCCACTATCAAACCGGTTATATGCGAGCAATCAGCTACTAAATATGCCCCAACCTCATCTGCAATTTTTCTAAACTTTTTATAGTCTAATTTATATGGATAAGCTGTTGTACCAGTCCAAATCAATTTTGGTTTATGTTTTTTTGCTAAAGCCTCAAATTCTTCAAAATCTATTTTCCAATCCTTACCTACATTATAGTTAACAGCTTTATAGAAAATACTGGAGAAAGAAAGATTAGCACCGTGAGTTAAATGCCCTCCTGAAGCCAACGAAAGCCCCATAACAACGTCTCCAGGCTGGCATATAGCCATAGTCACTATTAAATTAGCAGGAGAGCCTGAGTAAGGTTGTACAAGTGCAGCAGGAACCTTAAATAATTTTTTGGCCAAATCAATGGCATAATTTTCAATCTTATCTATTACTTCATTTCCACCATAATATCTTCTGCCAGGAAAACCTTCTGAATATTTATTAGTGAGAATCGAACCATTAGCCTTTAAAATATCTTCTGAAACATAATTCTCTGAAGGGATCATTTCAAGGCCGTACTTTTGTCTGTGAGCTTCTTCTTTAATTAAATCAAATACTTTTTTTGCTCCTGCAACGTGTGATGCCATCTTTAGGCCTTTATGCTATATGGAACTACCCTACCTGTCAAGAAGAAATTTATAATTTTTATGAATGTTTAGTTTTTTCACCTAAAAGTCCTAAATTTTTGGCACTTAATCTTGTAATAACTTTTTTCCCTGTTTTAGATTCTAATCTTCGTCTTGCCAAACCTGCAATTGATCCGCCTTCTTTAGCAACTTTTTTATTCTCTTCGAAACTCTTTGGCTCAACTTTTTTTGAGATTTCTGTTGTTGATGCTTCTGCAAGCATATTTAAGACAAGTTCCAAATTAGTCATATTATCCCGCAGGTTTTCTTTTTTAAGGTTTTTATATTTTTTATAATCTTTGGTTCTCATTCCTGCCCAGGCAAAGGTGATTTCATCTGTGAGCGTTGCAAACTGACTACCTTCCTTAATGCCCCTCTCTTCCCATTCATCAGTTAAATCTTTTCTAATCTCAATACTTTTTAGCCTCTGATTTACCCAATTTTGAGAATAACCCTGCTTGAGGTAAAATCTCATTGCCCGTTGAATAGCTTTCTCTGGATCTTCTGATTCCTCAACCCGTTCGAAACCAACTTTGGCAAGCCAGAGTTTAAAAGGCTCAGCATTTGGAGAGGGAATAGATTGGATAATTCTAAACATTGTTTCTGTATCTGCAGTATCAGTCAAACGCATTTTTCCATCAGCAGCTAGCATTTTCAAAGCGTTACATTTTGTAACGGTTTCACTTGAACCTTCATCTATTAGTCTTTTTTTCATGACTCGCCAGTAAACTTGAGGGTTTTCACTTTCAGAAAGCACAGCTACTACATCAATGACTGAAAAATACCATTTTTCCTTATTTTCATCCCAGTGTCTGCGGATTTTTTTTCCTTCAAAAATTGCAATTTTAGTCGACTTTATCATGTAAGATATATTATCTTAACTTACTTGCCTTGAGGATATAACCAATAACTATAGTTGTTAAAAATAATCCTAGTATGAAGAATATAGCTAAAGGAAAAACTATATCCAGTTTCAACATGCCCTAAGTATAGTTATCAAGCTATATGAAATCAAGTTTTCTTACTAATTAAAAGAATCAGAACTGAAGATTTCTGCAGCGGCCCGGATTATTTCATCATCTGCCGCTACTTCTATATTTGCTATATCATCTTTTCTGTTTGGTCTATCCCCTAAAACAGTTGTAACTTTCATCTTTTTCCCTAAAATATCAGAAAAAATTGACTCCAATAAATCTTTATTTTTGGGGGACTCTATAATCCTCTGATGAAAAGCATATGGCACTTCTAAATAAACATCTGTCAAACTACATTCCCTGACGTTTATAGATCTTAGCATGGCTTCTAAAGAGTAGTTAACAGGTCTGACAGTTTCCAAAACAAAAGTCCATTTTTCTTTTAAAATAATCATATCTGGGCTAGTTGATAGCTCAACATCACCAAGCTCACTTTCCTCTTCTTTGTCATTGCGAGGAGCCACTGGCGACACGGCAATCTCTTCCACGACGATAGATTGCTTCGCTATGCTCGCAATGACAGGACCCGCGAGTACTGTACAAATTTCCACCACAGCCAGTTCTAATGGGAGAGATGGAATGGAGGATGTTTTCATCTTCTCCAAAGCTTTCTGAAGATTATCCAAACTTTTAACTAAATCAGCATTGGTAAAACTTTCAGAGATTTTAACTAATTTTTGATAATTTTCCGCCATTAAATTAGGTTCAATTAACTGACTACCCAATCCGTTTTTAATGAAAATTAAACTTCTTAAATTATCCATTAAGGATAAAATTATATCTTTAATATCTACTCCAGATTCTACCTGTTTTATTACCCAGAACAAACTTTCTGTAGTATCTTTTTTAGATAAATTTAAAAGCAGGGTAGCTATTTCTTCAAAATTAGATGATTTAAGGTTTTCTTCCAATATTTTAGCTGTAATTTTGCCTTTCATGGATGAAACCTGATCCAATAACTTAACAGCATCTCGAAAAGATCCATCTGCTTTTTGAGTCAAGATCTTCAAAGCTTCTTCATCAATATCTATTTTCTCCTCTTTCACAATCTTAGATAAAGCTTCTATTAATTCTGCAGGTTTGGCTAATTTAAAATCTAACCTGGTCACTCTGGAAAGAATTGTTTGTGGAACTTTACTTAAATCTGTAGTTGCTAATATAAATAGTGCATGTGCGGGAGGCTCCTCCAAAGTCTTTAAAAGAGCATTAAAAGCCTCAGTTGTAAGCATATGAACTTCATCTATTATATAGACCTTTTTTTTGGAAGAGCTTGGGGCCAGCTTTATTTTTTCTCTTAAGGATCGTATATCTTCAATTCCTCTGTTTGAAGCTGCGTCAATCTCTATTAGATCTAGGTTAGATCCATCAGTAATAGATAAACAGGTGCTACATTTATTGCAGGGAATATCTTTTCCCTCGCAATTTACCATTTTAGCTAAAATTCTGGCTGTAGAAGTTTTACCAGTTCCTCTCGGACCTACAAAAAGATATGCATGTGATAATTTTTCAGCATCAAAAGCTGATTGAAGAGTTTTTTTAACCATTTCCTGACCGATCAAATCAGTCAAGCTTTGAGGTCTGTATTTAAGATAGAATGCTGACATTAATGATGAATTCCTACCAAATGGCTTATCCCGTGTTCAACCAAAGTTCTTATTTCCTCATCAACAGAAATTCCATCCATAGAGGCATCGTCTAAAGCTTGTGGATATGAAATAACAATATCTCCAAGCCTAAGCCATTGATCTGGTGCAGACACAAATCCTATTCTTGGAATATGCTGCATACTTGTTGTATTAGATTCTTCCAAAGCAAAAGATAAAATATCAGTTGTAGAATCAATTCCTCTGTATTTCCTATTTAACTCATGCATTTTCCTATCCCCAACTATATTTACTCCAACCTCAACCTTACCTGAAATATGATTTCTCATCAAAGCATCCGAAACTGCTGTTTTAATAGCAATTTTATTTACGTTATATCTTGGATCTGAACTAATAATAATATTAATCATGAAAACTTTTGTTTAACTATTGCACTTACACTTCCACCATCTGTTTTTCCTTTAACCTTCCCCATTACAGCACCAATCACCTTACCCATATCAGCAACAGAACTTGCACCTAATTCAGTTATAGTCTCTTCAACTATTTTAGTCAACTCCTCAACAGACATTTGAGCTGGCAAATAAGCTTCTAATACTTTTGCCTCAGCTTCTTCTTTTAAAGCAGATTCTTCACGATTACCAGATCTAAAACCAACTGCAGCTTCTTTTCTTTTCTTAATTTCTTTTTGTACTACAGAGATTATTTGTTCATCAGATATAGCCTGCCCTGAGCTTTGTCGAAGGGCGATCTGCGCATTTTTGATTTCAGACAAAAGAAGACGCAAAGTTGAAACCTTGATTTCATCTCTTGCGAGTTGTGCCTGTTTTAGATCATTTTGTATATCATCCACCATACCTGCGGGCTCTCATTATCTTTCTTCTCTTTTCTGCTAAATATTCCTGGCGTTTTTCTGAAGGCTTTTTATAAACTGATCTATCCCTTATTTCCTGCACCAAACCCTCGGCAACTACCCTTTTTTGGAATTTTCTGATCACAGAATCTGTTGAATCTCCCGGATTTGCTTTTACTATTATTGACATAAGTGTAAAAAATACACCTCCTTTTTCTAATGCAAAGCGCAAAGCTTCGCTTAAACTGGTTTCTTCCATTGTCCACCCAAGAGGTGGAAATGTAAATGGGGTACATGCTGAGCTTTCCCACCATTTACAACTATTCTATAGGAATTATCCTGCAAACTATTATCTTCTACTAATTTTTTAACTACTTCATAAACCTCTGTCAAAAGTCCACCTTTTTCTCTTCCAATCTCTAAAACAGATCCTATATGTTGCTTAGGCACTATTAATATATGTAGATCAGCTGAAGGATTAATGTCGAGAAAGGCTATAATAGAAGTAGACTCATACAAAAAATCTTTAGGTATTTCTTTTTTGGCAATCTTGCAGAATATACAATCCATCATCCTCCCACCATTTTCTTTAGAAGATCTAAAGTTCTGGTTTGCCTTAAAGCGTGCCTGAGATGCAGTTTTGGTTCTTGTCCTTCAAATTGTTTTTTAACTTTGGGATCAGTGATTTTCTCAACCTCTGCCTGCAATTCTTGATCAGAAATAACTACATTTTCCTGTCTGGCAATTTCAGCAAGCCCAAGCTCCATTCTGACATTTTTTTCAGCCTGTGGCCTCCATTCAGTTTTAATTTGATCTAGCGTTTTACCCTGACCTTTTAAATAATCTTCAAGTAAAAGTCCCATATCTGCTACTCTTCTTTGCAAACTAACTAACATTCTATTCAATTCATCCTGAATTAAGATATCAGGAAGCTCAACAGTAGTAAGTTTTTCAACTTCCTGAAGAATTGCTTCTTCATAATCTAATTCATTATTATATTTAACATTAGCCTCTAAATCTTTTCTAACTTTGTCTTTGAGGTCGCTCAAAGATAGAGCTCCCATAGCTCTCCCAAAAGTATCTCCAGGCTCATCGATTTCTACAGGTTTAACAGGTACCTCTGACTGAGCTTGTGCCCCTCCCTGAAAGTTTATTGATCCACCATCTGTGCTTGAATTTTGTGTGGCTGTAGACTGTGGACTGCTAGCTGCAGGCTGTCTCGCTTTCCATCTTTTAAATAAGTCATCTATAACTTTTTTAACTTCTTCATCTGATACAGCTTTTAAAGCAGGTTTAGCAACTTTTATACCTTTATAGGTTCCAACTGTAACCGCGGGTCTGTTGGTAATAGTAGCTTTGAAAGAAATACCTTGTCCTTTTACAAAGTTAGTTAAATCGTATTTTGGATAATCAATCGGAACAATATCTGTACCTTTAAGTGCTTCAATTAAGAGATTCGGCATAGCCAGTTTTAAAACTTCATCCTGAAGTTTTGAGCCTAATTGTCCCTCAACCATATTAATTGGAGCAGTACCTTTTCTGAAACCAGCTATTTCTACATCAGCTGCTAACTTTTGCAAAGTCTGATCCCAGGTTGCAGATATATCTGCCCAAGGAGCAGAAACAGTTACCTCTACAATACTTTTCGGTTGTTTGGTAATATTTTTTTGTACCATGTTAGCTAGGTATTGTAGCCGAAATACTTCTTAAAATCAATTAGAACATAATACCATATTTGACATAGATCCTATAGCTATTTATAATTCAAGTTAATGGAAGTCAGAAAAGCTATATATAATATTTCCGAATATGCCCACAATGTAAAAACTAGAGTGAACAATGCTCCTCTACTAACAATTCTAGGTTTATCTTTAGTAGTAGCTGCTTGTGGAACTGGCAGATCAAACTCAGAACAAGTAGCATTTGATTTTGTTACAGCAATAACAAATAGTGATAATCAAAAAGCTCTTCAAATGTCTGCTTCTACAAGACCTGAGGCTAATTCTACTCAAATCTCTGATTTAACTAAAATGCTATGGGGATGTAAAATTGATAAAGCAACTGAAGAATCTACCTCTCCTTTGTTTGATGCTACCTTAGATGCTAAAGTTGAAGTTATTTTTAAAGAGGAGTGCGGACAAGTAGCCCCTCCTTTTGGCCGGGGGTATACTGCAATAACAATAGGACTTCACAAAATGAATGGGGAAATGTTCGCCGATCCTATGCTTAGTTCTGGTGTACGTCCTAATACACCTAGAGTATACCGTCCACTTTAAGAGCAAGCAATATCAACTAATTGTTTTAAGGTTTTGAATTCAGTTTGTTCACTATTTCTTCTTTTAACCTCTAGCTTACCTTCATTTCTTTTGGAAACTACTACTCTAATAGGAATTCCAATCAAGTCTGCGTCAGCAAATTTAGTCCCAGCAGATACATCCCGATCATCAAATAAAACCTCAATACCTTCTGCTTCCAACAATCTATAGACTTTTTCAGCTTCATCTAAATCTAAACCAATTAGATGTACTTTATATGGAGCTACGCTCTCTGGCCAAATAATCCCCTTATCGTCATTACAAATTTCTACTAAAGTGGCCAGGGATCTTCCCAAACCTATTCCATAACAACCCATGTAATATGGTTTTTTAGTCCCATCAGTATCTGTAAATTCTGCCCCCTTCATTTTGGATGAATAATGAAACCCTAGTTGGAAAATATTCCCCACTTCAATCCCTCTTTTTTCTTTTAAAGGACCGCTACCATCAGGGGCTAAGTCTCCTTCTCTGGCTAAAGCTATGTCCGAAGTGATATCTGGCTTATAATCCCTACCCATATTCATATTTAAAAGATCTCTATTCTTTTTATTTGCTCCACCATAAGCATTTTTCACAGTAGATAGAGTCTCATCTACCACAATAATAATTTCTACACCCTTTTCAACAATTTCTTTTATTCCAACAGGGGAAATAAATCCAGGTTCTGAATGAATCTTTTCTCTTATTTCATTTTCGGTAGCGTGACGAAGTTGGTATGCCTTAATAACATGCTTAAGTTTTGTTTCATTTACGTCATAATCTCCTCTAATTATTGAAAGAATAAATCTACCTTTTTCGTCTACAAATAAAACGTCTTTTATCTGCTGCCAAAGTGGAAGATTATGAAACTTTACCCCATCCTCCATAGTCCTACCTCTCACTGCTTCAACTTCTTTTAATGCTTCCTCTTTTTCAGCTATATTCTTCTTTTCAGGCACAAATCTAGCAATATCTTCATGAGCACTATATCCTTTTCCATCAGTTAAATATCTACTTTCACCCACTTCGCTTTCTACTACAAATTCATGACAATATTCGCCACCAATATAACCATTATCGGATTCTACAATCTCAGTTTTTAAACCTAACCTTTCAAAAATTTTGGTATAAGTTTTTTTCATATTTTCATACTCATTTTTGAAATCTTCCTCACTTGCGTGAAACGAGTAAGCATCTTTCATTAAAAATTCTCGGACTCTCAAAAGTCCACCGCGGGCGCGGAGTTCATCTCGAAATTTAGAAGAAAATTGATATAAATTAATAGGTAAATCTTTATAACTTAGTTGGAATTTCCTAACTAAATCCACTAGCATTTCTTCTGCTGTTCCACCTAAAACAAATTCAAATTCATTTCTATCTTTAATACTCATTAGTTCAAACCCAACGGAATTTGTTCTATTAGTTTCTTCCCATAAAGCTTTTGGATGAAGAACTGGAGTTATTAATTCCTGAGCTCCAGCTTTATCCATTTCTTCTTTAATAACTTTTTGAATTTTTTGTTGAACTCTTAAACCTAAAGGCAAAAGATAATATCTCCCTGCAGTAGATTCTCTGATAAACCCACCACGGTATAACAACTTGTGAGAAGTTAAAGTTGCATCAGAGGGAGTTTCTTTAATTGTTTTTCCAAATAATTTACTGTATTTCATAGTTTATTTAATTCTACCTCATTTAAAAGCTTCTGTGCTTACTCTTATTCTATCCCTAACCAAGTTACCAGCATAGTTCATCATGAAATCAACACCAGATACACAAAAATAGCTCCCTTCACCTAAACAATACGCAACAATTGCATTTTGTTTTCTTAAATCTTTGTCCAATTTTGGGTGAAAAATAATACTATCAAATTTAGCTAAATCCTCTGTACCTAGCAACACCGAACAATCTCCATGAGTCCTACCTAATACTTTTTCAATATCTACTTCTAGATGAGTCGCTGTTCTAGCTCCTATAAGTTGACCGACCACATCTTTGTCGTAACCCATTCCTTCAAAGTATGTTAATAAAGCTAATCTGCTAGTTTGCGAGCTTCCAAGATACATAGTTTTAGGCACTATTAATGATTTGGTCTTACCAACTCCTAATTCTTGAACCTCTTCCATTTGAGCTAATTCTGCTTTCACAGCTGCACAGCTAACCAAAGTTTTGCCTATATCAACCAATCTCCATTTTTCTTCACCAATGTTTTGGCAAAGATATTGTAATGTATCGTTTTCTTTCATATTTTCCTTTCAGGGCATCAAAAAAGCCCTTGTTAAACCACCAAATTAATGATGATCTAACAAGGGCCAATTTACTGGCGGTACCACCTTGCTTTTTTCATTAAGCTAAGCTTCGCGCTTCGCACTAAAAAACCACCTTACGGTGGAGTCTAATAGAAAACTTATTAGTGCTCCGTTTCCGACACACTTTGGATTATTTTTACAGGATCCTTCTGTCATACTTATTAGGTATGCTGCTTGTTTGGTAGGAAGCCAAACTTAAAACGCATTTATTTAACTAATATTATGATATCAAATTTTTTCTTAAGAATCAAACTTCTAAGGTCCTGCAACTATAACATTAGCTATTTCTGGACTACTACAATCAATTATGGGAGAACTGTGAAGTTTAAATGTATAGCTAGTCCCTGGCGAAATCCAACCACTTCCTCCACTACCTGTATCCGAACTCAAATTACCACTTGGCCCATTTCCACTGGCAAAAATCCTCTCAACTCCTCCACTAACCCCTGGGGTTGAAACACAAATTACAGCTTTTGAATCAAAATTGGTCCAATAAGCAGAAATAGTAGCCAGACCATTAACAACTGATGAGGTAACTATTCTACCAGTAGGTACAACTTGAGCCTCACCATTCAATGAACTAGCACCAATATCACCACCAGATCTATTATTTCCATGATTAGAAGGGGTTAACCCTGTATTAACTTTTGCTAGCTCACAGGCTCCCCATCCTTCCCAATTTGGAGGAGTAAGAACAAGATATTGGTTATAGCAATCGTCTCTCTCTATCTCAGGTGGTATTGGAACAGGTGTAGGAGCAGGAGTAGCTGTAGGCACAGGTGTTGCAACCGAAGTTGGGGCAGCTGTTGGATTAGGTGTAGGAGCAGGAGTTGCTGTAGGCACAGGAGTCGCTGTCGGAGTCGGAGTTGCTGTAGGCACAGGAGTCGCTGTCGGTGTTGGAGTTGCTGTAGCACCAGGTCTAGGAGTTGGGGTCGGCGTAGGCCGAGGGGTTGGGTTTTGTGTTGGTGTTGGAGTAGCGACAGTAGGAATAGGAGTCGGCGTTGGATTCACTGCCAATTGCTCAGTTGAATTTGCTGTTTGCGAATATTCCTTCAGTTTTTCTACATATTTTTGTGTTGAAGCCTGGAGATTGCTTTGGAGGTCTTTTTTCTGCTGCCCATTATCCAGAGATTTAATCTGAGTTGCAGCTGTCCTTGTTTGACTAACTAGTTCTATTATTGTTTGGGAGGTAGATTTTTTTTGATTAAAAAGAGTGGAAAGTTCATCAAATCTTCGATCAGACCTGGCAGCAGAAAACCAGGCTTTCGTAGTTGGAGTGATAGAGGCAACAGCATAAATTATGTCCTCCAGTCCCCTTTTTATCGGATAAGTTCTCTCCCCGGGAACTGCATTATTAGAAATTAATGCTAAAACAGCAGGAGGAAATAAAACTATGCTTAAAATCAATGATACTAGGGCAAGTATTTTTAGCACAATTTAACTATATCAATTAATGAATCAATTTTGAAATGTCTGAATAAGTTACCATTAAAGCTAAACCCAATAAAACCATAAAGCCCACTTGATGAACTGTTCTTTCCCAACTTTCTTTTACTTTTTTACCAGTAAAAGCTTCAATAAACAAAAATAATAACCTTCCCCCATCCAAAGCCGGGATTGGCAGAACATTAAAAATAGAAAGAGTTAAGGAAATAACTCCTACAAACCAAAGATAAAAAGGCAAGGCTTGCCTACCTCCACTTAAGATATCATTACTCATATTGGCTAAACCAACAGGACCTGAGACAGATTGAGAAACTACTTTTAAATTCCCAGAAAATAAATCATGAATAGTTTTTCCTAAACCCAAAAAAGTAATTCTTGTTAAGTCAAAGGAATATGTTATCCCGGAAAATATCTTCTCAGTTGGAGTTTTATATTCCTTCATTGCAATAGGAGAAAATCCAACCCCAATTAAAAATCCATCATCAGTTTTTTTAGGGGTTATGCTTAAGTCCCTATTTTTATTTCCATCAATATCAGAGAGAGTTAAGGTAACCTGGGCACCGTTCTTTTCTCTAATAAAATTTCTAGCATCATCTAAAACTTTAACATCCTTCCCATCAACTTTTAAAACTCTTTCCCCGATCTTTATTCCAGCTGCTTCTGCTGGAAAATCTTTTTGCAAAAATCCTACAAAAGCAGCAGATTCTAGTGTTGGGTAAATTATTCTAAAATTTTGATAAACTAATACTGTATAAAAAATCATCCAGGCAAGGATTAAATTCATAAAAACTCCCGCCGCTACAACAATAATTCTTTGCCAAACGTTTTTTTCTCTAAAATCTCTACTGGATCTCGGAGTTCCATCAGCATCTTCACCTAAAAGCTTTACAAAACCGCCAAAAGGAAGCCAGTTTAAAGAATAAAGCGTTTCTCCAAATTTTTTACCCCAAACCCTCGGAGGAATTCCAAATCCAAATTCTTCTACTTTTATGCCAAATTTTTTGGCCATTATAAAATGCCCAAATTCATGTAAAACTACTAAAATTAATAAGGTGAAAATAAAAATGATAATTGAAAGGAACATTATATTTGTGATAATTCTTCGGTTTTAAACTTACCTAAATCTTCAACCTCAAGAGACTTTTTATCTATCAGCTCCTGCAAAAGTTTTTCTCTTCTGAAAAATTCATCTTCTGAAATTAACCCATCGTCAGAAGCTTTTTTCCATTCATTTCTAAAATCCGCTCTAACATTTCTAATAACAACTTTCACATCTTCCATTTTTGTATGAAGAATTTTTATAAATTCTTCTCTTCTTTCGGCAGTTAATTGAGGGATAGGAAGTCTTATTAAAGTGCCCTCATTAGATGGATTTAAGCCTAAATTAGCCTCCTGAATTGCTTTTATAACATTTTGCAAAATTGAAGCATCCCAAACTTGAATTGTTAAAAGAGAAGGTTGAGGAGCTGCAATATTTCCCACCTCATTCATTTTCATCCTACCTCCATATGCTTCAACAGAAACATTTTCTATTAATCCGGGATTCGCTCTTCCTGCCCTAATTCCCGCTATATCCACCTTAAAATGATGGAGTGCTGCTTCTATTTTTTCACTTGGTAGGGTCAGTACTGAATCCATATTACCTTTTTGCTTGCAAAACAGGCAAGCTTTGCTTATTCGCCAAGAGCTATTCGCTCAAAGCGACCTATTTGAATATTTTCTCCTAATTTTCCGGAAACTGATTTTACTAATTGATCCACTTTTAAAGAATTATCTCTAATATATTCCTGGGAAAGAAGATCTTCAACAGAAGAAGGATTCATCGATGCTATTTGTAAAGATAATTCGTGAGATAAATTTTTAAAATCTTCTGTCCTAGCAACAAAATCTGTTTCGCAAAGAACTTCTACTAGTACTCCGACCTTACCATTGTGAGAATAAACGTCTACAATCCCAGCTTTAACTTCTCTATCTCCTTTTTTGGAACCTTTTTCAAATCCTTTTTTCTTTAGAAATTCTTTAGCCTTCTCCATATCGCCCTTGGATTCATTAAGGGCTTCTTTACAATCAGCAATTCCAGCCCCAGTCTGCTCCCGAAGTTTTTTAATTAGTTCTAAGTTCATAGTTTCCTGTCATTCCGGACTTGATCCGGAATCTATATAATATGGATCCTGAATCAAGTTCAGGATGGTCTTTTAGACCACCTTCTCAGAATCTTTAACTGCTTTTTTTTCTACCATTTCTTCTGCTGCTGCTACTTCTACTTTTAAGGTTTCATCTAGTTCTGCATCTGCTACCGCCTTTTTATCAGCAGCTTCTTTGTCCCGCGTAGCCTCGGCGGAGTGGGATTTTTTACCTTCTCCGTAAGCATCAGCAATAGTGTCTACTAAGATTTTAATAGATTTTATAGCATCATCATTTCCAGGAATTGGATATTCTATTGTTGTTGGATCACAATTTGAATCAGCAATTGCTACAACTTTTATCCCCAACCTATTAGCTTCTTTAACAGCAATGTTATCTGAAACAGCGTCAACAACAAAAACAGCATCAGGCAAAACACTTAAATCCATAGCTCCCCTAAAATCTTTATCCAACTTTTCCATTTTCCTCTCTAATAGAAGCTGTTCTTTTTTAGTATATTTTTTTAAAGTTCCTTTTATCTTTGCTTCTTTAAATTCTTTTAGGATTTTAATATTTTTTTGCATCTGCTCAAAATTTGTTAAGAATCCTCCCATCCATCTTTCGACTAAAAAAGGAGCATCTAACTTTTTCGCAGCTTCTTCTATAATAGGTCTGGCCTGTTTTTTTGTTCCTACAAAAACCATAACCTTATTATTTTGTCCTAATTCATATACAAATTCTGCTGCTTCTTTTAAATATTTTTCAGATTGAGTTAAATCTATAATATGAATTCCTTCTTTAGCTCCATAAATATATGGCTTCATTCTTGGATGACCACGACGAACTTGATGTCCAAAATGAACACCAGCTTCTAATAATTCTTCTATTTTAGGTAATGTATACATAAAGTTTTCCTTGATCACCTCCACTTCGATTCTATCGAAGCAAGCTTTCGCTTATCAGCAGTATAGTTTCAGGAAAACATTACTGATAGATGTTTAATCTTTGTAGTTTACAATTTTGGGGAGCTAAAGTCAACCTCTTCTGTTACCACCTCTTGGTCTATCATGCTCTCTAGGGGTATCTTGACCAACAGATCTACTTACATGAGATAATCTGGATCTATGCGTCTGCTCATAAGAAGCAAATCTTTGTAAGGCTGCATCGGGAGTCCATCTTGGATTGGCGTATGAAACCTCTGTAGGAAATACAACTCTGCCTATTAGTTCACCCAATTCTATTCCAGGTTTCATGTTATTAATTTTAAAAAATTAGCCCCTTGGCTAACTTTATAAGGTAGCCTTTGAAGCTACGCTTATAAGTCCATATTAATAAAGGGATTAAATCTAGTCAAGGGGCAAATTTAACTTTTTTTCTAGATCAAGGAACTTAATCTTTCATAAGATCAAGGAACTTAATCTTTCATAAGATCAAGGAACTTAATCTTTCATAAGATCAAGGAACTTAATCTTTCATAAGATCAAGGAACTTATACTTTAATCCCTCATCTGATTCATGTTCTTCTTCAAATGTCACTTTTTTAAAATCAGAATAATCCGGAAAGTATGTATCCGCTTCCGGATTTCCTTCCACAACTGTTAAATAAAGTTTATCTGCCATATGTATAGCTTCCTTATATATCTCCCCTCCACCAATAATGAAAACCTCGTCTGCATTCTGTACCAACCCCAAAGCCTCTTCCAAAGAATGAACAATAACTACTTCTTCTGCAAAATAATCTTCATCACGGGTTATAACAATATTTCGTCTATTGGGAAGAGGCATGCCAATTGATTCAAAAGTTTTTCTACCCATAATAATTGGGTGACCAGTAGTAATTTCTTTAAATCTTTTTAAATCCTCAGGAATAGAATAAATTAATCTACCATTTAAACCCAAAGCTCTGTTTTCAGAAGCTATAGCTGCAATCATGCTAATTTTCATAATCTTTTACTCCTCTAACTGGAAGCAACCCTCTTAAATAACCACAAAGATCAGTTATGACAAAGCACATTTCTTCTTGTGTAAATTGTACTTTGATATTAAGAGGTCTTATGTTAATACCTCGTACTCCAAGTTCTCTGTTTAAGGTTTGGGAAAGAAGATGCAGTTGTTCCTCTCGAGGACCAAACAAACTATATTTCCTTTTACCAAATTTTGATTCAAGCGCGACTTCTCCAATTCTTCTTCTTTCTTCAGCATCTTCTATTTCTTGCAACTGGTCTTCAAGTGGAATAGTAAGACCTTTAGGATATCCAAATATATTTGTCAGACACGGTCCAACCACATAAGGACTTACTGTAGCTGGAAATCCTTCAGTTGTTACTCTTACTTCTAAAACAGGGTTTACTCTACATTGAAAAGGTAGGACTACTCTATCAGAAATGGGCATTTCACCTGTTAAAGGTTTTGCTTCTAATCTCTCTATTGCTCTATTGGTAACATCTCTATAAAAATGTAATTGTTGTGGAGGCATGCCAGGATATACTTTAATCACATTATCATCACCCATTTTATAAACTAAACTATCAAGCCCTGAAGCAATATATGCTGTTCCTTTTGGAATTGTATACATTGGAATTTCAGTCATCTTAAAATCCTCCAACTACTGTTACTTCACCTTTTATAGGTGGGTAAGGATTATATCCAATCACTTCAAAATCCTCCAATTTAAATTTATCAATATCTTTTACTTTTGAATTAATTTTCATTTTAGGAAAGGGTCTTGGTTTCCTTTTTAATTGTTCTTTTACCTGATCAAAATGATTACTATAAATATGTACATCTCCAAAAGTATGGACAAATTCCCCGGGTTTTAAACCAGTTACTTGCGCTAACATCATGGTAAATAAAGCATATGAGGCAATGTTAAAAGGCACTCCAAGAAAAGTATCAGCTGACCTTTGATAAAGATGAAGTGATAATTCTTTTTTATCATTTACATTTAATTGAAAAAGTGTGTGACATGGGGGAAGTGCCATTGATTTTCCGGGACTAGCCATCTCGTAAATAAATTCCGGATTCCAAGCAGAGACCACTATGGATTTCCTAAAAGGGGTGGTCCTAAGCTCATTTATCACCCAGGCTAACTGATCAATGGTTCTTTTATCAGATGTCTTCCATTTTCTCCATTGAACTCCATAAACATT
>Ga0209541_10008320_pt1 | contig 17127 bp, 21 predicted proteins | sample RifCSPlowO2_01_FD_184027 | JGI IMG/M metagenome (GOLD analysis project Ga0209541, IMG submission 184027) | Groundwater microbial communities from Rifle, Colorado - Rifle CSP2_plank lowO2_0.1 (SPAdes) (version 2) | ecosystem: Environmental > Aquatic > Deep subsurface > Groundwater | place...
ACACATAAGCTCGAAGAATAATCAAGCTCTACTATGCGCGTTAGCTCGCAGAGTTAAAAATATTGTAAAATTAATGGTTTTTAAATGTTTCTAAATTTTCAGTAGATAGACAAGTGGAAAATGAAAGGGCTTAAAGAAGCCCAATAGTAATAGTTACAGAAAAAAATTTGTAACTAATTTTTAATGATAGCATTTTTGCTACCTCTTTTTTCTTGAGGTAAAGGCATTTGAGTCTTTACTCATAGTGTTTTGAGAACGAGCCTGTTGCTCTACACACCCGTACCTTTCACATCCTTCTCAAAGATGTTTATTATTTTACTAAAAATAAGTTTGTATTTATATAGTTTATCCACCAGAATCTTCCTGAACCTTATACAAAATAATAGAGAATCTTTTAGCTGTGATTATAGGTTTCTTAGGAGATTTTCCATATAATTTAATCCCAACAACAATATTAGTTAAAACCCACAAATTGTATAGCATGACACTAAACAAGAAATAAAATAATCTTAATGTAAAATTCTTGCTAGTAGTTCTTGGCTTGAAATCCTGAGCTTTTAATCTATAGCCTGTTTCAATTCCCCACCTCAATCCATACCATTTATACAAATAATGAGAGATTAACACAGGAACTCTTAGATTAGTAATAAAACATCTCTTAATTCCATCAGGGTCATCAACTAGATATAAATTGGTTTTTTCTTTTTTTATTTCAAAATCTTCAACTACTCTTGCTACACAGCCAGAAGATTTGTCCATCCATTGTTTGACCTTATTATTTCTAGACATAGGCATTAAATATCTCATATTATTCTTCTTAAGAGCCTTAACACAGCCCGAATTAGCAAATCCTCTGTCCAAGAATACCTTATCTATCCTAATCTTCTTTTTAACTCTCTGTAGGCTTACATCTAACAAGTCATCTACATTATCTAAAGCATGAATTGGAATAACATCAATAGTAAATCTTTTTTCATTATTAACAATATCACAAGTCAAAAATTGATAGAAATTACAAGTACCTCTTTCACTCTTACTGGATTTAATATAATCTGCTTTCTTCCCATAGAATGGAATCTTATGGATATCATAAGCTATGTTCAAATGTCTTTTATTAAAAACATTATAATTCTTCTTAGCAAATTGTAAAATAAAATCTGTTATTTTTTCAAAGACTTCTTCAACATCTTCTTTAAACTCTAACTTCTTTAAATGATAAAGAAAAGTTCTACCGTGAGGAACATCCTTGTCTTCATATAAGTCATTAAAACTTTTACAACCGTTATGAGCAAAATCATGAGTTTGAGAAACGTGAACTAATATATCTAACAGGTCTTTTGTGGTAAACCTGCTGTTCTTTCCTATGTCTAATTTAATTTTAGGATAGATTAATTTTTTAATAAGTTTGGAAGATTCATTAACTACTTTTCTCTCTTCTCTTGCTTTATTTTTGTAGTCTCTAACTTTTTTCTCAACAATATCAAGATCAAGAACATATCCTTCTTTTGTGGCTGTGCTAAGTATTGTTTCAGCAATTAAGTGTAAATCATTTAGAATACTTTGATTAAGCTTTGTTTTTATGAAGTGATTGAAGTTTTGTTTTGTTGGTAAATTATTAAATCCCAAGTTTTGTAAATTGTCGTTTTTCTCTAAATCTTGTGAGAGTTTAGGATATGACCTAATACCCTTAACTCTTTTATGAAGATATAATTTTAACATTGAATCTACTGAATAATTAGACACTCTCTGTTCTATCTCATTAGAAATAAATGAAATATCTAGTCTTGAAAGAATTGAAGAAACCTTAACCCATTTTTCAGAGTTAAGGCTAACAAAAAGCTTTTTAAGTTGATTTTCTATGTTTTCATATATGGGGTTCATCATTGACTTCATCTGTGGGGGTTTCTCGCAAAGTTTCTCCCACAGCCTATTTTTTACTTGATAATAAGTAAGCTTACTTATTGGTAAGTTATAACTTCTATATAAATCTATCTATTTTTTAATAATATACAGGCTTACTTTTTATAAATAAGTTATAGAATTAACCAAAGTTTTATATATATCTAAGCTTTGTTATTATAAGATAATTTATTATTTATAAGCCCAAATGAAAAAAACTAAAGAAGAAGAGCTTAAGGAAATTCTTGATTTAACGCCTAAAGAGTTTGAGGAAAAAAAGAAACTTGTAATTGATAGCAAGAACCAAGTTACCGTTAGAATTCCTGCCTCATTTGCTTATAAGGCTGATCTAAAAAAAGGGGCTGAAGTTACCATTGTTTTGAATCCTACAAAAGAGAGATTAACAAATCTTGTAAAGGAAGAGCCCATCATCATCGCTTTTATCAAAAAAAATGGAAAAAAATAATAGAATACCAAGACACTTTAACACAAAAGAAAGAGAGATAATAAGAACAATCCATCAAGAAGGAGGCGGAATAACTGCAAATGAAATTTCGGTAGAAACAGAAATTGCTTATATTACGGTTCAAAAATATCTATCTAAATTAGCAAGACAAGGAATAGTTAAACCAAATAGAAAAGTAATTCGTAAAGTCAAAGGTGCTACTAGAAGTGTTAATGTAAGGTGGAGTTTGAATTATAAAATTTTAAAGGACTAAAAAGATGTAATAACCTATAGAGGAGGGGCTATAGTTATTTATGGAACTTTTATAGTGGGTTTGATTTTCGCAAGTATAATATATTGGTTTTACTTATATAATTAAAAAATAATACTCTAAAAATGGAAATAAAAAATAAAAGTTATTCTAATGATTCATTTATAAGAGAATGTGATGATATCTTAAATACCAAATCTAAAGGTTTGAACATTATAACTTTAATATTTAGACCAAGTAATTATAATGAAAATTTAATAAAATCTTTTGAAGGCTTGGGTATTCAAATAAAAAATCTTGGCGAAGTAACTCAATTATCTATGAGATATTTATTACATAAAGAAGAAAGAATTGTTAATTTCTACTTAACACAGCATCCTATTTATGAAGAAATATATTTCATATATTCTTTTAATGGAATATCTGATATTTATAGAACTCTTTTTGGAGCTGTGGAGTCGCTCTCTGATGTTTATTATTTATGGTTACCCCCGTCTTACTTTGATAAATTAAAAGAGTTAATTCTAGAGAATGAAGGAAGTTATATGACTTATTTTAGGGGACAAAGTATGGCAACTGGAAAGGGAGAATATAAAAGACCCATGTTTGCAAGAAAAATAATTTATGAAGCTGAAGATGCAAAAATGGCATCTGAAGAATTAAGATTCGAATATGGAATCCTGCCACAGACAATAGAGTTTGTTATTCCTGAAGTGTCCAAATTTAGAATAAATAAAAAAGGTTATTACACCCTTATCTCTGGAAATGTCGGTGTTTTTTTAGATGAAGTTATTAATAACCTTATTAAAATGGTAATAGAAGATAATAGAGAGATTGAGACTGCCAAATTGGAAGTATCAAAAATTAATGGAAAAGAGGCTTTAAATCTAAAAGAAATTATGTTTGAATTGGAGAATGAGATTGATTTTGAAGAAATGAAAGGTTTTATAAAAACTATGGAAGAAGAAGGATTTAGTTTGTATAACACTAATCTAAAAAAAGGTTCAGTGATATTTAGTACTCATATTGTTGATGAAAAAAAAGGGAATATATTCTCATTAACTTCAGATGGAAAAAGATTTACTTTAATGCCAAAATATAAATCTAATTTTATTTCATTAATTAGATTTCACAATTTTCTAATTGAAAAAATAGACCATTTTACAAAAGTAATTTATTCAAAAAAAGATGCTATCAAATAATAAAATATCAGATCAAAAAAGAACAAAATTTAGAAATTTGTTAAGAAAAAGAATAGGAGAGAGAAGGAAAAAACTTATTAATGAAAAAATAAATGCAATAAAAAATAAGATTTCTGAGAATTATAGTGAAATAAAAGACGCAGGGATTATAATTGTAGCATTCAATAATAATGATTGTCCGTTTAAATATATTAGAACTGAGCCTTTATTTTATTCTAAAGAAAAAAATTTTGATGTTCTTTTGTATGGTAATAAAACTATTCTTTTAATAAGTATTAAAGAGACAGTCATGGATAATAATGCCTTTTCTCATATTAAGAGTTTAAAGTTATATCAAGAAGATGTTGAAAATAATATAGAGATTACAGATAAAGCGGAAGGTATTAGATTAAAAATAGTAGAATTTTATAAGAGGTTAGTAGGAGAGATAGAAAATAAAGAATTTATTTTAGCTACGCAAAAACCTTTATTTGCAATTATAAATAAGACGGCAAAAGAATTAGAATATAGTTTTTGTTTATGGAAACTTGTTGAAAAACAAAATAAGATTTTTATAATAAATGATATAATTAATCGTGGTACTGAAAGTGGATATTTCGGTCACAAAGATAAAGTCTTAAATGACTATTTAAAAAGTTTAGCTAAGTATGGAAAAAATTATAATGAAGCCTTAACTTTTATGCAATCTTCAAGTAGATACTTGAGAGCAACCAAAATGGCAATTCCATTATCAAAATTTAAAAATGGTTTTGATTTTAATAATTGGATTGATATTTTTGATGTTGACTTAATGAATTGGCATAAAATAGAAAAGGAAACACTTTATGAAAACTATATTAGTTATTGCCTTGATTGTGGTATAATTAAATGCTTAGACAATAAAGATAATATTTTGTTAAATAAATATAAAATAGCTTCTATTTATTCAATAGCCCCAAAATTAGAATTAGATATCATACAAAAAATGGCTCGTTTTGAAATTGATAAAGGTATCTTAAAAGAAGAAATTTTACAAATAAAAAAACAAGTAACTTCTGAAGTTTTATCCGAACAGGCAAATGAGAGGGGTGAAAATTTAAGTAAATATATACCCAAACCTCTTGGTAAAGATAATTCTAATAAATCAACTTAAGATATTTTTATATAGATCTAACAAAATCTACTTTTTATGCCAATCCACAGATGTCAAAAATGTAATTATTTATTAGTTTTACTAGAAAAAAGAGGAAAGTTCAAATGTGCCAAATGCGGTAAGCTTTTCCCTCAAAAAGAAGTAGAAGATGAATCTTTTAGAAGGTGGAATCAAAAAATGAAAGAGAAGAATGAGAATGATTTAAAATTGGCTAGTAGAAAACCAAAACTTACTGAAGAAGAAAAAAAATTAAGAGATATGGAATATAGAAAAAAGTATTATGAGCAAAATAAGGAGAAAATAAAAGAATCAAGTTTGAAATGGAGAGACAAAAATAGGGAAAAATATCTTGCTGATAGAAGAGATTTCTGGGCTAATAATAAAGACAGACTAAATGCTAAAAGAAGGAGAGAATGGATTCAAAATCATGATAAGAACCTACAAGAAGATAGAATTAGAAAATTAAGAAAAAAACAAGTCAAATTAGCTTTAAATAAGATAAAGGCAGATTTAAATAAGTATGTTTCTTATGGAATTTAGATGGATAAATTGATTAAAAATTGGAGAGAGAAAAATAGAGATTGTATTGATTTTGGATTAAAAGTAGTTCCTTTTTGGGTAATTGCTTCTTTTTCTATGCTAATGTGGGCAGGAAATAGTAGTATCTCTAAAATAGAATTATTTTTTAGATTTATTATAGAAAAAATAATTATGGGATTATTTGGAACAATAATGGAAAATATACCTTTAGGAAATTGGGGTGGTGAAGGGGCGGGTTTAATAATAGTACCTCTGCTTTTCATATATCTCTCAATACAGGGATTTATCTTTGGTTTTTTAATACGTTTTATTTACAAAAAATTAAAAAATGAAACTCAAAGAATTTTGGAAAAATAGGAATTCTTGGCAAAAAGGCACAGTTTTAGGATTCTTAACATCATTTGTTCTTTCAGTCATTGGAGGTTTTCTAAATTTAGGGATAATTTCTTTTATGAGAAAAGAATTGTATTGTCCTTCTATTAATAATATTGTTTGTAGCAATGTCTCTTCATTTCTCTCAGCTTCTATCAGTTTTACACTTTGGCTTTTAATTTTAATATTGCTTCCTTCTATTTTATTCTGGATAATCTTAGAAATAATTAAGAAAAATTTAAATAAAATATCTAACGATTTACCTGGATGGGTTAGATTTATATTTTGGGGAATTATCTTTGGATATATTGTATCCTCTTTAATAATGATTATTCATCTTACTCCTTTGACCTATGAATTAGAAGATGGAGCAAGGATTACTGTACATTCCTTAGGTTACTCAATATTCCCAACTACATTTGGAAACTTTCTTGAAAATAGTTTAAGTATATATGGTATTCAGGATATTGGAGGGATCTTTAAGTTTATTTTAATTTCAATATTAATTTCAGGAATTATATTTTGGATATTATTTGAATTTTTATTTTTTATTAAAAAGATATTAAAACCTTTAACTACTTCACATAGGAATAAATAGAATGGAAAATATTAAAAAATTAAATTGGAAAACAATAACCTCTTGGAAGAATTGGTTTTTAATTGGAGCTTTGTTAGGGATTGTTTTTATTTTATTATTTAATTTGTTTATTATTTTTAGATTATTTGAATATCATACAGAGTATTTTCTTTATGGGCTTCCTCATATAATAATATTAACCCAACTAATTAAGTATACTTTTTTGGGTGCATTTATTGGTGGAGTTTTAAAATATATTAAAGGTTTAAATAAAAATTTGAAATTAATTTGTATTTTTGGGTTAACCATATTTTCATTAATTGTTATCTCTATAGATTTAAAACCTACAAATGTCATTTCATGTACTTCTAATGATATGTTTACTAGTTCAGAGTGTTTGAAACAACTTGCAGTTGATAAAAAAGACCCTGAAATATGTTCTTATTTATTAGAGGAATATGAAGTAAAAGGATGTCTTGTGAAATCTATAACTGCAAAGGCATTATCAAAAGGTAATGCAAAAGTATGTTATGGACTGGAAGATTTTAATGATGTTATTCATTGCGTTTCTGAAGTAGCTAAAGATAAGAAAGATGAATCTATTTGTGACCAATTAGAAGATGAAGCAGATGAGTGTTATGGAGAGGTTGCTATAGCTAAGAAAAACCCCGGTATATGTGCACCTTATGATGAAGAATGTTATAAAAGAAGTCTATCTAATGGTGATAACCAAATAGCTTTGTGTGAAAACCTAAAAACTGGAGATTCCCTATGGAAATGTTATAAAAATATAGATTGCTCAAAAGATAATAATCCAAAAGAGTGTAATGATAAATTAGATAGAGCCTTAACTGACCCAGGAATATGTGAACTTGAAATATATGATTTTACTGATAAATTTGAATGTTATGAGTTCTTTGCTTTAAAGCTTAATAATCCTAAATTTTGTGATATATATTTTAAACCTGGGCTTCTTGAAGATATTGACGGCGATTGTAGATTAAAGTTGGCTGAAATAAATAATGACTCTAATACTTGTGTTTTAAATGGAAAGGCATTATGGAAATGTATTCAAGGCATGGTAGAAAAAAATGATGATGTTAGTCTTTGTAAGATACTTGATAATAAAATTGAATCAGGCAATTGTGTAAATAAATATGCGTTTGATAAAAATGATTTAGAAATTTGTGAATTATCTTATGAAGTAACCAAAGATAGTTGTGTTAATAATATCTTAAATGCTAGAAGGGATGGTAAACTGCCTGATAAATAAAAGATGAAAAAACAAAAATTAATTTTGATTTTAATTGTATTGGTTCTTATTATTGTAGTTTTTAATTTTAATTTTTTGAGTGAAGGCGTAGAAGAAACTAGAATAAGTGAGACCATTCCTATAGAAGTGAATGTTAATATAGACCAGAGAATAGAAGAAATATTACAAACACAAGAGGCAGTTGAAGTTCTTGTAAGTATTAAAGGAGAAGTTTCTTCTAATTATTCTAGTTCTATAAAGAATCCCAAGGAAAGAGAAAAATGGATTGCAGATATTACTTCTCAAGTGGATGAGATCCAATCTAAAGTTATTCCTTTTTTGTCTGAAGATGAATTTAAAATAAGAAATAGATTTGAATTAAGTACTGGTTTTTATGGAGATATAACAAAACTTGGATTGGAGAAATTGAAAAAAGATCCCCTTATAGAAAGCATAGCTTTACCCAAAAAAACCTATGCATCTGGGGGAACAACAATTTTTGAAGAAAGACTATATTGTGATGAATCTGGAGGAGAATGGGTTGCTTTCCCAAATCCGTGTTCTACTGATGAATGTAGATTGCTAACAAGCCCAAGAGGAGATGGGTGTGTCCAAGTAATGACTGAAAGTTGTAATTGTGGTCCTGATAAATGTTGGAATGGACAAGAATGTGTGGAGAATTCAGGAATAATTCTCAAAGAAAAATTAAAGGATATATTCTATACTTCTCAGTGTTATAACGATAACAAAGACGGATTTGAAGGACAAGATTTAGAATTTAGTACAGAAAAGTTTGATGATATACAATTTAATATAAAATCTGGAGAAATACCCTATGGTCATAAATATTATGTAGAACTGTTATCTGGTTTAAATCCATGGGCAGGATATGTAATTCTAACAAATTATGAAGTAATAGAAAAACAAAACGCTGATGGTTGGAGGATTTTTGGTGGGGTATATTCTAAACCTATAGAAGGAGGAGGGAGCATAAGTGCTACTTATGGTTGTTTAATGATTATAGAAGAAGATTCTGGTGAAATATTAGTAGAAGGTTGGGATAGTGCTATTTAGGATTCGTTTTCCACTTTCGGTCTTGTCCATCTACTTATTTTTTCTGGATGTAGTATCCTGAAATTATTTCCCAACGACAAAAATAAATAATAATTTGAGAGTAACTAATTACCTATATTACCCCTTATGACCTATTTTATGGGGACATATGTCACTTTATTACACAGTAAGAAAAGATATGTACAGTCTGATGTACATAAGTTAGTATTTCTTAGATGGAAATTTTTATATGTTATGCCCTTCTATATAATGAAAAAATATGTACATCCTAATGACCATAAAGCTTATAAATATATACATTATGATGTACATATGGAAAAAGCAAAATTAGAGGAGTTTAATCATTGGTGGATAAAGGAAAAAGTTGACTCGGAATTAGCTTTACCTTTTAAAAGGGATAATTATAAAGAAATAGAAAAATATATAGATAAAAAATTTATAGTAGCAATTACAGGATTAAGAAGGGTTGGAAAAACCACAACAATTTATCAATTAATCAAAGATTTAATTAAAAAAACAAAAACAGAAAATATACTGTTCTTCTCATTTGATGAAAATAATGTAAAAATAAGTGAAATTATAGAAACCTATAAAGAAATACACAAAAAAGATTTTAGAGAGGAAAAAGTCTATATTTTCTTTGATGAAATACAAAAATTAAATAACTGGGAAAATGAAATAAAAAAATACTATGACTTATACCCAAAACTTAAATTTATAATATCCGGCTCTGAATCTTTATTTATAAGGAAAAAAACAAAAGAAACATTGGCTGGAAGAATTTTTGAATTTAATTTAAGCACATTTACTTTCAAAGAATATCTAAAAATACACAATATAGAATCTAAGTATGAAACAAAAATAAAACCGTTCTTATTAAAATACATAGAAAAGGGGGGATTTCCAGAAACATTCTCTTTTAAAACAGATAAGGAATTTAAAGAATATATAAGGTCTTTAGTAGTTGATAAAATCGTGTATAAAGACATACCAAGGATGTTTAAATTGGATGACCCTGAATTTTTAAGCACACTTTTAGAAATGATAGCGGTAAACCCTGGAATGTATATAGACTATTTGTCATTAAGCAAGCAATTCAATAAAGACAGAAGAGTAATAAAAAATTACATTTTCTACTTAAAAGAAAGTTTTCTAATTAATTTACTAGGAAATTACAGGAAAGGCAGTACAACTTTAAGAAAGAGAAAAAGAGCGTATCCTACTGATAATGCCATTACTTATTTATATAAATCCAAGATTGAAGAGGATTTTTTAGGAAGAATGGTGGAAACTTTAGTCATAAGCAATATTAATGCCGCTTCTTTCTGGAAAAATGGAAATGAAGTTGATGTTATACATAATAACACACCAATTGAAATTAAATATCGGGAAAAAATAAAATCTGATAACTTAAAATCCATAACTGAATTCATGAAAAAATTTAAAGTTAAAAAAGGCATTTTAATAACAAAAAACGAAGAAAGGGAAGTCAAAGTTGAAGAAGGAAAAATAAAATACATTCCTTTATGGAAATGGCTTTTAGGAAATGAAACTTGAAATAGAATTAATCCCAAAAAATTCATATTTGCTTTTGTTGTTGTATATATCATTTTCTGGCATTTTATTTAACTCCTACATCCACCATTTATAAGTTGGGTGAAGAAAACGTACATACTTTTATGCCCTCAGAAATAAAAATGCAACACCATGCACATTTTCTCCCAATATTGGGCTACGCATGGTATTGACATGCTATTGCGGGAGACAGGATTTGAACCTGCGTAGGCACTAAGCCATATGGTCCTTAGCCATACCCATTTTCCGCTCTGGCACTCCCGCTTCAAGTTTTTAGGAAAATCTTGATTAAAATAAAAAAAGAAGTATTTATTTGAGTTTCTTTTCAAACTCTTTTAATTTTTTGTTGAATATATCTACAGCTGTTGCTATGATTTTATCAACATCTAACTGTCCCCAAGGTTCTATTGTGAAAATATAATCTGTATCTGAATATTCAACTGTAATCCCATTGTCTTCACATAATTGCTCTTGAGATTCATCCCATTTTGATAAATCCTTAATTTCAACACCTTTTCCTTTAGCAACTAAATTATCTGAAGATTCAGTAATCTTTTTAGTATTCGCACTTGATGATGCTGTTAAAATTGGCAATGATTTGTAGTAAGGCAATCCTGGAGAAAATTTAGTGTGGTCTTTTCCCTGCCCTAAAACTGCTATAGCCTCAAACTCCAATACTTGGCCTTTTAATAATTTAGTAATAGGCATATTTGGCTGAGCTGGTTTAACTTTTGGGTCTTTAGACTTAATATTTTCAGCATAAACAGTGCATGGACCTTTAGCCTCCAAAATCAGTTTCAACTGGCATTGAGCACAGCCTTTTCCTTTACATTTACATTCAGAAGGCAAATTATAACTTTTTAGGTCTGTAGTTAATGGAATTAAACCTAACCTATGCGCGATTATTTCATCATATAAAGCTGATTGATTTTTCGAAAATGTAACCTCTTCAATAGCCATAGTAGGAACTTCTTCTATGATCATTCTTCTTAAGGCATTAACTATGTAAGCTTCAGTATCTGTAATTAAGAAAGTTACTTTATCTTCCTTTTTATTTAATAATTTTAATTGCATTTATACTCTCCTTCCCCTTCTTCCACCTTTTTTTCTTGTCCCATCATGCGGGAAAGGTGTAACATCTTCTATTGTTCCTACTCTTAAACCGGATCTTGATAATGATCTAATTGCTGCCTGAGCTCCTGGACCTGCATTCATCGGGCCATTGCTTCCCCCAGGTGCTTTTACTTTTATCATTAAACCTTCAATGCCTTTTTCCTTGCATTCTTCAGCTGCCATTTTTGCTGCGGTCATAGCTGCAGTTGGAGATGATTCTAATCTATCTGATTTAACCACCATTCCGCCGGAAGTTCTTGCGATTGTTTCAGAACCTGTAATATCAGTAATATGAATAATTGTATTATTATAACTAGCATAAATATGGGCTATTCCCCATCTTATTTTCCTATTATCTCTTCTAGGCAACTCCCTTATTTGGTGCATTTCTCTTCTTGGCTGATCTCTTGACTTATCTTTTCTTTGCGGCATTTTATTCTTATCCTAATTTTTCATTTATATTATTTTGCTTTTCCTGCGGGTTTATCTTTAACTCCTCTTTTTTTAGTTTCTTCAGGAGGTTTATTTTCCACATTTTCTTGGATTTTTTTCACAGCAACTTTTTTTGTTTTTTCAGATTTTTCCTCTTCAATTTTTTCCACCACTTTATCCATTGCGAAAATATCCGCTTCATCAAGATTCTTTTCTATCTTTTTCTTTTCTTTTCTTGAAGCTTCTTTTATTCTCTCAGGATGCTGTTCTTCTGATAATTTTGAAGCTGGATTGAATGAAATTTTATTTTCTAAATCTACAGGAACTATAAATGAAGGGACATTCATCTTTTCTTCGCTTATTGAAACATGACCGTGAACTATAAACTGCCTCGCTTGTTTAACGGTTTTTGCATAGCCTCTTTTGAAAACCATTGTTTGCAAGCGTCTTTCCAAAATATCTTTTAGGGATAATGCTAATATATCATTTAGTTTTGTGCCGGGTTTTAAAAAACCTAATCTAACTAATTTATTTATTAACTGGACTTTTTCTTTTTCAGCCTGAGGTGTATAAGTAGCGATTAAATTTTTAGCCTGATCCCGAGCTTTTTTAACAAGACCTTCAGAACGCCAAATCTCCATTTTATTTTTTAGACCATATTCTCTAAGAATTTTTTTCTGCTCTGCAATTAGATTTTCATCCCATATTACTAACGGCTTTCTGTATTGCTTTCTTGATTTCTTAGGGCTTCCCATTTTACTTGCCTACTCCTTTCTTTCTCACTCCAATCGTCTTTCCGTGCCTGAAATTACCTTTTGTTCTTTGCCCTCTTACTGGTAAACCTAAAGAATGTCTGACGCCTTTATAGCATTTAATTTTTTTAAGATGTTTGATATCCTGATCTTTTTGGAATTTTAAATCTGAGCCTATAACATGCTTATCTTCGCCAGTTACAAGATCTTTTCTTCTATTTAATGCCCATATAGGAATATTATATTTTCTCGGATTTCTTACTGCATCTTCTAATTTTTTTATATCTTCATTTGTTAAATCACCAACTTTCATATTTCCATCTATTCCCGTTACTATACAGGCTGCACTAGCTAAATAAAAACTAATACCTTTAATATTTCTTAAAGACGGTAAAAGTTTTTTAGCTCCATGTAAGTCTGCTTCCCCAATTCTTACAATATGTCTAAAGTCCTTATTTTCAGTAGTTTCAGCAGGCATTTTTAAAAAAATTGTGAGAATGGGTGTTTAAAAAGTTTTTCATATTAGCTTCCTACGAATAGTTTGTACTTATCCTCATTATTTAATTCGGCTAATACCCTTTTTATTACCACTTTTTTAGGATCTGGCATTAATTTAACGCGAGATTTAATATCATTAAAATCAGTAAATTCCTTTTCTTTTCTTAATTCTATTATTTCCCACATGTGTTTTTTTCCGACTCCTGGAAGCAATTCAATTTGATGTCTTCTAGTATTAATAGGACCTGCTGTATTGAAGAATTTTACAAACCTTTGTTCATTCTTTTCAACTATGCTGTTTATTACTTCATTAATTTCCATTCTTGCTGTTTGGGTTAGCTTATCTAAAGAAAGTTTTCCTATAATATGATGGATTTTATCTCTTTTCCCTTCGCCTATATACACTTCTTCATAGAGCTGTAAGAAGATACCTTTTTTTGGAACTAACTCTAATAATGTAAAATGATCCTTACCAATGGCTTGTACTATTGGAGTCTTTTGATGCATAGGTCTTGAATCCATAGGATAGCCGTGCTGCAGAAAGTCTAAGATAATTACAACTTCCTCTCTGAGAGCAGGTTTCATCATTTTTTAGTTCTCCTTTAGTATTATTTTCTCTTAACATAGTCTTTTACTACATCTAAAATTTTCTTCATATTTTCGTCAGTGATTGTTGTCGTTTCACCAACCATTAGCATTTTTAATTCATCTAATGATTCTGGAAGCATGTCAATAATTTTTACTATCTGTCTTTCTTTTATTCTTGGAATATCCAACCCTTCTATTTTTTTCTTTAATTCTTCCGCATCTTTTATTTTTATCTTAACGAATTGTTTTAAGTATGATTTTGTCTTGTTTGCTCTGAAACTTAATTCTTTTTCTTTATTTTCCAAACTATCCAAATCTTCAGATAATTCAACCATTGTGATTGGTCTTTCGCTGATTATTCTTTCGTCTGACATTTTATTAAGTGAACTGGGTGGATTATTAATTCCTTTAGTTTATTGTTTTCTTTTATTGTAACTTTGTAGTTTGTACCCTGCTTTCCTGATACAGTTCCAATTTTTCCATGGAATCTTCTGAAATACATACCAGTTTGAATAGCAGGTTCTGTTTTTAGCAATACTTTATCTCCATTTTCTAGCTTTTGAAGATATCTTCTTATGCTTATTTTACCCCTATCATTTATATTTTTCCTGTATAAACTTCTGGTCTTCCTTCTAGATGTTCCTGTCCTTTTCATAGTAAATTTCTATATATTTTAATTTAAAAAGCTTTGCAATTTACGATAATGTTATAAATCCTTATTTTTCTAAGAATGGAATGAAAGCTTTATCTATAAAAAATCTGCATAAAAGTTACCCTGGAATAAAAGCTGTTGATGGTGTAAGTTTTGATATTGAGGAAGGAGATTTTTTCGGTTTTTTAGGGCCTAATGGAGCAGGCAAGACTACTACTATAAATTGTGTGATAGGATTAGCTAAGTTTTCAGATGGTAGGATAGAGATATTTGGAAAGGACAATAAGAAAGATTTTATAGATGCAAGGAAATTAGTTGGTATAGCTCCTCAAGAGTATAATTTTGATCCTTACCTAAATATTGAAGATGTTCTAATTTATCAGGCGGGCTATTATGGGATTTCTAAGAAGAAGATATTGCCAAGAGTTAAAGAATTATTAAAACAATTTGATTTAGATGGAAAAAAAGAAGTTGATTTTAGAAAATTAAGCGGTGGGATGAAAAGAAGATTGACCTTAGCAAGAGCCTTAGTTCACAGCCCCAAATTACTAATATTAGATGAACCAACCGCAGGTGTTGATGTGGGATTAAGATTAGATATTCATAAATATTTAAAAAAAATAAATGGAGAAGGAGTAACTATTTTATTAACATCTCATTATATTGATGAAATTGAGAAATTATGCAATAAAACCTGTATTATTAATAACGGAAAAATAATTGCAAATGATTTAACTAAAAATTTAGTAGATGATTTGGATACAGGACATACTGAGATTTTAACTGATAAGAAAAGCAAAGTTAAGAAAATTGAGAATGTTGAATTTAATGGCAATAAAATCATTGTTTGGAATAAAGGGAAAGATAAGATGAAAGAGGTTTTTGATTATTTGAGCGAGCAGAAAATAAAAGTTTTAGATGTTAAATCTGTTAAAGATTCCTTACAAGATATATTTTTGAGGTTGACTAAAAAATGAACTGGGTGGGATTATGGTCCTTAATAATGAGAGAAAATGTCAGAACTATTAAAGTAATTAATCAAGTGATATGGCCGCCAATAATTTCTTCTTTATTGTACATATTTATCTTTGGATTTAGTTTAGGAAAGAATTTTGAAATTGGAGATGTTTCTTATTTAGTGTTTTTAGTACCTGGACTGATAATGATGAATGTTATTATGAGCTCGTTTGAAGAGAGTTCAAGCTCGTTATTTTTAGGGAAGTTTATTAATTATATTCAGGAATTATTGATTGCTCCGATGTCTCATTGGGAGATTGCTTTAGGATTTTTATTTGGAAGCATTTTAAGGGCTTTTGTTATAGCTAATCTGATATTTATAGTATTTTTATTTTTTATTGATTCCGGTATCTATTCTGTATGGATGTATGTTTATTTTATTCTATTTGTTTCGGTAATTTTTGCATCCATAGGATTAATAATTGCTTTGTGGGCTGAGAAATTTGACCATTTAGCTGTTTTGAATACTTTTTTCATTACTCCTTTATTATTCTTTGGAGGTGTTTTTCATTCTATTAAATTATTACCTGAAATATTTCAGAAAATCAGTTTAATAAATCCGCTTTTTTATATGATAGACGGCTTTAGGTATAGCATGATTGGAGTTAGTGATGGGAATGTATTTGTTAGTATGGCTGTTGTGTTTGTTTTAGCTTTAGTTACTTTTTCTTTTGCAGTTTATTTGTTTAAAATTGGATATAAGTTGAAAGTTTAAGCTGGGAGCTGCAAAATTAGCAAAAAGAATTCATGGAGAAGAATAGAAAAAAGTTAATTTGTTAAATGAATGGCAGATGAAGTATTTGAGTTTGAGGATATGAAAGAGTTTAAGAGTAAAATATCTAAAATAATATGAAAATCAATTTCCAACTTCAACAAACCCATCCTTAACTTGTTTCAAAGAAGTTAAAGAAATTATCTTAGAAAATCCATACAACTTTATTGATTTTTTTACCCATTCATAATACTCATCAACATCCCTAGTTCTTAATTTTAACACAAGTTCATGCTCTCCACTACATATATCAATGCTTTCAACATAAGGGTCTTTAGCTATTTTGGCTGTAATTTCCTCAGGATTATCATATTTTTCAGGTTTCAAATTAGCAAAAACGTAAACACAGTAACCGTAGCCAATTTTCTTGTAATCAAAAATGGCACCATATGTTACAATTTTCCCTTCTCTTTCTAATTTTTTAATATTATAATGAATTGTAGTGCTTGGTTCTTTCAATTTTCTAGCAATTCTAGCTATTTGAGGTGTACAATATCCCTGTTTAAATAGGTTTATCAGCTTGGATGCTATATCCTTCATTTTGATACCTCCACTACATAGCCATCTGCAAAACAGACCAGTGCTTTATTATTCTTTGAATTAATTGTCCAAATAGCATTTTCTTTTTGCAATAATGGTTTAATTTCTGTAAGCTTTTTTAACTTGAAATTTTTTGTGTTAAATGAATATAAGTTTCCATATCTTGTTCCAATTAAAATTAAATCTTTAAATAACTTAGATAAACAGGTAATATCTTCATTAAGTTTAATTCTTTTTTTGAGATCAAGATTCTTATTTAAGACAAATATGTCCTTCCATCTTGTTCCAAGGAAAATACCATCTCTTAAAACTTCTAATCCCCATAAGGAAGGCCCAAAATCTTTCTCCGTAATCTTTCCCTTATAGAAGGATTTAAGATTTATTTTTTTAATTGAGAAATCCTTACGATTTATAATATACAAAA
>Ga0209541_10008321_pt1 | contig 17126 bp, 15 predicted proteins | sample RifCSPlowO2_01_FD_184027 | JGI IMG/M metagenome (GOLD analysis project Ga0209541, IMG submission 184027) | Groundwater microbial communities from Rifle, Colorado - Rifle CSP2_plank lowO2_0.1 (SPAdes) (version 2) | ecosystem: Environmental > Aquatic > Deep subsurface > Groundwater | place...
GGGACGGAAATTAAAAAAGAAAAGCGCGTCACCGTCTTTAATAACCCCTTCTTTATCTAAAATAGCTGGCTCAAAAAATTCATCGCCGAGATTTTTAGAGTAGCCGTCTTCAACTACCGCCTTGGCATTTAGAAATGACGTTCCCTTGCCTTGAGTCAGGCATTCAAAAGCTCTTTCCGTTCGATCCCATCGCTGACTTTTATCCATCGCGTAATAACGCCCCATCATTGTCGCGATTTTTCCGATTTTTGTTTCCTGAATCGTGTTTTCCAGCATCGTCAGGTAGATTTGCGCCGATTTTGGAGTGACATCCTGCCCATCCGTGAAAAAATGAATATAAACCGGACGCGTGACTTTTTTTATCGCTATTACTTTTAAAAACGCGAGCGCGTGTTCTATGTGCGAGTGGATAGTGCCGTTAGAGAAAAGCCCCATCAAATGAATGGCGCCGTTATTTTTTGTCGCGTGCGCGATCATTTCATCCCAGAGCGGCAGTTTGAAATATGAACCGTCTTGAATGGCGAATTGAATGCGCGACAAGCTTTGATAAACAATCAGGCCGGCGCCGAGGTTGATATGTCCAACCTCGGAATTTCCCATTTCTCCCCAAGAAAGACCGACTTCAGTTCCGGAGGCCTGTAGAGCGACGCCGGGATAATTACGGCTGATGTATTTTAAATTCGGAGTATTAGCGACCAAAACGGCATTGCCTTTGGTTTCTCTCCAAATACCGAAGCCGTCCAAAATCATAAAAACAACCGGATGATAGTTCATAAGTGAATTATGAAGTATGAATTAGGAATTAAGCAACTGATGAAAATAGTTATTGAAATTTTGTATTTCTTGTGCTAATTTAATTTACGTTCGTTGATAACCTTGAACTTGTTTTTTAAAGGTTTCAGACATGGTGGATATGCCTAAAGGCGTACGAAAAATCAGATACACTTGGAATAATTTAGAGCGCGATCGCGTGTTGTTGGTTCGTAAAATACGATCCCAAGAAAAGAGGCAGGGATTTAGCTTCAAGAGAATTTACGGCCTGCCTCGAGGCGGATTGCCGCTGGCGGTTTGCCTTTCCCACGATCTTGGCGTTGCTCTTGTTTTGGAATTGCCCAAGAAGTTTGATTCGGAACTTATTGTTTGCGATGAAATCGCCGACACTGGACGCACTCTGCGATCAATTAAAAAAGCCGGATATTTCATTGTCGTCATTCATAAGCATTCGGAGAGTATCACGGAGCCGGACATTTGGCTCCGTGAAAAGCCGAATCACACTTGGATTGCTTATGCCTGGGAGGCACAGAATGACTGACGAAGAAATAGGCGCAGCGGTCAAAAGTTACTTCCATCATAAGGGTTTGCCGGTTGATATCGCGTTGACTTTTCCCGATGTTTTTATCAACGATCAAACTTCACGAGTGGAGAGCCGCTCCGATATTAAAGATCTAAGCGTTGAATTAGCTCCCGGATTTAGAATTAATCTTCCAATTATTTCCGCGAACATGCGCGATGTCACTGAATCACGGATGGCAATCGCTTTGGCGCGAGAAGGCGGATGCGGCTTTATCCATCAATTTGCCCCAATCAATAAGCGAGCGCGCGAAGTTGCTCAAGTAAAACGAGCCGACAATCAAGTTGTCAGTAAACCGATGACTATCAGCGCGGCGGCGACTATGCAAGAGGCAATGAATTTGATGAACGAGCATGGCACGAACAGCTTACTAGTCATCAATGGAGAGCGTCATTTGGTAGGAATCCTTGCCACTCGGGATTATCGCTTTCTGCCATATTTTGGTAAAGATCCGAGTTCGTTGACGGTTCAGGAGGTGATGAAAAGCGAACCTTTAATAACTGCTCGGCCGGGAATTTCTACCGAAGAAGCGGTAAAAATCCTTCATGAAAATAGATTTGAAAAACTGCCGTTAGTGGACGAGAGTAGCCAATTGGTCGGCCTGCTGACTTCTAAAGATATTCTTAAGCGTTCGCAGTATCCTAACGCCGCCAGAGATAAAAACGGCCGTTTGATTGTTGGCGCCGCCGTCGGTTTTTCCAATACCTTGCAGGACGCGGAAAAGTTGGTAGTCGCCGGAGCGGATGTTATTTTATTGGATACCGCTCGCGCCAATTCAACTTCAACCGCGAGGCGTGCCACCGAGTTAAGAAAAATGCTCCCGACAGAAATACCTTTAATGGTTGGCAACGTGGACAATGCCGGAGGAGCGCGGCTTCTAGCTGATGCCGGTGTGAATATCATTAAAGTCGGAATACTCATGATTTGGAATCTTGAGGCCGAGCGAGGAGCCTGGTCAACGTTAAGTTCAGCAATTTTTACTTTTTTGCCGTCATAATTTTTAGCCAGCTCTTCTAAAATCGGAGCTTGCATTTTGCAGGGGCCGCACCACGAGGCCCAGAAGTCGACTAAGACTGGTTCTTTAGACTTTAGAACTTCTTGGTCAAAATTTTCATCGTTAAGAGTGATTTCTGCCATAAAAAAATAAGCGTTAAGACTTAGAAAAAAAATGGATAAACTTATTATAACGCTTATCAAAAATGTTGTCTAGATTTTTTCAAGTCAAGATATTTTCAGTAGGTAGCTAAGAGTCTTTTCAAGCTCTGAATCCTTTAAATTCTTAACCTTTGGCTTTAAAAGGGTTTTTTCCAGGCTTTTCAGACTGCCTCGAATTGCTTCAATCTGCTGAAGAATTTGATCGGTTTTGGTTTGTTGATTAATTAATTTTTCCACACCTTGGATTTGCCCGGCAATCCGCCGAATCTGGGAGATTTCTGGTTGTTGCAATTTTTTTTTCATAACTTTTGACTTTTGAATTTTTATTATACTATCCCCTAGTATATTACATCACTCTAATCTTGTCAAGGACAGTGGTTGAACTGGATGTTTCAGGTGAAATCCCGTTAGAAATTTATTTCTAACGGGGTGAACAAAAAGAAAACGCTCGAAGGAGTAATACCCTCGGGCGTCTTCGAAAGACCTATAGAGAAATGATGAGATTAGGCGTCAGTTTGGATTCTTTGAGTGAACTTTACAACATTGAATCCTTCCTGGCCAGAGCACAGAGCTTCATTGAGTTTGCCGTTTTGGGCTGACGAAACAAAGGCCAGCAATTGCTTCAAGCTAGGGTCGTCGGGTTCAGCATGCGGCTGAATATCAGCATGACCTTGAGCAGTGATCGGCCAGCTCGGATCAATTAGATCCATTGTGAGACTGGAGCCACTGCCAATCGCATGAATCCATTTACTTCTTTGCCTACTTGGTTCTTGGATTTTCCGGACAATGCCGTCGCACCAGCTTAGATGAATCATCACTTCGATTCCTTTGGCGCTGAAGGTGATTGTTACTTCATCAGCAACTTTATCTATTTGATGGCAGAAAGTTTCAGCTGCCAAGTTTTTCCAGTCAGAAATGTCGACATCCAGGAGTCGTCCAATCAGATGGAAGTAGTGAGTGCCGAATTCGCTGATGATATTGGGTTTTTTGCGCCGGCAGCCAAAAACAGTTTCCACGTTTATGCCTCGCCGATCCACGATTTGGATTGCCTTGAGCGGTTGAAGCTGGTTGAGAAGAGCTTTGAACCGACTGAATTGAGTATGAAAAGGCAATTGATAGCCAACTGCCAAAGTTAGTCTTGGAACTTTCTCGTGCGCATAGAGTATCAATTGCGTTCCAGAAGCAGTAATGCTCAACGGCTTCTCACAAAGAGTGTGTTTTTCATTCCCTAGGGTATTTGTCACATCAGCGACATGATTTTCAGGTGCGGTAGCGATCCAGACCCCGTCAACCAACTGAAAGAATTCAGTCGCTTTATCTCTGCTGTATAGAGATATGGTTCCTGGCAGCGAAAAACAGCTGCCATCAAAGTAGTCTGAAAGCCAAGCAGTGACTTGGATACCCTCAAGCCTCAATTTTTCACCCCAGCCCCATCTTTCCATGCATCCCAGTAAATAGTTGCTCTTACCAATCAGACCTAGTCTAAACATAATTATCCCTCCTATTTCATACCCTTGTGGGCTTTGTATTGGTTTTCGAATGAGCAGATGAAATAAAATCATACTTCAACCAGTGGTAGATTGTCAACCAGCACCTTTTCTTCACTTAACTTATTTCTCTCTATGGTGAAGAAAAGGTGCTGGGTCAAAAAAAATGTTCCACGTGGAACATTATATTAATCATCACGCGAGCTACTTGCCCGCCGAAACTCGAACGCAGTGAGAGTGTAGGCGGGAAGCTCGCTATTCCACCTTTTTTGATTCGTATATAGAAAAAAAACCGTCATTGACGGTTTTATCCCGCACCTTTCTTTAAGGTATTAAACCTCTAAGAAAGGATTTATTTTAACTATTCCTTCATCCCCGAAGCAAGCTTTGGGGTATTTAGGAAAGGCGCGGGATTTATTTGACTTTAATCGATGGGAAAAGCCGGTTGATTATAGTTTTCAGAAATTTCCAACCAACCGTGACTTCTCTCCCGAAAATTTCTGCTATAACCATAGCTACAGTCAGGATAAGCAGAGTTGTGGCCAGACCTGCAAGACTAGACAATAAACCTTTCCAAGAGTAAAGGCCTATAACCACAAAGAGAATTATCAGATAGATATAATTTACCCATCTTTCTCTGACTTCCTGGTTCAAGTCAGGTCTGATTCGCTTAATGACCATTTGGACCAAAGAACAAGGTAAAGAATAAAGGGAAATAAAGATTAGGCCCCAGATCGCTAAAATTGGCCAAAAAAACTGGCGATAAGCATATTCAAAGATGTTCTTTGGTTCTGGAGTTTTTCCGAAATCAGAGTAGACCTTTTGTAATGCTTGACCATAAAACAAATATAGCCGGTAATGTAAAGATCGACGATTAATGATCATTGTTTCACTCCCCTTTGTTTGTTGATATTTATATAGTAGTAAAAAATGAGCAATTTGTCAACAAAAAAATGTTCCACGTGGAACATTTTAACATTGCTTCTCGACTTAACTTAGCTTCATCTAGGTTCGCTCGAGGCACTCGACTCATTTCGAATTATCTTTAAGTATTTGGTCGGAGTCTCGAACGAAGTGAGAGACGAAGACCACGAGCGAATTTCGAACGAAGTTCGAAATGAGTCGAGTGGTGGACCTCAGGGGGATCGAACCCCTCACCTCTTCCATGCCATGGAAGCGCTCTACCAGATGAGCTAGAGGCCCGTATCAACATATTAACATTTAACAATTAACAGTTAACTTTTTGCGACGCTATAAAATCTCTAAATTTAGGTATTTTTTATAAATAGTCATCTTAATATATTCAAAAAATAGGTATTTTTTGGTAAAAATTCAGAATTTTACCTATTTTTTAACCGTAGAAAGTTAGTTTTTAAAGAATTTAGCTTATTTTAGCTAGATTTAAGCGTCGCAAAAAGTTATTTTAAGTGGTGGCGATAGTGGAGTTGTCCCGATTTTTCTCCCGACTTGTCGGGATGAAAAATCGAGGATCCCGACTAAAGTCGGGAAACTGCAGACCTCGTCGACGCGCCTGCTAAAGCTAGTGGGCGGCACCCCGCTGCGGCGAGGTGACCTTCACAATGTCAATCCGCCTACGTCCCGATTGAAATCGTGACTTCGGCGGACAAGTGTGACGCTTTAGCCCAATTTTACAGTTTTGAATGGTGGGCTCGTGCAGAGTCGAACTGCAGACCTCATCGATGTCAACGATGCGCTCTAACCAACTGAGCTACGAGCCCCTCATCTAAAAATTGACTAAATTAAGCTATTTTTAATTCTTTTCTTTAATTGATTATAAGCTTTAGCAAATCTTTTTAGATTATTTTCTCTATATCTGGCATCACTTCTTGCTTTATATGCCTCGTAATAAATTAGTCTGAATGGCGCTCGGTTTTTTGTAGAAATATTTTTTAATTCGTTATGTTCTTTGAGCCTTCTTCTTAAATCATTAGTATACCCAATATAAATACTATTGTCCTTTTCACTTTTCAATACATAAACATAATAAAACATAGCAATTTTTAGGTGAGGGGCTACGAGCCCCTTTTTCCAATTAACTGTAAAATAATAGCCTAGAATTTAAAAAATATCAATATCGTTTTTATTCAAAACGCTAAGATTTATATTAAAGGCCAAAGCTAATAGCTAAACCTAGTAGGCCATGGAGTGTAGCTAAGATAATTGTTGACCAGGCTAAGCGCATGTGCCATTTAAGGTAGTTTTTAATCTTTCCTCGGCGGCCTAATTTTGCCATAGTCGCAGTGGCTAGGAGCAAAATAAAGGTTAAAATGCCGCCATAGAAAATCAATGGTTTGCCCAAAACAGTGAAAAGTGCCACTTGAGTTAGCATAGAATTATTTATATTTTTAATAAATATATAGTATATCTATTCTAACAAAATTTTTTATAGATTAGTATATTAAAATATTAAGGTAAAAGGCCGTACACAAGTGTGCCGGCCTTTTCTGCCAGAAAAAGCATTTACAGCCAGGGCCATTTTGGCCTTGATGGTTGGCTGTTCCAGTCCTGCCATCGTACTGAATACACTTTTATTGGAGGTTGGCGGCGGTGGTTCCATTCCGTCGCCAAGCTGGGATTTGTTTGCTGGCCGAACTTCGGCACTTCTTCAATGTTTGGTACTCGCTCCAGCGAGTGTCCATTATTGAAGTAGAGAATCCCACCCAGCCACATCATAGGCCGGCCGGGAAACCAGCGCTTCGCTCGTTTCCTCAACACTTTCCTCCTTCCCATTACATTTTTGGTTCCTTTCTTTCTTTTCTCATCAGTTACCGGGCTATAACCATACATCGCTGATCTTTCCTCCTTTCAGCGGTCTTTCTCTAGCGACTACCTATTGTAGTTTAGAGTAATTTATTTGTCAAATTAATAAAAAACAGACAAGGTTTCTCTGCCTACGCTGCTGCTTCGGCAGGCAGGCACGCCTTGCCTTATTTTCAATAAATAGGTGAGGCGTGGAAGCCTCACCTATTAGTTTGGAAAAATAATTTTTTGGTGCGCATGGGAGGATTCGAACCCCCGACCTCCGCCTTATAAGGGCGATGCTCTACCGCTGAGCTACATGCGCGAGAGGTGCGGCTCAATGAACCGCACAGAATAGACTTAAGAGGGATTAATCCCTCTTTTCCCATACGTCATCCTTTTCTTCTTTTGATTCTTCCTCTGAGGTTTCTTTGAGCTCCTGACGACAGTAATGAACAATTCCTGCCAGTATCAGGAGGTAAAGAGCAGTGATTTGGTAGTAGGAGAATACCTCTCCTTTGGTGAAATAGATATACAGGGCGTCAGTCCCACAGACAACCGCTACCAAGATTGCAACAACGGCGTAACTGAGTACACACATGATACGTTCCATGACTTTCCTCCTCCTTCCTGTCGGAGATTCTTGATTTATTAGATGGATTTATCTATGAAATTGCTTGCCTGCGGGCAGGCAGGCGGCGTTCGGTGCAAATAAACACAAGTGTTTATTTACCCCTCACTAGCAATTATAACAATGTTGTTACTTTCGCGAAAGATTAGCCTCAATTCTTTCAATTACTTCATTTTCAGCCTCCTGCAGGGTTTTATCAACTAGGCAAAATTCAGCCAGATTTTTTGAACCCTGAGACTTGAACTCCTTAGTTAGGTATAAAGCATTATAATTTTTCAGAGTATTAATCAAAACGCAGGTTTTATTAGCTTGTTGATAGATCAAAACTACAATTTCAACCCCCGGCACAAACGATATCAGTTCATCAACGACGTCAGGTAGATCTTTTTTGTCAGCCTTGGCTTCAACAAAATCATGTTCAGTTAAAAGCGACCAAATCAATTTATGGTCGCTGGAACTTTTGAGCCGGGCTAAGACACGGCCCCATAAGTTTAAAGTGGCTAAACTGCGGGAGCGATAGAGGCTTTTGATAATTGCTTCGCGATCTGCTTCTAAGGCCATTAGTTGGCTAGCGATGTCTAGTGTTTTAGGTGTGACATTTGAGGTTTTAAAACTTTTGGTTTTTGAAATTAAGCCAGTTAGTAGATAAGTGGCCACCTCTTTATCAATTAAATTATGATTTAAATTAGTAATTAGATTAAATAAGACTTCAGCCGTTGCTACCGCATTTAAGTCCGTAAAATTGATTTGGCCGAAGTGTTCATTTTCGGGCTGGTGATCAATATTGATAATCGTGGTGTTAAAGAAAAATTCAGTAAAGTTTTGATAGATTTTACCGAGTGAATCCAGGTCAGGGGTATCTAAGGTAATAATAAGATCATATTTATAATTTGAGCTTTCTCCATCAAGATCATCTTTAGTAAACGAACCAGCCCTTGGCGTAACATAAATTTTTAATTTACCATCCTCAAGATTATAGGTGAATTCATCAATTTCATCATGGTTATTCATATTCAAGTTGATCACGAATTTTTGGAGATTAGACAGCTTAGGATTAATCGTTTGTGTCTGAGGTAAAAATTTTAAATTGTTTGGCAGGTCAAAGCCATCGCAGACGATATCAACTAGCTTATCAATTTTTTTTAAGACTAAATAAAGCGCTAGCGAGCAAGCTACCGCATCAGTTGAAAAGTCCTTCCTAAAAGTAATTAGAATATGATGACTTTTTTTAATTGCCTCCCTAATTTGTTCGACTTCAGTCAAAGCCATTTTGTTTTTTGGTCATCTCGACCGAAGCGACCGCAGAGAGCGAAGTGGAGAGATCTCATTATCATAACTATTACGGGATCGCTCGAGATGACGATATTCTCTTAGTTAATAAATTAAATCATTATACCTCTTTTAAGGGAATATGTCATTTTAGTAACTGAAATAAAAAGAGTCAAGGGTGCTTTATTGAGGTGATACAAAAAAATGGTTAAAATTGGCTAAATTTGCTTAAAAAGGCAAAGTTAGCTATAATTACTATATGGCACAACAAGAAATCCCCAAGACTTACGAAGCAAAACAGTATGAAGACTCTATCTACCAACAGTGGGAAGAGTCTGGTTTTTTTAATCCCGACAGCCTGCCTCCTCACCGCAAAGAAGCTTTTACTATTTCAATGCCGCCACCTAATGCCACTGGCATTTTGCATATCGGCCATGCAGTAATGTTGGCAATTGAAGATCTAGTAATTCGTTATCAAAGAATGAAAGGCAAGAAAGCTTTGTGGTTGCCGGGTACTGATCATGCGGCCATTGCAACTCAGACTAAGGTAGAGAAGATAATTAGAGAGAAAGAAAGAAAAACTCGGCATGATTTAGGCAGGGAGGAATTTTTAAAGCGAGTCGAACAATTTATAAGTGAATCGCGCGATAATATTAAAAATCAAATCAGAAAAATGGGTTCAAGTTGCGATTGGTCGCGCGAACGTTATACCTTAGATAAAGGTTTAACCAAGGCGGTTCAGCAGGCTTTTGTCGAAATGTATAATGATAGTTTGATCTATCGTGGAAACCGTATTGTTAGTTGGTGTCCGCGCTGTTTTTCAACCTTGTCCGATGATGAAGTTGAATACAAGGAGCAGAAGGGTAAGTTTTATCATATTAAATACGGCCCATTTATCATTGCCACTACTCGGCCAGAAACAAAGTTGGGTGATACTGCCGCGGCAGTAAATCCCAAAGATAGTCGTTACAAAGATTATGTTGGCAAAGAATTGGATGTCAACTTAGGCAAGGTTAATATTCATATCAAAGTAATTGCTGACGAGTCAGTTGATCCGGAGTTTGGTACTGGGGTGGTGGGAGTTACCCCGGCGCATAGTGCAGTTGACTTCGAAATGGCCAGCAAAAATAACCTGCCGGTGATTCAGGTAATTAGTCCTGACGGCAAAATGACTGATAAAGCCGGACCCTATGTGGGCATGTTGGTGGAAGAATGCCGCGAACGTTTTATTGAAGATTTGAAAAAAGCCGGCTTGATTGAAAAAATTGAAGAAATCCAAAATAACTTATCAATCTGCTACCGCTGCGAGCATGTTATTGAGCCTTTGATTTCCAAACAATGGTTTATTAATGTCAATAAGCCCATTAAAAAATTTGGCAACAAAACTATTAAAGATCGATCTCTTGAAGTAGTTAAGAATGGCGACATCGAAATTATTCCCGATCGTTTTAAAAAAGTTTATTATCATTGGCTGGAGAATTTGCGCGATTGGTGCATCTCTAGGCAGATTTGGTTTGGTCATCGCATCCCTGTTTGGTACAAAGGTGCGGAAACCCATGTTGGCCTTGAATCGCCGAAGGGTGAGGGCTGGAAGCAAGATCCTGATACCTTAGATACCTGGTTTTCCAGCGGACTGTGGACTTTTTCTACTCTCGGTTGGCCCGCCTCCGTTAAAACTTCGGCGGGCAAGCCCGAAAAAACCGGGGATTTAAAAACATTTCATCCGACTTCTCTGATGGAAACCGGTTATGATATTTTGTTTTTTTGGGTAGCTCGAATGATTATAATGTCGACTTATTTAATGGAAGAAGTGCCGTTTCGGCAGGTTTACCTTCATGGCTTAGTTCGCGATGAGAAAGGCCGAAAGATGTCAAAGTCTCTGGATAATGCGATTGATCCGCTGGATGTAATTAATAAGTTTGGTGCTGACGCTGTCAGGTTAAGCTTAGTGATCGGGACAACCCCGGGCAACGACATGAATTTATCTGAAGCAAAAATTGACGGTTATCGCAATTTCGTCAATAAACTTTGGAACATCTCCCGCTATATTCTAATGACAGTTAAAAAAGTCGAGGTAGTTAAAAGACGACCTAAACCCGAGACTTTAGCTGATGAATGGATTTTGTATGAATTCGATAGCCTTATAAGCGTTGCGACCGTCTATCTTGATAATTATCAATTTTCTCTAGCTGGAGAAGATATATACGAATTTACATGGTCGAAATTGGCAGACTGGTATGTTGAGATAGCGAAGGTTGAAAAAAATAAAGACGAAATTTTACTTTACATTCTACAAAATCTGCTGAAACTCTGGCATCCATTTACTCCCTTTGTCACTGAAGTAATCTGGAATAAATTCGAAACCAATGAATTATTAATTATTCAGCCTTGGCCAAAAGCCGGAGGTAAAATTGATAAGAAAGCAATCGAAAATTTTGAGTTGATTCAAAAAATCATTATCGCTATTCGTAATCTCCGAGCGGAAAGTAAAATTTCACCGGCCAAACAAATTAAAGCAATAATCATTGTCGGCAAAAACAAAAAATTGATTAAAGAGCAGGAGGAAATTATAAAATTCTTGGCGCGACTTGAAAGTTTGGAAGTTGTAGCTAAAGGCAAAAAGCCATCCCCTAGTCTTTCGGCGGTAATATCTGGAGCCGAGATTTATTTGCCGGTTTCTGGTATGATGGATGTAGGTAAAGAAATAAATCGGTTGAAGGAAGAAGAAAAACGGTTGGCTGATTTTGTGATTCACTTGGAGGAAAAGCTAAAAAATAAAAAGTTTTTAGATCGAGCGCCGAAAGAAATTATTGAAGCTGAAAAAGAAAAATTAAAAGATAATACTAATCAATTAGAAAAAGTCCGGCAGCAGCTTAAAAGCTTAAAATAGGAAAGGCTAGCGTCAAGTCTGACGCTAGCCCGGTTGAGTGGTACTTTCTCTTCTGGCCCTCCTGGGCCTCCGTTTTCTTCGACGGCGATGTTCTTGCTGCCATCTGTCGCAGTAGATCCTTTCCCTAATGGTGAGGCCTCCGCAGATTAAGACGATAGCAGTCCAAAAAAGGAGATTTTGCCAATTAGCTTGGAGCCACTCGATCATAATATACCCTCCTGATTCAGAATTGTATCACCAAATCACTTTATGATAGCAAGAGACAAGCAAAAAGTCAACGAAGCTTTAACTCGCGGGGTTGAAGCGATTTATCCCAATAAGCAGATGTTGGAAAAAGTTTTATTATCCGGCAAGAAACTTAGAATTTATAATGGCATTGACCCGACCGGCAGGCTTCATATTGGCCACGGCGTTCAATTGTTAAAATTACGTCAGTTTCAGGATTTAGGCCACGAAATTATTGTTTTAATTGGAGACTTTACCGCTCGGATTGGTGACCCGACTGATAAATTAGCCGCTAGAAAACAACTAACTAGAGAGCAGGTCACTAAGAATTCAGCTGATTATAAAAAATTGATTGGCAGAATTTTAGATACTAAAAAATCAAACATTCGGTTTTTACATAATGAAGAGTGGACCAACAAACTGAAGCCAGAAGATATGTTGGAGCTAGCTTCTTATTTCACGGTTCAGCGGTTGCTTGAGCGGGATATGTTTGAAAAACGGATGAAACTAGGCAAAGAGATCCATTTGCATGAGTTTTTATATCCAGTCTTTCAAGCTTATGATTCAGTTACTATGGGTGTTGATATGGAAATCGGCGGTAATGACCAAACTTTTAATATGTTGGCCGGTCGGACTTTGATGAAAAAAATGAAGAATAAAGAAAAGTTTGTTTTAACAACAAAATTACTTGAAGACCCAACTGGTAAGAAGATGGGCAAAACCGAAGGCAATATGATTAATCTTGATGATAGACCCGGAGAGATGTACGGAAAAATTATGAGCTGGACCGACTCTATGATTGTTCCGGCCTTTGAAATTGCCACTAACGAGCCGCTGACCGTGGTCAGCCAAGTTAAAAAAGATTTAGCTAATGGTAAAAATCCCAAGATTTTAAAAATGCTTTTGGCTTACAGTATTGTCAAAATGTATCACGGCACGCCAGAGGCGATCAAGGCTGAAGAGCAATTTAAGCAGGTTTTCGAGCAAAAGTTGAATCCGGACGAGATCAAAGAATTCAAAGTTGAAAGTAAAAATATAATTAATGTCTTAGTTGAAACTAAGTTAGCTAGTTCAAAATCCGAAGCCAGGCGCTTGATTAACCAGGGTGGTATAAAAGTTGACACCAAGACAGTTAAAGACGAGAGCTTCCAAATTGGAAAAATTGATAAAGACGGAGTGGTGATTCAGAAGGGCAAAAGGCATTTTGCGAAGGTTAGGGAATAGGTGGTAGGTTGTAGAGGGTAGGGGGTAGAATTCCTACAATCTAGGAAATCAACATAGCGCCAACTAATAAATAACAAAAATAGTATGGCGCAAATTGAAACTTACAAACAGCTCATTGTTTGGCAAAAAGCAATGGAGCTGGTAATCGAAATTTACAAATTAACCGACCAGTTTCCGAAGTCAGAAATATATTGGTTGAGTTCCCAGATGAGAAGAGCGGCCATTTCTATACCTTCTAATATTGCTGAGGGTAACAGAAGAGGCACCAGGAAAGAATATTGTCATTTTCTTTTTATCGCCTTTGGGTCAGGGGCTGAGCTCGAAACTCAAATTGAGATTGCTAAGAGATTACCCCAAACCAAGAATTTGGATTATGAAAAGATCAGTGGTTTATTAAATGAAGTAATGCGTATTATAAATACGATAATTCAGAAACTGGATATCTGAGTATTGTATAGCATCCACAACCTACACCCTACCCCCTACAATCTAACAAGCTAACCTTATGAAAAAAGTTCTCATCATTGAAGATGAAATGGCCTTGATAAATAACCTCACTTTCGCCCTGAGTGATGAGTTTGAAGTACTTAGTGCGACAACCGGCGCAGAGGGCTTACGAAAAGCTAGAAAGGAAAAACCAGATCTGGTTTTGTTGGATATAATGTTGCCAGACAAAAGCGGAATCGAAATTTTACAGGAATTGAAAAAAGACGAGGCGACTAACGACATTAAAGTGGTTGTAATGACCAATTTGGGCGACAAAGAAACGATCAGTAAAATTTTACAAGCCGGCGGCAAGGATTATTTAGTTAAAGCCGATTGGAGTATTGATGACATTGCTAAAAAAATTAAAAAAATTTTAAAATAATTAATTAAGTTAAAATGTCTATGCTAAAGTGGTATGCTATTATTTTGGGAATCATTTTGATTTTGGCTGGTATTGATAATTGGGTTCATATTTTTCCGTTAGTTCAGTTGGATAGTCCGGTAGCGGCAGTTTTGGCAATAATTGTGGGTGTTGTTGGCGTAGGGTTAGGTTTCAGCCAAAAAAGAGCGACTAGTAGTGGCCCAGCTACTGGCTAGGCGGTCAGGTTAAATTAAAATTTTTCCCAATCTGATTCAATCAAAATCAAGTTTATTGATAGTTTATTGGTTGTGAAAAAAATTAAACAAGGCACGCCTTTGAAAGCGTGTTTTTGTATTGGTTATTGCGAGTCCCGATGGCGTTGAGAGAAGCAATCTCATAAGATCATTCATCCCCGACTGTGTCGGGATTCAGGATGACGCTTCGCGTCAGATTGCTTCGTCGGTCGCCAAAGGCTCCCTCCTCGCCTTTCAGTATATTCAAGGCGACCTTGAATGAAACTGAAAGGTCGCAATGACCATATCTTTCTGTCATTGCGAGCGGAATGAAATGAAGCGAAGCAATCTCTAAATTGTCTAAATTGCTTCGTCGTTCACTCCATTCGCTCCTCGCAATGACATAGATTAGGCCTTTCTCAGACTGGCTACAAGGGCAAAGCCACTTGAAGGTGGCTAGGATGTTAATTTAGGGCCATTGGAATACGTAGCCCAGGCATTCATGATTGGGCTTGGCTATATTTTTGGCTAAGATAAGCTAAATTACCCATTATTCTAATTGGGTATTTTTTTTAAATATTTTGAGGTATTTTTTGGCATCATTAAATTTTTTGGCTAATTTTGGATAAAAAACCTCGATTATTATTGACAAAAATTGTCAGATGTGCTAACATAATATTAGAGGCTAGTAATATAGTGCAATAGTGCCACAGCACTACTGAATCCATAGAAAGGATTTGGCGGTGTCTACAAATATGCTGTTACACTATAAAATAAGTACTTTGTCAAGTAGCTAGTCTAGAAATCAAAAATCAAAGCAAAACAAAAACTCCCGACTGCGTCGGGATGAAAAATCGGGACAAAAACCAAAAGGAGCCGTTTTGCCATAAAGACGGCAAAAATAGTTAAATTTCTATTTTTTGATTATCGGTAACGCTTTTGCTTTGATCAAGGCGTTTTTTGTTTTTGATAGTCGATATTAACCAAAAATTAAAATATAAAAAAGGTCGAACCAATTTAAAGACAATTCATTCCCACTCTTATAAAATAAAAACAAAAATATGATAACCGGAAAATATAGACTTCACGATATTGCCCGAAAAATTGATCGTGATAAAAGTACAATTATTCGGTGGGAGCAGCAAGGATTAATCCCTATTGCCAAGCGGGACAGCCGGGGTTGGCGTTATTATTCCAAGCCAGAAGCAGAAAAAATAATCCAGGTTGTAAAAAATACCAATTATTTCCAGAATAGCGACAAACTGGTCCAGTCTTATACTGGTACTGCCAAAAAGGTGGGTTATGGTATTGTTGCGAGTGTTGTAATTTTCATGTTATTTAGTTTACTTAATTTAGGTCTAGTTCAAGTTTGGGCGAATGAAACAGCCACTACCACGGTTTATACAACTGTTACGGCGGGATTTTTAGACGTTCTTAATGCTTCTTCTAGTCAAAGTTTTGACAGCTCTTTGAGTTTCTCTTTTACGTTCCAGACTAGCAGTATGACCAGACTGGAGTCAGTCCGAGTGGAGGATGCGCGCGGTAGCGGAGCTGGTTGGACCTTAAATCTTTCTTCAACTGACTGGAAATCCACTCTAGAGACAATGCAATTAGATTATGATGGCACTGGTTCTAATAATAGTTTAGGTAAAATGTGTTTAATTGTTGCCCCTGGGACAATTGCATCAGCAGCTGGTCAGGATACCACCAATGTTGATAAAGGAAGCCTTGACTGCTTTAGCGCCGGCGTCCAGGCAATTGATATATATATTGCCCAATCGAGTTATGGTAAAGGCCAATACTGGATTACTGATTTTGGACTGGAGCAATATATCCCCGGTAACCCTACTGCCCAGGTATATACCACCACAATTACTTACACTATTCAATGAACCCAACTCCACTCTAAAGAGTGGGGTATCAGGGTGGGTTCTTAACGAGATGAGTCGGCTCCGCTCCTCGAGTCTGAGCCTAATGGCTCATTCCTCGGAGTCGAAGACCGACAATTATCACTCAGACTACCCTTCATCCCGCCGCTAAAGCAGCCGGTGTTCGGGTAGCAACGTTATAAAAAATCTTTCTCTTACCTCTTTTAAAAGCACTTAGCCGAAATAGGCTAGGTGCTTTTCTTTCCCCGGTTTTTTTGGTAGAATAAAAAGTGATAACCCTATTATAACCCTAAAATAATGTTTAAAAAGGCATTAGTAGATCGTAAAAAATCATTGACCTCGGAATTATTTTCTTTTTTAAGACTGCCAGTTATTATTGGTAGTTTTTTGTTATTTTTTAGTTTATTTTCTTCATCTGCCCTTGCCCTTGGCACTGGTGGGGTAGGTGGTTATCCAGCCAATCCTGACCCTTCTATTAAATATTCTGATTCTTGGTTTATTTACAGCCTTGATTTAGGTGAAAGCAAAGATGACGCCTTGTTAGTATTTAATACCAGTGACGAGGCTCATGTAGTTAAACTTTATCCAGTTGATTCTATCCCGAGTAATCAGGGCAACTTCGCCTTGGAAGCTGAAGACGCACCTCGTGATGGTATTGGTGTTTGGATTAAACTCTCCGAGACATTAATTACCTTAGAACCCGGTGAAAGTCGAGAAGTTCCTTTTACTATCACTATCCCGCAAGACGCTGATGTCGGTGAACATTCCGGCGGCATTATTATCCAAAAAAGTAAAGTCGGCGAAGTTTCAGGCTCAAGTGGCGCCTCAATTGTGACTCGAGTCGGAATCAGAGTTTACGAAACCGTTCCTGGTGAAATTCTCAAAGAAATTGAAATAGTTGATTTTAATGTCCAGTTAGTTCCTTCGCAGAACCAGAAACCTTCTTATGACATCACTCTGGTTGCTTTGAACAAAGGCAATGTTTCCCTTAAGCCTAAAGCCAACCTGGAGATTAGCGGCTGGGGGAAGATTGATTACAAGGATTTTGAGGATATTAGTTTTAAAAAAATCAAAATGTTTTTCGCTGGTCAGGAAGGTTTTCCCATTCATTTTTTTACCGGCGAAACATTATCCAAAGACTGGCAGCTTTTGCGCGACCAAAAAG